>Ga0335074_10000797_pt1 | contig 43156 bp, 41 predicted proteins | sample Lox_Sample_23_FD_206715 | JGI IMG/M metagenome (GOLD analysis project Ga0335074, IMG submission 206715) | Soil microbial communities from Loxahatchee National Wildlife Refuge, Florida, United States - Lox_Sample_2.3 | ecosystem: Environmental > Terrestrial > Soil > Wetlands | place: USA...
GAGAGAGCGGTCGAAGCTCCGCACTGGCTTCACGTAGCCGCTCGTTCGCGCTTCGGCGCTCGATTCCGAGATGCCCGAAGAACTTGATCAGCGCCTGCTGTGCAATGTCTTCGGCCATCGCCGGTTCCGCGCGCAGCGAGCGCAGATAGCGGCACAGGATCGGGAATGCCGCGCAGAAATAGCGGCTGAATCTCTGCTCGGCTTTCGCGTCCTCGGATTCTGCGAGCCACGCGTACAGCAGGAGATCGAGCTGCTGTTCCGAATGGCTCACCGGACCCCCTATCCGTTATCGGGTTTTTGTAGTCCCGCTGCGGTCGAGAATAACCGACGCGTGGTACGGCGCAAAGATCGTCTTCGAGCGAACCGATTCTGCGCTGCTTGCCGCGCGGTGCGATGACTTGACTGTGCGCTGCTGCGTCGCAGCAGCGGAGCGGCTGTCTCTCCGCCCTCGGTGATGAGGTAACAACGGCAGAGCTTGCTGCTCTCCACAGAGCACCTGGGGCGATCCGTCGTAACGCGCACCGGACTGGCTCCCGACCGGCGACGGATTACCTTCCCGTTTTCGGCGCCACATCGGATCGCGTGCCAAACGGCTTGATTCTTGAAGCTCCAGTAGATGCAGCCGGCTTCGCCGAGGCGTCATTGGTGTGAACGGACATCGAAGGTGACCAGGACTTTGGCAGGTTCGGTGTCGAAGTCGCACCACGAGCGCATCGGCATTTCTCGATGTGGATCTGGAGGTTGCCGCATCCGCCCCTGGTCAAAATTCTGTGCGAGATACCGGTCAACCTCGGGCGTCTGTTGACAGGCTGGACCTTACGCAAGTCCGCAAGTCGATGGCAAAGACCCAACAGGTCGCAGTTTTTGATGCAACTCACGGTGGACATTTCCTGCGTCTATCCGTCGGTCCTGGAATCCGACGGGCATACCGCTCGTTCGGAGGGATCCTGAAGACCAGATACGCTCGGCAGCCGATTGACGAAAGCGATCTTGTCACGCTGCGCCAGCTCTTGTTCGGCCAGAGCACACCGTGAGGCTGCCGCCCTCCGTCAGCAGGCGGCGTGCGGCCATGAACTGTCCTTCGGACCTGCTGAGCTGTTTCCCGGTACCCGCCATTCGCGATGGGACCACCTCTCGCATTCCGCCGCAGAGTAGCGACTGTGTTCCGGGTAGCTTGTAGATACGATCTTCTGCGCACTGGCCTCGGATATTCCTTGCGGGAACTCGGTTACCAATCTCGCGGACGTGCGGTGCACGCGTATTCCCTGCACCTCCCAATCGGCGCCGGAGCCAGCGACGATGGCGAAGAGGGTTGCCAGAACGACCAGACGATGTGCCTCGCCATAGGATGCGTCCTATTTCGATTTGCGCGGGCGCCGCTCCGGTTGACGACCGCGGAGTCGCGGTGTCCCGAATAGCTGCTGGTGCGACCCGATGCGATGCATGATCACGGCACGCCGCCAGACTCGATAAATGAGGAGGAGGTCGGCTCCCAGATGGCACTCAGAGAACCCACTCCACCTTTCGCTACGCTTCCCGAGGCGGTGCTCACGAAGCGCCGATGGGAGCGTCTCACGGGAGATCAGGATATCGAAGACGTACTCGAGCGTCTCAAGATCAAATTCGGAGTGCTTACGAGCGTCTCGGTAGTCGCGCTTGAAGCGCGGGAGAATGATTAGCTCTCGAGCCAACGAATGGCCTCACGACCGCTGTCGAAGCGGCGCCCTTTGCCGTCGGCTTCCTCCTTCAAGGAATCCTTGAGAGCCGCGCGCAGCCCAGCGATTGAGTGTTTCGCATTTGCACGGGCAGCCCACGCCTTGAGTGCGGCAGCTGCACTTCGCTTGCCTGTGCGCGTCTTGAGCGCCTCGATCTCTCGGTCACTCAGTTGAACGGTAACGTTGGTCATTGGTGCCTCCGCCGCGAGCCGACTATACGCCGGGTCCGCAACGTCGCCTCGAGCGCAGCACATCCACTCGCACCCGCAAAGGCTCCCCCTGGCTCAAGACTGCACTGGTGACCGCCGCTTGGGCGGTGCGAGCCAAGGACACCTACCTGCAAGCCCAGTTCCTGGGCCTGCGCTCTCGCCGCGGCGCCAAAAAAGCGATCCTCGCCGTCGCCGCCTCGATGCTCACCGCCATGTGGCACATGCTCAAAGACCACGTCGAGTACCCGACCTCGGTGCCAATCACTTCTCGCGCCGCAACCACGCGCAACAAATCCAGCGCCTCATACGTCGCCTCAGTGACCTCGGCTGCGAGGTCCAAGTCACTCCGCAGGCGGCTGAAAGACACCCAGACATGACTGCGATCGGCGCTTCTTAATAGGGGCAGTGCCTTCCAAGGAAGCAGTGAGCGACCTACAGACACATGATGCGGCAGAAAACGCCGACGAAGAAGCCATCGAAGGGCATGCTCGCGGAAGTCGTCACGCACCGTGCTCTGTGCCGTCGATCACCGCACGCCCATCTCATCCGCGCCGCGCAGCGCGCTGCACTGGAGACGTGGGGCGATGTGAGCGTGCGCCAGCTCGACCGAAGGAAGCAGCTCGAGTTTGTCGCGGCGCTACGGGCGCGCGGACTGTCGGACTGGACGATCAGCACGCGCCTCGCACGCGTTTGGGCGATGATGAACTGGTACAAGCGCGACAACCCCGAGCTCATCGTCCCGGATGCCATTACCGCGGCCGACTGGAAACCGACGCTCGAGGACAGCGAGCGCACGTTCACACTGGAGGAGCTCGCCGCACTCTTCGATGCTTGCACGGAGACCCGCCCTGCCCCGGATCCTGTTCCTCCAACCGGCGTCTATGGTCATGCAACGGCGGTTGTGAGGGCTGCGCTGCGTGAGATGCCGGATCCGTTCTCGATCGATGACCTCGATCGAGCGCTCCGCGCCCGCAACCTGGTGCTCGCTTACAAACCCCTGATCAAAGCGACCACGGGTCAGCTCGCCTCGGGCAACGTCACATGTGATCCCGCATTAGGACGGTACGGCCGCGCGGTGCGTAGATACAGCGCCGCGCCGATCATCCGTGCGGGGCTACGAGGTCCGCGCTACGAGCGCGATCACTGGTGGCGCTTTCTCGTGCTTGCGGTCGGGACGGCCTCACGCGAGGGCGCGCTGCGCGAGCTCAAATGGGATCAGGTCGTCTTGCGGGATGACCGGGGCGGGAAGTCCTGCGGCTTCATCCGCCTGAATCCGGAGGGACGTCGCCAGACGAAGAAGCGCCGCGCGACCGTCCCGATCTGTCCCACACTGGCCTCCGAGCTCGAGAGCTGGCACGGGGATAGCGAGCACGTGATCAGCTACTACGGACGCCCGCTCGCCGCGAGTTCTTCGGAAACCTGTGCGAGCCTGCCCAGGTTGAGGGGACGGCTCGCAACTACTTGCCAAGTACTTGCCAAGTTTTCGGAAAAGGCCGGACGGAGCTGTGTAACTTCTTGAATCTGGAGCGGGAAACGAGACTCGAACTCGCGACCCCAACCTTGGCAAGGTTGTGCTCTACCAACTGAGCTATTCCCGCTCGGCAAGCGTGCGATTCTTCAGGGCGCGCGCAGCGAAGTCAAGGCAGTGGCCCGGATCCCGGCGCTAGAGGGAGTCAAGGCTCCCGCAGATCGGGCCAAGCCACGCGCAGGTAGGCAACCATGGAAACCAGGGTGAGTATCGCGGCGAGAACCGTGAGCCCGAGGCCGACCGGATAAGTCGGAAGGCCGACCAGCGGGTGACGGTAGAGCATCATCGCCAGACCCACGATCTGCAGGATCGTCTTGTACTTGCCGAGCAACGAGACGGCCACCTTGCGCCGCTGACCGACTTCCGCCATCCATTCGCGAAGCGCCGAGATGGCGATCTCGCGCCCGATGATGACGGCGGCGGTGAGCACCACGAGCGGCCGGTGATCGCGACTCACGAGCAAGACGAGCGCCGTGGCAACGATCAGCTTGTCCGCGACCGGATCGAGAAACGCGCCGAGGCGCGAGGTTTGGCCGAGCCGACGCGCCAGGTAGCCGTCGAGCGAGTCGGTGACGCCCGCCGCGGCGAAGATCAAGCCCGCGGCGGGATCGGCCCAGCTCGAGTGCCAGTAGAAGGCGATGACGACGAGCGGTATCGCAGCGATCCTGACCCACGTGAGGATATTGGGCAGAGTCCACGACACGGAGGCCCGTGCTGCGGTTGTGTTCGAGGTTTCCACGATCCGGACCGTTACGCCTCGCCCGCTCACGCGCCCGGATGGAGATGCTCATAGATGGCGCGCGCGAGCGAGCTGCCGATGCCTTCGACCTGCTCGAATTCTGCCATAGCGGCGCGCAAGACACCCTGCAACCCGCCGAAGTGCCTGAGGAGCGCACGCCGCTTGGCCGGTCCCAGGCCCGGAATCGCCTCGAGCACCGACTCGCTGTAGCGCCGAGCGCGCTTGCGGCGATGGCCGGTGATGGCAAACCGATGCGCCTCGTCCCGCACGCGCTGGATGAGCCGCAGCGCCGGCGAGTGCGGCGGGAGCACGCGCGCGGCCGCCGCGCCGTGCACGAACAGCCGCTCCTGACCCGGCCTGCGGTCCGGACCCTTCGCGACGCCGACGAGCAGCAGGTCACCGAAGCCGAGCTCGGACAGGACCGAATGCACTTCGTTGATCTGTCCGAGCCCGCCATCGATCAGCAGGACATCCGGCGCGGGCATCTCGCCCTCCCGGATGCGTGTGTAGCGTCGCTCGAGCGCCTGGCGCAGCGCGCCGTAATCGTCGCCCGGGGCGACGCCCGTAATATTGAATCGGCGATACTCCTTCTTGAAGGGTCCGTCGGGCCCGAAGACCACGCACGAAGCGACGGTGCCCTCGCCCCCGGTGTGACTGATATCGAAGCACTCGATCCTTGAGGGCGGCTCGGGCAGCTCGAGCTCCGTCGCGAGATCGGCGAGCATCTCTTCCGCGCCGCGGCGCTGTGCAACGCGCATGCGCAGCGCCTGAGTCGCATTCTCCTCGGCGAGCTCCACCCACTTGGCCGCGATTCCCCGCTGGGGCCTGAGAATGTCGATCTCGCGACCCACTCGATCCTTCAGGATCTGCGCAAGCGAGTCGGCATCCGGCAGCTCGAGCCCGACGATCACCTCGCGCGCAGGCTCTTGCGACCCGTAGTACTGCAGCATGAAGGACCGCAGCGCCTCCTCGGGCTCGGCGAGCGTCGCGCGCGGGAAGTAGCTCGTCGTGCCCAGATTGCGGCCCCCGCGCACCAGCATCACGCTCACGGCGTACTCGCCCGGCTCACCGACGATCGCGAGCACGTCTGCGTCGCGATCCGCCTCGGCCGTCACGATCTGCTGGGCTTGAATGCGCTTGAGCGCCGCAAGCTGATCACGGATGCGCGCCGCGCGCTCGAATTCGAGCCGGCCCGCCGCCTCCTCCATCCGCGCTTGCAGCTGCGCATTCACCTCGCTGCTGCGTCCCTCGAGCACCTTCACCGCGCTGTCCACGTCCTCGACGTAGGCCTCGCGGCCGATGAGCCCGACGCACGGCGCCGAGCAGCGCCCGATCTGATGCTGCAAGCACGGCCGGCTGCGATTGGCGAAGAACGTGTCGCGGCAGTTGCGGATGAGGAACAGCTTCTGCAGGCCCTGCAGCGTTTCGCGTACCGCACCCGCGCTCGGAAAGGGACCGAAGTAGCGGCCCGGCCGGTTGCGCGACCCGCGGTAGAACGCGAGCCGCGGATACGCATGTTCCGTCTCGAGGTGGATGTACGGGAAGCTCTTGTCGTCTCGCAGGACGACGTTGAAGCGGGGACGGTGCTCCTTGATGAGGTTGTACTCGAGCAGCAGCGCCTCGGTCTCGGAGTTCGTGACCGTCACCTCGATCGCGGCGATTTGGTGGACGAGGGCTTGCACCTTCGGCGCGAGGTTGCTCGGGTTGAAGTACGTTCCGACGCGATCGCGCAGGTTGCGCGCCTTGCCGACGTAGAGCAGGCCACCTTCCGCGCCGTACATTCGATAGACGCCGGGCCGGCGCGGGAGCGACGCCACGTACTCCTTGAGGTCGGATACCGCAGTCTCTACCACCGCACCTCCGCGAGCTCGCGCGCGCGCTCGAGAACGGCCCTGAACATCGGCGCCGTCAATCTTCTGGTCTGCGTGTTGTAGCGGCTGCAATGATAAGAGTCGAGCAGGTAGCGCGTGGCGTCCAGCCGATGCTCGCGCCCGTGCCCGAAGGGGAACGCGGAGCGCTTGAGGGCGAGCGCGGTAAGCGCGGCATCGTGTCCGATCCTGCCGAGCGCGACGAGGACGCGAACGCCCTCGAGCGCCGCGAGCTCCGCGTGCAGGTACGCGTTGCAGCGGCGGATCTCCTCCGGCAGGGGCTTGTTCTCGGGGGGAACGCACTTCACCGCGTTCACGATCCGCACGCCTCGCAGCCGCAGAGGGTCGTCCGCGCTCACGGATGTGGGTTGGTTCGCGAAGCCCAGCCGGAACAAGGTCTCGTAGAGCAGGATGCCGGCGTGATCACCCGTGAAGGGTCGCCCCGTGCGGTTCGCTCCGTGCAGCCCCGGGGCGAGCCCGACGAGCACGATCCGCGGCGCCGGATCCCCGAAGGAGGGTACGGGCCGGCACCAGTAGTCCGGGTGCTGGTCGTGACATCGGGAGCGGTACGACACGAGTCTCGGGCAGCGCGCACAGCTCGGGTCGTAGACCGCCCGATCGGCGACCTCGCTCGCGGGTCGCAGCGTCTTCACCCGTCGACTCAGCTGTCCATGCGCCGGATGACGGCCGATGCGAAGCCGGAGCAGCTCATGAGCTTCGCGCCCGGAATCAGCCGCTGCAGCGCCTCCTCCACGTTCTTGCGCGCAGCGAGCGCGCGCTTCGGCGTCCGGATCGCCTCTCGCAGGCGCGCGAGGTCGTACGTCAGCTCCTTCGCGGCGATCGTGCGCGCGACGCCCCTGATGATGAGATCGGCCGCCTCCGTCCACTTGAGGTAGCGCAGCATCATCTCCGCGGACAAAATCAACGAGCCCGGATTGACGCGGTCCTTGCCTGCAAAGCCCGGAGCGGTACCGTGCGTCGCCTCGAACACGGCCGGGCCATCGCCGATGTTGCCACCGGGCGCAATGCCGATTCCACCGACCTGCGCCGCCAGCGCATCGGAGATGTAATCGCCGTTGAGATTGAGCGTCGCGATCACATCGTACTCCTCCGGCCGCATGAGCACCTGCTGAAGGAAATTGTCGGCGATCACGTCCTTCACGACGATCTCCGATCCCGTGAGCGGATTGCGCAAGCCGAGCCACGGGCCGCCGCCGACCTCGCGCGCGCCGAACTCCTCCTTCGCGAGCTGATAGCCCCAGTTGCGGAATGCACCCTCGGTGTACTTCATGATGTTGCCCTTGTGCACGAGCGTCACCGAGACCCGATCGTTGTCGATCGCGTACTGGATCGCCTTGCGGATCAGCCGCTGGCTGCCCTCCTTCGAGACCGGTTTGATCCCGATTCCGGAGCTCGCGGGAAAGCGGATGCCGGTCACCCCGAGCTCCCGCTGCAGAAAGGCGATGAGCTTCATGACCTCGGGGGAGCCGGCCGGCCACTCGATGCCGGCATAGATGTCCTCCGTGTTCTCGCGAAACACGACCATGTCGGTGAGACTCGCATCGAGCATGGGGCTCGCGACGCCGGGGAAGTACCGAATGGGCCGCACACAGGCATAGAGGTCCAAGCTCTGGCGCACGGCGACGTTGAGCGAACGGATGCCCTCACCCACCGGCGTCTCGAGCGGACCCTTGATGGACACGACGAACTCGCGCAGCGCCTGCAGCGTTTCCTCCGGCAGCCACTCGCCGTAGAGGCGGTTGGCCTTCGCACCGGCATAGACTTCCATCCAGCGAATGCCGCGGCGGCCCCCGTAAGCCTTCCCGACGGCCGCATCGGCCACCCTCAGCATGGCCGGCGTCACGTCGATCCCGATGCCATCGCCTTCGACGAACGGGATGATCGGCCGGTCCGGGACGTCGAGCGTCCCATCGGTATTGACGGTGATCTTGGCGCCGTCCGCAGGTACGGCGATTCGGTCGTAGTGCACGGACGCGCTCTTAGCCGAGTCGGGTCAGGCGATCGAGCGCCGATGGCTGTGCGCACGCTCCGCGATGAGCAACGCGAGCTCGAGCGCCTGCTCGTAGTTGAGACGCGGATCGACGCTCGAGCGATATGCCCGCTGCAGATCCGCATCGGTGAGACCGCGCGCCCCGCCCGTGCACTCCGTCACGTCCTCGCCCGTGAGCTCGACATGAACACCGCCGAGGTACGAGCCCATGTCGGCGTGGATGCGGAAGGCGAGCTCGATCTCGCGCAAGATGTTCTCGAAGCGGCGCGTCTTGATGCCATCCAACGTGGTCTCGGTGTTGCCGTGCATGGGATCACACACCCAGAGCACGGTCTGGCCCGTTTGACGCACCGCCTCGATGAGCGGCGGCAGACGCTTCTCGATGTCCTTCGCACCGAAGCGATGAATGAAGGTGAGCCGTCCCGGCTGGTTCTGCGGATTGAGCGTCGCGACGAGCCCCTGCGCCCAGGCGGCATCCGTCGCCGAGCCGATCTTCACGGCGACGGGGTTGCTGATCCCGCGGAAGTACTCGACGTGCGCGCCGTCGAGCTGCGCCGTGCGCATGCCGATCCACGGCATGTGCGTCGAGAGGTTGTACCAGCGTTGCTGGCGCGGGATGAAGCGCGTCTGCGCCTGCTCGTAAAGCAGGTGCAGTCCTTCGTGGCTCGCATAGAACCCGACGTGGGTCGTCTCGTGTACGGGTCGTCCGCTCACGCCTTCGAAGAAATCGAGCGCGTCGGCGATCGAGTCCGCGATGCGATGGAACGCTTCCTTGAGGGGTGAGTGCTTGACGAACGCGAGATCCCAGTATTCCGGATGGTGCAGGTCGGCGAATCCGCCATCGACCAGCGCGCGCACGAAGTTGAGGGTCAGCGCGGCGCGCTCGTAGCCGCGCAGCAGCAGGTTCGGATCGGGCGTCCTGCCTTGCACCGTGAACTCCGGTCGATTGACCAGATCGCCGCGATAGCTGGGCAACGTGATGCCATCGCGCGTCTCGGTGTCGGCCGAGCGCGGCTTGGCGTACTGACCCGCCATGCGCCCGACGCGTAGGATCGGCTTCTTCAGCCCGTGCAGCAGCACGAGACTCATCTGTAGCAGGATCTTCAGGTTCTTTGCGATTCGATCGGACTCGCATTCGACGAAGGTCTCTGCACAGTCCCCGCCCTGCAGCAGGAAGGCCTGGCCCCGCTGCGCCGCGGCCAGCCGCTCGCGCAGTGCATCGACCTCCCACGACACGACGATCGGAGGCAGCCGCGAGAGCTCGGCGACGATGCGCTCGAGCGCCGCCGGGTCGTCGTAGCGCGGCTGCTGGCGGGCCGTCTTGGACTGCCAGCTTGCCGGGTGCCAAGACGCTGTGCTATCGAGGCTGCGCATCCGTTGGAGGGTAGCACGGATGCGGTCAAAGTTGGCGTTGAGCCGGTCGAGGGAGCAGAATTCGCCCCCTTTCGAGGCGGCCGCGCAGCGGCCCGGAGTTTGTCATGCATCGGGCATTGATCCTGGGCGCCGGCAAGATCGGCGCGCTCATCTCCGGACTGCTCGCCGAATCCGGCGGCTACGAGGTGCAGCTCGCGGACGTGGACGGGGCCGCCGCCGAAGCCGTCGCGAAGGCGCATGGCGCGCCGCATTTGAAGAGCTTCACACTCGATGCGACCGCCCCCGAGGCGCTCGCGCGCCATCTGTTCGCGCACCCGGTGGATGCGGTGATCTCGAGCCTGCCCTATTACTGCAACGTCGCGGTGGCCGAGGCGGCCCGCGACGCCGGGTTTCATTACTTCGACCTGACCGAGGACGTCGCGGTCACGCGAGCCGTGCATCGGATCGGCGGCGGTGCCCGGCAAGCCTTCGTGCCGCAGTGCGGATTGGCGCCCGGCTTCATCAGCATCGTCGCGAACGAGCTGATCACGCACTTCGATGAGGTGCGCACCGTCAAGATGCGCGTTGGTGCATTGCCACAGCACCCGAACAACGTCTTGAAATACTCGCTCACGTGGTCGACCGAGGGATTGATCAACGAGTACGGCAACCCCTGCCAGGCCGTGGTCGACGGGCGGGCACTGGAAGTGGCGCCCCTCGAGGGGCTCGAGGAGATCGAGATCGACGGCACGCTGTATGAGGCCTTCAACACCTCGGGCGGTCTCGGCTCGCTCGCGGAGACGCACGGTGCCGGCGTCGAGTCGATGAACTACAAGACCATTCGCTATCCCGGTCACTGTGCGCAGATGCGCCTGCTCATGAACGATCTGAAGCTGAACCACGATCGCGCCACGCTCAAGCGTGTGCTCGAGAATGCTGTACCCCAGACACTCCAGGACGTGGTGATCGTGTATGCGGCCGTCACCGGCAAGCAGGAGGGAGAGTTGCGCGAGGAGAATTACGTCAACAAGATCTATCCGCAGATCATTGCCGGACGACTGTGGTCGGCGATCCAGGTCTCAACGGCCGCGGGCGTCGCCGCCGTGGTCGATCTCACGCTGCAGCATCCCGAGTTGCGAGGGTTCGTCGCGCAGGAGCAGTTTCGCCTCGCCGAGATTCTGGCGAACCGCTTCGGGCGCTATTACGCCCCGGGCGGCACGAAAGATGTCTCCGCCGAGGTGGTGGTCTCGGGCAAGGCCGGGAAGCAGCGCCGACTCAAAGGAGCGGCCTGATGGCCTCCCCGCACGGCGCGGCGGACGCGACTCACGCGAGCGGCGTGCTCGAGCGGCTCGGGCTCGCCCCGGTGCATGCCGGCGCCTGGTCCGGCCTGCACGGCTGGTCGCGCTCGACGGACGGCCCCTCGATCGACGTGCGCAATCCCGCAACAGGTGAGCGCCTTGCTCAGGTGCGCGCCGCAAGCGCGGATGACTACCAGCACGTGCTGCAATCGGCCGCCGCCGCGGCCGCCGAGTGGCGCCACGTTCCGGCGCCCAAGCGGGGCGAGATCGTCCGGCTGATCGGTGAGGAGCTGCGCCGCTGCAAGGAGGATCTCGGCACGCTCGTCACCCTCGAGAATGGCAAGATTCTCGCCGAGGGGCTCGGGGAAGTGCAGGAGATGATCGACATCGCCGATTTCGCGGTCGGTCAGTCGCGCATGCTCTATGGCCTCACGATGCACTCGGAGCGCGCGCAGCACCGCATGTACGAGCAGTGGCACCCGCTCGGGGTCGTCGGAATCATCTCCGCGTTCAACTTTCCGGTCGCCGTCTGGTCGTGGAACGCTTTCCTCGCCGCGGTCTGCGGCGACGTCTGCGTCTGGAAGCCCTCGCCCAAGACGCCGCTCAGCGCGATCGCCGTGCAAAGACTCTGCAACCGGGTGCTCGAAGCGCAGCGTGCGCCGCCGATCTTTCAGCTGTTCATCGATGCCGGGACCGAGCTCGCCGCGCGCCTCGTGGAGGATCGACGCGTTGCGCTCGTCTCCTTCACCGGCTCGACCGCGGTCGGCCGGCGGGTCGGCGAGCGCGTGGCGGCGCGCCTCGGCAAGAGCCTCCTCGAGCTCGGCGGCAACAACGCGATCATCGTTGATGAGACCGCGAACCTCGAGCTCGCCGTCCCCGCCATCGTGTTCGGTGCGGTGGGCACCGCCGGGCAGCGCTGCACCACCACCCGCCGCGTATTCGTACACGAAGCGAAGCGCGCCGCGCTCGAGACTCGCCTCGTCCAGGCCTACCGCCAGGTCCGCATCGGCGACCCGCTCGCGCCCGCAACGCTCATGGGTCCGCTCATCGACGCGCAGGCCGTGGCGCGGTACGAGGCTGCGCTCGTCGCGGCGCGCGCCGCCGGCGGCGAGATCCTCCATGGCGGCAACGTGCTGCCCGGGCCGGGACACTTCGTCGAGCCGACGATCGTCCGCGCACGGAACGATTGGTCCATCGTCCAGGCCGAGACCTTCGCGCCCATTCTGTACGTGATGGGGTTCGCCACCCTCGATGAGGCGATCGGGCAGCAGAACTCGGTCGCCCATGGCCTCTCCTCGGCGCTCTTCACCGATCGACTGCAGCATGCCGAGCAGTTTCTGGCCGCCGCCGGCAGCGACTGCGGCATCGCAAACATCAACATCGGCACCTCGGGTGCGGAGATCGGCGGTGCGTTCGGCGGTGAGAAGGAGACGGGAGGCGGCCGCGAATCGGGATCGGACGCCTGGAAGGCTTACATGCGGCGTCAGACGACGACGATCAACTGGAGCCGCTCGCTGCCGCTCGCTCAGGGCATCCGGTTCGATATCGCGCCATAGCTCGATATCGCCCCCGTGCCTGGATATCGCCCCACAGCTCCGCGATCGGGCGCGTGCGAGCTCAACCGCCTTTACACTCGCCCCACAAGCGGTCCCACTGCGCAGCGGACAGCGCCTCGAGCGCAAGCCCGCGCTCGCGCGCCTTGCCCTCCATGCATGCGAAGCGGCGCTCGAATTTGGCGTTCGCGGCCCGCAGCGCGCTCTCGGGGTCCATGCCGAGATGCCGGCTCCAGTTGGCGACGGCAAACAGCAGGTCGCCGAGCTCCTCGAGCATCGCGCCCGTTGCGCCATCGGCATCCGGCTGCGCCTCGCGCACCGCCGTGTCGAGTTCGCCGAACTCTTCCATCACCTTCGCGCGGACTTCGCGGGCGGCGGTCCAATCGAAGCCGACGCGGGCCGCGCGCTTGCCGAGCTTCGCCGCGCGCGCGAGCGCGGGAAGCGCGAGCGGCACATCCGCGAGCGTCGCGGCGCCGGGCTCTCCGCGGCGCAGCGCGGCCGCCGCGCGCTCCTGCTCCTTTTGCACCTCCCATTGCCTCGAGAGCGTCGTGAGATCCACCGCGGCGCGCGGCTCGGAGAAGATGTGCGGGTGTCGGCGCACCAGCTTCTCGCAGATCGCGCGGGCGACAGCCTCGAAGCCGAACCAGCCGCGCTCCTGCGCCATGCGAGCGTGAAACACCACTTGGAAGAGAAGGTCACCGAGCTCGTCCTGCAAGCGAGCCGGGTCGTTCCGCTCGATCGCGTCCGCGACCTCGTAGGCCTCCTCGATCGTATAGGGCGCGATCGTCGCGAACGTCTGTGCGAGGTCCCACGGGCAACCGCGCTCGCGATCGCGCAGCCGCGCCATGATCTCGAGCAGCGCGGCGAGCGGCCCCGAGTCGCCCGCGCCCGGGCTCGCGTCCGTCACGCGGGATCACCGAGCGCGCACAGGCGATAGAGCGTGATGAGCATCCCCGCGGTCGCTCCCCAGATGTTGCGCTCCCCGTACGGAATGTCGCGCAGCTCCACTTCGGACTCCCCGCGACCGAGGCTGACGCGCCGCCGCCGCATGCGATGATTGGCCGGCTCGAAGACGTACGCGAGGGGCACCTCGAAGGTGTCCTCGACCTCCTTCGCATCGAGCAGCAGCTCGAATCCCGGCTGCACGAACGCGACGACGGGCGTGACGCGAAACCCGCTGACGACGATGTGGTCGGGCAGGTAGCCCACGACCTCGATCAGGGCTGCATCGAGCCCAATCTCCTCGCGCGCCTCGCGCAGCGCGGCCGCGCGCGGGTCGCCCGCATCCTGCAGTTCCCATCGTCCCCCGGGAAAGCTGATCTGCCCGGGATGGTTGCGCAGCTGCGTCGCCCTCTGCGTGAGCAGCACCGTGAGGCCGGACGGCCGCTCGACGATGGGCACGAGCACGGCGGCGGGCACCGGATGCAGCGGGAACAATTCGCGGTACTTGCGGCTCTCGTCCGCCGTGAGGCCGGGGATCAGCCAATCGGCGGGGTCGTGGCGCGGCCGGCTGCCCGCCAGGCGCTCGCGGATGCAGTCGCGCCAGTCGCATTCGCCCGTCATTCGCCCTTGATTCCTGCGCGCGTGAGCTCCGCGGGGTCGAGCAGTCGCGCGAGCTCCTCGCGCGGCAGATCGGTCATCTCCGCCGCCACATCGAGAATCGGGCGCCCCTGCGCGTAGGCCTTCTTGGCGATGGCGGCCCCCTTCTCGTATCCGATCACGGGATTGAGCGCCGTGATGAGAATCGGGTTGCGCTCGAGCGCCTGCGCGATGCGCGCTTGATTGACCGTGAACCCGGCGAGCGCCTTGTCGGCGAGCAAGCGCAGCACGCTCGCGAGCAGGCGCGCGCTCTCGAACAGATTGTAGGCGATCACGGGCAACATGACGTTGAGCTGAAAGTTCCCCGACTGCCCGGCGACCGTGATCGCGGTGTCGTTGCCGATCACCTCGACGGCGACCATGGCGGCCGCCTCGGGGACGACGGGATTCACCTTCCCGGGCATGATGCTGCTGCCGGGTTGCAGCGCCGGGAGCGCGATTTCTCCGAGCCCGGCGAGCGGCCCGCTGTTCATCCACCGCAGATCGTTCGCGATCTTGAGCAAGCTCACGGCAACGACCTTCAGCTGTCCGGAGAGCTCGACCGCCGCATCCTGGCACGAGAGGGACTCGAAGTAGTTGCGGCTCGGCCGGAACGCGATGCCCGTGAGATCGGCGAGCGCGCTGCAGAACGCCTTGGCAAACTTCGGATGGGCATTGATGCCCGTCCCGACGGCCGTTCCGCCCTGGGCGAGCGCCAGCAGGCGCGGCTCGACGGACTCGATGCGCGCGTGACCGTTCTCCATCTGCACGCGCCATCCGGAGAGCTCCTGCCCGAGCGTGACCGGCATCGCATCCATCAGATGCGTGCGGCCGGTCTTCACGACGCCGCCGACCTCGCGCTCCTTCGCGCGGAGCACCTCGCACACGTGCTCGAGCGCCGGCAGCAACTCCCCGTGCGCGAGGAGCGCCGCGCCAACCTGAATCGCCGTGGGAATCGCATCGTTGCTGCTCTGTCCCATGTTCACGTGGTCGTTCGGGTGAACGGGTCTGCCGAGGGCGCGCGTGGCGAGGTGCGCAATCACCTCGTTGGCGTTCATGTTGGTGCTCGTTCCCGAGCCGGTCTGAAACACGTCGATCGGAAACTGAGCATCGTGCAGGCCCCGGGCGACCTCGTCGGAGGCTGCGCAGATCGCGCGCGCGAGCGGCTCCTCGAGCAACCCCAGTCGCGCGTTCGCCATGGCGGCTGCCTGTTTGATGAGACCGAGCGCACGGATGAAGGCGCGCGGCATGCGCCGCCCGCTCACCGGAAAGTTCTGCACCGCCCGCTGAGTCTGGGCGCCCCACAGCGCCTCGGTCGGCACCTCGAGCTCTCCCATGCTGTCGTGTTCGATTCGGTACGAGGTCGTCATCGGTGGCTCCACGGCGCGCGACGGGCGTCCTCGCGGGCGCGCCCGACGTGGCGGCGACGGTATGCGGTATGATCTCGAATCGTAACATCCTGACGCCTGCGCCACGCATGCCCACCTCGGGGATCGATGCACTTTCTCCCATCGATGGCCGCTATCGGGCCGCCGCAGAGCCGCTGCGCGCGCTCCTCTCCGAGGCAGGCTTGATCCGCGAGCGCATCCGTATCGAGGCGCAGTGGTTCGCGTACCTGAGCGCCTCCCTGCCCGAGCTCGTCGGCTCCGGCATCTCCCCGGTGGTGCGGCGGCGCGCTGAAGAGCTCGCCCGGAACCCACGTGCCGATGCGCCCGCCGCCGTCAAGCGCATCGAGGCGCGCATCAATCACGATGTGAAAGCCGTCGAGTACTACGTCCGCGAGCAGCTCGCCGATGCCGGTGCGGCCCCGGCGAGCCTCGAGCTCGTGCACTTCGGCTGCACCTCGGAGGACGTCAACAATTTGAGCTACGCGCGCCTGCTCGGCGCCGCGCGCCTCCAATTGCTCGAGTCGCTCGCGCAGGTCGCGGGCGAGCTCGCGAGTCTCGCGCGCCGCTACGCGGACCTGCCGATGCTCGCGCGCACGCACGGGCAGCCGGCGAGCCCCACGACCCTCGGCAAGGAGCTCGCCAACATCGTGGCGCGCCTCGCACGCGCGCAGCGCCGGCTGGCCGCGGTCGAGATTCTGGGGAAGTGGAATGGCGCGGTCGGCAACTTCAATGCGCACACGGCCACCCTGCCGGGGGTCGACTGGCCGCGGCTCGCTCGCGGCTTCGTCGAATCGCTGGGACTCGCCTACAACGCATACACCACGCAGATCGAACCGCACGATTGGATCGCGGAGTACTGCGATGCCGTCGCGGCGGCCAACGTGATCCTCATCGACTGGTGTCGCGACGCGTGGGGCTACATCTCCCTCGGATACCTGCGCCAGCGCGCGGTCGCAGGCGAGGTCGGCTCATCGACGATGCCTCACAAGGTCAATCCGATCGACTTCGAGAACGCGGAGGGCAATCTCGGCGTCGCGAATGCGCTGTTGCGGCACTTCTCCGAGAAGCTCCCCCTCTCGCGCTGGCAGCGCGATCTCACCGATTCCACGGTCCTGAGAAACCTGGGCGTCGCGCTCGCGCACTCGCTCATCGCCTGGCGCGCCTCCCTGCGGGGGCTCGGCAAGGTCGAAGCGGATCCGCCGCGCATCGCGGCCGACATCGACGGCGCGTGGGAGGTGCTGGGCGAGGCCTATCAGACCGCCCTGCGCGCGGCGGGCGTGCCGGACGGCTACGAGATGCTGAAGTCGCTCACGCGCGGGCGCATGGTTCAGCCGGAAACCTTGGCGGCGCTCATCGACTCCCTCCCCCTCGCGGAGCACTCCAAGATCGCTCTGCGGGGACTCCGTCCGCCAGATTATGTCGGCTTGGCAGGCCAGCTGGCGCGCGAGGCCACCGGCACGGGCCCCGCCCCGGAATAGTGACCCGCCTCGCGCTTTTCGCGCGTAAGTGCCTGCGCCACGGCCGAAAACGTGACCGGATCGAACTCATTCCCGGGTCACCCCTACCTAATATCGGATAAGTCTGTGTATAGACAGGCAACGACGACAAGCACTGACAGATGAGCAGGTCCGGGGAGAACGAGCCGACGAGTGTCTTCGCCCTGCTGGCGGGCGCACGCTGTGCATCCGAGGCGTCCGATCACGCCGTGAGTCTCGCCACCCCTCGGCGCACCGCCGAGCCCCTGACGGTTGTCGCTTCCCTCGATGAAGCGCGCGCGGCCGTGGACACCGCCGCCGCATCCGCTCAGCGCATGATCTCGATCTATACGCCCGACCTCGAGCCGGAGCTCTATGACCAGAGCTCGTTCCTCGAGATCATCAAGCGATTCGTGCTGTCGAGAAGCTTCTCCAAGGTCCGCGTACTGCTCGTCGATCCCGCCCGGGTGATGCGCGACAGCAACCGCTTCGTCGCCATGGGCCGCAGGCTCTCGAGCTATATCGACATCCGCTACGTCGCGGAGCATGTGCCGCAGCGCGCCTCGGCATACCTGATCGCCGACGACCGCGCCATCGTCTACCGGCTGCGTGCCGACACGTGGGACGGCATCGCGGACTTCAACAACCCGCCCGTTGCGCGCCTGTATCTCAACGAATTCGATACCGTGTGGAACGCGAGCGCGCCCGAGCATGCGCTGCGGGTTGCGCGCGCGCGCAGCTGAACCGGCCCACCGCCCGTGATACTCGCGACGGCGATGCTGCCGCGGACGTCGATGTCCAACTAGAATTGACGGCATGCCCCTCAGGCCCGACGTGACGGTCGCCGCGCTCGCCGAGGACGGCGGCCGCTTCCTCGTGGTCGAAGAGCGCATCAAGGGCCGGATCGTCTTCAACCAGCCCGCCGGGCATGTGGAGCTCGGCGAGTCGCTGCTCGAGGCCGTGCGCCGCGAGACGCTCGAGGAGACCGCTTGGCGGTTCACGCCGCAGTCCCTGCTCGGCATCTATCTGTGGCAGCCGACAGCCCAGCGGCGTACGACGCTGCGGTTCGCCTTCACCGGCCGAGTCCATAACCACGATCCGGCGCAGCCGCTCGATCGCGGGATCCTGCGCACGCACTGGCTCAGCCGCCCGGAGCTCATCGAGCGCGGGTCGCGCTTGCGCAGTCCGCTCGTCCTGCGCTGCATCGATGACTACCTCGCGGGCCGCAGCCACCCTCTCGACCTCGTCGCGCACCTCGATGTCGAGAGCGCCGCGAGCGCGACGGGCGCCGCGATCAGACTCTAGGCGCGGCGCTGCCCCTGCTACGATAGCGGGATGGGCGCGAAGTCTGCCTCGCGGGTGATCGTCGCGCTTTCGGGCGGCGTGGATTCGGCCGTGGCCGCGCTGCTGCTGAAGGAGCAGGGCTTCGAGGTGCACGGCCTCTACATGAGCAACTGGGAGGACGAGGACGCCTATTGCACGGACGCCCAGGACTTTCAGGATGCCCGCGCCGTCGCCCACGAGCTTGCGATCCCTCTGCATCGGGTCCGCTTCGCGGCCGAGTATCGCGCGCGCGTCTTCGAGCGGTTCCTCGCCGAGGAGCGCGCGGGGCGCACCCCGAATCCGGACGTGCTGTGCAACCGGGAGGTGAAGTTCGGTCTGGCGCTGCCGTATGCGCGGCGCCTCGGCGCTGACTGGTTCGCGACCGGACACTACGCGCGGCTCGCGCGCGGACCGGACGGCATCCAGCTGCATCAGGCGCGTGATCGCCACAAGGATCAGACCTATTTCCTGCACGCCGTGCAGCGCGCCGAGCTCGAGCGCGTGCTGATGCCGCTCGGTGATTTCAGTAAGGACGACGTCCGGGAGCGCGCACGCCGGGCGGGTTTGCCGGTCTTCGACAAGCCCGACAGCACCGGAATCTGCTTCATCGGTGAGCGGCCGTTTCGCGAGTTCCTCGCGCGCTTCCTGCCGAGCGATCCGGGCCCGATCGAATCGAGCACGGGCGAGCGGCTCGGCACGCACTGCGGCCTCGCCTTCTACACGCTCGGACAGCGCGAGGGACTCTCGATCGGGGGCCGCCGGGGCGCGCCGCAGCGCCCGTGGTACGTCGCCGCGAAGGACCTCGCGCGCAACGCGCTCATCGTCGTGCAGGGACAGGATCATCCGCTCCTCTGGCAGACCGAGCTCACGACCGGCCCCATGCACTGGCTCGCCGCCCGGGCGGATGCGCCGTGGCGCTGCTCGGTCAAAGTGCGCCATCGTCAGCCCGATCAGCCGGCGCTGTGGGAGCCCAGCGTGGGCGGCGCGGCGCGGATCGTTTTCGAGGAGCCGCAGCGCGCCATCACGCCGGGACAGTACGCCGTGCTCTATGACGGGACGCGCTGTCTCGGCGGCGGCGTGATCGAGCAGGTCGCGCCCGATATAATTCGCGCCACGGCTCGATGCGAGCCGCTGCGGAGGATCTCATGAGCGACAGCTTCAAGGCGCGCACCGCGCTCAGCGTGGGCAATCGATCGTACGAGATCATGAGCCTCGCGGCGCTTCCCCAGGACAAGGTGGCGCGCCTGCCCTACTCGCTCAAGATCTTGCTCGAGAACCTGCTGCGCTTCGAGGATGGCGTCAACGTCACGCGGGCCGACATCGAGGCCCTGCTCGAGTGGGACCCGCAGGCGGTGCCCGCGCACGAGATCGCCTTCACGCCCGCGCGCGTCGTGCTGCAGGATTTCACCGGAGTGCCCTGCGTGGTCGACCTCGCCGCCATGCGCGAGGCGATTCAACGCCTGGGGGGCAACGCAGACCGCGTGAACCCCCTCGCGCCCGCCGAGCTCGTGATCGACCACTCCGTACAGGTCGATGAATACGGGTCGGCCGGCGCGCTCGCCGCCAACACCGCGATCGAGTTCAAACGCAACCTCGAGCGGTACGCGTTCCTGCGCTGGGGCCAGACGGCCTTCCACAACTTCCGCGTCGTCCCGCCGAACACCGGCATCGTCCATCAGGTCAACCTCGAGTATCTGGCGCGCGTCGTGTTCGACGCCGAGAACGGCGGGCGGCACCAGGCCTATCCCGATACGCTCGTCGGCACCGACTCGCATACGACCATGGTGAACGGGCTCGGCGTGCTCGGCTGGGGTGTCGGTGGAATCGAGGCCGAGGCCGCCATGCTCGGCCAGCCGATCAGCATGCTCATTCCGCAGGTCATCGGCGTGCGGCTCATCGGCAACCTTCGGTCCGGCGCGACCGCCACCGATCTCGTGCTCACGGTCACCGAGATGCTCCGCAAGCGCGGCGTCGTGGACAAGTTCGTCGAGTTCTTCGGCGATGGGCTCGCGAATCTGCCGCTCGCCGATCGCGCGACCATCGGAAATATGGCGCCCGAGTACGGCAGCACCTGTGGGATCTTTCCCATCGACGAGGAGACGATCCGCTACCTCGAGCTCACCGGACGCACGCGCGAACGCATCGAGCTCGTCGCAACGTACGCCAAGGCGCAGAGCTTGTGGCGTACGCCGGGCGCTGCGCCTCGCTACAGCGACGTGCTCGAGCTCGATCTCGCCAAGGTCGAACCGAGTCTGGCAGGCCCGCGGCGGCCGCAGGATCGCATTCCGCTCGGCTCGGCGCGCAGCGCCTACCACTCGAGCCTGAAAAAGATGGCGGATGAGCGCGCGCAGAAGGCCGCCGGTGGGGCAGCCCTCGGACGCGCGCGCGTGACGCTCGCAGGCCGCGAGCTCGAGCTGACCGACGGCGCGGTGCTGATCGCCGCCATCACGAGCTGCACCAATACGTCGAACCCCTCCGTCATGCTGGGTGCCGGCCTGCTCGCCCGCAACGCCCGTCGCGCGGGGCTCACCGCCAAGCCGTGGGTGAAAACCAGCCTCGCGCCGGGCTCACGCGTCGTGACCGATTACTATCGCAAGGCGGGCCTTCTCGATGAGCTTGCGGCCATCGGGTTCGATCTCGTCGGCTATGGCTGCACGACCTGCATCGGGAATTCGGGCCCGCTGCGCCCCGAGATCTCCGCCGCGGTGAAGGCGGGCGACCTCATCGGCTGCTCGGTGCTCTCGGGTAATCGCAACTTCGAAGGCCGCGTGCATCCCGAGGTGCGGATGAACTTCCTCGCCTCACCGCCGCTCGTCGTTGCCTACGCGCTCGCGGGCACGCTGGATATCGACCTGGCCACCGATCCGCTCGGCGTCGGCGCCGACGGGCAACCGGTCTATTTGAAAGACATCTGGCCAAGCCCCCAGGAAGTGCAGGAGACGGTGCTGCGCTCGATCGATCCCGAGATGTTCCGCAAGAGCTACGCGAGCGTGTTCCAGGGAGACCGGAACTGGACGACCATTCCGGTGCCGCAAGGCAATCTCTATCGCTGGGACGAGCATTCCACGTACGTCAAGGACCCACCGTACTTCGACGGCATGAGCATGACGCCGCCCGGAGTGAGCGACATCCACGGGGCCAGGGTACTCGCGGTGCTCGGCGACTCGGTCACGACGGATCACATCTCCCCCGCCGGCAACATTGCGCGCAACAGCCCCGCCGCGAAGTACCTCATCGCCCAGGGCGTTCAACCGGTCGACTTCAATTCCTACGGCGCGCGCCGCGGCAATCACGAAGTGATGATGCGCGGCACGTTCGCGAACATCCGGCTGCGCAATCTGCTGGCACCGGGCACGGAGGGCGGGCTCACCGTGCACGTGCCGAGCGGCGAGACGATGTCGATCTACGACGCCGCCATGCGCTACAAGACCGAGGGCACGCCCCTCGTCGTGCTCGCGGGCCGCGAGTACGGAACGGGCTCCTCGCGCGACTGGGCGGCGAAGGGGACCATGCTGCTCGGGGTGAAGGCGGTCATCGCCGAGAGCTTCGAGCGCATCCACCGATCCAACCTCATCGGCATGGGCGTGCTGCCTCTGCAGTTCCTGCCGGACCAGAACGTGCAAAATCTCGGGCTCAGCGGCCAGGAAGTCTTCGACGTGACGCTCGGCCCAAGCGGCGCGCAAGGTGCAACGGCGACGGTCACGGCGACCCCTCCGGGCGGCCAGCCGGTGAGGTTCCAGGCGCGCGTACGCATCGACACACCGAAGGAGCACGAGTACTTCCGCCACGGCGGCATCCTGCACTACGTGCTGCGCCAGCTCGCCGCCACGCGCGCCGCCTGAGAGCGCCGCCTGAGAGCGCCGCGCAGGATGCTCCTTGCGCACGCGTACGCGCTACGGGTCGGTGCGCAGCACCGACCCGCTTGTCAGGCGCTCGGCTTGCGCCTGTGGTCGCTCCGGTGACGCGGCTCGTCGTCTTCGACCTCGACGGCACGATCACGCGTCACGATACGTTGATGGCATACGTCACTGGCCTGCTCCGCCAGCGGCCGTGGCGACTCCTGAGCCTGCTGCGCGTCGCACCGGCCGCGCTCGCGTACGCTTTCGGACGGCTCGACCGCGGCGAGCTCAAGGCGCGGCTGCTCGCGACGACCCTCGGCCGGTACACGCGAGCCGAGCTTGAGGCGTGGACCAAGCGGTTCACCGAACGGCTCGTGGCTCGCGGCCTGCGCGCCGATGCGCTGAGCGCGATCGAAGGGCACCGTCACCATGGAGATGTGCTCGCATTGCTCAGCGCGAGCCCCGACCTGTACGTCCCCGCGATCGCCGCGCGCCTGCGGTTCGACGAGGTGATCTGCACCGAGCTGCGCTGGACGGACGACCATCTCGACGGCGCCCTCCGGAGTGCGAACCGCCGCGGACCGGAGAAGACCCGCTGCGTCGCGAGGCTCGCGAGCCGGCACCCGGGACTGCGGACCGTCGCCTATGCGAACGCCGTCTCCGATCTCGATCACTTGCACCGGGTCGATGAGCCGCTGCTCGTCTGCGGCTCGTGGCGTGCACGGCGGCAGGCCGCGAGCGCCGGCATCCCGCACGCCGAGTGGCGCTGATGCTCCACACGGAGCTCGTCATTTGACCTCGACGGGCGCTAGAGCCATAGTTTTGCCGTATCGGTCAGGAACTTACCCCGGGCGCGGTGAGCCTTACGGGTAGGCCATCCGTGCAGCGCCCCTTCAGGTTCGGTGGACGAGGTTTCATATGATGAAGAGACGACCAGCGGGCATCGCGCCATCGGAGATCACGGCGCGCGAGGCGTTCATGAGTCGGCGCGCGTGGCTCGCGGGAGCGCTCGCGGGGGGCGCGGCAGCCGCTCTGCCCGCAGCGCGGGCGGCCGACGCGCCGTCCCAGGGGCTCAAGTACACACTGAACCGCCAGTACTCCGTGACCGAGAAGCCCAACAGCTTCGAGGACATCACCAGCTACAACAATTTCTACGAGTTCGGTACCGACAAGTCCGACCCCAAGGCGAATGCGCACACGCTGCGGCCGCGCCCCTGGAGCGTGACTGTCGCGGGCGAGGCGGAGGTCACCGGCACGTATCATTTCGAGGACATCCTCAAGCTGCAGCCGCTCGAGGAGCGGATCTATCGCTTTCGCTGCGTGGAAGCCTGGTCGATGGTCATTCCGTGGGTGGGCTTTCCGCTCGGCACATTCCTGCAAAGATTCAAGCCGACCTCGCGGGCGAAGTACGTGGCGTTCACGACCCTGTTCGATCCGCAGCAGATGCCCGGGGAGCGCGATTCGATTCTCGAATGGCCATATGTCGAGGGCCTGCGCATGGATGAGGCCATGCATCCGCTCACGCTGCTCGTCGTGGGTCTCTATGGCCAGGTCCTGCCCAATCAGGACGGCGCGCCGCTGCGGCTCATCGTGCCGTGGAAGTACGGCTTCAAGGGCATCAAGTCGATCGTGAAGATCGCCTTCGTGGAACGCCAGCCGCCGACGACCTGGAATATCGCGGCGCCGAACGAGTACGGCTTCTACGCCAACGTGAACCCCCACGTCGATCATCCGCGCTGGAGCCAGGCGACCGAGCGTCGGATCGGGGGCGGCTTCTTCTCGCGTCAGGCGACCCTCATGTTCAACGGCTATGACAAGGAGGTCGCCGGCCTGTATCGCGGCATGGATCTGCGGCGGTACTTCTGAGGGCCTCGCTGGGCATCACACATCCGCAAAGCCCCTCAGGCTCGCGCACGCGCTCGCCGGGTGCAGGCTCATGCTGAGCGTCGACAAGCGCTACCGGTACATCTACAAGCCCGTCGTCTTCGTCGCGAGCCTGACGCCGGCGGCCTATCTCGCGGCGGGCGCGTTCGAGATCTTCGGGCTGTCCCTCGGCCCGGACCCGGTGGCTCACCTGCTGCATTCCTGCGGCAAGACCGCGCTCAACTTCCTCCTCATCACGCTGCTCGTCACGCCCGTCCGCCGGCTCACCGGCTTCACGCATCTGCTGCGGCTGCGGCGCATGCTCGGATTGTTCGCATTCTTCTACGTCGTCTCGCATTTTCTCGTCTACCTGGTCTTCGACCAGGTGCTCGATCTGCGCGCCGTGCTGCAGGATATCGCCAAGCGGCCCTACATCACGCTCGGATTCACCGCGCTCCTCATCCTGATTCCGCTCGCCGTGACCTCCACGCACAAGATGATGCGCAGGCTCGGGCGGCGCTGGCAGCGCCTCCATCAGCTGATCTACGTCGCGGCGATCCTCGGCGTGTGGCACTACTACTGGCAGGTCAAGCGCGACGTGCGCGAGCCGCTGCTCTACATCTTCATGCTCGCCGTGCTCCTCGGCTACCGCATCGTCGTGCGCTGGCAGGCGCGCCGCCGCGTCACATCGAAGTCCGGATCTGCCACAGCTCCGGAAAGAATTTGAGCTCGAGCGCTTTGGCGAGATAGGCGACACCACTCGTTCCGCCGGTCCCGCGCTTGTAGCCGATGATGCGCTCGACGGTCTTCAGATGATGGAAGCGCCAGAGCTGGAACTTGTGATCCATGTCGATCAGCCGCTCGGCGAGCTCGTAGAGATCCCAGTCCTCCTGCGCGTTGTGGTACACGGCGAGCCAGGCGCCGGCGACCGGCTTGCTCGCGCGGTACGGCTGGCTGAAGTCGCGCGCGAGATAGTCCTCCGGAATGCCGTAGCCCCGGCGGCTGAGGAGCGCGAGCACCTCATCGTAGAGCGATGGGGCCTCGAGCGCCCGCTCGAGAACCGCGTACGAGGCGGGGTCGTGCCGGTGCACGCCGATCATCTCGGCGTTCTTGTTGCCGATCGTGAACTCGAGCAGGCGGTACTGCACCGACTGGAAGCCCGAGGAGCGTCCGAGGGAGTTGCGGAACGCGGAGTAGTCCGCCGGTGTCATCGTCGCGAGCACGTCCCAGGCCGCCGTCAGCTGCGTCTGCACGTGCGAGATGCGCCCGAGCATCTTGAACGAGGGGCCGAGATTGTCGCGCCGGACGCAATCGAGGACGCCCGCAAGCTCGTGCAGGAACAACCGCATCCACAGCTCCGAGGCCTGGTGGATGATGATGAACATCATCTCGTCGTGCTCGGCCGTGAGCGGCTTCTGCGCATCGAGCAGCTGCGCGAGCCTCAGGTACTCGCCGTACGATCGGGAGGAGCCGAGATCCCAGTGCACCGCCTCGTCCGACAGATCGACGCGCTGTGAGCGATCGTAGGTCCCGGTCTCTTTCATGACTTTCGGCCCCGTCCCTCAAGCATCGCCGAACACCCACGCGGGCACGCGTCGCCAGCCGTCGAGCAGCTCGCGGTCGAGCGTGCGATGCGCCGCGCAGTGCTCGCCCACGCACTGCCAAAAACGGCGCGAGTGGTTCATGTGGCGTGTGTGCGCCAGCTCGTGGATCATCAGGTAGCGCAGCACCTCACGTCGCTGAAAGAGCAAGCAGCAGTTGAGACTGATCGTGCCGCGCACGGAACAGCTGCCCCAGCGCGTGCGCTGGCGGCGTACGATCACCCGCTCGTAGGCAAAGCCGAGCTCGCGCGCGCACTCCGCGAGCCGCGCCGCGAGCACGACGCGCGCGTGGCCGATCAGCCATCCCCGCAGGAGCTGGCGCACCGCGCGGGTATTGCGACAGTCGCCGTGCAGGCTCAACAGCCCGGGCGAGTTGGCGAGCTGCGGCCGCCCGGTTCCGCCCGCCAGGTGCACGCGCCAGCTCTCTCCGCACGCCGCCAGCTCGATGAGACGTGGGGGAAAAGGCTCGCCGACGAGCACATTGCGGCGCGCCTCCGCACGCTTGCGCTCGATCCAGCCACGATGGTGCGCGAGGAAGCGCTCGACGGCCATACGGGACGTGCGCGGCGGCACGACCACCTCGACACGGCCCGTCTGGAACACGCGCACCGCGAGCCGCCGGGCGCGCCGGCTCTCGCGCACCACCCAGGACTCGCTCGGGTCGTCGTCGGACCACAGAGGCAGCTGGGGCGGTACGTCGAGCATCGAGCCTTCGCCTCGAGGCGTGGAGCGTGTGCGAAGCATCATACCAGCCGCCGCGCATGGTAATGTCAGCGCCGCTTTCAAGAGGTCTCGCATGCGCTTCTTCAGCGACAACACCGCCACCATCTGTCCGGAGATTCTCGAGGCCATCCACGGCGCCAACCGGGGTCTCGAGAAGGCTTACGGCGATGACCCCTGGACCGCTCGCCTGGACGATGTGTTCGGCGAGTTCTTCGGCAAGGCCGTGCGCGTGTTTCCCGTTGCGACGGGAACGGCCGCGAACTCGCTGAGTCTCGCGGTGCTGAGCCCGCCGTACGGCGCGATCTTCGCCCATGAGGAGGCGCACATCCTCCGGGACGAATGCAGCGCGCCGGAATTCTTCACCGGCGGCGCACGCCTCGTGCTCGTGCGCGGCGCGCACGGCAAGCTCACCCCCGCGGCGCTCGAATCCGCTCTCGACGCCAACCCCGCCAGCGTGCACACGGTGCAGCCCGCCGTCGTGTCGCTCACGCAGGCGAGCGAGCTCGGTACCGCCTATCGTCCCGCGGAGATCGCCGCGCTCACCGGCGCCGCGCATCGTCGCGGACTCAGCGTGCACATGGACGGGGCGCGCCTCGCGAACGCGCTCGTCTTTCTCGGCTGTCACCCGAGCGAGGTCACCTGGCGGGCGGGCGTGGACGTGCTCGCGTTCGGCGCGACCAAGAACGGCGCGCTCGCGGCCGAGGCGGTCGTGTTCTTCGAGCCGGAGCGGGTCCGCGACTTCGAGCTGCGGCGCAAGCGCGCGGGACACCTGCTGTCGAAGTCACGATTCGTCTCCGCGCAGCTGCTCGCGTACATCGAGTCGGGCGTATGGCGCCGCAATGCCGAACGCGCGAACGCACTCGCGCAGAGCATCGCGCGCGCGGCACAAGCCCGCGCGTTGCATCCGGTCGAGGCGAACGAGGTCTTCATCCGGCTCGACGCCGAGGAGAAACGGCGCCTGCGCGCCGCGGGCTGCGCATTCTACGACTGGGGCGCCGAGGGAAGCGCAGAGGCGCGCTTCGTCGCCTCCTGGGATCAGCCCGATGCGAGCGTGAGCGCGCTCTGCGAGGCCTTGGGCCGGCTGTGATCCTCCGCGCTGCCGCCGCTCTGCCGCTGCTCATCTGGCTGTATCTGCTCCTCGGTCGCGGCGGCTTCTGGCGCGTGCCGCGACGCTGTGCGCCGCTCGCGGGGCCGGCGGTCCCGAGAAGCGTCGTCGCGGTCATTCCCGCGCGCGATGAAGCCGCGGTCATCGGCCGGGCGGTCGACTCGCTCCTCACGCAGGCGTTCGCGGGCACGCTCCACGTCGTCGTGGTCGACGACGGCAGCAGCGACGACACGGCGGGTGTCGCGACGGCCGCCGCCGCAGCCGCCGGCGCATCATCGCATCTCACCGTGATCCGCGGCGCGCCGCTCGCCCCCGGCTGGACCGGGAAGCTCTGGGCGCTGTCGCAGGGTCTTGCAATCGCGACCGCGCGCGGTCCGGACTACCTCCTCTTGACGGACGCCGACATTTACCACGGCCCCGACAACATCGCCGCGCTGGTCGCCAACGCCGACACGAACGCACGCGACCTCGTCTCGTACATGGTGCGACTGTCCACCGCAACCCTCGCCGAGCGCTGCCTGATGCCGGCGTTCGTGTTCTTCTTCTTCAAGCTGTATCCGCCCGCCTGGATCGCCTCCGCGCGGTTGCGCACGGCCGCCGCCGCCGGCGGATGCATGCTCCTGCGCCCCGGCGCGCTCGCCAGCATCGGCGGACTGCAATCGATCCGCGCCGAGATCATCGACGATTGCGCGCTCGCCCGCGCGGTGAAGGCCGCCGGCGGATCGATCTGGCTCGGACTCACGCGCACCGCGCGGAGCCTGCGCACCTATGGCTCGTTCGCGGAGGTCGGCCGATTGATCTCGCGCACCGCCTTCAATCAGCTCCACCACTCGTACGCACTGCTCGCCGCCACGCTCGCTGGGCTCGCCCTCACCTACATCGCGCCGCCCCTGCTGCTGCTGACGCGCGACCCCGCGACGATGGTGCTCGGCGCCGCCGCCTGGGCGCTCATGACCCTCGCCTTCCGGCCGATGGTGCGCTTCTACCGTCTCGCGCCGCTCTGGAGCGCGTGCCTGCCCGCCATCGCACTGTTCTACGGGGGGGCCACGCTGCACTCCGCGCTGCAATACGCGCGCGGCCGGGGCGGACACTGGAAGGGGCGCGCGCAGGACCAGCGCGCCTGAGGCGCTCGCTCCACCCGATGCGCCTCGACCGGGCGCGGCCGGCGCGCCTTACACGCCACTCACCCTCAAGCGTCCAAGATACTCTCGCACCGCCTCGCGGTAGCCTTCGCTGCTCGTGACGGTCGTGCCGCCCGCCAGCACGAAGATGAAATCGCCGCGGGGCGTGCGGCTCACCTCGCGCACGTGATTGACGTTCACGAGGCACGAACGGCTGATGCGCAGCACCGGCTGCGATTCGAGCGAGCGCTGCGCCTGTTGCAGCGTGCTGCGCGCGTGAAACACCTCGCGGCCGATGGTGAGCTTCACGTAGTTACGGTCGCCTTCCACCAGCTCGACGTGCGCGGCGTCGAGCATATGCATGCGGCTGCCCGACTCGGCGAGCAGCCGCGGGCGCGTGTCCGCGGAGCCGTGCGCGGCGCGCTGAAGCCGGGCCAGAGCGGACGCGAGCCCGGCCTCGCGCTCCGCGGCGCTCTCCGACCGATAGCGGTGGCGCACGCGCTCGAGCGTTCTTCGGAAGCGCTCCTCGTCGAAGGGTTTGAGAAGATAGTCGGTCGCACTCACCTCGAAGGCCTGCAACGCGTAGCTGTCGTACGCGGTGACGAAGACGATGATGGGGATCGAGGTCGGATCGAGCGAGCGTGCGAGCTCGACGCCGTTCAGAGTGTCGATCTGAACGTCGAGGAACAGCAGATCGGGCAAGTCGCGCCGGATCGCCTCGAGCGCCAGCTTCCCGTCGGAGTATTCACCGACGATGCTGAGATCGGACTCCGCGGCGCAGTACTCGCGCAGCGTGCGCCGCGCGGCCGGCTCATCGTCGACGACGACCACCTTCACGACGGATGCGGCTCGGCCGCGTGCGCCCGCGCCGCCTCGCGGAGCAAGGGGATTCGGATCTCGGACACCCACTCCCCCTCGCCTGCCGCTCCCGCAGCGGACGGCCCGGCCGCGAACGTCGCGCGTCGCCCGAACTGCACCGCGAGCCGCTCGCGTACGTTGCGCAGCCCCACGCCGTCCGGCCGACGGCGACGCTCGCGCGCCATCGTGTTCACGACGCGTAGCGTCAGAGTCTCCTCGGACGTCGAGATCTCGACGCGTACGGTCACGGGTCCCGAGTGCTCCGCGAGGCCATGCGTCACCGCGTTCTCGATGAGCGGCTGCAGGATCAGACTCGGCACCCACGTGCGCGGGACACTCGCGCCGTCGGGCAACACGAGCGCGAGCCGATCCGCGAAGCGCTTCTGCTGCAGCTCGAGGTAGAGCCGCGCGAAATCGAGCTCATCCGCGAGACCCGAGAAATCGCGCTCCCCGGCCGTGAGCAACCGCCGCAGTAGATCCCCGAGCTGCACGACCATCGTGCGAGCCGCCGTCGGGTCCCAGCCGATCTGACCGCGAATCGTGTGCAGCAAGTTGAACAGGGTGTGCGGCGAGAGCTGCATCCGCAGCGCCGCCAGCCGGGCGCCGTTCCATGCCCGCTCCAGGGCGGCGAGCCGCAGCTCGGAGTCGCGGAAGCGCTGGTAGAGCGCGAATCCGGTCACGAGGGCGAGCGCAAATCCGTACGTCAGCAGAAAGCTCGTGGCGCTCGCGATCCAAACAGGCAGATCGGAGCCGCCGTGCTCATCGGTCATGTGGCTCACGGGCCAGCTCGGGTGCCAGGCGCTCGCGATCATCTCGGCGTGACGGAGCAAGGGACTCGCGCACGCGGCGAACGCCACCGCCTGCAGCACCTGGATGGGGATCGCGCGCCAGGGGGGGCGCCAGCCGATCCGCAACGAGATCCAGACCGCGCCGATCAGCAACGGAAACAAGAAGAGGTGCTGCAGCACGCGCGCATCCCACGGCGCGAACAGCCCCCGCGAGCCGTCCGGATCGAACTGGAGCGACATGCTGCGCGCATAGAGCACGTTCGAGAGTGTGACGTAGATCCAGAAGACCGTGAGGATCGCGAGCAGCGTGGGCGTCGTGAGAATCCCGCGCGCGCTCGCGATCCGCCGCTCGCTCGCGCGTGCCGGCTCGTGCGGCAGCGGCATCGCACCTGTCGGTGCCATCGGGGTCATGCAGCACTCCTGCGGACGGCCGAACCACTCGCGTAAGCGTACTCCCGTTGTCGCCGTACCGCGCCCTGCGGGCGCGCGCATCCCGCACCCATCGGGGACCAATGCGTCGATACGCGGGACGAGGGCGCGAGCCCGCCGACGCGCACCTGCACACCGCGCTGAAACCGATCGCTGCGCTTGCGGGTAATAAGCCTGTCGATGCACGAGTGTCCCGAACGTCGAATCAGTTGGAGATGACGCTGCCATGACCGTTGATAGATTTCCGCACACCCTCGAGCCCTTGAATGGTACCAGCGCGTCGTTGCGCGGGATCAGCTCGAGGCGCAGCCGCAGACGCGACACGCGGCTCGGAGTGAGATATGTGCCGCGGATCGAGCACGCCTCGGCCGCAAATGACCGGCAGATCATCGTCCACTTGTAAACCCCACGGCCACTCGTGCCATCCAACGTTGCAGAACACCACTTGCACACACCCCAGGAAAGGAGCCCTTCCATGATTCGCCACACCTCGACCCAAACACGCGGGCGCGCCCGCGCCGCAGTGGCAGCCGTTGCGGGATGTTTGTTTGTTGCCGCCATGGGCGCGGCAAGCGCCGCGCCGAGCGACTCTCCCCCGACCGTGCGGGTGAGCTACGCCGATCTCGATCTCTCGACCGAGCAGGGTGTCCGCACGCTTTACGCGCGCATCGTCACCGCGGCCGATCAGGTTTGTCCGTACGCGACGATGGACAACCTGATCCTGTACATGAAGAGCCGCGCTTGCCGCAAGCAGGCGATCACGGAGGCCGTCGCGCACGTCGGCAACCCCAGGCTCGCCGCGGTCTCGGCAGAGCACACGGCGCACGGTTGAATCCCGGCCCCGCGAGCTCGCGCAGTCGGATGTCGGCTTGTCCTCACAAGCCCGGCGTCCGCCTGCGTTTGCAGCGCCGGGATTCGCGAGGCACACTCCGCGGCGGCTCCTTTCCCAGTCCGTAGCGGAGGTCCTGCCATGACCCAGGTGGTTCGCATTCACAAGACGGGTGGCCCGGAGGTCCTGCAGATCGAGGACGCCGAAGTGGGTCAGCCCGGAGCGGGCGAGATCCGCATCCGTGTGCAAGCGATCGGACTCAACCGCTCCGAGGCGCTGTTTCGCGCTGGCGCCTATCTGGTGCCCCCGAAGCTACCGACGCTGATCGGCTACGAGGCGGCGGGAATCGTCGAGGTACTGGGCCCGGGCGTTGAAGGCTTCGCGCCGGGCGAGCGCGTGTGCGTCATCCCCTCGTATCGCCTCGGGGAGTACGGGGTCTATGCACAGAAGGCGATCGTTCCGGCGCGCAGCGTGATCGCGGCACCGCCGCAGCTCTCGCCGGTTGAGGCCGCCTCGATCTGGATGCAATACCTCACGGCGTTCGCGCTCCTCGAGGTGGGCAGGGTCGGCGTCGGTGACTACGTGCTGATTCCCGCGGCGTCGAGCAGCGTGGGGCTCGCCGCCATCCAGCTCGCCAACTGGGCGGGCGCGGTGCCGATTGCCGCCACGCGCCACCGCGCGAAGGCCGCGGCGCTCGAGGAGCTCGGCGCGCGGCACGTGGTCGCCACCGCGGAAAGCGACCTCGTCGCCGAGGTCATGCGTATCACCGCGGGAAGGGGCGCTCGCCTCGTCTTTGATCCCGTCGGTGGTCCGTGGGTGGAGAAGCTCGCGAACGCCATGGCCGAGGAAGGCATCCTCTTCATCTACGGGAGCTTGAGCGGCCAACCGACGCCCTATCCGCACTGGCCCGCAGCGCTCAAAGGCCTGAGTCTCAGGGGTTGGGTGGCCTCCTCCATCTGGAACAAGCCCGAGCGCTTCGCGCGCGCGCGCGAGCTGATCCTGCGCGGGCTCGCGGCAGGTCACTTGAAGCCCGTGATCTCGAAGACCTTCACGCTCGATCAGATCGTCGAGGCGCACCGGTACCTCGAATCCAATCAGCAGGTCGGGAAGATCGTCGTGACCGCCTGAGCGCGGCGGTGCCGGTCAGTCCGTGATCGGCGTGAAGATCCGCCAGGCCTCGGCGGGATGGAGCAGCGCCCAGGGAAGCGCGCGGAACGCGCCGGATGGAACGGGATCCTCGTAGTGCTCACTCTGGACCGTGACATCCTCGGGCGGCGACTCATCATCCTCGCGCTCGGCAACCAGAGACTGCACCTGCTGCGGCGTCAGCACGTGACGCACGGGTGGCGCGCTGAGATCGAGCGGTGTCCTTGCGACCCGTGCCCCTCGCGCTTTCGCCACCGCGGACCGCGCCGCTGCGGACTTCGGTGCCGTGGACGTCGATGACGCGGAGCTCGCGGCGGGCGGCGCCGCCCCATCCTCGGCGAGCGCGCTACCGCAGGCCGATGCAAGCACCGCAGCGATGGCGAACGAGGCGAGACGCAGCCTCGACGGCTCGCCGGTGCGGTCGCGTCGCCTCGTCACGGCGCCGGCCACTCGCTGAACGGGAATGGAATTCGATCGCTCACGAAGGTCAGGAACTCGATGATCTGCCGCGAGTAGTTGGCAAGTCCCATACCAAACCGCGCGAGCTCGGGATTCGCCCTGCCCGCGAGAAGCGTGAGCATGAGCTGTGCCAGCACAGTGATACCGATGATCCACCACAGGATCCAGAATACTATGGTCAGAAGGAGCATGTACAAGAGTCGGGCGCCGAGCGTTGGCGGGGGACTCGGCACGAGCGCCGGCGGTCCGGACGGCGCGATCGGCGGCGGTTCCTCGGGGCTCACGCTCGCTACCCTGAGGTGATGCGCGCCATGAGACGGTGCGCGTACGCGAAATCCGGCACGAGCAGCAGCGCGTGCTCGAGCGCGCCACGGGCGGCAATCGCATCGCCCTGCTCGAGGAGGCTGCGCCCGAGAGAGGCGTATGCCTCGGGCGCACCCCAGCTCGGAGGCCGCTCGACACCGGCCCGCTCACGCTCGAACGCGGCGACCGATTTGCGCAGCTTCGCGATCACCGCGCTGCGGTCCCGTTGCTGATCGTAGTCGGCGAGCGCATCGAGCAGCATCACGCGAGGATTGCCGGGCGCGAGCGCAAGCGCGTGGCGCATCGCGCTGCCCCCTTTCACACCGAAGAACGGTGAGCGCACGGGGTTGAGCCGCGCGAGCGTGCGCCAGCAGGCCGCCTGCAGCGCCAGGGCCTCTGCGGCGCCGGCCTCGACCCGCGAGGGGTCGTCGAGACTCGAGACGCAGCGCTCGGCCGCCTGCGTCGCATCGTCCGGCCGATGCGACTGGTCGAGCAACGCCAAGCGATAGCTGGCGAGCCCGAGATAGTACTGGCGCAGAGCGGTCGAGCTCGTGTCCGTGGCGAGCGCGGCGGCCACCTCCTCCAGCGCCCGGCGATCCTCGGTGTAGTAGCCGTACTGGATGCGGCTCTCGACATCGAGCCACTGCGTATCCGCGGGATCGGCGCTCTGCGCGGCGGTGCCGGCTGCAAGCAGCGCCGCCAGCGTCCACCCCCACGTTGAGTGGCTTGCGAGCACGGCGCGTATTTTGCCAGCAAACGCGCGGCCGTCCCATGCCAAAATCGCCTCCCGTGCAGCTCATCGACATCGGGGTCAATCTCGCCCACGACGCCTTCGATCGCGATCGCGCAGAGGTGCTCGCGCGCGCCGAGCAGCGCGGCGTGGTCCAGATGATCGTCACCGGCTCGAGCGTCGCGAGCAGCCGCCAGGCGCTCGATCTGGCGCGTGCGCACCCCGGCAAGCTGTTTGCTACCGCGGGAATTCACCCGCACCACGCCCAGGATCTCGACGAGGCGGCCGTGCGCGAGCTCGAGCGGCTCGCGGCGGATCCCGCCGTCGTGGCTATCGGGGAGTGCGGACTCGATTACTTTCGCGACTACTCACCGCGCGAGGCGCAGCGGCGCGCCTTCGCGCGCCAGCTGCAGCTCGCGATGCGGGTCGGCAAGCCCGTCTTCCTGCATCAGCGTGATGCGCACGAGGATTTCGTGGCGATCGTACGCGAGCACCGTGCATCGCTCACGGACGCGGTTGCCCATTGCTTCACGGGAACACCTGCCGAGCTTGCGGTGTATCTGGGCCTCAAGCTCGCGATCGGCCTCACGGGCTGGATTTGCGACGAGCGGCGCGGCGCCCATCTCGCAGCGCTCGTCCCCGAGATCCCGGCGGCTCGCCTGATGGTCGAGACGGATGCCCCGTACCTGCTGCCGCGGGACCTGCAACCGAAGCCGGCATCGCGCCGCAATGAGCCGATGTTCTTGCCGCACGTGGCGGGCGCCGTCGCGCGTGCGCGCGGCACCTCCCTCGAGGCACTCGCGCAATCGAGCACGGCGGCGGCGCGCGCATGCTTTCGCTTGGCGCCCACGGACGGCTGCACGAAGCACGTCGCCGCCTCCGAGAAATAACAAGAATATATATTACTAAGTTATTATTTTTGTTGTTATTTCAATACCGAGGAGCCGACGTGAACAAACCCCTGGACGTTGCAGCGCTGCGGCACGGGCTCGACCGGCAATGGGACGATTCGATCCTCGAGCGCTTGCAAGCCTTCGTGCGCATTCCCAACCGCTCGCCCCTCTTTGATCCGCGCTGGGAGGCGAACGGTCACATGGAGCGCGCCGTGCAGCTCGTCGCCGAGTGGTGCCGTCGCCAGCCGCTCGCGGGCATGCGCGCGGAGGTGCATCGGCTCCCCGGCCTCACCCCCGTGCTGCTCGTCGACGTGCCCGGCGAGCTGCCCGATTGCGTGCTGCTATACGGCCATCTCGACAAGCAGCCTGAGTTCACCGGCTGGCTCCCCGGTCTCGCTCCCTGGGAGCCCGTGATACGCGACGGCAAGCTCTACGGGCGAGGCGCGGCAGACGATGGGTACGCCGCGTTCAGCGCTCTCGCGGCGATCGGCGCGCTGCAGGCTCGAGGATTTGCGCTGCCGCGCTGCGTGCTGCTCATCGAGGCTTCCGAAGAAAGCGGCAGTATTCACCTCCCTCAGCACCTCGCCGCCCTCGAGCCGAGGCTCGGGACGCCGTCTCTCGTGGTGTGCCTCGATGCCGAATGCGGCAATTACGATCAGCTCTGGTGCACGACTTCGCTGCGCGGCAATCTCAGCGGAACATTGCACGTGAGGGTGCTCACCGAAGGCGTGCACTCGGGCATGGCGACCGGCATCGCCCCCACGCCGTTTCGCATCCTCGAGCAGCTGCTCGCGCGGATCGAGAGTCCGCTCTCCGGCGACTTGCTCCTCGAGGAGCTTCACGTGCCCACCCCCAAGGATCGGATGGCGCAGATGACCGCTGCCGCCCGAGTCCTCGGCAAGGAGATCGCGGGTAAGCTGCCCTTTGCCCCCGGGGTGGAGCCGCTCTCCGACAATCCGATCGAGCTGCTGGTCAACAGCACGTGGCGCCCGACGCTCGCCGTCACGGGCGCGGAGGGGTTGCCGCCGATTGCCTCGGCCGGCAACGTGCTGCTCCCGGACATCGCGTTGAAGCTCTCGCTGCGGCTCGCGCCGACGTGCGATGCCCGCAAGGCCGCTCAGGCGCTGCAGGCCGCGCTCACGAAGGATCCGCCCTACCGCGCACAGGTGCGCCTCGAGCTCGAGCCGCCCACGAGCGGCTGGAACGCTCCACCCTTCGCGTCGTGGCTCGAGGCGTCGCTGCAGCGCGCATCGCACGAGGTCTTCGGCCAAGATGCGATTCCGTTCGGCTCAGGGGGAACGATTCCCTTCATGGCGATGCTCGGAGAGCGCTTCCCGCAGGCGCAATACTTCGTCACGGGGGTGCTCGGTCCGCACGCGAACGCGCACGGACCGAACGAGTTCCTGCATCTCGAGTACGCGAAGCGGCTCACGGCCTGCGTCGCGCTGGTGCTGGCCGATCACGCGCAGCGGAACGAGGCGTGAGGCGTCACGGCGCGGCGATCTGTCGCGCCTGCGCGAGCGAGCTCGGGGCGACGGAGTTCTTGATGTTCCGCCAGCTCTCCCCGAAGGTCTCGGTGATGCTCGAGGCGACCGGCTGCTCCGCGGGCGGGAACTCGGTGCGCAACGACTCGAGCATGAGGGTCCACTTGGGTAGGCCCTTGGGGAATCGCGCGCGGGACGTGAACACCACCCGACCCTCGACGTGCATGTCGCCCGAGAGCGCCTTCACGGCAGCCACGCGGTCGTACAGCGCGCTCTGGGGATTGATGAACGTGAAGCGTTGCGCCCCGTTCATCACCGTCCACTCGTTCATCTGATCGCCGCCGAAGACGTTCCCGGTCACGTCTCGCAGATCGATCACCACGGCGCCGCGCGCCGTGAGCAGCACGAAGTCGACGTGGTACGAGCCGCCCATGCCGTCCGGCACCAGAACGTCGACCAGATAATCGACGGCGACGGCGGTCATCGCGGCGATGAGGGCTTTGCGCGCGCGCCGCTGACGGTACCACCGCCACAGCCAGCCGAGTCCCCAACCGGACACCGCGGCGCCCGCGACGAGCGCCCACGTGAGAGGCGGCAGGTTCCTCAGCAGGTCCATAACGCGCTCCGCAATGTCGCCAGCTGCGGCGCGATCTCCGTGACCGAGACGGGCCTCGCGAGCAGCTGCGCGAGCGAATCCGGCACCGGGATGCGCTGCCCGATCAGGGGCTCGATCGTCTCACGGAACTTGGCGGCATGGGCGGTCGCGACGAGAACCCACGGCCGACCGTTGCGCTGCTCGCGCGGCAGGCGCTCGTAGACCTCGAGCGCAGTTGCCGTGTGCGGGCAAAGGATCCGGCCGAAGCGCCGGAACGCCGCCTGGATGGCGGCGCGAATCTGTGCGTCGTCGACCGTCTCGGCCCGCACGGCCCCGCGCAGCTCGGCGAGATCCGGATACAGCGCGCGCAGCCGCTCCATGTTGCTCGGGTTTCCCACATCCATCGCAGAGGCGAGCGTAGCGACGCTCGGCCTCGGACGCCAATCGCCGGTCGCCAGAAAATCCGGCACCGTGCGATTGGCGTTGTGCGCAAGCACGATCGCGGCGATCGGCAGGCCGAGCTTGCGGGCCCAGATGCAGGCGAGCGCGTTGCCGAGGTTGCCGCTCGGAATGACGAAGGAGGCGGGCGCACCATGGCGCTCGCGCACCGCGAGGCTCGCGGCGGCGTAATACACGACCTGCGGCAGCAAGCGGCCGAGATTGATGCTGTTTGCGGAGGACAGATCGCTGCGCTCGCGCAGCTGCGGGTCGAGCAGCGCCTCCTTCGCGAGCCGCTGGCAATCATCAAAGGTGCCGCGCACGGCGAAGGAGCGCACGTTGCCGCCCCAGCACGTGAGCTGGCGCTCCTGCGTCGGGGATACGAGGCCCTTCGGATAGAGCACCACGACCTCGATACCGGGCCGCTCGTGGAACGCCGAGGCCACCGCGCCACCGGTGTCACCCGAGGTGGCGACCACGATCGTGAGCGTTCGCGAGCCGTGCGAACCGGGCGCCGTTCGCCGCGCCCGCCGCAGATGCGCGAGGCTCGCGGCCAGGAATCGAGCGCCGAAGTCCTTGAAGGCCGCCGTCGGACCATGAAACAGCTCGAGCAGACTTGCGGCGCCGTCCGGCTCGAGCGGGTCGAGCGGCGTGAGCGGCGCAGCGAAGCTGAAGGCCTCCGCGGCAACCGCCGGCAGATCCGAGGCAAGCGCGCTCCCGGCCGCAAAGGGCGCGATGACGGACGAGGCGAGGCTCGCCAATGCGGTCGCGGAGAGGCGCGCTGGGCGCGCCGGGTCCGCACCGGCGCGCTGTGATGCGGCCTCGGCCTGGAGCAGCCGCGGCATGAGCACGGGCCACTCGCTCGGAACATAGAGCCCGCCGTCGGGGGCCAGCCCCCGCTCGAGCGCCGCGACGAACCCGGTCACCGACTCCGGGTTCCGTGTGCTCACGAAGCGCATGGCGTTCATCGAATCGCGCGGCACCGCTGCATCGTCCGCCGCGCTCTCATTCGGCGGCGACGACACGCGCGCCGCCCGAGCCGATCTCCACGATCCAGTCGTCGAACTCGACCTGATGACGCGTGAGCTCGAGTCGCATCGCCGCGCGTACATCCTCCGCGCAGTGCGCGAGCGCCCACGCAAACATCGCAGGTCCGGCGCCCGAGATGGAGCAGCCGAGCGCTCCGGCGCTCATGGCGGCCTGCCGCATCTGCGGGAAGCCCGGGATGAGCGCCTGGCGCTGCGGCTCGATGACCACGTCCTCGAACGATGCACGGATCATGTCGAGGTCGTTCGTGTAGCAACCGGAGATGAAGCCGGCGAGGTTGGCGGTCTGCCACACGAAGTCGGACAGATCCACGCTTCCCCGCAGGATCGCGCGCGCCTGCCGGGTGGAGAGAAACATGTGCGGATGAATGATGACGGCGCGCACCCCCGGGGGCACGGGAATCTGCTTCACCCGCGGATGATCGATGCCGACCGTGAGCACGAGGCCGCCGAACAGCGACGGCGAGATGTTGTCGACATGCAACGAGCCGCTCGCGACGGCCTCGCCTTCCATGGCGAACTTGAGCAACTCGAGCTTCGAGCACGGGGTGCGCAGCAGCGCGTTCGCGGCAACCACCGCCCCGACCGCCGAGGCGGCCGAGCCGCCGAGGCCCGAGCCGAGCGGAATGCCCTTCTCGATGCGCATGTCGAGCCCGAAATCGACCCCAAGGGAGGTGCACATCGCGAGCAGGGCGCGCCCGGCCGTGTTGCGCTCGGGCTCGAGCGGCAGATCGGTCTGCGTCCCTGCGATCGCGCTGATCGTCACACCGGGCGAGGGGCGGCGCGCGACACTCACCCGATCGCCGAGCGCATCGACCGCGAAGCCGAGAATGTCGAAGCCGATCGCGACATTGCCGACCGAGGCGGGCGCGTAGGCCGTGACTCGCTGCACGGGGGATGCGCTCACAGCCGCGCACCGAGATAGGTGGCGAGCCGCAGCAGATCGGCGAACACCCCGCCCGCCGTCACCGCGGGGCCGGCGCCCGGCCCCTGCACGATGAGCGGATTGTCGCAGTAACGGCCCGTCGCGAAGCGCACGACGTTGTCGGTGAGCGCGATGTTCGCGAAGGCGTGCTTCACGTCGAACTCGGTGAGTCCCACCGTCGCATGGCCGTCGGCCGTCAGGCGCCCGACGTAACGCAGCACCTTGCCGCGCGCGCGCGCGGCCTCGAACCGCTCGCGCGTGGCCGAATCGTAGCGCGTGAGCTGCCGCATGAACTCCTCGATCGATCCGTCGGCGAGCCCGGCGGGCACCAGGCTCTCGATGCTCACGTCCGCGAGCTCGAGGGCGAGCCCCATCTCGCGCCCGAGGATGATGAGCTTGCGTGCGAAATCGAGACCCGACAGGTCGTCGCGCGGATCGGGCTCGGTGTAGCCGCGCCGCTTGGCGTCGCGCACGATCTCGGAGAAGGCGGTCCGGCCGTCGTACACGTTGAAGAGATAAGCGAGCGTTCCCGAGAGGATCCCCTCGATGCTCACGAGCTCATCGCCCGTTTCGCGCAGGTCGCGCACGGTTTGGATGATCGGCAGCCCGGCGCCGACCGTCGCCTCGTACAGGTAGTGGGCGCGGCTCGAGCGGCGCGCATCGTGCAGCGCGCGGTACGACTCCCAGCTCCCGCTGCTCGCCTTCTTGTTGGGTGTGACGATGTGGATGCCGCTCGCGAGCCACTCGCGGTGGCGGCGCGCAACCTCCTCCGAGGCCGTGCAATCGATCAGCACGGTGTGCGGCAGATAGTCGACCCGCACGTGCTCGAGGAAGCGTGCGCCGTCGGCGGGTTGTGAGCTGTGCTCGTACGCGTGCCGCCAGTTGTCGAGGTCGATCGCGGAGTCGGCGAGCAGCATGCGCGTCGAGGACAGAATGCCCCGCACTCTGAGATCGAGCTGAAACTCCCGCCGCAGGCGCGCCGTCTGCGAACCGAGCTGATCGAGCAGCACCCGTCCGACCGTGCCCGGCCCCACGATGCCGATCGAAAGCGTGTGCGGGGATAGATAGTACCCGGCATGCACCGCGCGCAACGCGCGCGTGGCGTCCTTGCCCGCGACGACCACCGAGATGTTGCGCTCCGAGGCTCCCTGCGCGATGGCGCGAACGTTGACACCCGCGCCGCCGAGCGAGCTGAACACGTTCGCCGCGACCCCGGGCGTCCCCGCCATGCCGTCGCCCACGACGGCCATGATGGCGAGCTCGGGGTCGACATCCACGCTTTGAATCTGCCCGTCCTTGAGCTCGCGCTCGAAGGCGGTGCGCACCACCGCGGCCGCCCGCTCCGCCTCGACGCTCGGCACCGCGCAGCAGATCGAGTGCTCCGAGCTGCCCTGCGAGATGAGGATGACGGAGATGCGCTCCTCGCGCAGGGCGCCGAACAGCCGGTGGGCCGTGCCCGGGACACCGATCATGCCGGCGCCCTCGAGATTGATGAGCGCGATGTGCTCGATGGTCGTGATGCCCTTGACGGGCAGCTCAGAGTCGGGACGCTCGCAGATCAGCGTACCGGGCTTCTCCGGCGCGAACGTGTTGCGAATCCAGATCGGGATTCCCCGGCGTACGGCGGGCGCCATCGTCTGCGGGTGAATGACCTTCGCGCCGAAATACGCGAGCTCCATCGCCTCGAGATAGGACAGGGAATCGATCACCTTCGCATCGGGCACCCGGCGCGGATCGGCGGAGAGCACACCGTCCACGTCCGTCCAGATCTGAATCTCCCCGGCCTCGAGCAGCGTGCCGAAGATCGAGGCGGAGAAATCGCTGCCGTTGCGACCGAGCGTGGTCTGCACGCCGCGGCGATTCGACGCGATGAATCCCGTGATGATGAGCGTGCCGCGAAACTCCGCATCGACGAGGCGCGCGATGTTCCGCTGCGATTCCGGCCAGAGGATCCCGGGGCCGAGCGGACCCCATTCGACGACGATCACGCGCCGCGCATCGAGCCACTGGGTCGGCCCGGCGCGGCCACCCCGCGCCTCGAAATAGCGGTGGAACAGCCGGGTCGACCAGACCTCCCCGTAGCCCGCGATCAGATCGCGGACGTTGTGGGCGGCCGAGCGTGTGAGCTCGACCGTATGCAAGATCCCCTCGATGTCGTGGCAGTCCCGATCGAGCACGGAGAGATAGAGCAGCGCCGCATCGGGCTCGAGCAGCGCCCGCGCGATCGCCGCGTGGCGCTCGCGCAGGCCCGCGAGCTCGGCCGCAGAGCTCGTGTCCTGCTGCTCGGCGAGCGCCACCAGGCGCAGGAGCGCATCCGTGACGCCGCGACACGCCGAGAGCACCACGGCGAGACGCCCCTGCGGCTGCCGCTCGAGGATCTCCGCCACGCGCCTGAAACAGTCGGCGTCCGCAACGCTCGAACCCCCGAACTTGTGCACGACCCAGGGCGTGGGAGAAGCCGGAGCATTGGCGATCGACCTGGTCATGGGGAACGCACGGGGTGGCCGGAAAAAGGCCGTGCGACTCTACTGACGCCGTCGCGCAGGCGCAACTTGAAGCATAATTTGCGCGATGGAAGCCCAGTTGAGCCCGCTGCTGCCGCTCTACCGGCGCGCGCGCGCCGCGGATAGCCCCTTCGCGCTCGCCGTGGTGGTGCACACGAGCGGCTCCACGTACCGCAAGCCCGGTGCGCTCATGGCGATCGCGGCGGACGGCACGTATGCGGGGCTACTGTCGGGAGGCTGTCTCGAGGGTGACCTGTGTGAGCACGCCCGCGCGGTGATCGCGACCGGCAAGCCGCACACCGTCACCTACAACACCGGCGGCTCGGACGACGCCCTCTGGGGGCTCGGCGTGGGTTGCGAAGGTGCGATGCAGATCCTCTTGCTGCGGGTGGGTCCCGCCGAGGACTGGCAACCCGTGGCGCATCTCGAGCGCGCGCTGTCGCAACACGAGCGCACGGCGGTTGCGATCGCCGTCGAATCGCGCTCACCCGAGATTGCGGCGGGGCGCGTCCTGTTGCCGGGAACGGACTCGCCGGAAGAGGCCGCCGCCCTCATCGCGCGCGTGGCCCAATCGACACGTCCGACCTGGCTCGAGTCGAGCACCGTGCGGCTCTTCGCGCTGCCACTCGCCCTCCCCCCGCGATTACTGCTGCTGGGCGGCGGTCCCGATGCCGCGCCGATCGTCGATCTCGCCGCGCGGCTCATGTGGAAGGTGACGGTTTTCGACCACCGCCCTGCCTACGCGCAGGCGGAGCACTTTCCGGCGGCAGAGCGCGTCGCGCTCGGGCGACCGCAGGAGCTCGCACGCGTGCTCGATCTCAGCGCCTACGAGGCTGCGGTCGTCATGAGCCATCACCTGCCCTCCGATCTCGAGTATCTGCGCACGCTCGCCGCGAGTCCCATCGGATACGCGGGCTTGCTCGGCCCACCGCACCGGCGCGAGAAACTGCTCGGCGATCTCGGCGGCGCGGCCGAGGCGCTGCGCGGACGCCTGCACGCGCCGGTCGGACTCGATCTCGGCGGGCGCACTCCGGAGTCCATCGCGCTCTCGATCGTCGCGGAGATTCATCTGCACCTCCACCAACCCGCGCTGCGCTCGCGAGCCGAACCGTCCGCGCATCGGACCGACGACGCCTGATGGACGAAGTGCAGCTCATTCGCCGGCAGATCGACACGGAGCGGCAGCATCTGCGCGCGGCGGCAACCGCGCTCGCCGCTGCGGCGCGCACCCGCGACGTGCGCGCCGATCGCGGGACATCAGGTGATACTTCATGTGCTATTTCCGAAAGTTACGAGAGATATCTCTTGACGAATAGAGAGCCCGCGCGGTGCGCGGCGCACCTCGCGCGCCTCGGCGCGCGGGGTGCTCTGTCGCCCCCGGAGCGCACAGCGCTCGCGCAGCTGCAGGACTCCCTCACCCGCCTCCGCGGCCGGGTGGG
>Ga0335074_10000798_pt1 | contig 43114 bp, 31 predicted proteins | sample Lox_Sample_23_FD_206715 | JGI IMG/M metagenome (GOLD analysis project Ga0335074, IMG submission 206715) | Soil microbial communities from Loxahatchee National Wildlife Refuge, Florida, United States - Lox_Sample_2.3 | ecosystem: Environmental > Terrestrial > Soil > Wetlands | place: USA...
AACTTTCGTTTCGTAAATTGTGTGATACAACAGAAGCAATTTGCAGGCACAAGACTGACGATAAAGAAATGGTAAAAGAGATTTCTGCCATCGTAAAAAAGTGCTCTCAACTTGAAACGCACCGAAACACTTACATTCATTCATATTATGCGAGTTTTTCGTTTGAAGATGGTGATGAAGTGTATGCTCGTTCCAAACATAAAATCAAAAGAGGCAAAGGATTCTCATCAGATTGTGATTCGCATGATCCCGAAAAATTGCGCGATTTAGCGTTCGATATGGGATCTGAAGTGCGACGGATAAATGAGTTTTTGGATTGGCTTCGTGAAGAAAGAATCATTGGGCCCAAACCACCAGACTCACCTTTTTATTAATTTTATCTGTGTTTCATCTGTAAAAATCTGTGGCTAAAGAAATATGAAAACAAAACCCGACTTCAAAAACCGTTTCGTCATCATCATGGCGGGCGGGCGCGGCGAACGGTTCTGGCCGTTGAGCCGCGAGAAAATGCCCAAGCAATTGCTCGCGTTGCTCGGCAAGAAATCGTTTTTGCAGGAAGCCGTCGAGCGTGTGCTGCCGATTGTTCCGGCGAAAAATATTTTTGTCATCACCAACGAAGCACAATTGCCGGAAGTCAAAAAACAACTTCCGAAAATTCCCAAGGCAAATCTCATCGCCGAGCCGATGGGCCGCGACACTTGCGCCGCCGTCACGCTTGGCGCGGCGCTTGTCGGCGCGCGTTCGACGACTGGCGTCATGGCTGTGTTGCCGGCGGATCATGTCATTCCCGACGTAAAAAAATTCCAGCAGGTTTTGTCCGACGCCTTTGACGTGGCGGCGCAAGGGCAGGCGATCGTCACCATCGGCATCAAGCCGACCGAGCCGGCGACGGGTTACGGTTACATTCAAACGGGAACGGAATTACCAACGCCGCCGGGCGCGAAGAAAACGAAGACGACTTTTTTCAAAGCGGAAAAATTTGTCGAAAAGCCGGATTTTCAGCGCGCGCTCGAATACGTCAACAGCGGGCAGTATCGCTGGAACGCGGGAATGTTCGTCTGGAGTTTCATTACGGTCACAAACGGGCTGGAGAAGCACCAGCCGGAAATGTTCACCGCGTGCCAACGCTGGTTCAAAGTCGCGAACAATCCCGCGAAGCTCGCGAAAATTCTGGCGAAGGATTATCCGAGCGTCAAAAAAATCTCGATTGATTATGCGTTAATGGAGCGCGCGCAAAATGTCATTTGCGCCGACGGCGATTTTGAGTGGGACGACCTCGGCGCTTGGAACGCGCTGGCGCGGCATCTCAAGGCCGATGCCGAAGGCAATTGCGTCGTGGCGGATTTCATTCACGTGGACGCGGCTCGGAACATCATCTACGACGCGCGGACAAAAAATAAAACGCCGATTGCCGTGGTTGGCTTGCGGGATTCAATTCTGGTGCAGACGGATGACGCGGTGTTGCTCGCGCACAAATCGCAGGCGCAGAAGGTCAAAGAACTGGTCCGGAAACTCGGCGAGGACGCGAAGTTGAAGAAGTTGATTTGACCGCGGGCAATGCGGATTCAAATGCGCTGACGGTGCAACGGAAATCAGCCCGGCTGGCTATCTTTCTCGCGCGCTTTTGACCGCGCCAGCGCCTCTTTTTGCCGGTGCAGACATTCCGGGCAGATGCCATGCGTCGTGGGTGTGTCGAAACCTTGCTCCATGAAATCCTCCAGCGGCATCCAGTCGCCATGGTAATCAATCCGTCGGCACCAGGAGCAGACGCGCAAGAATCCCTCCAGATAACGGATCCGTTCCAATGCCCGGCGGGTGGAACGGCTCACCAGCAACCAGACGGCCAGAACCAGCAACATGTCCAGCGTGGAGCGGCGGAACACAAAGGCGAAGGGATGATCGGAAAAAATCAGAGACGGCAGCTTGAGCAGTTCATCCAGCCAGCAAATTGCGATAATAGCGAGGAACCCGAAGTGTTGATAAAACACGATTCTCTCCAGGTGCGAATTTTTTTTCATACGTCAAAATCCTGTTGTTTTACCGAAGACTGCGCCTCCCCCTAAAAAGTCCAATCCCCGGACGTTCAAAAAATGCCGCAAATTGTGTGCCATGGATTTTTCAATTCCCGGGGCTGAAAGCAAAAAACGTGCAAAGGAACAAGTGCTTGTCGCGGCGATCTTTCCAACATCGCCCGGCTTCCCGGCACGGAATTGCTCATGTCAGGCGATGGGAAGTGGATGCTGAATTTTTCAACATTCTGAAAAATTTCTGGACACGGTTTTGAAGTGAGCGTCGCAATCCTTAATCAAGGGTCCGGCGAGGACGCGAAGCTGAAAAAGGTGGTTTAGCCCCACCAACGGGCGATGAAAATACTTTGGAAAATTCCTTCCAATTTTCTCCGGCATTTGCTAGAAAGCTGCGTCGCGGACAGATGGACTAACGGAGGACGTCGTGGATAAAGAAATTCGCATTCTCTTCATTGAAGATGTCCCTGCTGAAGCTGATCGGGTGGACCGGGAGTTGTGCAAGGATGGGATGTTGTTTCAGTCGCAGCGGGTGGACACGCGGGAAGCTTTTTTGTCAGAACTGGAGCGGCAGCCGCCGGATGTGATTCTTTCCGACCACGGTTTGCCTTCCTTTGACGGCCTGACCGCGCTGGCCGTTGCGCGGGAGAAATGCCCCGACGTGCCCTTTATTTTTGTCACCGGCGCGCTCACGCCGGAAATGGAAATCGAAAAATTGTCGCCCGGCGTGACAGATTACGTGTCCAAAAGCGAACTGTGGCGTCTGGGAACCGTCATCCGCCGGGCTGTGGCGGAAGCCGAACGGCGGCTGTGGAAGCGGGCGGAACAGCGCTACGAGCAGACCATCAAAATGCTGCTGGCGCTGTTGCTGGCCTACGAATCGCGGGGCGGTCTTCTGCCCATCTGCTCAAGCTGCAAAAAAATCCGCGACCAGCAGGGCCAATGGCAACTGCCCGAAGTTTTTTTCAAGACGCATCTGGGCTTGAGATTCACCCACGGCATTTGTCCCGATTGTGCCACCCAATACCGCTGACGCCGGACAATCCGATTGTATTCAAATGAAAAAGGCGGCCCCGAAGAGCCGCCCAAACAAAATTCGCCGAATCATTTTCTTGACCTTTCTCCCACGCAAGGCACATTGTCCGGCTCAACTTGAGTTTTAAGAGTTGAAGATTGAGGGTTGAGAGCGGAGGAAATTGGAAATTTAATAAAAAAATGCAGCACATTCGAAACATCGCCATCATCGCGCACGTTGACCACGGCAAGACCACGCTCGTGGACTGCCTGCTCAAGCAGTCGGGTACTTTCCGCGCCAACCAGCATGAGTCGTCGGAGGAGCGCCTGATGGATTCCATGGACTTGGAAAAGGAAAAAGGCATCACCATCCGTGCCAAAAACGCCGCGTTCAAATACAAGGATTACCACATCAATATCGTGGACACGCCCGGCCACGCGGATTTCGGCGGCGAAGTCGAGCGCATCATGAACATGATTGACGGCGTGCTGCTGGTGGTGGATTCCGCCGAAGGCCCGCAGGCGCAGACGCGCTTTGTGCTGCGCAAGGCGCTCGAAGCCGGCGCGAAGCCGATTGTGGTCATCAACAAGATTGACCGCGAGAACGCGAACCCGAAGAAAGTTCTCGACCAGGTTTTTGAATTGTTCATTTCGCTCAACGCGACGGACGAGCAACTGGATTTTCCGTTCATCTACGCTTCGGCCAAGCAGGGCTACGCGAAGGTTGACCTCGCTCACGTCAGCGGCACGATGGAGCCGTTGTTCGAGGCCATCACGAAGCACATTCCCGCGCCGCGCGCGAAGGCCGGCGACGGTTTTCAATTGCTCGTGGCCAATCTGGATTACAGCGATTATCTCGGACGCATTGCATTCGGGAAAATTTACGAGGGCAAGGTCAAGCTCGGCGACGCGGCGATTTGCCGGCACGGTCACGGGAAGATTTCCAAAAACAAAATCACCGCGATTTTCCACTTCGAAGGCATGAAGCGGATTGAGGTTCAGGAAGCGCACGCGGGCGACATCGTCGGGCTGGCGGGCTTCGAGGACGTTTTCATCGGCGAAACAATTTGCGATTCCGACGCGCGCGCGGCGCTGCCTTACATTCCGATTGATCCGCCGACCATCCAGATGGAATTCGCCGTCAACGACGGCCCGCTCGCCGGCCAGGACGGCAAGCTCGTCACCGCGCGGCACATTTGGGACCGGCTGGTGAAGGAAACCCGTACGAACGTCGCGCTGCGCATCGCGCAGACGAGCGACCCGAAAGTTTTTGCCGTGAGCGGCCGCGGTGAAATGCAAATCGCCATCCTCGTCGAGCAAATGCGCCGCGAAGGCTACGAAGTTTTGGTTTCGCGCCCCGAAGTGCTGTGGAAAAAAGGCGCGAACGGCGAAATGCTGGAGCCGGTTGAAAAATTGTTTCTGGAAATTCCGCAGGAAAACATGGGCAACGTGATGGAAAATCTCGCGTTCCGCAAAGCCGAGATTGTCAACATGAGCCATCATGCGGATCAGGTGACCATCGAGGCGCTGATTCCGATGCGCGGGCTGATTGGATTTGAAACCGACCTCGTGAACACGACCAAGGGCATGGGCGTGATGAGCCATCTGTTCCACGAATATGGCGCCGACCGCGGTGAAATTGCCGCGCGCAAGAACGGCTCGCTCGTGAGCATGGAGGACGGCGAGGCGATGGCTTACGCGCTGAACATGGTGCAGGAACGCGGCCGGCTGATGATCGAGCCGGGCGACAAAATTTACAAGGGCATGATTGTCGGCGAAAACGCGCGCGAGAACGACATCCCGGTCAACCCATGCAAGGCGAAACGGCTGACGAACATGAGATCGCAGGGCGATGGCAAGGGCATCCAGCTCTCGCCGCCGCTGAAACTCTCGCTCGAACGCGCGCTGGAATACATTGACGTGGACGAGTTCGTGGAGGCGACGCCGAAAAATCTGCGCCTGCGCAAAAAGGAACTGGACGAAACCAAACGCAAACGTTCCGAGAAATCGCGCGTGATGAAATTCGTCGAGAATTAAACCGGCCATCCCCTTCATGCCACCCGGAAGGTTCTGACTTTCCGGGCGGATTTTTTATTTCCCATTCGCCTCCGCGAAAAAAATCAGAACGCGGAGGGCGTCGAAAGCCAGTGCAAAAAATGTTCAATCAATGGCAGAGGATGGGTAGCCGCGTGCCGACGGTTAAACGAAGCTGCCTCTGAATCCTAGATGAACTTGTCTGGCCACCTATTCCGCCGGCAACAAAGTCGTCTTTGCCGGCAAAAAATTGCCTCGAAATGACGCGCGGCAAGCTGCCGGAGTGGCTTCAAAGTTTTTTCAGCTCCGCATCCGCCAGTTGAATCAACGGCCTGATGGTCGCCGCGTCGAATTGAAATCGGCAGCCCGCCGCGGAAAACAATTCCGGCAGTGGACGCGACCCGCCCAAGGCCAGCGATTTTTTGTAATCGCCCAGCGCCTTCGCCTTGTCGCGTTTGGAATTCGCCCAGACTTGCAGCGCGCCAAGTTGCGCGATGCCGTATTCGATGTAGTAAAACGGATGCAGAAAAATGTGGAGCTGCCGGTGCCACAAATTCGCGCGCGCATTTTCAAAATTGCTCCAGTCCACGTCGCCGCCAAAACGGTCCATCAAATCCAGCCATGCCTTGCGCCGCTCGTGGCGCGTGTGTTTTGGGTGCGTGTAAATCCAATGTTGAAATGCATCCACCGTCGCAATCCACGGAAACACACCGACAACGCCTTCGAGATGGACGCGCCGCGCGCGGCTGGCGTCAGCGGCGGAATAGAATTCCTCGATGAATTCGTTGCCGAGCAATTCCATGCTCATCGAAGCGACTTCGCAGAATTCAATCGGCGGGTTCCGATACGCATACAAATCCTCGTCGCGCGTCGCCAGCGCGTGAAAGGCGTGGCCGGCCTCGTGCAAAATCGTTTCCACGTCGCGCTGCAAGCCGATGGCATTCATGAAAATAAACGGCAGCCGCGACTCGGTGAGCGTGCATTGGTAACCGCCGGGCGCCTTTCCCTTGCGATTGTCCAAATCGAGCAGATGCAAATCGTCCATCTGCCGGAAGCTACTCGCGAGTTCGCCGTCGAGCGAATCGAAAATCTTTTGCGTGCGCGAAACCATTTCGCCGACTTGCGCGAACGGTTTCAGCGGCGGGCGGTTCAAAGGGTCAACCGCCAAATCCCACGGGCGAAGTTTTTCCAGTTTCAGTTGCGCGCGGCGTTGCGCCTGCAATTCGCACACGATTGGCATGGCGTGTTTTTCCGCCGCGTCATGAAATTTGACGCAATCGTCCGGCGTGTAATCGAAACGCCCCAGTTGCCGGAAGGCGTAGTCGCGGTAATTTTCAAAACCGGCGTTTTGCGCGATTTGCCCGCGCAGCTTGACTTGCTGGTCTAAGATGTCATCGAACTTGTCCGCTTCCTGCAATCGGCGTTTGGTGACCAGCCCCCATGCCTCCTGCCGCAGCGCGCGGTCGGGTTCTTCGAAGTAGGGGGCCATTTGCACGAGCGTTTTTTCTTCGCCGCGAAAATTGACCGTGAGCGAGCCGCTCAATTTTTGGTATTGCTGCGAGAGTTTTGCCTCCTCGGTCTCGAGCGGAACGTTTTCCGGCCGGAACAGTTCGACATGATTTTTTACGTCGCGGTCAAAAACTTCGAAACGCGATTGCGGCAATCCTTCACGGAGCGGATGGGCGACGTAAATCTTTTCCAACGCGAACTGGCGGGGCTTGAGTTGGGGCTCGACGTTTTCGACGAAATGCAAGTAAGCCTTTTCCGCGTCGGCGTTATCCGTGTGGCAGGTCATGGCGATGTAACGGCACGAGGACTCCTCGACCAGCGCGGCAGAAAGCTCGCTCCAATCAAGCAGCCAGCGTTCGAGTTCGACGGTTGCCTTGCAATTCGCGGCGCGACTTTCCAACCGGTCGAACAACGGCGCGATTTGCGGCCAGTCGCCGAGGTCAACTCTCTGTGGAACAAACCTACGCGGCTTGTGCGCGGGCAACTTTCCAAACGGCAACAAATTCATCCATGGAATTTACGATATGCGGTTTGCAATTTACGAGTCCTTTTTCAACTCAACGGCACGGCGCGTGATTTCTTCAGTAACATATTTTGTCCGGCTTGTTCTTCCATTCCGCAAAAACTTTTATCGCCTCCGGGCGGAGCAGTTGTTTCATCGGAATTTTGCGGCGGGCAGCCGGCTTCGCCAGTTCGCGGCCAATCCATTCGTCGTCGAACTGGATCTGCACGGCGTCCCGGCGCGTGCCGGCGTAATAAACTTTTTTCAGGCGCGCCCAGTAAATCGCCGCCAGACACATCGGGCACGGCTCGCAACTGGCGTAAAGTTCGCAATCGTCCAGCCGGAACGTTTTCAATTTCGCGCAGGCTTCGCGGATGGCCATGATTTCCGCGTGCGCCGTCGGGTCGTTCGCGGAAGTCACGCGGTTCCAGCCGCGCCCGATGATTTTGCCCCCGCGGACAACAACTGCGCCAAACGGCCCGCCTTCGCCGCGCCGCATTTTTTTGCGCGAAAGCCGGATGGCCGCGCGCATGAATTCCGATTTCATCGGGAAATTTTAGCCGCAGATTTGCAAAGATGAAACACAGATAAATTTCAACTTTCACCCGGTTCCATGTCAGGCAAATGGCGCGTCGCGTGTTGGGGTTTTCGGTTCGCATCGGCCAAAGAATGAACACCGCAGACCTTTTATCTGTGCCAATCTGTGTTCATCTGTGGCTCAAGTTTTTTTGTTCCCGCTGAACAGCAGCCGCAAACTGTTCATCACCACGACGACCGTGCTGCCTTCGTGGCCGACCACGCCAATCGTCAGCGGAATCCGGCCCAGCATCGCCAGCACCACCAAAACCACGACCGTGCCGAGCGAAATGACCAGGTTTGTGCGAATGACGCCGCGCGCGCGCTGGCTCAAACGAAACGCCGCGAGAAAATTTTCCAGCTTGTCGTGCATCAACACCACGTCGGCCTGCTCCAGTGCCGCGTCCGCGCCGCGCGCGCCCATCGCCACGCCGATGTGCGCGGCGGCCAGGCTCGGCGCGTCGTTCACGCCGTCGCCAATCATCGCCACGCGGTCCCCCTGCCCGCTCAATTCGCGGATGGCGGCAACCTTGTTTTCCGGCTTCAATTCGGCGCGCATGTCGTCGAGGTGAAGTTGTTCGCGCAAATGTTCCGCTGCCAGTTTGCGGTCGCCGGTCAGCACGACAGTTCTCAAATTTTCGCTGCGCAACTCGTCCACGACCGCGGCGGATTGCGGGCGGATGTCGTCGCGCAAAATAACGCGTCCCAGCAAATCGCCGGCCTCGACCCAGACTTCCGAAAAACCGGCGTCCACCGCCGTGCCGATTTTTAAATCAGCGCGGCGCTCCAAATCAAACCAGTCGCGTCCGCCGAGGCGATATTCAACGCCGCCGCGCCGCGCGCGCAGGCCCTGGCCGGTGACGGATTCGAAGTGATCGAATTCAACCGGCTGCAAATCCTGCTGTTTGCCGTGGCGCGTGATGGCGCGGGCGAGCGGATGCGTGGAAAGTTTTTCGAGCGAATAGGCGAGCCGCGCGATTTCGTCTTCGTGTCCGGGCGGAAAGCTTTCGACTTTTTCCACGCGCAATTCGCCGGTGGTGAGCGTGCCGGTTTTGTCGAGCGCAACGATGTTGACCTCCGCCAGCTTTTCCACCGCCGCTCCGCCGCGGAACAAAATGCCGTGCCGCGCGCCGAAGGCAATCGCCGCGAGCACGGCGGACGGAATCGAAAGCACGAGGGCGCACGGCGACGAAACCACGAGCAGCGTCATGGTGCGGTAAAACGCGCTGTGCTCGTCGCCGTGTGAAACGCTGAACGGCGTCAAATGAAAGCCGAGCCACCAGACAAAAAACATCGCGAACGACATGGCGAGCACAAAGTAAGTGTAAAACGCGCTGAACTTGTCGGTGAACTGCTGCGACGGCGCCTTTTGCTGCTGCGCCTCGCGGATGAGGGTGATGATTTTTTGCAGCGCGCTTTCGGCGGCGGGCTTGGTGACGAGCACTTCGACCGCGCCCCACAGATTGATGGTGCCAGCCAGAACGGTCTCGCCGATTTTCTTTTCGACGGGCGTGGCTTCGCCGGTGAGATTCGATTCGTCGGCGGCGGTTGCGCCCTTGGAAATTTCGCCGTCCACGGGAAATTGCGCGCCGGGCTTGATGAGCAGTTTCATTCCCGGAACAATTTTTTCGACACGTACCTCGCGTTCGTGGCCATTTTCGTCGAGCAAGGTTGCGAATTTCGGCGCTTCGCGGAACAGCGAGCGGATTTCCTTTTGCGTGCGGCCCAGCGCGAAATGTTCCAGCGCGCCGGAAAGCGAAAAGAGAAACAGCAGCGTCGCGCCTTGCGCCCACGCGCCGATGCTGGCCGCGCCCGCCGCGACGAACAGCATGAGAAAATGCACGTCAATCGCGCGTTTTTGCAGCCGTTCCCAAACTTCCTCCGCCGGATAAAATCCGCCGGCGAGATAAGCAGCGATGAAGGCGTAGATTTTGAACTGCGTCGGCACGACAAACGCCGCGAGCAATCCGAACACGCCGCACAAAATGGCGGCGGCGAGCTGCGTCTTCCACTCGTTGATGTGCTCGTCAATCTGTCCGGCTTCTTCAAGAAATTCCACGTCGCGCGGGACGATTTTGGGAAACGGCAAATCGCGCCAGCGCCAGAAGTGCGGCGCGGTCGGGCACGTGGCGCGGGCGATGGTGGTGGAATCACCTTCGCGGCGGATGGTGATGCGTTCGCGCTCGGCGTCGGACAGCGGCTGGTCGCAGGTGCGGCAATCGCTTTTGCCCTGCAACAGCAGGCATTGCTCGGACAGGCTGTTCTCGCAGGCGGACTGGATGCGGCGTGTGACCGTTTCGGTCAGGCGCGATTCGTCGGTTTTGCCGAGCGTGGCGACGGAAATTTTTTGCAGCGCGCGATTGATGGTGACCGCCTCGAGCGACGGCTCGGCGCCCAACGCGTCCATGACGGAGCGGGTGACGCATTTCGTAGAACCGGAAATGCGCCGGGACTTGGGTTCAAGCGCGACACTCATGCCAGAAAAATTTTAACACAGCGAACGGGCAGGCGCGACGGGAAACGGATGCAAATTTTTGATGCAAAACGATTTTTTTCTGGCAGATTTCTAATCGTCCCACGATGTAGCGGGCTGGCTGGGTTGGTTGCAAACATTCAAATTTGAGATTTCAGGCTTATGATACGATCACTGGGTGAAAAAAACACGAACCATCAAAAATTAATCTCCTGGGTTGAAGAAATGACGAAACTGTGTGCGCCGGAAATGATTTTCTGGTGTGACGGCTCGGATGCAGAATACCAAATGCTCTGCGACCTGATGGTCAAAAGCGGCACGTTCACGAAGTTGAACGAAACATTGCGGCCCAATTCCTTTCTGGCGCGCTCGCATCCGAACGATGTGGCGCGCGTGGAGGACCGGACATTCATCTGCTCAAAGACGAAGGACGAAGCGGGGCCGACGAACAACTGGGCCGACCCCGCCGAGATGAAAAAGACCCTGCTCGAAAAATTCCGCGGCTGCATGAAAGGCCGGATGCTTTACGTCATCCCGTTTGCGATGGGGCCGCTGGATTCGCCGATTTGCAAAATTGGAATTGAAATCACCGATTCGCCTTACGTCGTCGCCAACATGAGAATCATGACGCACATGGGACAGGAAGTTTTGGACAAGCTTGGCGCGAACGGGATTTTTATTCCGTGCATGCACTCGGTCGGCGCGCCGTTGTCACCCGGACAAAAAGACGTTTCGTGGCCGTGCGAAGGCGATCCCAAACACAAATACATCGTCCATTTTCCCGACGAGCCTTCAATTTGGTCCTACGGCTCCGGTTACGGTGGCAATGCGTTGCTCGGCAAAAAATGTCTCGCGCTGCGCATCGCCTCGACGGTCGCCAAACGTGAAGGGTGGATGGCGGAACACATGCTGATTCTTTGCCTCACTTCGCCGCAGGGAAAGAAGTTTTACCTCGCCGCCGCGTTTCCGAGCGCGTGCGGAAAAACCAATCTGGCCATGATGCAGCCGACTTTGCCCGGCTGGAAGGTGACGACGCTTGGTGACGATATCGCGTGGATTCGCGTTGGCCAAGACGGACGGCTTTACGCGATGAATCCTGAAACCGGATTTTTTGGCGTCGCACCGGGAACGTCAAAAAAATCAAACCCGAACGCGATGGCTTCAATTTCAAAAAACACCATTTTCACGAACGTCGTGCTGACGCCGGACGGCGATGTTTGGTGGGAAGACATTGGCGTGCCTGCGCCAGCCGGGGGAATTGACTGGCACGGCGAAGAATGGACGCCGGCCAGCGGCAAAAAAGGCGCGCATCCGAATTCACGCTTCACCGCGCCCGCATCGCAATGCCCGGTGATTGATCCCGACTGGCAAAATCCCGAAGGCGTGCCGCTCGACGCGATTCTTTTTGGCGGACGGCGTCCGAGCACAATTCCGCTCGTGAATGAGGCGTTCGATTGGGAACACGGCGTGTTCATGGGTTCGGCCTGCGGCTCGGAGACGACCGCCGCCGCGAGCGGCCAGGCCGGAGTCTTGCGCCGCGACCCGTTTGCGATGCTGCCATTCTGCGGCTACAACATGGGGGATTACTTTGCGCACTGGCTTTCGTTCACGCAGCGCACCGACCGCGTGAAATTGCCGAAGGTTTATTTCGTCAACTGGTTTCGCAAGAGCGAGGCTGGAAAATTTCTCTGGCCCGGCTACGGCGAAAATTCGCGCGTGCTCAAATGGATTTGCGAGCGCGTGGAAGGAACCGGCAAGGCGCAGAAGACGGCAATTGGCAATTTACCAACGCCCGACGCGCTGGATTTATCCGGCTTGAATCTTTCCGCCGAAGATATGCAGGCGCTGACTTCGGTGGATCAGGACGGCTGGAAAAAGGAAATCGCGGACGTGGCGGCGAATTACGCAAAGTTCGGCGGCCATTTGCCGAAGGCGTTGGACGAACAATTGGATGGACTGAAAAAGCGCTTGGGTTAAAATGCCGCGGTAACATTTGACAATTAAATCAGCAAAATAATTCCCATGAAAAAATATCGTTTGATTCTCGCGGCGGCTGTTTTGGCGGCCGGAATTCTTCCGCTCCACGCGCAATCGGGCGGCGGGCCGGGCGCTCCGCAGTTTGACAGTGGCATGGATAAATTGTTCGGCGACAACCAGACATTTTCCGCCATGCTGGAAGTGCGGATGAATAATGGCGTCAATCCGACCACGATGTCCGGCAAAATGTCATTCGACAAGGGCAATTCGCGCTTTGAAATGAACATGGCGGACATGAAAGGCGGCAACATCACGCCCGATACCGTGGCGCAAATGAAATCCATGGGAATGGACCGCATGATATCCATTTCCCAAAAGGATAAAAAAGCCGTTTATGTGATTTATCCAAACGCGCAGGCTTATGTGGAAGTGGCGTCCGCGGATTCGGATTCCGGCGCCACCAACAGCGCCGCCAAAATGGAAACGACCGAATTAGGCAAGGAAACCGTGGACGGCCATCCCTGTGTGAAAAACAAGGACGTCATCACCGACCAGCAGGGAACAAAACATGAATTCACCGTCTGGAACGCGACCGATCTGAAAAATTTTCCGATCAAAATTGAAATAAACGAACAGGGCAGCGACATCACCCAGTCATTCAGAAACGTTAACTTCTCCAAACCCGACGCAAGCCTGTTCAATCCGCCCGCCGGCTGCACCAAATACGACAGCATGCAGGAAATGATGCAGGCGGTGGTGATGAAACACATGGGCGGAATGGGCGCGCCCCCAGCCGGTCAATAAACGAGGCTTCATTTGCGCCGGCCCGCGCTCAAGAACGGCCGCTCGAAAAAATGAAACCACACGCCGCCGACCGCCACTGAAACCAGCGCGCCGACCGACTGCCAGAAGTCCGGCACAAAATTGCAAATCGTGAACGGCTGCTGCCACAAATAAATCGAATACGTCCGTTCGCCCAGCCACTTCATCGCCGGCCCGATGAATTTGTGCATCGGACGGCCAAACAAATACGCCAGCCAGCACGGCGCGAGCAGCAGCGCGCCCGTCGCCACGACGAGCGGTTTCGTCTCCATGCCAAAAAGCATGACGCCCAAGCTCAAGCCGCAAACCACGGCGCCCAGCCACAAAATCAGCGTGACGAGCGGCGCGGGAATCCTCTGAAACCAATCGCGCTTATATTCGCAACAAAAGCCGAGCATCATCGGCCACACGGCAAATTCAAAATGATATTTCCATTTGCCGATGAACGGCTGTGCCATTCCGAGCGCCAGTAAAACCGCCAGCAGAAATCCAAAAATCAGAATCCGCCGTTTCTCCGCCGCGCCGCCGAGCAGATAGATGACCGGCGCGAGCAGATAAAATTGCATTTCGCAGCCAAGGCTCCACAAATGGCCGAGCGACATCGGCGTTTCAAAATAGTTCGCGCCATAAAATATCGCGACGGGAATTGCCCTGACGTATGAACCCAAATCCGAATCGGGCGGCAAACCGGGCCGGTGCTGCAACAGCCACACCACCGGCAACATCGCCAGCACATAGGCGATGACCGCCGGATACAACCGCCGCAGCCGCCGCCACCAAAAAGATTTTGCGCGCGCCAAATCCGTTTTCGCGCGCGTGCGCGACAGCGAACGGAAGACCAAAATGCCGGAGATGAAGAAAAACAAATTGACGCCGACGCGCCCGATGCCGTTGACGCGGTCCGTGAAAAAAAATCCATGGGAAATCAAAACCAGAACCAACGCCAGCCCGCGCCATTGATCCAGCGCGATTGACCCCAAGCGGTCCTGTTCTGAAGTAGGCAGCGAAGTCGTGCTCGTGACGGCAGGGATGTTCATCAGTTCGTTAAAGCTTTTGCTTTCGCAAAAGGCTTGTCAATGCCACATCCTCTCAACCCCGAAAACGACCAGCCACCGTTGGATTTTGTTAATCGTCCATGCCCAAAAATCTTCCTCTGGGGCCGACACTGAAATCAAAGGGCTTGCCGTCTTTGCGGCCTTGAACCTCGTAAGGCAGGACGCCATCTTCCCTTTCAAGTAACGACTTATCTATTCGAAGAATTGTGCCGTCACCGATCCGATTCTTGATGGTTCTTTGCGCGCCCGGAGTTGTTTTTTCCAGAGTCACCTCCTCGCTCACCACCGCGCCGTTGGTTGACACCGTAAAAGATTGTTCCTCGCCGCTGTTGGCCGTCACCTCGACATCGTAAGTGATGCCGTCATCATCGAACATTTCGTCAATCTCCGTCAATTTGCCAGCGCCCATCCGCGCTTGGATGGTTTTTTGCACCATCACCGGGGCTTTGCTCAAAGTTATTTCCTCGCTCCAAAGGGTTCCATCATCGCCGATGGTAAAATCTTTTTCCTGGCCATCCTTTGTTACTTCAAAGTCATAGGAAATTTCCGTGTCATCCAGGTTTTTATCAATGCCTTCCAGTTCCCATCCCAACGCCAGCGACCGAATTGTATTCCGCACGGCGACCGGCGTTTCGGCCAATTCGACTTCGACGCTCAACAACGTCCCGTCGTCGGCCACCGAAAAATCGCGCGCGTCGCCATTCGTGGCCGTCAGGCTCACGTCATAAACGTTTTCACCATCTTCAGCCGTCACGTCAATCTCGCCGAGCGTTCCGCCGCCAATCCGCGCGTTGATGGCTTTTTGGACTGCCGCCGGTGTTTCAGAAAGAGCGACGGGTTTTGAATTGTCATCTGCGAAAACCGCCGCCGCAGCGCAGAAAAAACAAAGGAAGACAAATTGCTTGAATCGCATAAAAATTCCACAAAGAAACCATCAAAACGGCTCTAATCCGGCCGGCGCGGCCTATTTGATGATGATTATCCTTTTGTGGTGGTGATGATGGTGATGGCGATGCCGGTGATGCCGGCGGTGTTTCTTGTGAACTTTGACGAGCTTGACAGTCTGACCCGGGATCGTTTGTGCCGCCAACGATGGCAGGAAAATGCCCAACGTGAACGCCATCAGGAACAGCATCAGAATTGTTTTCATAGGGTATGGGTTTCTATTATCCGGCAAGCTGAATGTCAACCAGTTAATTCAACTCTTTAACAGCTCCGCCGCTTTAGACAGCGCCTCCGCCAGCTTGGTTACATCTTTTCCGCCGCCGCGCGCGTTATCCGGCTTGCCGCCGCCTTTGCCGCCGACAATGGGCGCGATCTGCTGGACAATTTTCCCCGCCTGGATTTTTGAAGTGAACTCTGGTGAAACATTTGCCACGAGCGCAACCGCTCCGTTCATTGAGCCGCCCAAAACAATCACGCCTTTGAACCGGCTCTTGAGCGCGTCATTGACGGCTTGCAAATAATCCGCGTCCGCGTCGGGGAAATCTTGCGTGATGAGCGGAATGCCGTTAACCTCGTGCGCCCGCGTGAGCAGCCAGCTCGCGGTCTGCGCGGCATTGCGCTGAACGGCCGACTTCAGCGACTTCTCCAGTTCCTTCTGATGCGCGAGCAAGTTCTCAACTTTCTTTTCCAGTTCGTGGATTGGCGAATTCACCTTGCCCGCGAGCGATTTGATCAAATGCAACTCGTCGTTCGCGCGCCTGTAAGCTTCCAGCCCGGCGACGGCTTCAATTCGGCGGACGCCGGCGGCAATCGCGCTTTCGCCGACGATGCGGAACAAGCCGATCTCGCCCGTCGCGCGCGTGTGCGTGCCGCCGCAGAGTTCCATCGAATAGCCGTCGAGCTTCGCCGCGTGGCCGCCGATTTGGACGACCCGCACCGTGTCGCCGTATTTGTCGCCGAAGAATTGCATCACGTCCTTGCGCGATTTCACGTCGGCATGGGGCACTTCCGTCCACGAGACGCCGGCGTTTTCGAGGATGCGTTCGTTGACGAGCTTCTCGACGTCGGCAACCTGCTGCGGCGTGAGCGGCGGCGAATTGAAATCGAAAGTCAATTTGTCTGGCCCGACGAACGAACCTTTCTGCGACGCCTCCTTGCTGACGACTTCATGCAACGCCCAGTGCAACAAATGCGTGACGGTGTGATGGCGTTGGATGGCTTCGCGGCGTGCGCGATTAACAGAAAGAGTAACGATGCCTGCGGGTAGCACGGCCGTCTCGGCCGTTGCGTCAGGCGTCTCGCCGGACGCGCTTCGGCGCGACGCCGAAGCGGACGGGCCGGAGGCCCGTGCTACATCAGCTACGATAAAATGCAGCCAGGTGTTGCCGGACTTTTGCGTGTTGGAAATGCGCCATAAATTTCCGCCGGCAGAAATCTCGCCCGTGTCGCCGACCTGGCCGCCCATCTCGGCGTAACAGGCGCTGGCGTCGAGGATGACGGCGGTCTTGTCCTTCAAGGAAACGACTTCAAGCACCTTGGCCTGAACCGCAAGGTCCTCGTAGCCGACGAATTTCGTGGGCGTGGTGGTCTCGATTTGCGAGAGGGAAATGACTTCTTTCTTCTGCGCGGCGCGGGCGCGGGCGCGCTGCTCTTCCATCAATTTTTCAAAACCGTCCTTGTCCACGGTCAAACCGCGTTCGCGCGCCATCAACTCGGTGAGGTCGAGCGGGAAGCCGTAGGTGTCGTAAAGTTCAAATGCAAATTCTCCAGTAATTGAAACTTTCGTTCCAAAGCTTGAAACTGTTTTAACGTATTTGCCCTCTGCATCAGGATAATAATTTTCACCAGTCAGCGAAATTTCGCCAGCTTCCGTAATTTCATTTATCCTCTGCCGTTCTTCATTTGCCTGAATGAACGCTGCCTCAAGCATTTCTAAACCTTTGTCCAAAGTTTTATTAAACGCCTCTTCCTCGGTGCGGATGGTTTCCTGCACCTGCTTCTTGCGGGCGCGGATTTCGGGGAAGACGTCGCCCATCGTGTCGGCCAGCACGTCCACGAGTTTGTAGAAGAACGGCTCCTTGAAGCCGAGCGTGCGGCCGTAACGCACGGCGCGGCGGAGGATGCGGCGCAGAACGTAATTGCGGTCGTTGTTGCCGGGCTGAATGCCGTCAGCGATGGCGAACGAGAGCGTCCGGATATGGTCGGCAATCACCCGGAAGGCGATGTCGGCGGCAATTGTCTCCTGACTGGCCTCAGCGGCTTGCCCGCCAGCCTTCGCCGTCGTTCCACTGACGTCAGTCTTGGCACCACTGACATCAGTGACCGCACCGCTGATGTCAGTCGTGACGCCACTGATGTCAGTGACGGCGTCACTGACATTAGCGGAGGGGTAAATTGGCTCTTTTTGACCATTTCCGGGCATTCCGGGCAGGGTGCTGCGGTAGATTTTGCCGCTTAATTGCTCCAATTTGTCGAAAATGGGGCGGAAAATGTCTGTTTCGTAGTTGGAAATCCGGGCGTGGGCGAAATCGGTAAGCCCTTTGGTGCCCTGAATGATGCTGGTGACGCGCTCGAAGCCCATGCCGGTGTCAACGTGCCGGGCGGGCAGCGGCGAAAACGTGCCGTCAGGATTGGCGTTGAATTGGATAAAAACGAGGTTCCAAATCTCAATGCAGCGGGCGTCGCCCTTGTTCACCAGCGTGCCTTCGGTTTTTCCGTCCGGCGTCAAATCCACATGCAATTCCGAGCACGGGCCGCACGGGCCGGTCTCGCCCATCATCCAGAAATTGTCCTTCTTGCCGCCGTGGACGATGTGGATTTTCGGGTCGAGGCCGGCGCCGCGGAATTTTTCCGCCCAGCAATCCCAGGCTTCCTGGTCAAATTCGCTCGGATCGTTTTTTGATTTGTCCGGCGAATAAATCGTGGCGTAGAGGCGCGCTGGGGGAAATTTCCATTTCTCAACGACGAGTTCCCACGCCCAGGCGATGGCTTCCTTTTTGAAATAATCGCCGAAGCTCCAGTTGCCAAGCATTTCGAAAAACGTGTGGTGATAGGTGTCGAGGCCGACGTCATCGAGGTCGTTGTGTTTGCCGCCGGCGCGGATGCACTTCTGGGTGTCGGCGGCGCGGCCGGGCGTGTAGGGGCATTTGGTCTGGCCGAGAAAAATCGGGACGAACTGGTTCATGCCGGCGTTCGTGAACAGCAGGTTCGGCGAATCGGGCATAAGACTCGAAGACGGCACGATGGTGTGCTGCTTCGACTTGAAGAAATCGAGGAACGATTGCCGGATTTGCGCGGACGTCATCATTTGAAACAGGCGGAGAGTCTAGTGAAAAGCTTTTGCGCGGGCGAGCGGAAGTTTTTCGCCGGAGCGGCGGCGCGTTTCGGAAATCCATTTTTGAATTTGTCAAGGGGGTACCCGGAAAATATTTTTTAAAATTTTTCTTGAGAAATTTTGTGCGCGGGCCGATAAAGGAATCGTCAGCAGCAATGTTCTTTGAGCAGACAATTAAAAAAAGATTTCCCTGCCCTGTTCGTGATTCGCAACAGTCCTTGAACCGTAAATAAACGAATCCCGGAGCGAGTTGCAGCGGTGGCCGGCACGCCTTCACTGGAAGCCGAAAGCCGTCGCGCGAGTTCCACTTGTTGTAAAACAAGTTCAAAGGATAACATGTGGCACACGGCAATGGCGGGGGTTATTTCAAGGCAGAAGCATGAATTAAAGCCCGCCGCGCGCGGGCTTTTTTGTTTTGGGCAAATTCCCCGGCGGTGTTAATTTCATTTCATGCCGCGCGACGATTTGTTTCCCGCCCCGGTTGAAAATCAACCGCCGGAACCGTCCGCACCCGCGCCGGAAAAATCCCCGCGCAACCAGCCGCTCGCCGCGCGGATGCGCCCGCGCTCGCTCGACGAGTTCGCCGGGCAGACGCACATCCTCGCGCCGGGACAATTGCTGCGCCGCGCAATTGAGGCTGACCGGATTCAATCGCTGATTTTCTTCGGCCCGCCCGGCACCGGCAAGACCTCGCTGGCGCAAATCATCGCGCGCCGGACCAAAAGCAAATTTGAAAGATTAAGCGGCGTCGAGTCCAATGTCGCCGACATGAGGCGCGTTTTGTCTGCCGCGGCGAACCGGCTGGAAAACACCGGCCAGCCCACGATTCTCTTCATTGACGAAATCCACCGCTTCAACAAGGCGCAGCAGGATGTGCTGCTGCCGGATGTCGAAAGCGGCGTGGTCAAGCTCATCGGCGCGACAACGCACAATCCGTTTTTCTTCGTCAATTCGCCGCTCGTCTCGCGCTCGCAGATTTTTGAATTGCGGCCTTTGAGCGAGGAGGAATTATTTTCGCTGTTGCAACGCGCGCTGAAGGACGAGGAGCGCGGACTGGGTTACCTGAAAATTTCCGCGGACGAAAATGCGTTGCGCCATCTCGCCAAAATTTCCGACGGCGACGCGCGCAAGGCGTTGAACGCGCTGGAAATCGCCGCGCTCACAACCGCGCCGGACAAAAACGGCGTCGTCCACATTGACCTCGCCGCCGCCGAGCAAAGCATCCAAAATAAGGCTGTGGTTTATGACGACGAAGACGCGCATTACGACACGATTTCCGCGTTTATCAAGTCCATGCGCGGCAGCGACCCGGACGCGGCGCTTTACTGGCTGGCGAAAATGATTCATGCCGGCGAAGACCCGCGGTTCATCGCGCGGCGCATCATCATTTGCGCGGCGGAAGACGTTGGCCTCGCCGACCCGATGGCATTGGTGCTGGCGGACGCGGCCTTGCACGCGGCGGAATTTGTCGGCTGGCCGGAAGCGCAGATTCCGCTGGCAGAGGCGACGATTTATATCGCCACGGCGAACAAGAGCAACAGCGCCGTCATGGCCATTTCCGCCGCGCTCGCCGACGTGAAATCCGGCCGGACGATTGCCGTGCCCGAGCATTTGCGCGACGCGAGCTACAAGAGCGCGAAGAAACTTGGCCACGGCGTCGGCTATCAATACGCGCACGAGGGCGAGAATCATTTCGTCGCGCAGGATTATCTGGGAGTGGACAAAATTTATTACGAGCCGACGGAACAAGGCGTGGAAAAGAAAATCAAGGAGCGCGTCGAGAAATGGCGCGCCGCGTTCACGCAGTCCAGAGTCAATCCGCCTTCGCCAGGCTCCGGCGGGGCGCAAGATCTAAAGTCCAAGGGGTAAATGCGCGCACAAATGGAAATTCAAAATGCAAAGTCCGTCCTGCGCTGGAAAATCCGCGCACGCCTTGAAAAAATGTCCAGCGACGAACGCGCCGCGTTCTCCACGGAAATCAGCGCCCGGTTGAAAGAACAGCCGTTTTGGAAAAGCGCGGCCTCGGTTCTATTTTTTTCGCCGTTGCCGGACGAGGCGAACCTCTGGCCGTTGCTGGTGGAGTCACTCGCCGCCGGCAAGATTTGCGGGCTGCCCCAGTTTGACGCCGCCGCGCAAGATTACGTCGCCCGCCGCGTGCAAGATCCGCAGAACGACATTGTGACGGGACAGTTCTGGATTCCCGAACCCAGACCGGACTGCGCCGAAATTCCGGCGGACACATTTGAATTGGTCCTCGTTCCCGGCGTGGCTTTTGATTTGAAGGGACGCAGGCTTGGCCGCGGTCGGGGATTTTTCGACCGGCTGCTGGCGGATATCCGCGGACTGAAATGCGGAATCGCCTTTGAGCTGCAAATGGCAAATGAAATTCCCACTGAAGCTCACGACATCCGGATGGATTTTATTTTGACGCCGACGCGCTGCGTGGAAATCGAAAAATAAACAGGCGCGATTACTCGTGCTGCTGCGTATCAAGGGCGCCGAGCCCATTATCATAGCCTTGCGGCGCGTCCCACGGCCGAGCGGAGGCGTTTTCAGGCTCATTCGTTTGGCAGCCGCAGACGCCGGCAAGAACCGCTCCGAGAGCGAGCAACCAAAACCATTTTGAAAGGCGGCGAGACATCATGTCAGGAAGTTGGAGCCGGATACGCCGGGGTGACTTCGTCGCCTTCGATAACCGGGCCAAGTTTCCAGCCGGGAATGATGTTGGCGATACATTGGTCTTTATCAACAAAACGGACGATGACCTTGGCGACCAGCTTGCCGTCCCGACTGACCAAAAGCTGGCCGTTTTGAATGACACCCTGATCGTCCCCGACGTTCAGAACGACAAAATCCCACTTCGGATCAACCACCAGCACCTTGCCTTCAAGGTTGGCAGGCAAAAGAATATCCGGGCTCAACCCCATGAATTGGTTAAGTTCGTTGGTCAGGCGGGAATTGACGGTTAACAAAACCTTGTTTTCCTCTTTGGCCACGTCCAGGGCTTGCTGATCCGCGCTGAGCATGCCGCTTAACTTCCCAACTTCCTCGGCTGATTTGCCGGTGGCGGTGTAAGCGGCAAGTTGGTCCTGGGTCGTTGCCAGATCCGACGCAGTCTTGGTTAGCTTGTCGGACAAGTCATTGGCGCGTTTGGTTGCCGCCGCTTCGGCCTGCTGTGCGGCGTCGCGTTGAGAATTTGCATCCGACAATTCCTGCTGCGTCTGCGACAAGGTGCTTTTCGTCCTTGCCAATTCGCCTTGTGTCCTGGAAAGAGTGCCCTGGGTTTGGGTCAATTGGGTATGGTAATCGTCGCGCTGGGAAATCAGCGTGTTGATTTTGTCGCGCACTTGAAAAATGTTCAGTGCGCCCGCCGCAAGCGCCGCGACAATGGCCAAAATCAGACTGATGCGAATCAACATGGTTTGGTGTGCAGTTTTGCCGACACATTAAACCGCCGCGCGAAACGTGTCAACGCTGTTTGCGCTTTTCAAAAACGCCCTTCCGTCTCATCTTTCCGGCATGGATGCGGAACGTTTCCAGCACCGGCCATGCAATTAAACCACAATCTCTACCTCGCCTACAGCACGAACGTTCACCGTGGCGAAACGTGGCGCGAAACCTTTGGCGCGCTCAAAACCCACACGCTCGCCGTGCGCGACAAAATCCGCCCGCACGGCCGGTTTGGGATCGGCCTGCGCTTGAGCCACCGGGCTGCGATTGAATTGTCTGAAAGAAAATCGCTGCTGGAATTTCAAAAATGGCTCGGGGAAAATTCCTGCTACGTTTTCACCATCAACGGATTTCCGTTCGGAAAATTCCACGGCGCGCACGTAAAGGAAAACGTTTACCGGCCCGACTGGACTTCGCCGGAGCGTCTGGCCTACACCAATCTGCTTTTCGATTTGCTTGCGCAACTGGTTCCGGCGGAAATCGCAGGCAGCGTCAGCACCCTGCCAGGCTCGTTCAAGGAGTTTGTGGAAACCGCCGCGCAAAAAAAACTGATCCGCAAAAATCTCTGGCACTGTGTTGAACACGTTGCGCGTGTCAGCGAAAAAACCGGGCGCAAATTACATCTGGGCCTTGAACCTGAACCGCTTTGCCTGCTGGAAAGTTCCGCCGAGACAATTTCGTTTTTCCGGCAAATGCGCGACGAGCATAAAAACGATCCGCGCCTCGACGAAGTTCTCGGCGTAAATTACGACTGCTGTCATTTCGCCGTCGAATTTGAAGAGCCGCGACCGGCTTTGAATTCCCTGGTTGAAAACAAAATCAAAATCAGCAAAATCCACTTGAGCTCCGCGCTCAAAACTTTTGTCACCGCCGAAGCGCGCGACTTGCTGAAAAAATTTTCCGACGATGTTTATCTGCACCAAGTTGTCGTGCGTGACGCGAACGTCCGGCTGAAATTTTTCCGCGACTTGCCAGACGCGCTCGCGGCAAAAAAATCTCGATTCTCCGAAGAATGGCGGATTCATTTTCATGTTCCGCTGCACGCGCCCGCCGCTTCGCCGCTGGAAAACACGAACGACCATTTGCTCGGCACGCTAGATTGGCTCGCAGAAAATCCACGCGTCTGTTCGCATTTGGAAATGGAGACTTACACCTGGGAAGTGCTGCCGCCGGAATTAAAATCGAGGAACGTTGCCGATCAACTTGCGGGGGAATACGACTGGGTGCTGGCAGAATTGAAACAGCGCGGTCTGGCTTAATTTGCCAGAGGACGTCGAATCAGTGTCCGCAATTTTGCGTCGGCGGTTTGCCGCGCAAGGATGCGTTTGTGACAATTATTTTTTCGTTGCTTCGTCTAATTTGTCAATGAGCGCCTTCGGGCCGCCCTCAAAATAACCCACTTGAGTCCAGACAACGGTGCCGTCCGGTTTCAGGGCGATCAATGTTGGGAAGCCCTCGACGTTGTATTTCGTTTCAAGCGCAGCGTTGGCTTTCTTCAAATCATCGGACTGTTGCTTGTGCGCCGGAAAATCCACCAGCACGAGCACGAGATTTGTCTTCGCGTAATCGGTGAATTCCGGCTTTGAAAGAATTTCATTGTCCAGCTTGATGCACCACGGACACCAATCTGAACCGGTAAAATCCATGAGCACAAGTTTGTTTTCGGCCTTGGCCTGCGCCTCCGCTTTGGGCAAGTCGGTCAGCCAGTTCAAATCCGCCGCGCGAACCTGCAATAGAGCGCAGCATGCGAACACTGCAATTAGAATTTTTTTCATAGGTTTGGTTTAAAGATTAGACCGCGAGCAATTCATTTTGTTCATCCCACACTTTTTTGCCGTTGACAATTGTTGCCGCAACCTTGCCTTTAAGTTTCCATTTGTCAAACGGGCTGTTTTTCGATTTGCTCGCGGATTCTTCCGCGCGGAAAATCCATTCGGCTTCAGGATCAAAAACCGTCACGTCCCCGTCCGCGCCGATGCTCAAAGTTCCCTTTGGCAAGTTCAACAGCCGCGCCGGATTGACAGTGAACTTGGCAATCATGTCCGCGAGTGAAACTCTTTTGGAGTGGACCAGTTGCATAAGCGACAGCGCGAGTTCGGTTTCGAGACCGGTGATGCCGAACGGCGCGTAGTCAAATTCGACCTCCTTTTCATAATCGCAATGCGGCGCGTGGTCGCTGCACAAAATTTCAATTGTGCCGTCGGCCAGACCCTCGATGATTGCGTCCCGGTCCTTTGCGGAACGCAACGGCGGGTTCATTTTGAAATTGGTGTGATAGCTCGGCCACGACGGAAGTTCGTCGGTCTGCGAATCCACCAAAATGTTTCCATCGTTGCTCCAGAATTTTTCACTGCCGGCAACCGCCGCGTCGGTCAGGGTGAAGTGGTGCGGACACGCCTCGCCGGAAACCGGCACGCCGCGCTTTTTGGCTTCGCGCAGCAGCGCAACGCTGCCCGCCGCGCTTAAATGCTGGCAATGGATTTTTGCGCCGGTCAGCTCCGCGATCAGAATGTTCCGCGCAACGATCATTTCCTCGCCCGCCGCCGGCCAGCCGCGCAAACCCAGCGCGGTGCTCCAGTAGCCTTCGTGCATCACGCCGTCGGTCACGAGCGAGTAGTCCTGGCAATGATCCATTACGGGCAGACCGAACATTTTGGCATATTCGCAGGCGTGGCGCATGAGTTCGTTATTCTGCACACAATGGCCGTCGTCAGTGATGGCGACGACGCCGGCTTTTTTGAGTGAACCGATTTGCGCGAGTTCCTCGCCGGCGATATTTTTCGTGATGGCGCCGGCAACAAAAACGTTCACGACGCCTTCGCGCGCCGCGTGTTCGCGGATGAGCGCGACCGTGCCGGAATTGTCCACCGCCGGCGACGTGTTGGGCATGCAAACGACGGAGGTGAATCCGCCGCGCGCCGCCGCCGCCGTGCCGGTTGCAAGATTTTCCTTCGCCGTCTGGCCGGGTTCGCGCAAATGGACGTGCAAATCAATGAGGCCGGGACAGACGATTTTTCCGCTGGCGTCCAAGGTTTCAATTGCCTTCGGCGTGGAAAAGTTTTTGCCGACGGCGGAAATTTTTCCATCAATGATGAGCACGTCCGCGGGAGAATCAAAATGATTTGCGGGATCAACCACCCGTCCGCCGGTCAGCAGCAGCGAATTCATCGCATGAGGATAGCGCGCGGCGATTGACAAAGCAAGCGCGGGCGTTATGATTTGCGCGTGGTGAGTCATTAGCTGGCTTGCCGTGTCAAGGCGCGACGGCGCGAAGGCGGGCGTAGTTCAATGGTAGAACGGAAGCCTTCCAAGCTTCACACGAGGGTTCGATTCCCTTCGCCCGCTCCAATCTCGATTGGAGCCAATGAAATCAATGGTTTCCTTGGCTCCAGCATTTTTCAAAAAGCCAAAGTGAGAATAAAAGTGAGCATGGCGGCTGATGCTTTAAGACTTGTTGAGCAAAATGCTTGCTGTTTTCAATGGCTTTTTCACGGTCAAAACATCCGCAGTGAGAATGATATTGCCCACAGTGTTGGCGAGCACGGACGTTGAACTTGTCAGACACACTGATAACGGCGAGCCAGATAAATCGCGCAAGAAGTAAGCACTTTTCCGAACACCACTTTTCAAAAATCAGTGCCGCCGTCCAAATGAATCCGCCCTCCAAATACACAGATCAGCCCCATGCCGGAAGGCTGGTCTCCTCCAGGGGTTCAAGAATTCCGGCTTCTGATTGAAATGGGTTGTTGAAAAAAACCCTCCATTGAAATGGAGGGGTGGTTACTGGAAGTCGTTCAAGTCTTTCCGTCTCGAACAACTAATCAGCAATGCATTTGATCAGAATGAATTTATCTTGAGGCATTCGAGCGACTCGTTTTGCCAGCGACATTTCATCCCAATCTTGGTCCACGATTTTGCCGCCAGACACAGCCACGAACTGGCCCTTATGGACGGCGAGCAGGTCCGGCGGTAACCGTCGAAATGCATCGCGCTCGCGCTCGAAAGCATTTTCGAATGTTCGTTGCCACTGTTCAGCATTCTCAACGGTTGGCATTAGCTTGGTTTTCATATCGGTAAATTTTGAGCAAAATTAAAGCCAAACGTAGGAATTTGGCTCGCATTTGTTATCAAGTTGCGTTAGATAAAAGCTGGTATGCTGTCTCTCCTTTAATTAGATAACATCCAAATCGATTATAACATTGGTGCGGTATGAGTCAATTTGGTCCTTTATAATACCTGCTTTGAATAAACTCACCGCCGTCGTGGAGGCTCATGGATTGTCTTTTATCATGGCACTGGTCGTCTTGCTATGAGACAACAGCTATTTTTCAGGAGGTCGCACGTTATGGCGAAATTTTTTGGGCAATAGCCGCAACCACCAAAGAGAAAACGAACTCCTGTTTTGATGGATGATGAAATGCTTTTGGGGGCCATGAAACGTGAAAAGAAGCTGCTTTAAGCAATCCCGACCAAAAAGTATCGTTTGACGATCCATATGCGCCACTTCTGTCGGTTCCAGTTTGCCGAAATCTTCGTGGGATAATTGCACAAATACCAGGGTGCTTTTGATCGGTGCTGAACCTGTTATTGTGAAAGTTGTGTGATCTAAACTATCCGCCGCAAAATTAAATTCCAAATAGGGAAGAGCCACTGAAGGAATAATGGTTCTGTCTGATCCCGAATCAATAATAGCTGGCCAGCCCGGGGAACAGCGAACGCCATCTAATCCATTGATGGTCACATTCGTTAAAATCGGCGCAGGATGATTGCACGGGTAATCCTCACTGGATAGTCGGCGCCATTTCATTTTGAAATTTCAACAGAAGATCCCCAAAATTAAATTTCATTTATCCGCTTTATCAGAATGAATTTATCCTGGGGCATTCGAGCGACTCGTTTTGCCAGCGACATTTCATCCCAATCTTGGTCCACGATTTTGCCGCCAGACACAGCCACGAACTGGCCCTTATGGACGGCGAGCAAGTCCGGCGGTAACCGTCGAAATGCATTGCGTTCGCGCTCGAAATTTTGCTCAAAATTGTATAGGAAGACGGCTGTTTCTTCGTGGGTGTGTATTTGGCCGGTATGCAACTGACGGGAACTGTGATGGGCATTCATAGAATTTAATTAGTAATTTTCATCACGACATGAACATAGTTGATTTTGGTAAAAAATCAACCAAGTTCATCGCTTTGGCTTTTGCGAGTCAAGTTCTAAATTTCATCTAATTATTGCACAATGTTCTTAATGCGGTATTGGTGTGCAGGCCAATTATGCGATTTTTTGCTCCTTCCCGAATTATTTCTCCGGAAGGAATTTAACAGCGCAGTCAGGGCAAAGGCTGTGCGTGAATTTCAGGTTCAGATATTCCAGAAAAAATATCTCCGGCGATTTCCACTGGTTCTGTTCATCCCGGATTTTTTTGCAACACGAGCAGATGGGCAAAAAACGCCTTTCCTCTCCGGTCGGGCCGCGGAAGAACTCTTTGAACCGCGCCATTCTGGACCGGTGTTCCTCCACCTCGTGCAAGGCATGACGCACCGCCGTGGGCAGATAATCCAACTGGCTCTTGCGCACGTAATCCGTGACGCCCCCCACGAGTTTTTCAATTTCCATTTCGCGCGTCAGCGCATTGGTGACGAAAATGAACGGCACCCCGGGGCATTTTCCTCGCGCGGCACCGAGGGCGGTCAGCCCATCGAACGTCGGCAGGCCGTGATCCGAAAGAATCACGTCCGGTGGCGGTTCCAAGCCGCGCAGAAATTCCGCCTCGGTGTCTGCCCGTTGCAAGCGAAAAGCCAAGCCTCCCTGGCGCAACGCGGTTTCAACCCTCACCGCATCGTTAGGAGCATCTTCGAGATAGAGAATGTGGATCGCTTCGTTCACGGGCTTAAATACATCCTTGCAACGCGCAGGTTGATAGCCCACAGAGCCGGCAGTGTCAAAATGTTTGAAATAAAATCGAATCCATTTTGGAGACATGACGGGCAAGCCGGGACTGAACTGCTCAGCGACCGTGATTCAACACAGGTTCTGTTTGAACAACAACAGTAGTCGTTGGTACTTGGGAATGTCCCTTGCCAGCAGTTCCCCGTTCAAAGGCGTATTGAGAAATTCGCTGTAGCCGGGCAGGTTCCGCAGTTCCGGCGTGTCCAAGTCCTGGAAGGCCATCGCCGAATTGGGAAAATTCCTCCGCTCAATCCGCTCGTGGATCAGGGGGATGACATGATGATGGAGCGGGTCGCGGGAAATCTTTGAGAAGAGCTTCAGCATCGCCTCCTCCTCGCCTTCCAGCACCTGCATGAAGCAGCAAACCCGTGATAATTGGCCCATTACCAAATTGTTGTAGATGCTTTACATCGTGGAATGGATAAAATCAAATTTTTTATGATATTCCCAGGACCCGCTCATACAGATTTCCATGGGTTACGAGGATGAACTCTGACTTGGGCAAAAAGCGGCCTCGAATCGTTCTTTGGCGGAAGCAGACAATTCTCCGGCTTCAATCAGCCTCTCCACGGTTTTGCGGTAAAACATGACGTGCTCTACTGGCAGGGTGGCTGGCACGGCGTCGGTGCCAAGCACAACCGCCCCCAGGAAATGGCAGAAATGCAAAACCGAAACGCCATCTTCCGTGAGCGAAATCCGCCGGCAGTCCAAATCGTCTTCCAGCATCTGACGCTCTTTTTCAGCAACCCGCAAAACCGCTTTCGTCGGGATGCTTTCCAGCATCCTGACAAACGCATCATACAAATTAAATTTTACGTCAATCACCTTACACCCTACGCCGCGAAGCACTTCGTATGCAACTGATCGGCAACATATAAAACGGTGGCTACTGACAATACGCCGGCCACCACGGCGCTCAGAAGGGGACGACGGGGACTTGGGGGGATCACCGGCAATCCCGCCGTCCGGGCGTGTCCGCTGCGCCAACCCAAAATGCCGGTGACAAAAAACCCTATCTTGATGTGCTCATGGATAAAAGCCTTAATTTACGCTCTTTTAATAACGATTTTTGCCTTGCCTGTGACAAAAAACGGCCAGTACAACGCGCCGCCAATAAATAGCAAAGGCATGAGCGTGGTATTTAAAGATTGTCGGCTGTCCGTCGAACAGACGATTCCCCAGTCAGCTTTGCTTGTCTGACCGCAGCAATTTTTGAACGGAGACGCCCAAGGCTTTCGCCAACTTGATGATGGTTGCACGCCCGACCAATTTCCCCGTCTGTTCCCAATACGCCAACGTGGATTGTGGCACACCAGTCATCCCGGAAAGTTCGTCTTGAGACAAGCCCTTCTCCTTGCGGAGATGTAAAAGCCAGGCTCCGTAGGTGGCGCGGCGCGTTTTCGGTTTTCTGCCCATTCCACGATTATCATAGAATGGCGAAAAAAAATTATTGCATATTACCAATACGCTGATAATATGTTTCCGCAAATCAGGCAGGCCCGTTCGGCTGCGAAACCAGATCACGAATAAAAATATGGCTGACACGATTCTCAACAAACCAACCAACCTTTCCGGTGAAGAGGCCGTCGCCCGCGCCGTTCAATTCTTTGCCAACGAACGCTGGCGCCCAACGACACAATCGGCCCGTACCGCCACCTTTGAAGGCCGCGTGCCCATCCCGTGGTTCATGCTCCTCCTGACCATCATCGGCTATTGTTGCTGCCTCGTGCCCGGCATCATCATGTATGTCGCCGTCATTCGGAAAATGCGGCGGTTCCAGAACCTCGTCGTTTCCACCACCCCCCTGAGCCGGGGCGTGGAAGTGACCGTGACGTGTCCCAGCCACGCGAGAGGCCTGGCCGAACGATTCCTGAAAGCATTGCCCGACCTTACATGAATGACCGCGTGGCATGGCATACGGCGCTTCGCAGGGACACCCATGCGAGTGAGAAGAATTGGTGGGTCGTCTTTGTTCTTTCGGTCGCGCTCGGCGTGTTCGGCGGCGACCGCTTCTATCTCGGCTCGTTCGGGCTGGGCCTGCTTAAACTCGCCACTTGTGGCGGATTTTTCCTCTGGTGGCTCGCCGACCTCGTGCTTTTGTTCATCAACCAGATACACGACGCCGACGGCGACCTCGTTCAACGACCGTTTTAACCACAACAATAAAATCAAACAACCCATGAAACCAACGACCATCCGACTCATTGCAATTACATTTCTTGCCAGCATGATGCTGGCTGGTTCCGCCAAGGCCGACAACGGCAAATTCCCCGTGCCGTCCACCAATTTCGTGGCCCGGCTGACTTACACCAATTCGTTCAACAGCCTATGGGACGCGACCTTGAATGCCCTCGACGACAGCCGCATTGCCGTCGTGAGCACTGACAAGGGGTCGGGTATCATTGAAACCGATTATATCGGAGGCCCCGGACGGTTGATCGCGGGCGGCTTTCTCGGCTCGCAGAGCACCCGCTACAAATTCAACCTGACGCTGCGAAGCCAGTCGAACGGCACGGTCAGATTGAACATCATCTGCACCATTGAAAGCTCCATCCAGGGCAGTTCCGGGAGCACACCTTACCGGGATGTCACCGCGTCGAATCTCAAGGTGGCCAAGCAGTTGGAAACCTGGCTTTACGAGCAAATAGAACAGGAGCTTGCAAAAACATGATTGGACTGGCTGCGCGGACTATTTGAATTCGTGTGATGAGTGCGGACATAAAATGCGCCCTTGCCAAACGGTTTTCGGTTTCTATGTTGTCGCGTGATGTCCGTGGCTGGCAAACCTTTGTTTTGGGCGATTACCATCGCGCTCGCTTTCTTTGCCATCAACCTCAGTCAAATCGGGCGTTACGGATTGAGTCTTGACGAGCCGGCGGGGATGGAACGGGGGCGTGAGGCGGTTGAAATGGTTGCGGAATTGATTTCTCCGGCACCCGGAGACGAAGATGATTTTGCGTCCGACTGGCTCAACAATCATCCACCGTTCTACGCCACTTGCAATTACGGGGTTTCCAGTTTTCTGGTCAAATACTTCGGCTGGCAGCCGATTCCGGCCGGCCATTTCCTCAATCTGCTGACCGCCAGCGCCGGTCTGGTTGTGATCTTCCTTTTGGGAAGACTGTTGTTTAATCCGGTGGTGGGGCTGGCGGCGGAGATGTTCATGGTGCTTTTCCCCCGCTTCATCGCCCACGCCCAATTCAACGCCAAGGACGTGCCCGTGATGGTGTTGGGCACACTGGCCCTGTGGCTGTTGAATCTGGCCGACAGGCGCGGCCAGACCCGATATTGGATTTTGGCAGGATTGGGGGTGGCCGTGGCCACCACCACGAAACTGGACGGGCTGTTCGTGCTGCCGATTTTTTTGATCCCGTGGTTGACCAAGAGCCTGCGCTCCGACCATTGGTTTCCCGATCTGCTAAAAATGGAATGGTTCCTTTACACTTCCGTCTTTTTTATTTTTCTCCTGTGGCCCGAACTGTGGCTGGATCCATTGCATCTGTTTCATTCCATTGCGGCCTTTGCGGGGGAATTCCGAACAACCGAGTTGCCGTATCTGGGGCACATGTATCCGATGAACCAGGTCCCCTGGCATTATATTCCCGTCCATCTCATCGTCGTTACGCCACTGTTGCTGCTGGCCGCCGGGGTTGTGGGAGCAGTCTGGTCATTGCGAAATCTGTTCACCCGGCGCAATGCGTTTGAACACGGGCTTTTGTGGTGCTGGATACTGATTCCAGTGCTGCCCCGGATGTGGCCGGGCATTATCAGGTATGACGGGATGCGCCATGTCTTTCTCATGGTGCCCGCCATGGCGATATTGGCCGGGTTCGGCGTGGATCAATTGCTCGCGCGTTGGAAAAATCATGCCAGCTATAAAGTGGCTCCGGTGGTTCTCTGCGGTATGATCGGCTGGTCAGGCTGGCAAATCGTCCAGTGCCATCCTTACGAGGGATTTTACCTGAACGAAGCCGTACGGGCGGTGATTCCGGGGCCGAAACTGGTGGATTATTTTGATTTCAAAGGCTGGGGTTCGGTCTATACGGACGGAGTCAAATGGGTCAACGCCCATGCGCCACCCCATGCGGCCGTGGCGCTGGGAGACAATTCTTCATTTCTGGGCTATTTAGGGCTGCGGAAAGACTTGGAAGCTTTGGGGCCGGCGGACATGAACCAAGCGGATTATGTCTTGGTGGGTTGTTGGAGCAAGGATGTGCTGGCGCGTTTCCATTCCCCGCCGGTGTTTTGTGTGCGTTGTTACGGCGCCAACCTGCTTTCCGTTTATGCACGAACCGGACAGTGATCATGGGGGATTGGCTTGGTCGGCCTGGGCGATGACCGTCTTGAGCGCATAGAGCCGCTCATCGGGATCTTCATAGATGAGTTGATAATCGCTTCGGATCAAGGCTTGAAATGGTGAGACATAGGGGCCGTTGGCCAACAATATAATACCGGGCTTGATCGCATCCATTTCCTCGGCGATGCGTTCGTTGGTCATTTCCCCCGACCACAGGCGTTTGAGCGAGAGCACCGCGAGCCCGGGCGGCAGCGGAATGTCCGCGTGGAAGGAATAAACCGGCTGGTCGGTGAACATGAAGGTGGTGAACGGTTTCAGCCGGGCAATTTGCTGGAGCACGAGGGAACTGTAAATCCGCGGTGAATTGCGAATGGCCATGACTTGGAAATAAACCCGCGCCCCGATCCAGGGCAGGGCGCAAAGCCGGTATGCCAGAAACAACAAAACCAGCACGCGGGTCGGATGCGCGCGGGTGTGATCATAAACTTCGCGGATGCCGAGGGCGGCGCACCAGCATAACGGGATGGAGTTGTGCAGGTAGTAGTAAGGCCACCAAGGTTCATGCGGGACAAAGACGATGATCGTAATGGCCAGCCAGGCCAGCGGCAGGAGGTTGAAGGCGTCCTGCCGCAAACGGCGGCAGCAAAAGACAATTCCCACGACGGCGGGCAATGTCGTGTCCCAATTTTTGAGCAACAGCATCCAGGGAAAGGGATGCTGCTCCGCCGAGCCGTATTCGGATGACTGGGCCGGGGCAATGTGCGACTCCCACGCCATCTTGAATTGAGCAGCGAATGAGCCTTCGCCAATCAGCCAATGAACGGCCAGAAAACTCGCCACGACGCTTGACGCCAGCATGAGCAGCGATTTGCCATAAGCCGGCGTTGCGTCCCGGCGATGTCGCAACCACAGAATGAGCGCCGCCAGCGGCAGATAAATGGCGGCGTTGAATTTAATGTGCAGGCCGGTGCCAAACAAAACTCCCGCCAGCAATTCTGGCAACAGCCATTTGCTCCTGCGAAGAACGAGCAACCCACATAATGCGGCAACAGGGATTGTCACCGCCGGCACTTCCACCATGCAGGAGCCGGCCAGTTCCAAAAAGCCCGGCGAGGCCATCAGCAATCCAACCGTCAGCGTTGCCACCAAGAGTCCGCTGATTCTCAAAGCGATGATGAAAAGTGAGGTGAGCAGCACAAAGGCAAAAGCCACCGTCATCAACCGGGGGGCCAGGATCGACGCGGAAATGTGCCGGACAACCTGGGCGATGAGCCAGGTATGCAGCAGGGGCTGGTCATTCCAAACTTGCGTGTAGAACTGGTAACCCTTGAGGTAGAGCGTGGCCTTGGACAGGGCAAAGCCCTCGTCGGCGCCGATGAGAATGGCCGTGCGGAGCGGCAGGAGCCACAGAAGCCAGGCAAAAACCAACAACAACAACGAGAGGACAAGAACAGGCTTGTTCCGATTGCGTTGAATCGCAGTCATCCAGGCGACAAACTGTTGGTAGGCTTTCAAAAAATCTTCACCTTTTTTATGGGCGAGGTCGGAAACTGTCAGGAGTTTTGAGAGAGGTCAATGAGGAATAAACATGAGGTCATTGGTAAAACCCTGATAAAGCCATGACCAAAGGCGGCATTCAAAAAATTGAAGATTTTTTGAAAGATCGGCCCGTGTGCTCCGTATTCTCTTATAGAAGGGTCTATCCACGCCTCGGGTGATTCTTCTGAAACTCCAAAAATATAATGATGGTATGGCTCGAAAGGACATTGGCGATGTCAGACGCCGGCTTGAGATAGCCCGCTCGTCAACTTACCGGCTTGATTTGTTATCCAAAGAATTGGGCATTTCCCTGCGCCAATTGGAGCGTTACACCCAGGAGATTTTCAAATGCAGCCCGCATAGATGGTTAAACGAACGGCGGCTGACCGAGGCCGGCAAAATGCTAAGAAGACAACATTCAGTAAAGGCGGTTGCCTATGGTCTTGGCTTCAAACAAGTGTCCCACTTCTCACGAGAATTTAAGCTCTATTACGGAGTTTCACCCAAGACTTACCTGGCCATAGCAATCTCCAATCGCTCGAGGCTGGCTGGAATAATCCCGCCTAACATGGAAATAGAGTAACTTTAGCAGATGATAATCTTTAAAATATAATCTCACCTAACATAGAAAAAGAGTAACTTTAGTAGATGATAATCTTTCAAATGTCGCTTTTAGATAACACTTTAGGATTGAAATGAAAGCGGTTTGGGTTTAAAAGTAAACTGCAAGTTAGAAGTAGTGAGTTCTCTTATGTTGTGTCTGAAATCACAATTTGGAGGTCATTCTGTCAGGCAACAATTGATGTCGTCTCTTAAAGCCGCAAGGGGAGACTCTATATCTTCAGCAGTCGTTTTCACGGCACCCGTTATATTGTTTTTCTTCCACTTATCGGCCAACCGTCTTTCGTTTAGAATATGAAACCCACCAATTATATTTTTTCAGCCCTGCTGCTTTCAACCGTCTTGCAAGCATATGGCCAGAACGCCGCGACCACCCAGACGCCGGTTGCCTCAGCCAAGCCGCAGTGGACAATCGCGGCGATGGACGGGAACACCGAGACTTTGGTAAGACCGCCGGATCCCGGCGACATCCAGGAGCATCGGGTGGTAAAGATGGCCACCGGTATGAATTACTGGGACGGACAGAAGTGGAGTCCTAGTGAGGCCGCATTTGTGGCCACCAACGGAGGATTTGCGGCATCCCAAGTGCAAAATAAAGTGTTCCTGTCCTCCCAATTAAACGTTGATGACGCGGTGACCGTGGTGACATCCGATGGGACCACGCTCAATTCTTCCCCCGTGGCCATCGCGTTATACGACGCTGCCAGCGGAGACACCTTGATCATCGGGGTCATCACCAACTGTGTAGGCGGAATGGTGAGCAGCAATCAAGTGTGTTATGTCAACGCGTTTAATGGTGTATCGGCGGATGTGTTTTATACCGTGAGCAAGGGGGCATTCGCGCAGGACGTCGTGTTTGACAAGCAAATTAATCCAGCGGATTACGGCTTTCCTGCGGCGACGACCCGAATCCAGATTCTCACGGAGTTTTACAATGCTCCCCAACCCGAATCGGTGTTGCACCCGATTTATGTGGAAAAGAATGAGGCCATCCGAAGCCAGATGGCCAGCCCGGATTTTACGGACGAGACCTTGGGTTTTGGAAACTTTGTCCTGGGCCAAGGCCGCGCTTACACGTCGGCCAACACGAACAGCTTGGGAGGCGCGCCGGTGGGCAAGCAATTTACAACCATTGCCGGTCGGACCTTTTTGATCGAATCAGTGCTCTATCCCTCGATTGAGCGGGAAATGGAATCCCTGCCGGCAAGCGGCACGCCTATTGCCCAGACGACACTGCTTCGCCACTCGGGCAAACTGGGGCTTGGTTATGCCGGCCTTCCGAAGCTGGCCCCGGCGGGTCAGGTAAAGGTAAAGCCGTCCGGGATGGCCAAACAGTTGGCCATGGTGGATTTGAAGAAACACGGCGGCGTGGTAATCGACTACGTCGGACTGGACGGTTCATTGAACGACCCCGTCACTTTTCAGGGCGACACCACTTATTACGTTTCGGGGGCGGTATATTGCAACGGCGACGTGACCATTGAAGGCAACGCGGTTTTCAAGTATGACAACCTTTGGGCCACCGGCTGCAATCCGTGTTTCATTCAAGTCAACAGCACGGTGGAGTGCAAAACCGGCCCCTATCGCCCCGCCGTCTTTACGGCGGTTGACGATGATACGGTGGGTGATTCCATGGACGGCGTTTCTCCCTATTACACCGGAACCATTGACCTGGCCGACGATGGCGGCTACGCGGATCCAGCCATTTGGGATACCTGCTACAACACTTTCGAGAACTGCCGTTTTAGTTATGCCACGCTCGCCTTAACTGCAAATTACGATGAAAACTTTTCAACCACTTACACAACCGTCAACGATTCGCAGTTTGTAGATTGCATTATGGGGATTCAGATGACGGGGATTGGTTACGGCGGCTCTGGAATTTCCCTGCTTATGAACAACTGTTTGCTTGCCAATGTCCAATACCCTTTCTATTTTTCCGCCCCCGCCGATTATCCCTACGTCTATGGCTACAACTGCACGATCGCCAACAGCGACCAGCTTATCGGCGAAGATGAAGGCACTCCCGGGGCTTACTTTTACAACTCGATTTTTGCCAATGTCGACAATCTGGGTGTGGGTGCTGACTGGCTTTACGGAAACAACAATGGATTTTACAGCAGTTCTCCTTTTGGTTCCTCCCAATACAACGATTCTTCCTGGCCGTTCCAGACCGCCGGCGGGGGAAGCTATTATCTGGAAACAAACAGTCCCTTCCACAACGTTGGCACACATGACCTTGGTTCAGGTTTGCTGGCCGACTTGGCACAGAAGACCACCTATCCACCCATTGTTTATTCCAATGCGACCTTTTCTGTCCCCACTACCTTAGGTCCACAAGCGCAGAGAGATACGAATAGCAGTCCTGATCTGGGATATCATTACGATCCCATTGATTACGCCTTTGGCGGTTGTGAAGCCGCGTCCAACGTCACCTTCACTGCCGGCACTGCCGTCGGCTGGTTCAGGACAACTTCCGGCTGGGAGCACGCTGGTTACGGCATCTACATCGCGAACCAGCAGGTCGTGACCTTCCAAGGCACGGCGACTGCCCCATGTTATTGGGCTCGCCTCAATACTGTGCAGGAGCAGGATCTAAGCGCTGGCTACGGACCGGGCGGATTGGATGGTGAGGACGACCAATACGATGACGACATCTCCCTGTCGCCGATCGTGCAGGCGGACTTTCTCCGTTGTTCGGAGATGTCTGGTGATCCTGGTCAATTTTTCCGAGATGACTACGGTTACTTGATCGTGCAGGCAAACAACTCCGAATTTTACAGTCGCGGCTTTGGCGGATACGGGATGAGCATAAGCCTGACGAACTGCCTTTTCGAACGTTCCGGCACAGGCAACGGCCAGGGCTGGGTGGGTGACTTTTTTAATATGGACAATTGCACGTTCCACGGCGGCAGCCTTGGCTTGACACCAAACGAAACGGCCTTTCCCATCAACGTGGTGAACTGTTCCTTTGAGGGAACCGCCATTGACTGCGAGAATTACGGCGCCAACGGCAGCTACGCGACCTATGATTACAATGCCTACACGAACAGTTCGGACCCGTTCCCGATCGGCGGCGCGCACGATGTCATCGTGACCAATGGTTTCGACTGGCAGACCAGCTGGTTTGGCAGCTATTACCTGCCCACCAACAGCCCGGTCATCGACAAGGGCAGCACGACGGCGGATCAGGTCGGCCTTTATCACTTCACCACCCAGACCAATCAGGTGCCCGAGACCAATTCCATTGTGGACATCGGCTATCACTACGTCGCCACCGACGCTTACGGCAATCCACTGGACAGCAACGGCGACGGCGTTCCGGATTACATCGAAGATGCCAACGGCAATGGCTTGGATGATTCCGGCGAAATCGGCTGGAATATTGTTGGCGATTTGGGCTTGAAAGTAATCATCACTCGACCGCGCAACGGCAGCACACTTCCTTGAAATCAACCTATAAAGACATTATGGAACCCTCATTCTTCTCTAACCGGCCCGGCAAATCCAAACAATGGCTTGTCCTGACAATGATTACGGCAACGCTGACAATGTTCGCCAGTTCGCTGGGGGCTGCGCCGGACGAATATGCCGGTCTGATAAACCAGACCCATCTGTTTTACCAACCTTTGGTGTGGGTCGGGGCGAGAGCGCCGACCGAAGCGGAATCGCAAGCGCTTTGGGAGACAATGGAAGGCCAGAAGCTGGGTGAAGCTGTCAACGGGTTGGAGACTTTTGTTGAAGAAAATCCAAATTCGCCGTGGACCCCGTCCTTGCGCGGTCAACTCGCCGATTATTATTTTCAGAATGGATATTTTACGCCGGCATTGGAAAACTGGCAGGCTGTTTGGGAGGCGACCAAGTATGGCAAGGGCCGGAAGGAAAGGTCGGTGGCGGACGATGCCCTGGTGCATTGGCTACAGTTGCTGGCAAGTTTGGGGCGCACGGATACGATGAAACAGCTTTTTGACGAGACGGCGGGCCGGCAGATTACTCCTGAATTTCAACCCTTGTATCAAAGGAGCAGGGGAGTATATGCCATTATGCTGAGGCACCCGGAATTCTCTTATCGTTGCGGCACATATGCCTTGTGTGCGGTCGCACAGACTCTGGGCGCTTCAAATTTTTTCCATCAGATATGGGAGCAGCCTTCGCCGCCCACCGGATTTTCCATGGCCGACCTGGTCAAATTGTCGGAGGCCAATCACTTGAATCTGGTCGCCGTTGACAGGACCGAAGGGCAGGAATTGGTGGTGCCATCGGTTGTTCACTGGAAGCTAAATCATTATGCCGCCATCGTAGGACGGCGGGGAGATTTTTACGAAGTGGTGGATCCCACCTTTCAAATGATCCGGTGGTTGAGTGCCGATGCCATCAATGAGGAATGCAGCGGCCAGTTTTTGGTGCCGGCCAGCCAAAGGCCGGCGGACTGGCAGATTTTGAATCAATCGGAAACATCCCAGATCTTTGGAAAGGGATACCCGGCATATAAGGTTCCACTGGGATGCAGCCCCAGCGGAGGCAGTGGAACCTGCCCTGTTTGTACTGGACCAGGAAGTAGTGGTTCTGGGGGGAGCGGTCACGGGAGTGGCAGCACTGGCGGAAGTCCAGGTTGCGTAATTTGTTCAAACGGCGGCTTAACTGCGGGAGGTGGTGCACTCGTGGGAAGTGAAGACAGTAATATCGGCATGCCAAGCTGGACGGTGACCGAGCCGGGTTGCGATGTGTGGCTGCAAGATCAACCTTTGGAATATCAACCTTCAAAAGGCCCGAAGATCTCATTTGCTCTTAATTATTCGCAGGAAGTCTATGATAACGCATCCAGCCCCGTTTGGACTATATTGGACTGGATTAATCAGGGTGACGTGTTTACGCTTGGTGAGAATTGGTATCCTTCTTGGCTCTCTTTTGCCGCTCCTGACAATATTTACGGCCCGGTCGGCACCGTTGGCGTTTTGGCCCCGGGTGGTGGCATTCGGACTTATACAAATTTTGACGGCACTGCGCCTGAATTTAACGCCTCCACGCGCATGTTGATGGAAACCAACCTGGACGGTTCCCCCAGTGGATTTCGTGTTCTATATCCTTCGGGAGCGCAGGATGTTTATGAAGAGGCCTACGATTATGCCTTTTTCCTTTCTCAACAGATCGACCCCCGCGGCAATACCACGACTTATATTTACTCGACCAATTCGACCAGCATTCTCCTTCAATACGTCATTGATGGGGATGGCAAGACAAACACTTTTACTTACACGAATATCATTGCGTATGAGAATGAAGGCTGCGGGCCATCCGAGGAAACGAATTCTTGCTATGTCAGCCAAATCACCGACCCTTATGGTCGGACGGTCAAATTTAATTATCCCGGCAATGGTACGATTCTGACAAATTATAATGGATACATGGGCCTGACCAACATTGTGGATCCGACCGGTATTTCGAGTTCATTTTATTACACTAACGGAGCGGTGATCCAACTGACCACGCCCTATGGCAACACGGCCTTCTACTATTGGAACGATTGGTACGAGGGGGGCAATTCCGAAATGATGTTGGTGACCGAGCCAAACGGCAGCCACCAAATGTTCTTATACGCCGGAGATGAATATGGCTATAATAATTACCTTTCCGCCATACCCACTGTTTATACCGACCCGAGTTACGTTCCCACAAATCCGCCGGTGGATAATTCACAGGGAGGCAATACCTTGGACAATCCAGACTGGAACAACCCGGACGCAAACGATTATATGCGCTGGGCGAATTCTTTCTATTGGGGACGGCAGCAATTTGCAAATCTATCGTCCACTTTTTTGGCGACCTCCAACAGTTGGGACCCGACTGCGTTGACCGTGAATGATTATGCACTCCCGCGCTTGCGGCATTGGCTCCAAACACCAGATCAAGCGCAAGGAAACAGTCTTTCCATGGAGCGCGACCCCAGTCCCGATGGCGCCACCCCCGGTGAAATGACTTGGTATGACTATCCCGGCAAGTCTGATTTCTATATTCAAGGCACCTTGGACACGCCCACGCTGAAAATCAAGGTGTTGCCGGATGGCACGGAACAATATGAAATTTACCAGTTGGACCAGTGGGGCCACCCCACCAACGTCATCAGCACCTATTCCGTCAACGGAACCATCCTTTTGCGCACCAATAGTTATATCTATTCCACCAACGGCATTGATTTGCTGGCGTCCATTGGTCCTGATGGCGTCACCGACGCGTCCTATGCCTACGACACCAACCACCAGGTCCTGTTCATGACCAATGCTCTCGGCGAAGTGACTTGCTACACCTACAATACCTACGAACAGCCAACCAGCATCATCCAGCCCAATGGACTGGTCACCACCAACATCTACGGCAGCGACGGTTTTCTCGCCCAGCAAATCGTCATCGGCTATTCCACCAATAGTTACACCTACACCAACGGCCTGGTCTATACGCACACGGATGAACGCGGCCTGACAACGACCAACACTTGGGATGCTTTGAACCGCCTGGTCAAGGTGTCCTATCCCGATGGCACGTTCACGTCCTATATTTACAGCAATCTGGACCTCGTCGAAACGGTGGATCGCCTCGGTTTCCACACTTATTACGGTTACAACCCCATCGAACAGAAAATTGCAGAGACCAACGCTCTGGGCAACGTGACTCGTTACAATTATTGCCAATGCGGCGCACTGGAAAGCATCGAGGATGCCTTGGACAATGTCACCTATTTCACGCATGACAATCAGGGCAATCTGACGCAAACCACCTATCCCGACGGTTATACCGTCGACAACACCTACAACCTGCTCCGGCAGTTGATCACAACCACCGACAGCGGTGGAATGAGCGTGACCAACACTTACAATAATCAGGGGCTGTTGACTGCCTCCCGCAACAATGCTGGCCTGGTGAAATCCCTGACCTACGACGTTGACGACCGGATCACCAACGCCGTTGACGATAACGACGTGAGCGTGAACATGACCTACGACAATTTGGACCGGCTCCTGACGCGCAGTTATCCCGACGGCGGCGTGGAGAAATGGGGTTACACGCCGGACGTGCCTGGCCCAACCGGTTACACAAATCAAATCGGCAACGTGACGCTTTATGGTTACGACGCGATGGATCGCAAGACCAATGAAGTGTTTGTGGGTGTCACCACCAATAAGTTCGCCTACGACGGCGCGAGCGATTTGCTGGCGCTCACTGATGGAAAGAATGATACAACTTCATGGGTCTACGATTCGTATGGCCGGATGACGAACAAGGTGGATGCCGCTGACAACCTTTTGTTTGTCTATCGATATGACGCTGATAATCGCTTGACGAACCGATGGAGTGCAGCCAAGGGCAGCACAATTTATAGCTACGATGCCGTTGGAAATCTGACCCACGTTGCTTATCCCGTCAGCCCGGCCATCAGCCTGTCCTACGACGCCCTGAACCGGCTGACAAACATGGTTGACGCGGTGGGAACAACGGTTTACACTTACAATCAAGTCGGGCAGCTTTTGAGCGAAGGCGGCCTGTGGCCGGACGACACCGTGAGTTACACTTATGCCAACCGGTTGAGAACCGGATTAAGTTTGCTGGCGCCCAATGCTTCGGCGTGGAAGCAAAGCTACGGTTACGATTCGGCGCGGCGGCTGACCAGCGTCACTTCCCCGGCGGGCAGTTTTGATTACACCTATGATCGGTCGCAATTGCTACGGGTGGACAAGTTGAGCCTGCCCAATGGGGCCTACATCACGAACACCTACGACAGCACGGCGCGCTTGACGGGCACATATTTGAAGAACGGCGATAATGCCAATCTTGACTCGTATGCCTACGGTTATAATTTGGCTGGCGAACGCACAAACGTGGTGCGGACGACAGGTGATTATGTCAATTACACTTATGACAATGAAGGTGAATTGGTAACGGCCAATGCCAAGGAACCCGGCGGCGTGACCAACCGTTGGCAGGAACAGTTTGGCTACGCCTATGACGCCGCCGGGAATTTGAACAACCGGACCAACAATGCGCTGGTGCAGACGTTTGGGGTGAATAATTTGAATGAATTGACGGGTGCCGCCCGCGTTGGGAACCTGACGGTTGCCGGCACGACGACCAGTCCGGCAACGAATGTCACCGTGAACAGCCAGATGGCCAGTTTGTATGCCGACGCCACGTTTGCGGCGACCAATTTCACGCTGGCCGACGGCGACAACACCTTCACGGCCATTGCTAGGGACAGCTACGGACGGATGGATACCAACAGCATCACGGTTAACCTGCCGGCGACGAACAGCTTCAGCTACGACTTGAATGGCAACCTCCTGAGCGACGGGACGCGGAGCTTTGGCTATGACGACGAGAACGAGCTGATTAGTGTGTGTGTCAGCAACAATTGGAGTAACAGCTTTGTGTATGACGGCAAGATGCGGCGCAGGATTGAGAAGGATTACGCTTGGAATGGCAGTTCATGGCAGCAAACCAATGAAGTGCATTTCGTGTATGACGGCAACGTGGTGATTCAGGAGCGGAATGGAAACAATTTGCCGCAAGTCTCCTACACGCGGGGCAATGATTTGAGCGGAACGTTGCAGGGCGCGGGCGGGATCGGCGGATTGCTGTCACGCAGCGATAACAGCCAGATGCTGGCCGGTGACACATCGGCACATGCCTACTATCATGCCGATGGAAGCGGGAACATTACGATGATGCTCAATCCGAGCCAGGCGATTGTGGCGAAATATCTTTATGACCCGTTTGGGAACACGCTTTCGATGAGCGGAACGCTGGCTGAGGTCAATGTCTATCGGTTTTCGAGCAAGGAGTGGAACGACAATGCGGGACTTTATTACTACCTCTACCGTTTTTATGATCCCAATTTACAAAGGTGGCCAAATAGAGACCCGTTGGGAGACGCTGGGAGTTCCCTATATGGGCCTTTGAGCAAACATCGCAACTATTTTAACCCAGTCTTTGATGCCGTCCAA
>Ga0335074_10000799_pt1 | contig 43101 bp, 37 predicted proteins | sample Lox_Sample_23_FD_206715 | JGI IMG/M metagenome (GOLD analysis project Ga0335074, IMG submission 206715) | Soil microbial communities from Loxahatchee National Wildlife Refuge, Florida, United States - Lox_Sample_2.3 | ecosystem: Environmental > Terrestrial > Soil > Wetlands | place: USA...
ATTCCCCCATCGGTATGTTTGACCTGAAACACCAAGCGTTATATACGTTGGTTATCCCATGAGTGAGACGGTCAGTCTTTCGTTTCGTTACGCAGAAAGCGATTACGTCCGCGCGTTGCGGGCGCATTACTCCTCGCGCCTGCGGGTCCGACTCGACATCGTTGCCGCCATCGTGCTTGCGCTGCTTGGGGTTTATTCTTGGCGTTCGCCTGGCTACCATTGGCTCAGTGTAGCTTGCTTGGTGGCCTCTCTCCTTCTCGTTCTTATGCTTTTCGCGGCTTTCGTTGTAATCCCCCCGTTGGCTTTCCGCAGCGAGGCGAAGTTCAGGGACGACTACTCACTCACTTTTTCTCAGGATGGGATCCATTTCCGCACTGCGCACATCGACTCGCAGCTTCAGTGGAGCATGTATTCAAGGGGCCTTATCGATGAGCACTCCTACGTGCTCTACTACGGTTCTCGTCAGTTCACAGTGATCCCGAAGCGAGCATTTCAGGATGCTGAACAGCAGCAGCTTTTTTGAGCAGTTGCTGATTCAACACGTTTCGAAGATTGTCCGGCGTGGCACATAGCCCTTGCCCCTTACATCCCTGCCACACTGGAGATTTGCCTCGCGTTCAGGCGCGGGTCTTGAGTAACGTCCAAATAAGCGCGTTTAGCGCGCAAAACACGAAATAGGGCCTTTTTAAGCGACCAAATTTGCACGCGAACGAAAGTCGCATATCGCGATGTTGACCGTCCTCCGCCCCGCCAAGCGTCCCGGCCTTCACTCCATCCTCTGCTTCCCCTTCCTACGCAATCACACACTGTGTCAAATTGGCCACACATTTAGGCATTGACAGGAGACGTCTATGTGTGGTAAACTAGTGTCTCAAACTTAAGTCATGCCAACCGTGGCCGTAGGCGCTAATCCCAAAGCAAGAGGAACAACCCTGCGCGCCCGGGACCACCCCAAAACAACCCAAAACCGACCAGTTCTAATCGATATCGCTGCGATTAGAAAACGCCGCAAGTCCCATATTTGCACCAGATCCAAATTTCTAATCGATAGTAAATTGGCTGTTTTGGAGGAGCAAAAGCGCATGGAAGGCGAAATCGCCAGAAGGCCACAAGTCATGAATCGCAACTTACAAGTCTCGGGCTCTTCAATCGCAAAATGTATAAAATTCGCTAAATTCTAATCGCAAATGAATAAAATTAAAAATCGGCGTAAGTCGCTGAAAACAAACGACAGAAAAGTTTCTAATCGCGGTCAGGAAGGGGGGTAAACGAGCACCGCGATTAGAAATGCATAAAATTCGCGGGCAGCCCGCGCTGGCTAAACCAAGCCCGCGGTCGCCATGATGCCCATCATAGTGTCGTAGTCGCGTTTGAGCAGAGCGATGGCCTGTTCACGCGGGATCGATAGCTCCATCGCGCCTTGGTCCGCGCCTCCGAGTTGCGGCCACTCGGGCTCGCACTCCATGGGGCCGTTGAAGCCGATTTCTTTCAGCGTGTCGGCAACCAGCGCCAGATTCACCATGCCGGTGCCGACGGGCACTTGGCGGATGCGCGTCTTGGTTGGCGCGTTCGGATTGCCGCCACGGCCAGGGCCAAAGCCGAAACCGCCTCGGCCACGCCCGCGGCCGGCACCGCCGAACGCGCCCATGCCCGCGCCGTCCGCTGGGCCCGCGGCGGGACGCGGATGCCCAGCGCGCCATGCGTCGTCGGGGTTTGGGCTGCTCGCTGGCTCGATCATCACGTCTTTCCAGACGAAGCCGCCGATGTAAGGCGTCCCGAGCCGCAGTTGCTCCACCCAGCCGCTGTCGAAGGCCTGCAGCAGGTGATGCGTGTCGTATTGGAAGCTGACCCAGCGCGGGTCGAAGTCTTTCAAGACATAAAGGAGGTCAAAGAAAACGCCTGAAACGCTGGTAGCGCCGTCGCGAGGATGCGCCATGCCCTTCATCCCGTACTTCTCATTGAGCTTGGCGATCTTATCGACCTTCGGCTTCAGCGCGTCGAGCTGCGGCCAGTAGGGCTTCCCTTCTTCGTAGCGGAACGTCCCCCACCAATAGTGGTGGATGCCGAGAGACGAAGCGGCATCCAGCGTCGCCTCGGCGTATTGGTCGTCAGCCTCGGTAATGTTTGGCGCAATCATCGAGACTTCGATCCCGCCGGCGCGCAGGCCTTTTACGAAGATCGGGAGATCGGTCGTCACTTTGGCCGGGTCGACGTGACCCGAGCCCGGGCGAACCGTCAGATCGATGCTCGTGTTGCCGATCTGATGGCACGCCTCGGCCACTTCGCTAGGAGTGCGCAGCCAGTGCAGCGTGCGAGAGTAGGCGTCAAGCCGCAGCTTGCCGGGCGTGGGCGTGGCAGTCGTATTCGCCTCGCCTTGCGCGAATGTCGGACGTGGCAGCGACGCCGCGGCAATGGCCGCCCCTGTTAAGCCGATAAAGTCTCGCCTGTCCATTCGTCCCTCCGCTCACCGCTCTGGCCGCTCATACCGAGCGAAACGCGCCTAACTTAGCACCACCCCTAAGAAACACATGACAAAGTAACGGTGCCAAACCGTTACAGGAGGCTAAAATACCCAACCGGTTGCCAAGGAGCCTTGTGATTCCGAGCGGGTCATACCTTCTATGACAGGCATCGTGATTGCCTTCGGCTTCTTAGCGCTGATCGCGGTTGGCGCGTACGCGCAATTCGTGAGTAAGCCTGCAGGCAAGCGCGTCCGGCGGAGGAAAAGACCGCGGCCGCAGGAAAAAAAACCGCTGCACGTGGGATTGGCCTCGACCGGCGTTCGCAACGACGCGCCAAGGCACTTACAATTCCAGTTCGACGATGGAGGCAGGAAGGCGGCGGGATACAAAGGCCGGACGGGCGACTGCGTGGTGCGTTCGATCGCTATCGCGACCGCACTCCCCTACCAGGAAATCTACGACAAGGTGAATCATCTGGCTTTCCGCGAACGGACCGGTAAGCGCAAGCGCGGCAAGAGCAACGCCCGAACCGGCGTCTATAAGGGCACAACGCACAAGCTTCTAGAATCGCTCGGCTGGCACTGGACCCCGACGATGGAGATCGGCTCGGGCTGCAAGGTTCACATGCGCGCGGACGAATTGCCGCAGGGACGATTAATCGTTTCCGTATCCGGTCATCTGACCGCGGTTATCGACGGCGTCATTCACGACACGCACGATCCTTCCCGACGCGGAACGCGGTGCGTCTATGGATACTGGCAGCGCGGCGAGAACTAGCGCCCACCCTCAGACGGTCGGCCAACCAACTCAGTCGGCAGTCTGGCCCCGCATCGTTCTTCTGCGTCCCGCGATCCACAGATCCAGCAGTGCTCGATTCTCCTGGTCGACGTCCATGAACGCGATCCCCATCCCCTGCATCGGGCTACCGTAGATGACGCGCGCCGATGCGCAAAATATCTTGTTGTCGTGGTTTATTTGTATCTTTACCCGGCTGCCGACCGGCCACATTAGCCGAGTGCTGACATGGCAGCCGAACGCGCTAATGTCGCTGATCACCTGTTTCATGTGCGCGCCAGAGAGAACATGCGTCAATTCGGCTGGGGCAAGCAACGGATAGCGGCGCGGCCGCTTGCGCTCCAGTGACAAGACTCCTCCAGCATATCTAATAATGGGCGGGCGTCTCGCCACAGCAACTGAGAGACAGGTATTGTGCTCTGTCGGGAATGCCACAGAGCGGCAGCCGCTGGATATCAGGTTAAGGCCTGAATTAACCGTGGGTAGTTCGTAAAGCTCCAGGAAGTCTGATTTTCAAGCGCCTCTCAAGATTGACGATCAGTCAAGCGCGCTCACATCGTGCCGCAGATCGCAATCAGGGCTAGTGGACGGTGAGGGTCACGTTGAAGACGGCATTGCAGTTCGCCGTCGGATCATCGGTAATCGTTTTCGAGACGGTTCCGCTAAGGACATCGAACTCCAGCGGCTTCTTCGGGAAATTGGGCAAGCCTGTGAAACGCGCCTGGCCGTCCACGTTGGTATAGGCTTCGAGGGCTGTCTGTCGCAGGTTCATGAATCCGTACCTGATGAAGACATCGATTTTGGAATTATAGATCGGCTTGCCCGCTCCGTCTTTCACTGTGAAGTCCGCCTTGCACGAACCGATGCCGGCGTCCACTGTGGCAATCTTGGGCTGGTCAACGGCGCGCGCGGACGCGACGGCGGTCGACAAGATCAGGCAGGCAAATAACAGCACAGCAGATTTCCAGACTTTCATTTCGGATTTCCCCCACCGAAAAACATAACTCCGCACACCACGCCGCCGCAATCACTATGTGGTACGTAATTCGCTTGCCGGAGCGCTGCTGTGACAGCTAAATTACAATCCCTACCTGAACGCGCCCAAATTGAATCGGGTTGGCGCTCGATTGCCCGGTTCGAGGTTCATCTTAAGATAGAGGCGAGCGGGGTGGACTGCCGAAGGGTCGGCGCGTCGGCCGACTCGCCCATCGAAAAAGACCGTATGAGCGGAACTCTGACAATTCGCATCGCGGGTCGATACTTGCGGTGTGCGCCACGGACTCGCCGGTGGGCGCCTTGGCGGCGATTGCGGGCAATTGCCTGCGTCCTGGTCCTTTTCTCGATCGGCACCGATTGCCCGGCCGCCGAATTGGAACAGAAAACACTCGAAGCCTTTCACGAATACGTCCACGCGGCCGGGGTCCAGATGGACGCTGACGCCCCGAACGACGCGTCATTTCTCTTTATCGACCATCTCGACCCGGCGGAGAAAACGAAGCTTTACGGCCAGATCGAGAATGGAAGCATTGTCGTGCTGCCGGTGGATACCACGGACAACGGCAAGCGCATCAAGATTCCCGACGGCATGATTCATCATTGGGCCGGAGTAATGTTTGCGCGCGGCATTACCCTGCAGCAAGTCGAAGCATTGATCCTCGACTATTCGAATTACGGAGAGATTTACCGGCCGACGATTCGCCGCGGCCGGGTGCTCAGCCACTCGGGCGACACATTCAACACCCTGGTGCAGTTCTATTCGCACTCGCCGGAGATGGCCTTTGACGCCCATTTCGACGTTCATGTCTTCCACGACAACCCAGACCACACCCGCATCCGTTCCATTTCCACGCATGTGAACCAGCTTCAGAGTGCCGGTAATCCGGATAGCCCTGTAATGCCCGACGGCCAAGGCAATGGCTATTTGTGGCGGCTCAACGACTATTGGCGCCTGGAGCAAAAAGACGGCGGTGTCTTCGTACAAATAGAGTCCATTGAGCTGAGCCGGAGCGTGCCTTACCTGCTTTCGTGGATCATCGACCCGATCGTTCGTGACAAATCTCGCGATGCCGTCAGTGGCCTGCTTTCGGCCACGCGGCGCGCGCTCTTTCACCAGTCGAAATCGCAGTAACCATGACGGTTTCCCATCGGGCGAGGCCTTTTTAGGATTCACTCCGAAACGCCGCATGCTATGATTCAGCGCGCTCAGCAGATTGACGCGTTGATCAACCAACGGAGCCTTCTGGGATGACCGAAGCAAACGGCTACGCCGAATCCGGCGCCATGCCCCTTTCGATCAGGCTGCAACTCAGCCTGATGATGTTTCTCAACTATGTGATTTGGGGCGCGTGGTACGTCACCATCGATACGTACCTCACGAGCACCTTGCATTTCACCGGCACCGAGGCGGGCGCCGTCTTCGGCACCGCCGCGCTCGCGTCCATGATTTCGCCGTTTTTCGTGGGGCTTGTCGCGGACCGCTTCTTCTCGTCGGAACGCGTGCTGGCCTGCTTGCATTTCACCGGCGCCGTATTGCTGTTTCTTGTCACGCGGGTCACGTCGTTTTCCGGCGTCTACGCGCTGATGTTCATTTACTGCCTCTGCTACTTCCCTACCGTCGCGCTCACGAATTCGATCGCGCTCCAGCACCTATCCAATGCGGGCCGCGATTTTCCGCTCATTCGCGTCTTCGGCACGTTCGGCTGGATCACCATCGGCGTGACGATCAGCCTGCTCGCCGTCGAGAAATCCGCCTCTCAATTCCTGATCGCCGCGGCTGCTTCCGTGTTGATGGGGCTTTTCAGCCTCACGCTGCCGCACACGCCCCCGAAGGGTAGAGGCAAGGAAATTCACGCCCGTGAAATTCTGGGGCTCGATGCGCTGGTGATGCTCAAGCGCCCTGCGTACGCAGTGTTCGCGGCCGCGTCTGTTCTCGCGTGCATTCCTCTTACCTTCTATTTTTCCTTCACCAACGACTATCTGAACGAAGTTCACGTGCACAACGCTGCCGGCAAAATGGCGCTCGGACAAGTGTCAGAAGTCGGCATGATGCTGCTGATGCCGTTTCTGCTGCGGCGCATGACGGTGCGCAACATTCTTCTCGTCGGCATGCTTTCCTGGACCGTCCGCTATGTGCTTTTGGCCTATGGCAACGCGGGCGCGCTGATGTGGATGTTTTACGTCGCGATCCTGCTGCACGGCGTCTGCTACGATTTCTTCTTCGTCACCGGGCAGCTTTACACGGACCAGGAGGCACCCTCGCATTTACGGAGCGCAGCACAAGGACTCATCACCTTTTTGACCTACGGCGTGGGGATGTTCATCGGATCGCTCAGTTCGGGCGCGACAATCGATCACTTCACCCACGTGGTTTCGGGGGTGGCGGTTCGCAACTGGCAATCGTTCTGGCTCACATCGGCCGGCAGCGCATTCGTAGTGCTGCTGCTCATTGCGCTCTTTTTCCGCAGCCATTCGCGGATCAAATCAGAGTAGAGGATCGCGACCGCGGCGCCGAACTGGCGCGCTACTCGGTAATGATGCGGTCGGCCCATTCGACAAGGCCAACGAAAATCGCCGGATTGCCGAACTTGAATCCCCACTGCATGACGTCCGCGTCCGTGACGCCCCGAGCGCGACTGCATGCTCCGCACGCAAACACCGGTATTTTGGCCGCCACGACCTTTTCAAATGTGTCGTTCAGCGGAGGCCAGCCGATTGGCAAGACCGCGTCCACCACGGCCTTGCGCATCAGAACGGTCGCGTCACCAAGAAGGAAGATCTGCACTTCGTGGCCTGCCTCGGAAAGCGCGAGGCCGTGGTTGAAGACAAACGTCGCGCGCGTCTCGTCGTCGGTTCCCCAGGCGCTTTTCATCATGATGTGCAGCTTCTTCTTGGAGTCTTGCGCGGCGCCCGGTAGCGCGAGCAGCGGAAATGCCGCAAGCGAACGGAAGAACTGGCGACGGGCCATGTGCTCCTCCAGTCAGCTGAGGTTTGAAATAGGGATAGGGGGTGTACATCGGCGCGCGGGGCAGTGTCCACTCGCCCGGCAAAAACGACGCTGCATCCGCGTGCGCATCTGTGAGAACCTAGGCCTTCGCATGACGCCAGATACCTCATCGATCGTTGCCGGCTTGCCTAAGGCCGAGCTTCATCTCCATCTCGAAGGGACGATCCGGCCCGAAACCGTCGTCGAACTTGCGGCGCGCCAGGACGTGCGCCTTTCCGCCGAAGCAGTCGGTCGCCGTTACCACCACACGGATTTCGCTGGGTTTATCGAGACATTCAAATGGGTCACGTCATTTCTCCGCGACCCTGAAGACTACGCTTTCATCACCCGCAAGATGTGCGAAGAACTCGTGCGCCAGAACGTGGTCTACGCCGAAGTGACGATTTCCGCCGGCGTAATGCTGCGCCGCATGCAGAACGTAGAGGCGAATTTCGATGCGATTGTCGAAGCGGCGGGGGGCGTGCTTTACCATCGCCTTCGCACCGCATGGATTTTCGATTGTGTCCGCCAGTTTGGGCCTGATCCGGCCATGGAGGTGGCGCGCTGTGCGGCGAAGCTTCAACAAAAGGGCGTGCTCGCTTTCGGAATGGGCGGTGACGAAGTTTCTCTGCCGACCGTCGGTTTCCGCCCGGCCTTCGCGTTCGCGCGCAGCGAGGGGCTTCGCCTTGTGTGCCACGCAGGAGAAATCGGCGGCCCTGAGCTGGTTCGCGAAGCCGTGGAAATTCTCGGCGCCGAGCGCATCGGTCACGGCATCGCGTTGATGCACGATCATGCGCTCGCGGAGTCGCTGGCCACGCGGCGGGTGGTGATGGAAATGTGCCCCACGAGCAATCTGTTCACAGGCGCCCTCGCAAAACAGACCGGCAAAGCAAACGCTTCGCTGCGGGATCATCCGTTACGAACGTTTCTCGACCACAATTGGCCGGTCACCCTTTCTACGGACGATCCCGGCCTCTTTCACACCGATCTCGCAACGGAGTATTCCCACGCTGCATCGCTCGGCCTGAGCAAGGAACAGCTTCTGCGCCTGGCCGAAGAGGCGTTCAATGCTGCTTTTCTTCCCGCCAACGATAAACGTAGGCTGCTCGAAGATTTTCGCAACGCCGCAAAATCTGCCTCCCTGCTATAATTTGTGGCCTCGGTAGTTAGCTTGGAACCCAGCGCCTCTACCCGGTATGCCGCGCACGTCGATGGAACCGGCGATAGCGCTGTTTTTCGTACCTTTTTGGGTCTCTCCGTGCCTCTGTGTCTCCGTGGCCGGGAGAAAGGAAGAAATGAAAGCTCACGTCTGGGTGATGCTGAAGTCGACAGTCCTCGATCCGCAGGGTCAAACCATCCAACGCGCGCTTTCTGGCCTTGGCTATTCGAAAATTCTGGATGTGCGGCAGGGAAAATTCTTCGTCCTTGGCCTGGACGGACTTTCGCGCGAAGAGGCCGATTCACAAGTGCAGCGCATCGCCAAAGACGTGCTCACCAATCCCATCATCGAAGAATTCCGCTACGAAATCCTCGACTGAGGCTTCTAAAAGACGTTGCAAACGAGCGCGCCTCATCCGCGCCGCGCCAAGTTTGTGACGTAGATCGTATTCGCGTTGAGGTAAGCGTGCTCCGCTTCGAGGCGCGTGGCGCCTTTATCGCTGAGATCCCAATTCTGCCGCGCCGCTGCGGCAGCTGGAGCGTTTTTCACAACTCCGTTCACCGCGATTTCGTCGCCGGGCTTAATGTTGAAATGAGTTGGGTTATACGCCATTCCAGCCACGATCAAAAGCGTTGGCGGCTTGTTGTTCGGGCCAATCCAAAAAGCATTGTTGCTCACCTTGCTCTGCACCGGCACGTTCTTCAAGTTGAACACTTGCCCGACAAAGGGGATTTTGTTGGTGGTCTCGACGATCGCTACGCCGCTACCGCTCAGGGCAGGAACGGTGCCTGCATGTACGCGGGTGCGCCAGTATCCTCCCCAGCTGCCCCATCCCCAGCCCACAAACCAAAAGCATCCGATCCCGATGATTACCAGCCAAATCCACAAAATCGGCCACCAGGCGCCCCGCGAATACCACCTGCCCTGGCGATTGGCGCCCCTATCGCGAATCTCTTGCCGGATCTCTCTTTCCCGCTCGTTCACGTCTCGTTGGTTCGGTCCTGCCATAAACACCTCCCGGCCGCGGCTGAATGGCTACGGTTGAAAATGCACTTCCCTGCGTTGTTCGGGGGCTGGTTTCTTTCCTGCAGACCCGCGTCGCATCGCACCTATTTATTAGACGCACGTGCGCGACGGTGAAGTTCTCAGCTAGAGGATCAAATCCTGCGGGATAGGGGTTTCTATCGAAAACTTGGGCCGAACCAAGCCAGTCAGGCGAATTGCGTGATGCTCAGCGTGTTACCGTCGGGATCGCGAAACCAGGCAACCTTCGCCCCGCCGGGAGCGGTCCAAATACCGCGCGCGTCCTGATTGGGCAGCCCAAAACTGGCGAACGCCACGCCGCGCTCTTCGAGCTCGGAGACGTACTTTTCGATGTCCGGAGTTTCCCAGCCAAGAATCGTGAACTGGACGGGCCTGTGATTTTCAATGCGCACCAATCGCACGCGAATGCCTTGCGCCGCCTCGACGGTCACCGCAAATCCGTCTTCTTCCAGATACCGCAAGCCGAGCACGCGCTCGTAAAATGCCCGCGCCGTGGCCAGATCGCTCGCCGGGATGAAGGCCATCAACTTTGCGTTCATCAGCACCTGATTTCCCTCCCGATTTTGGCTGAGTATCACACACGGCACGCACTTTTGTCGCAACATTTCAGATGTATTGCCCGCAGCGCCGCGCGGGTGTATGTTCGGCGAACAATTGCGACCATCGCGAGCAGGCGTTTCGACAAGTCAACCGGGACCGTGCCGAGTGCGTAGGGTCGCAGTCGCCGCACTCTTCTTTATCGCATTGCTCTCGCCGCCGAGGCTACGCGCGCAGCAGCCGGACGAGCAAAAGCAGCAGACCCAGAATTCGCAACCGCTGCCCGCATCTTCGCCACAAAAGGCGCCCGGCGAGCAAAAACCAATACCCGCGACCCAGCTACCGCCCGCAATCGCCGAGCAAGTGGTTCAAAATCCTAACGCGCCATGCGTGCAGCCCGCGCCTCCGCTTACGTGGCGGGACTATCAAGGCCCTTTTGCGAAGACCGTGGCTGTCTTCGCGCAGCGCCTTGAACGTCACTCTGTCGGTCCAGGGTCTCAGCCCCGCAGGCATTACAAACCGGGTGCCTTGCTCTGCACGCTTGAGGTGAAAGACAAATTCTGGCTATTCGTTCAGGATTCGACCGACCCCGTTGCCTTCCTGAGCGCGGGATGGAACGCGGGAGTTTCGCAGTTCGAAGATACGGAGCCCACTTTTGGGCGGGGCTTTACCGGTTACCTCGACCGCTTCGGCGCGAACATGGCGGGGCAGACCTCCGCCGGTTTCTTCAAAGATTTTCTCTATCCCACGATGTTCGATGAAGACCCGCGCTACTACCGCCTTGGTGTCGGGTCGACTAAAGTTCGCATCCTTCATGCCATGAGCCATCAGGTGATCGCCCACAACGTGAACGGCAATCGCATGTTCAATTTTTCCGAATGGCTTGGCGATGCCACTGTGATCGTTCTGAGCAACACCTACCTTCCGGATAACCGGCGGGGCGTCGCACCGGTCGTTGAGAACATGGGCTATACGATGGCAAACAACGCGGGTTGGGACATCCTCCGCGAGTTCTGGCCGGAGATCGCAAAGAAATTTCGGCTTCCCTTCCGCGACCAGGGCGCCCCGGGCGTTACCCCCACTGTCCCCTCTCCCTCCTCGCATTGACCCTGGCATTCCAGCAGAGCTTGATGGGCCGCAGATTGCCGATTTGCTCAGAACCGTCCTTATCGACGCCGGCGTTCGGTTGGACTGTCCCAAATGGCGCGGCGTTACCCCTTCGGTTACATTTCGAGTGGCGCGACACGGGGATTGCATCGAGGACCGTGTGGGCGTAATATTCCGCGCATCGAAGGCTCGAACTGGGAGATAGCGCACGACACTTAGTTCTTCTCGACGTCGTCACCTGAACTCGCGGCGCCGCTACGGCAACACAGCAACCCAGACAATCCTGCAAGACATTGCGTTTCTGTCAAACGTCCCAATAACCGGGTTCGGCGCGCGTGCCCTGACGTGGAAAAAGCAACGAAAGGAGAAAAGAAATGACCAGTGCATCAGCGGTTTCGGTTGTAAAGAAGTCTATCGGTTGGTCGATCGCGCTTAGTGTGCTGCTGATCGCGGCGGGTGTTTTAGCGATCATTTCCCCAATGGTGGCCGGGCTGGCGATCAATATTCTCGTCGGCTGGCTGCTCATTTTTAGCGGTTGCGCTCATCTTGTGTTTGCCTGGTATAGGCCGAGCGCGGGAGGCTTGATCTGGGAACTCCTTGTCGGGCTCCTTTACATATTCACGGGCGGCTATCTTCTGGTGCGCCCGGTTGCAGGCCTGGCCTCGTTGACGATTGCGCTGGCGATTTACCTTTTGCTCGAGTCGATCTTGGAGTTTGTCCTCGGGTTCACGCTTCGGCCGCTGCCGGGCTCTGGTTGGCTGCTCGTGGATGGAGTTATCACGCTGATTCTCGCGGGACTCATTCTGCGGACGTGGCCGTACAGCACTGGGTGGGTGATCGGAACGTTGGTAGGGATAAGCATGCTCTTCAGCGGGACTTCGCGGCTGATGTTTTCCCTCGCGGCGCGCGGCGTTGCCGCAAGGGCAGCTTAGCGAAACCAAAGCAGCTTCGGACGTTATCGCCAGAGGCGCAGAGCAGGCTGAGACTAGGCAAACGTGATTCTCAGCGTGCGCGGATGAGTGCGCCCACGAACGTTTATACACGGCGCTAATCGCGCCCTGCGAACGCAATCTTTTTAGGCTTCGCCACCTCCTTCGATTCTCAATTCCCAACTTGACAGCCGCAACTTCCCCCCTAATATGGTTCCGTAACAATCGCACAGTTCGATTAGCGAAGGGTGGCGCTGGCGTTCGCGCCGATTTCCGTGCGGCGGAGGCGGGGCTGCGATTCTAATCGCAATCGAAAATAATTAGAATTGAGCCTAACCCGCTTAGAATCAGCAAATACGATTTTCTAATCGTGTTCAGAAGAGGAGAAAAGGGATGGCAAAGATGTTCTTTGAGGCCGACGCCAAGCCGAGAGTGCTCGACGGCAAACGCATCGCGGTGATCGGCTATGGCAGCCAGGGTCGCGCTCACGCCATGAATCTTCGCGACAGCGGCCTCAACGTTGTAGTCGGACTGCGCCCCGGCGGGCCGTCCGCCAAGCAAGCGGAGAAAGACGGTTGGGCAATCCTTTCGCCCGCCGACGCCGCCAAGGGCAGCGACTTGGTCATGATGCTCCCGCCGGACATGGCCCAGCCCGCGATTTACAAGAACGAAGTCGCTCCGAACCTCAAGCCCGGTGCCATGGTGCTCTTCTCCCACGGCTTTAACATCCACTACGGCCAGATCGTCCCCGCCGCCAACGTCGACGTCGCCATGATTGCCCCCAAAGGCCCGGGCGCACTGGTGCGGCGCCAGTTCGAGGCCGGGCAGGGCGTTCCCTGCCTCATCGCAATCCATCAGGACGCATCAGGTCAAGCCTTCGATCGCGCGCTCGCCTACGCCCACGGCATAGGCGGCACGCGCCCCGGCGTGATGCAGACCACCTTTGCCGAAGAGACCGAAACCGACCTATTCGGCGAACAGGTCGTGCTTTGCGGCGGTCTCCGCGAGCTGATCCAGGCGGGTTGGGAAACTCTGGTTGCCGCAGGATACCAGCCCGAGGCCGCCTACTTCGAATGCCTTCACGAAGTGAAGCTCATCGTAGACCTGATCTACGAGGGTGGGATTGCCAAAATGCATCACTTCATCAGCGAGACGGCCAAGTTCGGCGATATTACCCGGGGCTCGCGCGTGATCGACGAACACGTCCGTGAAACCATGAAAAAAATCCTGAAGGAAATCCAGACCGGCCAGTTCGCGCAGGAATGGATTCTCGAAACGCAAGCGGGCCGACCGATGTACAACAAGCTTCTCGAACGCGACAAGAATCATCCGATCGAAAAGGTCGGTGCGGAATTGCGCGGTCAAATGTCGTGGCTCAAACAGGAGGCCACTGCAGCCGGAGGCAAGAAGTAACGCCCCAGCGGCGGGCAACGGCGATGGCAGACAGTGTTCCGTTTCGTCGCATCGCCGTCATCGGCACGGGTCTAATCGGAGGCTCGTTCGCGCTTGCTGTCCGCGCGAACTTTCCCGCGGTCGAAGTCGTCGGCTGGGATCGAGACTCGGTTTCGCTCGACCGCGCGGTCGAGCGCGGTGCCGTGCAAGAAAAGGCGCCCGACCTCGCAGGAGCCGTTCGGCGCGCCGATCTGGTTTATGTGGCGCTGCCCGTCCGCGCAATCGTCAAATCGCTCGCGCCAATCGCCGAAGGCGCCGAACACCACGTACTAGTCACGGACACCGGAAGCACGAAGGTCCTCATCACCCACGCCGCCACGGAATGCTTCCGCGGCAAATCCTCGCTCTTCCTCGGCGGTCATCCCATGGCGGGCAAGGAAAATTCCGGTATCGAGAGCGCTGACGCCGAGCTATTCAAGGGCGCGTCCTACGCGCTGATCGCAAACGAAGACGAAGCAGATCGTCGCGTTCGAGATTTCGCAGCTTTAGTCGCCGGGATAGGCGCGCGTGTCGTTTGGTGCGACGCAGACACGCACGACTGGTCAGTCGGAGTTGTATCTCATCTGCCGCAGATGCTTTCGATTGCGCTGGCGCGTGTGATTGAGGACGAAACCGAAGACACCGGCTTCCCTCTTGCCTTGGCGGGCCAAGGCCTCACCGATTCGCTGCGGCTGGCAGGCAGTCCCTACCCAGTTTGGCGCGATATTCTCTTTTCGAACAGCGACAATGTCGCCCACGCCCTCAATCGCCTGGCGCAAGCTGTGGAACATCTGCAGCGAAACCTGAAATCGGCTGAACTTGAGCAGGAATTCCGCGCGGCGAACGAACTCTACAAGAGGCTCCGAAAATAATTCCGTTGGTCACGCGCCACAAACAGGGCCGCTCCTTCAGGGACTGCGTCATCGCAGTCCCAAAGCGGCGATCTTTCTGAATCTCTGCGTCGCTAAAAGGTGATCTTGGCGCCGAACTGCAACTGCCGGGCCGTGTAGAACACCCCATTGTTCGCAGCGGTCGGATTGCCTAGACTCGAGCTGTATGTCAGCGTGGTCCCTGAAAGCGTATAGCCCGTCGTTGTAACACCGCTCACGTCCTGATGATTGAAGAGGTTAAAGGCCTGTGCGGACACCTGAAGCTTCAGCCTCTCATTCAAGCGGAAGTTTCGGGCCAGCATGAAGTCCGTGTTCACGGTGGCTGGCATCACATAGCCGTTCTTCGGGACAAAAATCGCACGGCTTGACGTGCTCCCACCGGTCGGACCTCCGGAGCTGATGACAGCATTGGTTCCGGAGGGTTCATTGCCGGAGATGGAGGCGGTGTATGGCAGACCAGTCTGCGCTGTCTCGTTTAGCGAAACTTCCCATCCCGAAAGCAGCGCTTTGGTGACGAGACTGGATGATCCCGAAAAGTACGGCGGCGTCCATATCAAAGTGCCGATGAACCGGTTCGGTACGTTCAAATAAGACGTGCCCTCCTCAAGCGCCAAATCCTGCGGGTTGACAGGAGTGTTGCTCGTGATCGCGGCGCTCGAGGATGCACCGTCGTCCGTGCCATGGGAGTACGTATAGCTGAAGTTGAATTGCAGCCCGGCGGAATAGCGGCGGTTCACCTGTGCGACGAACGCGTTGTAATGAGATGTCACGCAGGAACAGTATTCGACCATCTTTTGATAATTCGCGTTCGGACGAGAACCGGCAAAGAACGGATATACAACCGTCGCTCCATCCTTCGGGCCACCACTTACGGTGTAGTCGATGGTGGTGGCCGCCGGCAGGTTCGTGTCTATGCCGATTGGCAAAAACCGGCCCACGCTGCCGATGTATGACAAGGACACGGCGGTATTCGACGCGAACTGGTGCTCGAACACGGCGTCGAACTCCTCCGCACCGGGCAGCCTCACATCACCGGGGAAATACGCGATGTTCGGCTTGCCAACGCTCGGGCTATAGGTGGCCACAATGTTCGGGTAGACGGGCGCACCGGTCGTCGGAAGACCCGCATTATCCGAAGAGCCTGTCGTTGGATAAATAGTGGCATTGATCTGGCTGTTGGCTGAACCCGTTAGAGTCAGTTCTTCGTACATCTGTTCATTGGTGATTCGGCCGTAGAACATGCCGTAGCCGCCGCGAATCACCGTGGTCCCTTTTCCAGTCAGATCGTAAGAAAACCCGAGCCGGGGCGCGAAGTCGATGTTATCGCTTGGGAAAGAGGTCGTCCGTGGGATGGCCGAATTGGGAACCACTGGCGACGGAAACGTCTGGTGATCCCAACGCAGTCCTAGATTCAGGGTCAACCGGGACGTGGCGTGCCAGTCATCCTGAACGAAGAAGGCTGGTTCCAACGTGTTGACGTTAAAGGCGACTGGACCGAACGTCTGATAGTAATACTCGTAGCAGGGGATGTTGTAAGTTGTGGTTACGCCGCTCACCGTATTGTTGGTCAAGCAGAATCCCGGCAGACTGTTGGTGGCCGAAACGTAGTCGCTGATGAAATCCTGGAGATAACTGGAATATTGATACTCGCCGTACTGGTCTCCAGCGGCGTAACTGGCCAAATAATCGCCCGTGCGACTAAAGTTTACGCCGAACTTAATCGAGTGGTTGCCCTTTACCAGGCTGAAAGCGTCAGAGAATTCGTAGCGCTGTTCGTCTGGGTATGCCGGGCGTGGCAGATAATACGGCGCACCCAACGTCCAGCCGCAAGGCAGCGATGTTGCTTTACCCGTGGTGGCAGTAAAGCCGCAGCCGCCGATGTCGACCTGGGGCGAGTAACCTGTCAGGCTGGAAATCGGCTCTCCTTTTAAGGGCGGCGTATTGAATTCGAACTCGTCGTCGCGGCTGTAGATGAATCTGAGTTCGTTCACTTTTGTGCCATCTAAGATCGAAGTCCAGCTGCCCACCGCGCGGTCATCGTGGACGTAGTCATCGCCGTTGCTATCGATCGAGCGGGCGGCGGCACTGCTCGTTTGCACTCCAAAAGGAGACGTCCAGCGGACCCGGTTATAGGACCCCGAGATCGTGTTGTTCGCGTTCGGGTGCCAATCGATTTTAGGGAAGTAGATCGTTTGATCGCCGGTGCGGGGAGAGCGGCCGGTGGTGGAAACGAGGAAGTTGTACGCGGCGGTCGCTTGCGCCTGCGTTATCCCCCGGCAATACAGAATGTTTCCAACGCTCAGGTTATTTGGCGCATTCGAGCCGCTATAGCTCGCGTCAAGTGTCTTTGTGCCGCTGGTCTGAATGCACGGCGTGGCCGGGTTTGGCGCAGCCACTGTGATGCCAGCGAAGAAGTTTGCGGGCGTCGTGGGTATGTTTACGAGCGGGAAATGGTGGATCTGATCGTCGAAATTGAAATAGTAAAAAAGCTTGTCCTTGATGATCGGGCCGCCAATATCGGCGGCCATCTGCTGGCGAATATCGGTCGGCTTGATCGGCTCGGTGGCGTACAAGCCGTTCGACTGGAGAACTGCTCCTGTCAAGTATGGCGAATATGCGCCGCCGACGGAGTTGTCGCGATTGTAATAGAGCAAATCGCCATGGATCTGGTTCGAACCACTCTTGGTCACAGCGTTGATCACTCCTCCCACCGATCGCCCATATTCGGCGGAGTAATTCGAAGTCGTGACCTGGAATTCCTGGACCGAGTTCAAGCTCGTGGAATAAGCCATGCGCGTGCGTCCTACTTCTTCAGCGAAAAAACCTTCCGTGTTCGAAGCACCGTCGATCGTGTTGTTGTCGAAAATGTATCCGACTCCGCGGAACGAGACATCCCCATATGTACCGTCCGGCACAGCACCCGGAGTAAGCAGCGCAAAATAGGACCACCGCCGGATATTCATCGGCAGGTTATTCAGGTCTGTGCTGTTGAAATTGTGGCCGAAAACGCTCTGCTCGGTGTCGACAAGCGGCGCGGCTTCCGATGTGACCGTCACCGACTCAGTCTGGCTCGACAAGGTGAGCTTCACATCGACGGTCGTCACGAGCCCTACTTCCACCACAACATCCGTCTCGCGATACTGGCTGAACCCTTTTGCGTTCACCGTCAAGTCATACACACCGGGCTGCAAATTCGAAATCAAATAGCGGCCGGTCGAATCCGTGGTCGCTGAAAAATTCTGGCCGGTGCCTTCCGACGCGGCCGTGACGGGCGCTCCAGGCAGCACTGCGCCGGTCGCATCGCTAATGGTGCCGCTGATCCCGCCCTCTGTATTCGATTGCGCGCGCACTCCCAAGCCGACTGAGAACAACAGCATCAATAACACCGCCACTCTTCGCATGATTCCTCCTCTAGCGGATGCCGTAGTCGGGGGACAATATAGCAGGAATGTTTCAAACGCTTTAATGCTGAATGACAGGGAAAAGACAAGCGCCGCGGCGAGGATCCGGGGCTTTCAGCGAAACTGCTCCGCCAATTCCAAAAAGAGAACTAACTATTGCAGGGTCTGCAAAGCGGTGCACATCGCTTGCGTCGTAGCATTTGAGCCGCTCGGGTCGAAGTAGATGACACCCTGTTCAGTGCTGCAGTAGCTGATGTTGCCCGTCAACCCCTCGCTGAGCGGATAAGCCGTGAGGAGATAGCCGTTGTAGCCTGGACTGGAGCATGAGACCGGTTTGTTCGTTATTGTGCCTTCCATTCCCGCATAGGTGAACTGATAGCCGCTCTTCTGGCTTGGCGACGACGCTAGCGTCGAATCGATCAGGATCGAAGCATCGCATGTGGCCGGCGCAACGAGCCCGCCGAGAGCGGCAATGGATGGGGGATAGCCGTTGGCGTAGGTCACTGAGTACGAGACCGTGGCCGATGTGATGGTGCGAAGATTGGCGACGGCCGACGCCTGGTTTGCCGCCTTCTTCGATGCCAGCATATTCGGAATGGCGATTGCGGCGATGATCAGGATGATGGCGACGACAATCAGGAGCTCAATCAGGGAAAACCCGCGCTGTTTAGCATTGTTCGGAGATTTCGAGTCTAGGCTGGCTTGGGCTCGCATTGTCTTTTCCGTTCTTTCTCTTCGCCATTTAGAGTTTAGATAGGCGAAAGGGGAAAGCTGAGCTTTCCCCTTTCGCAAATCAAACAGCGGTTTACTGCAAAGGAGCGTCGGTCGACGCGCAGTTCGGCGAAGGACCGGCGTTCGTTGCGCCCGTCGGGTTGAAGCGGATCACGCCAGAGGGGTCCGAGCAATAGGACGTCTGGCCGGTGGTGCCAACCGTCACCGGAGTGGCGGTGATCATGTAGCCGTCCGAGTAGCCGTAGCCGGCCGAGCAGGAGCTCGCCGAGCTGTTCACCTGCGTCGTGCCGTGCGTCAGCACGAACGTGTAGCCCTGCTTGGTGCCGCTGGTCAGAACGGTGTCGATCAGCTCAGCATTGGTGCAGGTAACTGTCGTCGTTCCGTTGTTGCCGATCGACGCGAGCGACGGGGGAAACCCGTTGCCGTAGGTCGAGTTGTAGGAAATCGCAGCCGTATTGATCGTGCGGACCGAGCCCACCGCGGATGCCTGAGCGGCCGCCATGCGGGAGCGAAGCAGGTTGGGAATTGCGATGGCCGCGATGATCAGAATGATCGCCACGACGATCAACAATTCGATGAGCGAAAAACCCTTCTGTTTCTTGTTCATTTTCTCTCCTAGAAATTAGCTGAATTCCTCAGAATCTCTTGTATCCCTGGCGTGGGGTACGCGCACTCTTATCGCAACAGAGATGCCACCCGGGCCAAAAGGGCTTACCGTCACGACACAGGTACGGCAACTACTTATATTTCAATTACTTGGCAGACCCTCCGGGCTCATGAACGACGGCCGAACCAGCTGCGTGTCCATCAAAACCTCCGGGTCTTGACACTTTTTGCCTGCCCCCACTGACGAAATCGGCATATTGGGCATTTCTCTTCACAACACCCGCCCCTCACATCCGACCCGAAACAACTTCCGGTACGCCAGTGCCGCCCGTGCTTTCTTCCGTACGAAGCGACCTTCCTGCAGCCGAACGAGCTGGAGCGGGCGTAACCACCGGCGTGCCGTTACGTATCGACTCTTCGGCGCGCGCGAGAATTCCCTGCCTGATCGCGCTAAGAACTACTGTACCGGCGATCAACGTCCAGGGCACCACCGGCGACGTCCAAAAGAGGCGGGTGCAGTACCTAAACAGCAGCAGCCATCCCAGCGTGGTACCGAGCCCGAATAGAAATGCTGTATACCGTCGGACATCGTTGAGCGGCAACTCATACGCGCACAACGCTTCGATCATAAGAGCGAACGGGACCGCCGCAACGAGGTCCGCCAGCCAATGCTCGCCGGTGCCGAGAGTGGCAAGAGCCGTCAGACCGAGAAACAGGAATGCGGTCGATCTTTCAATTGCCGAGAGCTTGCGCGAATACCACCACGCGAGAAGGGTCCATGACAAGTGAAGCGAAGGCATGCCGTTGCGAGCCCCTGCAATGGCGACTGGCTCGAGAATCACACGAACGAGCTTGTCGTAGGGCAGTGGATTGAACGGAAAGCTGTGGCCAAAAAGTGCAGCGGGGCCGGCTACAGGAAACAGGTTGTAAAAAAGAATCCCGATTGGGCCCATGACCAAAAATGCCAGGATTGCCGGAAAGGCCCCCTTGCCGTTTCGCACCAACAGGCCGGCGAAAACCATCGTGACCGGTATCGCCAAGCCGATGTATGCAATCAGGCTGATCGTGTGCAGCCACGGAACGGCCGTGTATATCTGGCCAGCCACAAACGCGGGCTGAAACCGCAAGCTCGCGTCGAACAACAGCAGGTACTCATCCAGGGTTCGCGGGTGCGCGGCAGTCGTCCAGTCCAGCATCGTGGATGCGAAATATTCCGAAGCCACAAACAGCAGCGCGGGAATCCAGGCATAAAGCAAGAGGCGGCGACGTTCGTCCTGCCAGACCGCCCGAATCGCAAGCGCGAGAAAGCTAGCGAGCCCCGCGAATGAAAACCAGGCCATGACGGCGTGGGGAAAATGGAGCAACCGAAAACAAACGAAGGCCATCGCTGCGGTGCCGAAGGCTACGCATAGAAAGTCGCGCCATTTCGGGACGATCCGAAGATGCAGGATCACCACGCTGCCCAGCGCCAACGCAAAAAAGGGACCGATCATTGCTTCGGTGTAAAACGCGCGGCTAAATGCGAATTTTGCCGTGCACGCCACGGCTAGCGCCGTCAGCGCAGCCTTCATCGCCAGATCCTGCTTGTCCTTTGGAAAGGTCACGGGTGCAGCTTCACCTTTTCTAGACACCGTATTTTTTGGCGTAATGGCGGAACGACCGATACGAAATCTTCAGCAAGTCCGCGGCTCTCGTGCGCACGCCGCCGGAGCGCTCCAGCGCCGCCAGCAGATACGACCGCTCAATGTGCTGGATGTGTTGTTCGAGATCGAGGCCGTTCTCTGGCAGCTCGGTACCGTTGCCGTTGTGGCCGTTTTCGGGAATCACTTCCGTGAAGTGATTGCGGATGCGGTCCGGAAGCGATTCCACTGCAATTCTCTTTCCCGATTCCAACGCCACCGCGCGCTCGATCGTGTTCTCCAGCTCGCGGACGTTGCCCGGCCATTCGTAAACTTCCATGCGGCGCATTGCCTCTGGCTCGATGCCTTCGACGTTCTTGCCCATCTCTTTCGCGAAGCGCTGGAGAAATTCGCGTGCGAGCAAGGGAATGTCTTCTCTGCGTTCCCGCAGCGCGGGCAATTGGATCGGGATCACGCTCAAGCGGTAATAGAGATCCTCGCGGAAGCGTTCCTCGGCGATTTCCTTTTCCAGATTCTTATTCGTTGCCGCGATCACGCGCACATCAACGTCAGACTCTTCCGTACTTCCCACCGGGCGCACCTTGCCTTCTTGGAGGACGCGATAGAGCTTCACCTGCATGGTGACGCTCATGTTTCCGATCTCGTCCATGAAGAGCGTGCCGCCGTGAGCGGCCTGGAAGAGCCCCCGGCGATTTTCGGTCGCACCGGTAAACGCGCCCTTCACGTAGCCGAAGAGCTCGGATTCGAGCAGCGTCTCGGGAAACGCGCCGCAGTTGATCGTGATAAACGGCGCCTTCGCCCGCGCGCTGTTTTCGTGAATTGCACGCGCCACAAGTTCTTTTCCAGTCCCGCTTTCGCCTGTTATCAGGATGCGGCTGGTCTGCGGCGCTACGTTCTGAATCAACTCAAAAATCGCACGCATCTTCGGACTGGATCCAATGATGTGATCAAGGCCCGTCAATCGGCGCAGCTCGCGGCGCAGATATCCTGCTTCCTTCCTTAGAGAGAGGCTTTCGGTTACGCGTTGCACCGCCGGGCGCAGCTCATCGAGCAAGCGGTCGCCTTTGATAACGTAACGATCCGCGCCGAAATTGACGGCGTCAATTGCCGTATCGATCGTCGGCACACCCGTGATGAGAATAAACGTGGTGCTTGGCGACATTTCTTTCGTAAACCGGAGCAGCTCCACGCCGTCCATGTCCGGCATGCAGATGTCGGAGACGACGATGTCGTAGATCTGCGAGGCCAAGCGACGCTTGGCGGCTTCCCCGTTGGGAGATACTTCGACTTTATGGCCTTCCTTGCGGAAGCTGATTTCGAGCAGCTCGCAAATCGAGCGCTCATCATCGACGATCAAAAGATGCGCCATCTAGCTAGGCCTTCCCCACCGGCACTGCCGGTTCCCGCGATTCAATGAACGAGGCTCTTGCAACCTGCGACGGCCGCGCGCGGTCCGGGCGCGGTCTTTCCGCAGTTTGCAATTCCACGAGAAATTCCGCGCCTTTGCCTTTTTCCGAGCGGACGCGAATCGAGCCTTCATGCGCCTGCAAAATCCGGTACACAACCGCCAACCCAAGGCCGGTACCGCCTGTAAAACTCGACTGGAATGGCTCAAAAATCTTTGCTGCTTCCGCCGGCGAAATGCCGATTCCCGTGTCGCGAACGGCAACGCGAACGGTGCCCGGAGCCTCGTCGGCTCCTACAGTGAGAGTGCCGCCTTGGGGCATGGCGCGCAGCGCGTTGTTGCAGAGATTCCAGAAAACCTGCTTGATGGCATCGCGGTCAGCGCGCGCAAAGATTCTGCGTTGCGGAAAGGCCCGCGAGATTTTGATCTTTGCGCCGGATGAGGCGACGTGCCGCTCGAGCAGCAGCAGCGTCTCCTCGAGCGCTGTGACGATGTCGAGACTCGCGAACGAGTACGTCTTCTCTCTGGAATAATCGAGAAAATCGGTAACGATCTGATTCAGGCGCTGCGATTCGCGGCTCACGATTTCGACAAGCTTCTTATCATCGTCTTCGAGCGGCGCGAAACGGGCCAGTTCCTTGAGAGCGCCTGTCATGGCCGTGAGCGGCTGCCGAATTTCGTGTGCGATCGCGGCCGAAAGGCGGCCCAGTGCAGCCATGCGCTCTTTGGTCTCGACCTCTTTTTCCAGTCGTTTCAGTTCCGTCAGGTCCTGAAAATTGAAGACGAAGCCGCTCGCCTGATTTTGCGCCGTACGCAACGGTGAAATTGAAACGCCCAAGAAACGCGTTACGCCGTCCGGCCCGTGATACTCCACTTCTTTGCGCAGCGCCAAGGGCACTCCGAACTCGTCCAAATCGACGGGCCAGAAGCCGGGAAAGACGTCGGCGACGTGTTCACCGCGCAGCAAACCGAAACCGTGCCCGGTGATCTCCGCTCCGGCACGATTCAGCAGCAGGATCGTTCCGTCCGCGTCGGTCGTCAGCAGGCCACCGCGCATCGATTCGATAATGTCTTGATTGAATGCTTGCAAATCCTGCAACTCTTTGTTTTTCTCTTTGAGTTCGGCGCCCTTCTTCTGGATTGCTTGGGCCAGCAAGGTACCGAGATATGCGACCGCCAAGAACGCGAAGAGATTTACGGCGAGCCACGATTCCAGATTGCGGATATCAGGGTGAGAAGTCGCCGTAGGCGGAATCTTGCCAAAAAACGCCAACTCCACCACGCAGCTCAAAAACAGAAAGCTTCCGCCGGCAATCAGGAAAGCGCCGCGGCGCGAAAAAAGAATCGTGCCCATCAGGATTGCGAGCAGGTAGAGCGACGTGAAGTAGCTGTCTTGTGCACCTGTGGCGTAAACCACGCCGGTGATCATCACGATGTCCAGCAATGACTGAATCGGGGCGTGCGCACGCGCTTCAGGCAAGCGTTTCTGCAAAAGCAGGCAGACTGCACCAAGCATGTACCAAAGGAGTATCAGGGGCACGAATGCGCGAGTTGGCGGGGGCGCCGTCGTGAGTTCGTGTACGGCAAAGACTCCCGCCAGCAGGACCGTGATGACCAGAAACCGCACCCGTCCGAGCCAAGGGAGCCATTCGCTCGTGCTGGGCATGGTTTCCATGCGCGTTGCATTTCTCATCTGTTCCTCGCGGGTCTTGGAAAAGACGGCGGAGGTGTTCGCGTGATTCGTGATAATGGCGCCGCTCCGTCCGCTTTATCCCGCCAGCTTTCCGATCAGAGAGAAGAGCGGCAGATACATCGAAATCACAACGCCTCCGACAATCACGCCGAGCACAACGATCATGATCGGCTCGATTGCCGTCAGCATGTCCTTAATCGCGGAGTCGACCTCGTCTTCGTAGAAATCGGCAATTTTTTGCAGCATCGCGTCCATCGCGCCCGTCTGCTCGCCGACCGCAATCATCTGCGTAACCATGCCCGGAAATACCTCGGTCTCCTTCAGCGGATCGACAAGCGAGCGGCCTGCTTCGACCGCTTTGCGTGTCTGCGAAATTGCCCTCTCCACCACGGCATTTCCTGATGTTCTTGCCGTAATATCGAGTCCTTCGAGAATGGGAACGCCGCTCGAAATCAGCGTGCCCAGCGTGCGGGTGAAGCGCGCGACGGCAATTTTACGCAGCACGATCCCCACGACCGGAGCCTTCAGAAGAGCTGCGTCGATCGCAAACTTCCCTGCCGGCGTTTTGTACCATGTGGCAAGCGCAAATCCGCCGGCAACGGCGAAAACAAAAATCATGAAACCGTAAATGCTGCCTACGAAATGGCTCAGGCCGACAACGATGCGCGTCGGCAGAGGCAAAGTCACATCAAGGCCATTGAACAAGGTGACGAAAATCGGCACCACCTTCCACAAGAGCAGCGTGACTACGCCTATCGCGATGCCGATGACCGAGATCGGATAAATCATCGCGGACTTGACGGCGCGCACCAATTTCACGTTCTTCTCGATGTACGCCGACAGGCGCTGCAGAATCGTGTCGAGAATACCTCCCGTTTCGCCCGCCTCAACCATGTTGTAGTAGAGAGCGTCGAAGACCTTCTCGTATTGCTTCATCGATGCCGAGAGCGTCGCACCGCCTTCCACCGATGCGCGGACGCCGTTCAGAATCTTCTGAAAGGTCTTGTTCTCTTGCTGGCCTGCGAGAATTTCCAGGCATTGCACGAGCGGCAAGCCTGCGTCAATCATCACGGAGAACTGTCGCGTGAAGATCGCGATCTCCTTCGAGTCGACGCCCGAGCCGAACGTCGGTATGGCGAATTCTTTCCCTTTTTCGGACACCTTGCTCACGTTGATTTGCTCGCGCTTGAGCATGGCCGTGAGCTCGGCTCTGTTATTGGCCGAACGCTCTCCGGTAACGCTCGTTCCCGCTCGGTTGGTACCCTTATATGTGAATACCGGCATGATCTGCCCTCCCTGTTCGTTTCGTCATGTTATCGGCGGACCGGTGCCCGGCCGCCCGCCGGCGGCGAGGTCACTCCGCGGTTGATCAAATCCTGCAATTCGTCCGGATTAGAAGAACGAGCCATCGCCGTTTCGATCGTGATCGACTTTTGGAAATATGCATTCGCGAGGCTCTGATTGAACGTCTGCATTCCGGTCTGCCCCGTGCCGGTCTGCATGGCTGAGTAGATCTGGTGAATTTTATCTTCGCGAATCAAGTTGCGAATGGCCGCCGTGGGGATCAGGATTTCCATCACCATCGCGCGACCGCGACCGTCCACTCGCGGAAGCAGCGATTGGCAGAGAATTCCCTCGAGCACCATCGAAAGCTGCGCGCGAACCTGGGGCTGCTGGTGCGCGGGAAAGACGTCAACAATACGGTTGATCGTCGATACGGCCGAATTCGTGTGCAGCGTGGCGAAAGTTAAGTGGCCGGTTTCAGCAATTCGCAGCGCGGATTCGATAGTCTCCAGGTCGCGCATTTCACCGATCAGCACCACGTCCGGATCTTCGCGAAGCGCCGCGCGCAAGGAGTTCGCGAACGAATGCGTGTCCGAGTGCACCTCGCGCTGGTTCACGAGGCACTTTTTGTGGTTGTGCAGGAACTCGATCGGATCCTCGATGGTTATCATGTGCTCTTCGTGCTCGTTGTTGATCTTGTCGAGCATCGCGGCGAGGGTCGTCGATTTACCGGAACCCGTCGGGCCCGTGACGAGTACGAGGCCGCGCGGCTTGTCGCACAAGTTCCGCACCACTGGCGGCAATCCGAGCGCGTCGAAGCTCTTGATCTCCCACGGAATCGTTCTGAAAACAGCCGCCACGGCGCCGCGCTGGTGAAAAATGTTCCCGCGGAATCGCGCCAGGCTCTTCAAGCCAAACGAAAAGTCCAGTTCCAGGCTTTCTTCCAGCCGGTGCTTTTGCACGTCTGTCAAAACGCTATACGCCAGAGCCTTCGTATCGGCCGCGGTCAAGGGCGGCATATCCAGCGGGCGCAGCTTGCCGTGGACCCGCACGCGCGGCGAACTGTTGGTCGAAAGGTGCAGGTCGCTCCCGCCCATTTCGATCATCTTTTTGAGCAATTCGCTCAGTGTGATCCCGGCCATTCCTTTCCTCCCTTACAGAACCGTCTCGCGCAACACTTCTTCCATCGTTGTCAGACCCGCGGCCACTTTGATCAGGCCGCTGCGGCGGAGCGTGATCATTCCCAGCTCCAGCGCTTTCTTCTTCAGCTCCAGGGCGGACGCGCCGACCAAAATCAATTCGCGCAAGTCATCGCTGATTTCCATCACCTCATAAAGACCCACGCGGCCTTTGTAGCCGCTGTTATTGCAAGTGCCGCAGCCTTTGCCGTGATAAACGACTGTCTTTTCTGCTTCGGCCGCCGTGTAGCCCGCTTCCACCAATGCTTGTGGCTGGATCTGCAACGGCTCCTTGCAGCCCACGCAAACTCGCCGCACCAGGCGCTGCGCGCAAATCAGGTTCACCGATGTCGCCACCAGAAATGGCTCGATACCCATATTCATCAGGCGGCTGATCGTCGAGGGTGCATCGTTCGTGTGCAGCGTCGAAAGCACCAGGTGCCCGGTGAGCGCAGCTTTGACGGCAATTTCCGCCGTTTCGAAGTCTCGGATTTCGCCGACCAGAATGATGTTCGGGTCTTGCCGCAGGAACGCGCGCAGTGCCGAAGCGAAGTTCAGGCCGATCTGCTCTTTCATCTGCACCTGGTTGATTCCCGGCAGTTGGAACTCGACCGGATCCTCCGCCGTCATGATGTTGGTATCCGGCGTGTTGAGACGTGCGACCGAGGAATACAGAGTGTTCGTTTTACCCGAACCAGTGGGACCTGTGACGAGCACCATCCCGTACGGTTTTAGAATTTGCTTTTCGAATTTCTGCAGCGACTCGGTTTCGAACCCAAGCTTCGTCATGTCCAGCCGGAGGTTTTCCTTGTCCAGCAAGCGCATGACGATCTTTTCCCCGAAAAGCGTAGGGACAGTGGAAACGCGGAAATCCAGTTCCTTCTTCTTGCCGTCCTTCAGGTACTTGATCATGATGCGGCCGTCTTGCGGCAACCGCTTTTCGCTGATGTCCAGCTTGGACATGATTTTGATGCGGCTCGTGATCGCATCCTTTAGCTTCATTGGCGGCGCCATCACGTTTTGCAGTTGGCCGTCGATGCGGAAGCGGACTCGGTATTCCTTCTCGTATGGCTCCACGTGAATATCGCTGGCGCCGCGCTTCACGGCGTCCGTCAGAATCAGATTGCAGAGCTTGATAATCGGAGCTTCCTCGGCTGCTTTTTCCAGCGACGCGAGGTCCATCTCCGATTCTTCGGCCGCCAGCTCGAGCGCGTCTTCATCGCCCGTCAAGTCCTTCATCACCTTGTCGAGTTCTTCCACGCTCTCGACATCGCCGTAGAACTTGCTGATCGCTTCGCCGATCGCGGTTTCGGACGCGACGACCGGTTCCACGTTGAAGCCAGTCATGAACTTGATGTCGTCCATCGCGAAGACGTTCGTGGGATCCGTCATCGCAATCGTTAGCGTCGAGCCGACCCGCGACAGGGGCACGATCTGATAGCGAACCGCCGTTTCCTGCGGCACCAGCTTGATCACCGAAGGATCAACTTCGTAAAATTTCAAGTTGATCGAGGGAACGCCGTATTGACGCGAGAGGACCGCGGTGATGTCATCGTCGCTGACCAGGCCCATTTTGACCAGACACGTGCCCAGCCTGCCGCCATTTTTCTTCTGGAAGTCGATAGCCTGCTTCAGCTGATCTTCAGAGATCAGGCTATCTTTAACCAGAATTTCACCGAGTCGTGAGGACATGAGTGTGCGCTGACGGATTTAGACTCCGCCCGATTTGCAGGGTAGCATGCTCCCTTCGCGCCTTTCGGGTGCGGTCCGCTGTTCGTAGTGAATCTGCTAACAGCCTTTTGGCCGCTTCCAAACCTGTACCTTCGGTCAGGCCAATACTTGGCCGCTGCGCTTGCGTACAGTCGCGGCCACACACTTTTCTCATCGGACGTTTTTTGCTTGGCTTCACTCAAACTTGACGCAGTTTGTCTAATGCGCTGTCGGACCGGCCTCTTCGTGCTTAAGGCAGTGGACGTTTTGCGGCTCTCATTTGCCTGTTTCTGTCTCGCGCATCAAGCCTTTCATCCACAAGGACAACGACCGCAATCGAACTCGGCATCGCAAAAACGAGTTGAAGTTTTCGCACGGTGACGCGTGCTCAAATTGCTTTCGATAGTGCTCGCGCTGTTTTTCCTCATGGCTCGTCGCCGGTCCTGCCGAAGCCCAGGACGCGATCGAGTTGTTTGGTGGCTATTCTTACGTGCATCAGAATTTGCGCCAGGTCGGCCTTTCTCCTTGCATAGCGTCGCAGCCGCTTACCGTGCATTCCAACCAGAACGGATGGGAATTCGCCGTCGACTACAACCGCTGGGGCCGCCTCGGAGTCGCCGCAGACGTTGCCGGCAATTATGGCTCGGTTGATGGCGCAAGTTCGCACTTGAACACGTACTTGATCGGCACCCAGTTCAGGTTTCCCGGCCCCGTCTCTGTCTTCGTCCACGGCTTAATTGGAGCGGCGCACGAATCGTTTGCCGAGAACGCACTCGCTGCGTCACCCTTTACCCCGTATTCCTCCACAAGGTTTTGCTCTGGCCATCGGAGGCGGTGTCGACATTAGCGTCGCTCCGTTTCTCACGCTCCGGCCGATTCAAATTCACGACCTGATGACGCGCTTCGGCTCGGGCGATACGGAAGATCAGCCCCGAATCCCCGTGGGCCTGATGGTCCATCTGTGACCGTGAGGCGACTTCTCTTTGACCTCCCGGGGAACGGCACTGTTGACTTGAGAATCCACCGAGCGATTTCCTAATTCGACCATGACCGCCGCGTCCTTGCTTCGCGAGGCACAGTCGTTTCGCTCGCAACCGGCGGCGGATTTCGCGAATTCGCAAAGGGCGCGCCGGCAAACCGAGCCTCGCGACTTACCGTTACGCGTGCGGCCAATGGTGTGCTTGGGGTTCGTGCTGCATGAAGTGCCCGGTCAGCTGCTGCGCGTTGACTAGCCGGAGATCGGCACGCCGTCGCTCGCCTGGCGTTTGCCCGACTGTTTGTGGAGATAAAGTGCGCGGTCCGCTTCGTCCAGCAAGTCCTGCGGGCGCTGGCCTTTTTTGCAATCCGCCCAGCCGACTGCATAAGTGATGCAAATATTCCTGCCGCTGATTTCCGCCGAGATATTCTCCATGCGCTCGAGCAGCAGATGAACCTGCGTCGCGTCGCATTCGGGCAAGAGCAGCATGAATTCGTCGCCACCGAGCCGGACGGCCAGGTCACCCTGCCTGCAAGCGCCCGTGAGCCGGTCAGCAAACGCCTTCAGGGCAACATCGCCAGCCGCGTGGCCGTACTGATCGTTGATTTCCTTGAAATTGTTTAGGTCGAAAAGCACCACTGTCAGCTGATAGCTCTTGCGCTGCGCCCGTGCCACCTCGGCCTTCATCTGGCGCTCGGCGAACCTCCTGTTAAAAAGCCCGGTTAGCGAATCGACCAGTGCCAAATCACGCCACAGGGCCGAATGAGACTGGCCTTCGGCCAAGTCGATGCGCAAGCGGTTGATCAAGGTCTTCTCATAGGTGAGGTAGCCGCCCAAAAGGAAAATTAGCATCGTCAAACCGAACACGGACTGGAAAACGGCGGAATCGAACAAACGACCGCGATGGCCAGCAATCTCGGGCAAAGCCAGAGAGGCCACTGCCGCCGTGAGCAACAGCAACACAAACATCGTCACGCCCCAAGTCCACCACTCGCGGCGCTGCAAAGACCGCAAATGCGCAATGTACTCTTCAAAGCGCGGGCTCAGCGCACGCTGCTCGTAACCCTGCGGCAAGTTCGACCCCTTCGGCACCGGGACTCCCCCTCCCGAACTGACTAATGTTCCCATCAGGCTATAGCGACGCGCAGGACGCGTCAAAGTCACGCTGCTTGTCAGTCAATATCGTTCCCGACTCAAAACTCCCGCCGGGTGTTCCGCTTCGCACCCCTCGTATTCGGCAAGTGCCCTGCAACCAACAACAGACGGGCGCGGCGAGTAGTACTAACCGTCTATTGCTGTGCTCAAGTGATTTCCGTACTCTCATCCCGTCCAATGATCGCAGCATTCATTCTCGTGTTCTCAACCTTCGCGCTGGCCAGATTCGGGATCTGCCAGTGGCGGGCCATGTGGCTCACAGTGGCGGCGCGACCGCTTTCGGATTGCCTCCAGGCCGCGACGGGGCTCGACGGCAGGGCTCTTCGCCCGGAGGACTTTTACCTCATCACCAAGACTTCTCATTACGTGAGCCGCGCCCCGCACGAGCGCAACGTCTGGCTTCGTGAAGTGGGCGTATATTTCCGCGTCGTGAGCGCCATCAAGCAAATCGCGGGCAACCACATCCCCGGCATTGCGCAATGGGCTCAGTCCGAATTGGTCTCGTGCGCGAAATATGCGGCCGCCGTTCTCGATCAACGCCTGAACGCCAATCTGGCTTTCGCGGCCGAACTGAACCGCTCATAGTTCGGCAGCCTCGAAAATCGCGGCTAAAGAGCTTTCGTCCCGGCCTTGGCCATCCAGCTTTTTAATATCTCCTTTTGTGCTTGCGCCGTATCGAAGAAGGCCAGTCCCATACCCTCTTGTGGAACCGCGTCAGCCACGCGCGCCCACGTCTCGAATGTCCTGCCCTCCTGCTGGATGCGCAGCTGAACAATGGTCCCGGCAGCCAGCGCATCTGCCGCGCGGATATGGCAACCCGTGTCGCTGACCGCCGAAGTCCAGCCCGTCACGCGCTTCCGGCTCACCGGCTCGACGACCTCCGCCAAGGCAGTGATCGAATAGCGCGGCAGCGCACGCGATTTTGGGAATCGTTCACCGGCAACAAAGGATGGCTTGGCAGGAACCCGTGCCATACGCCTGAAGTTTGGACGAATGCGATTACTCTGCGGTAAAAATCTTGCCGATGCTTGCTAACGCAAGCAGAATGTTGCAATGTTCGGCAAATTCCGCACGCTTTTAGGGCCAGGAAGCAAGAATGGCGTGAAAATTGCGCGCGGTCTAAGGCAGTACTGTCCCTGACGAAAAAATACGGTGTTGGATTCGCTCTCCGATTAGCTATGCAGCCGAATCTCGCTGGATGTCCCCCCCGCTGCGGGCAGGTAACACTTCAGCGTGTAATCCATCACCATCCGGTCCGCATTGAAGCGCCAGCCCAGGGTGCGGATCGTCCGCTTCATGCGCTTGATCCAGCCGCGCGGCAATCCGTCGCGATCGCGCTCGTAGTAAAGAGGAATCACCTGGTCCCGCAGCGTTCGCAACAGATCCTCTCCGTCGCGCGCGTCCTGGACGTCAGGATTGGAATGCGTGCGCCCTGCGCCGATGGAAAACCCATTCAGACCGTCATAAGCCTCAGCCCACCACCCGTCCAAAACGGAAAGATTGAGTCCGCCGTTGAGAACCACTTTCTGCCCGCTGGTTCCCGAGGCTTCGAGGGGTCGCCGCGGCGTGTTCAGCCACACGTCGACGCCCTGGACAAAATGGCGGCCTACGTTGATGTCGTAGTCTTCCACAAAAACGATCTTGTCCGCGAATCGCGAATCCCGCGTCATTTGCACCACCTGCTGCAGCATGCGCTTTCCGGGATCGTCACGCGGGTGCGACTTCCCAGCGAACACGAACTGCACCGGCCGCTTCGGATCGTTGGCTAAGGAGGCCAATTCTTCGAGATGCATCATCACGAGATTCGCACGCTTATAGGTCGCGAACCGGCGTGCGAACCCGATCGTCAACGCGTCTGGACTCAAAATCCGTCCGAGCCTTTGCAGAACTTCGGGTGGCTCATCGCGCCGTTCCGCCTGCTCCATTGCGCGCCGACGGACGAAATCGATCAACCGCGCCTTAAGGCTAAGGTGCGTCTCCCAGAGCTCGCCATCATCCACGCCGTCGATTCCCTGCCAACTCTGCGCCTCGCTACCGTGGTCGTGCCAGCCGGTGCCGAGATGCCGCTCGTAAAGCTTGTACATCTGCGGGGCGAGCCAACTGGGCACATGAACGCCATTGGTGATGTGGCCGATCGGCACGGCTTCCTCGCCTTGCCCTGGAGCAAGGCCCTTCCACATCGCGCGCGAAACCTCGCCGTGCAACGAGGAAACCGCATTCGCCCGGCGCGAAAGCTTCAGGCCAAGCACGGTCATGCAGAATTCTTCTTCGCCGTTCCAGGGATTTTCACGCCCCATCGCCATCAGCGCCTCGTGTGAAATTCCCATCGAGTCGCGCAGCGGCCCTAGATGCTCTTCGACCAGGTCCGCATGGAAACGGTCGTGTCCGGCCGGCACGGGTGTATGCGTGGTGAACACGACTTCTCTCGCCACTCGGGGCGCCGCATCGTCGAAACCCAGCCCCTCTTCGATCATCCGGTCGTGAATCGCCTGCAATACGGCGAAGCCGCTGTGGCCCTCATTCAGATGCAGCACGCCAGGCGTAATCCCCATGGCACGAAGCGCACGATAGCCGCCTATGCCCAGCAGCAGTTCCTGGCGAATGCGCAGCCGTCGGTCCCCGCCATAAAGCCGTGAGGTCAAGTCGCGGTCTTCGGGCGTATTTCCATCCACATTGGAATCGAGCAGCAACAGATTGCAGCGGCCTACTTTCACGCGCCACACTCGAGCGCGAATCGCGCCCCCGCGCGTCTCGATCTGTACCGAAATCGGCTCACCGCTGGTGCCGATCGCGGGCTCCATCGGGAGCTTCGTTATCTCGTTTTGGAGATAGTCTTCGTGCTGCCATCCGTTTTGATCCAGGCGCTGGCGGAAGTAGCCTTGGCCGTAAAACAAGCCAATGCCAATCAATGGGATACCCAGATCCGATGCGCTTTTGATGTGATCTCCGGCCAAAATTCCTAGGCCACCGGAGTAAATCGGAAGAGATTCGTGCAGCCCGAACTCCGCGGAAAAATATGCCACCGGCCGGGCTCTTAGCACGCCGGCATGACGCGCGCCCCAAGTGCGCGTCGCCTCCAGATACTCCCTGAGCCGCCGGAAGGCGTAGTTAATGCGGCTGTGGAGCACGAATTCGGCAGCCCGCTTCTCCAGCCGGTCCAGCGGAATCTCGGCTAGCATCGCCATCGGGTTGTGATTCGCTTCGCGCCAGCCCAGCGGGTCGAGATCGAGAAACAACGCTCCTGAGTCGTTGTCCCAGCTCCACCACAGGTTCCGAGCGATCGTCCAAAGCCTCTCTTGCACCGGCGCGATGAAGCGGTCCAGCGTTCGTGCCTCACTCACCACGGGCGCCACCTGCGCCGCGGCTTCCACCAGCATTCGAACCTCATCGTCCCGAAACTCGCGCATCTCCTTATTCTGTATTACCAATACCCCTTGGAGCACGCCCCGGTCAATCAGTGGGACACCCAAGAATGACTGGAAGCTCTCCTCGCCAGCCTCCTTGAAAAACTTGAACCGCGGGTGGCCTTTCACCTGCGCCACTGCCACGGGCAACACTTGCTCGGCGACCAGACCCGAAAGTCCTTCGTTCAAGCCCATCCGTAGCGTGCCAACACACTCCGGTCGCAGGCCCACCGTCGCCGCCAACACCAGATTCGCGCGATCCGGTTCGAGCAGATACGCCGAGCACACGTCCGCATCGAACCGCCGCGCGATCAGGGCCACCAGCTTGCTCAGGGTTTCGGCAGGCTTGCCTCGCTCGGCGGCCAGCTGCGAAATCTCGTCCAGCGTCAGAACACGATTCGCCTCGCGCTCCTCGGTTGTCTGCACCGAAGCTTCGGTTCCATTATCTTCCGGATTCAGAGCCGGTATCTGTTGCGCCACTTTTCCGATCTTTCCGCCAGGCAGGGCACACAACAATCCCCCGCCAAACCCATCTTATCCCCATACTGTAAACGCCCCATGAAGATACGTCCAATCGCGTTTGTGGATAGCCAACATCAGCCATTCAGGAGCCACGGGTCGACGAAGAGTAGAAAGTTGGTTGAATCTCCAAGTTTAGTGCGGAAGAAGGTGAGAAGGGGAGGGATTTCGAGATACGCGATCAGCCGAGCCGGAAGCTGACGTCCACGACAAGTTCAAGCGGATAGGGCGAACCATTCAGATAGGTCGGCTCGTACTTCCATTGGCTCACCGCCTTTATCGCCGCTTCAATCAGCAGCGGCGGGCCGCTCAAAGCGTGCGCCTCGACGACGTTGCCGTCCTTGTCGACTATCGCGTCGATTTTCACGTCGCCCTGAACCTTCTCTTTCTTCGCTTTTGAGGGATATACCGGATCGGGATTGTAGACGAGCTCTGGGCGCTGCACCTGTCCCCCTACGCGCAATGTCCCCACTGTGCCCATCGGCACCGGAGGGGCAATTCGCTCGTCGCCGCCCAAAATGCCGCCCAGAGCCCCGTTCGGTAACCCGCCCGCGATGCCTTGCATCGCATCAGAAAGATCAGGAGCGGATTGCGCCGCTATCGGCGCGGCGGCCAATCTCGGCGTCGAAACCGGCACTGTGTGCTTAGGGACAGTAAAATTTGCCTTCTGCACGACTGCGCGAGACGAGCCAAGCGCTGCGGGAGGCGCATACGGTAGCGGCGGAGAGGCCAGCGCCGTCACGTCATTTCGCGCCAGCACCAGCCGCTGCGATACAAGCATAGGCGCGATTAGAACGGCGCAAATCAACAGCGCGTGGCCACCAATCGAAACCAGCAAATCCAGCGGCTTTCCTCCAGTCATTTTCCCGTCGAGCAGCATGCCGTCCAGCGCAACGTCGCTGGTTCCGTCTTGCGGAAGAGCCAAGACCGCGCGCGGAACTGCCCCGTCGCTCGGTCCCCCGTATTGTGGTGTAAACGTCCTCCGCAACATCGCGCGAATCCCTCCAATAACCGGCTCGTTCTGCCTTGTTCAATTGACGTTTACCGAGGCAGGCTGGTTACAAGGCGAGAAAGTGTGTTGCGCGAAATTAATACGCGCCATGCAAGACGGCGGCTCAGCGCTGGACAGTAATAAAAAGCAGCACCAGCAGGTAAATCCAGAGCGCATCCATAAAATGCCAGTAAAGCGCAATCGCGCTGACGGCGGTTTCCTGCTTTCGCTTCTGTTTCCATCGATGAAAGAGAAAACCGACGATGGCCAGCGCGGCAATTCCGCCTAGCACGTGCAGTCCGTGAGTCGCGCTGATCATATAGATGAAAAAGCTGCCGGGGTTCGATCCGAGATAAAGCCCGCGCGAAACCAGATCCCGCCACGCGACGACCTGCCCGGCCAAAAACGCCAGCCCCAGCGCGAGTGTAACGAACAACCAGCGAACGCAGTCTCGGCTTCCGTGCTTCCGCAGCGCATTGCGTGCAAACTCAATCGTAAGGCTGCTCACGAGCAAGATTGCAGTATCGAGATACAACACACGCGGCAACGCTACAGAGACCCAGTCGTCCGAACCGGACCAGCGCGCCTTCACCACAAACGTAAGCGTGGAAAAGACCATCACCACCGAGCCTATAGCCCATGACGTGGCCGCGCGATACGCGCTCAGAGGAGTCGCTCGCGTCCGCGGATCGGGCTCTGGATCGCGCTCTGGATCGCGATGCTGGTCGTCGTCCGGCTCACGCGGGCCCCCTCCGCCTCCGATGACCCCATCATCCGATAGAAAGGGTTCGCGTTCTACCGCCGGGTCTTGCTCGATCGAAGGAGGAAGTAAGGTAGTCGCCATCACACAAATCCCATTTCGGCCGGAAACGAAGACTTATTCCCTTGTAACACAAAAAAGAACGAGTTGGGAATCAAGCTCGCGCAGTATGCAACCGATTGCCCGGCAGAAGTGGTGCAAAACCGTTCATTTTTTCGCATATCTCCTAAGCGAACCTAACTTCTGCGGATCGACCCAGGGCGCCTGCCTGAACGAGTTTTTCTCGAGCCACGCGCTGGTCTGCTGGAAGATACACTCTTCCATCGAGGGGATCGTCGAATTTGCCGCGCACGCCGAACGCACCCATTCGGGAGTGACGGCCCACTGTCTCTGCAAATCGCCCATAAGGACGTCGAACTCAGCATCGGTGCACTGGCGTCCCGATCCGCACGTCGTATCGAACGAGTGCATCATCGCTGGCAGTTCAGTGCCGGACTCCACAGGCTGCGGTACAACTGGGTCCACGTCATGCACGTTTGCGGGAGGCCAAACAGCCACCAATGCCACAATCAAGGCTATGCACGTACCTACTGCGTAGAGAGTGGTTTCTTTGAACTTCATCCGATCATCACAACCATGGCAATGCGCGTCGATCAGGGCCAGCCTCGAAGAAATTTCGGGGCGATCATGCAAATTGGAATTTTTACCGACCGAACATGGAAAGCTTCACCCGCCGCTTCACGGGCTGTTCGGCTGCCGATTGTTCCACAGCGACCGGCTCGGCCGCCGCTGTCTCCGCCACGGCGGAAGCCGTCACGCTCACGGCCGTTTGCTCAATTACCGGCATCTCCGCACTCGGCTCCTGCACTCGATCAGGCGGCAAGGGTACCTGCGGCAACGGAGCTCGCGCTGGCTCCGGCTGAGCCCTTTGCAACGCAACAATCGGAACCGCCTGCGAGACCGGGAGGGCGGCATGCGCAGCCCGCTCCGCTCGCGAAGGCGGCGCGGGGCTAAACTGCATCGATTGCAGCTGTTTCAGAAGTGCTTCGAGTCCGTCCGCAACACGCGCCAGTTGCCGCGTCAATTCGTCCGGGCTGGTAATCCCCGAACCACCCGGCTGAGGCGCGGCACGACGCACGGGCCGCCTCCTGACGAAAACGAACGGCAGCAGCACCAGCACGATCAACACCACGCCGGCGCCAAGATAATATTCAGGCGGCATAATTCTCCTTCCGGCTCGACTCGATAAACATAGCACGTCGCCCGGCGTCACGACGATGCCGCTGCTCCGCAAATCTCCGGGGGCCTATGGCGTGCTCACCGCGTCAACCGAATACCCCGTCTTATAATAAGCTCGCAAGGGTGCCGACCCCCGTTGCGGCATAACCGTCACCCGGATTCTCCGATGCTCCGGGTCCGTCCGCAGCGTACTCGGCCTCCAACCGAGCACGTACTCCTGGCGCATCTCGCGGCTCACATTCGCCGCGGCTGCGGCCACATCGGCATCCTTCTTTACCGCGAGCGTGCGACCTCCTGTCGCATCCGTAATCCGTTGCAACCACCTTCTGCCCATCGCCTCTTCCACCGTCTTGAACGCGCCCGCATCGAAAATCCCGATCGCGTAAACCTCCACGTCCGATTCTTCGAGTTTCCTCACCAATTGGCGCATGCTGTGCCGGCTGTAGTTGTCGCCCCCGTCCGTGATAAGCAGCAAATACCGCCGCTCGTACTCTGCCGTGCGCATCAGGTCGGCGCCGCTCCACACGGCATCGATCAGCGACGTATTTCCGTGGGGTTTTTCTCCGTCGAGGCTGGCCTCGATCTCGTCGAGTGACTGGATCGAATGCGCGATCACATGCGGATTATCCGCAAACGTGATCACCGAATATTCGTCGCGTGCATTCGCATTCGCGTAGAACTGCGAGATCGCCTCGCGCTCGATATCAAACTTGTTTGCCATGCTCCCGCTCAGGTCGAGCAAAAGCGTAACGCTCAACGGCGAATCTTCCGTCGAGAAATATTCGATCTCGCGCTGTTTCTTATCCTCGAAGACTTCGAACGCGCTCGCCTTCAATCCGGTAACTAGGCGTTCCTCCGGATCGAACACCCTCACCGGCAGCAGCACCATATTCACGCTCGTGCGCAGCGGATGCGAAAGCGCCGCCAATGGCGAAGCGTCTGCTTCGTGCACCGGCGCTTCCAGCGGTCCCGCCGAAGCCTGGCACGATGTTCGCAATGCGAGGAGAAAGAGGAAAACGACCGACGAGATCAAAACTCGGCAGACAAAGGAGCTTCGCAGCCCGCGCAAACACGTTTTCACTCGGCCCTCCCTGGGTCGCACGCATCCCGAAGTGCCCGAGGATCGGATACGCGATCCTCATCGGAAGCGCGCACGAATGTGTTCCGAGCAAGTTACCTGGAGGGCCTCCTTTTATTACGATGTTCCGCCAGTGTCAACCTTCTTTCTGGATCGCGCGCATTGTCACCAGTGCGTCAAGGAACCGTCCGGCCGTTGATAAATCGGCCGAGCAGGTGCGGGCTCTCTTATTTCGCTGATCATAGTCAACGGGCTCGTATCGATCGTCACACCCAGCCCGGGCCGGTCATTGGGATAGAGTTTTCCCTCCTTGAAATCCGTGTATTCGGGCAGATACGGAATTTTGCGATTTGCATAGTTGTATTCGAACAAAACGGCCAGCGGGTACGTCACCAGGCAATGCACCAGCGCAGCTTCCGCCACTGGCCCGGTGAAATGCGGCACCATTCCCACGGCGTGCGTCTCGCATAGCGCCATGACTCGCGTGTATTCTGTTATCCCGCCAACGTTTGGCAGCGTCGCCCGGCAATAATCGATATCGTGATCCTCCACGAGCTTGTTGAAATCCCAGCGCCAGCCCCACTCTTCGCCGGCCGCGATCGGGACGTCCGTCATCTGCCGCAGTTTGGGAATGTCTTGCAAAAAATGCTCCGCGCGAACCGGATCCTCCACCAGGTGCGGCTGATATTCCTCGATCATTCTGCAAGCGAGCAGCGCGTCGTCGTATTCAAAGCGCTGGTGAAAATCGACGCTCCATTCGCCTCTCGGCCCGAGTGCTTCGCGAATCTGTTTCGCATCGTTTGCAAGCTGCAAAATACTCTCGCGGACATTCCACACATCGCCCTGCGGATCGCCTGCTCCAATCCGGTAAAGCTTGTAGCCTGCCGCGATCGTCGCCTGCACGCGATCCTTCAACGTCGGCTTGGCGCCGCCGGGTCCAGGCTTCGGCGTGACGTTGCCCGTGTTGTAGCACTCGCAATAATTTCTCACCGCGCCGCCGAGCATTTGGTAAACCGGCGCGCCCAGCGCTTTGCCCTTGATGTCCCAAAGCGCCAAATCGAGAGCACCCAATGCATCCAGCTTCTCCGTTCCCGGCGGATAAAAATACGCCATGTAATTCCGCTGCCAGTCCTCTTCGATTCGCAAAGGGTCCTGTCCAACAAGGAAGCCTGCGCATTGCTCGAGCGTGTCCTTCGCGCCGCCTTCGCCGATGCCCGTGATCCCCGCGTCGGTCTCCACCGTGACGAGCATGTTGCTCTGATTGAAAAGTGGATTGAAATCGGGCGGCTTCCAGATGCGAATGCGCGTCACTTTCGCCTTCGGCAGCGAAGCCAGCGCCAATCTCGGCAGGGCCGCGCTCGCGGCCGAAGCGCCCGCTAGCGCCTTCAGAAACGACCGTCGATGCATAGGCAATTCCTTTCCCGCGAATTATGGAAAAGTCCACGCAGAGGGTACGCCCCTTCGCGCGCCGCAGCAAGCTCGCTTCGCCCCTGCGCCTTGCGCCGCAATCGCGCACAACGCGACCCGTCGCTTCTCGCCCGCAATCTGGCGTTTTTAGCCCTCCCATTTGTCTTCCTGTCCGAATGGATATATAGTCTGCGGCAGAATCAGCGAGGAGGGAAGGTTTGAGGAGATTGTCGGACAGGGGAAGCGTCGGCCTCATTATGGCGGCTGCCGCGCTTATCTTTATTGGATTCACCTCGGCTTCGCGGGGGCAAACCGCGGATCAGACGAACCCCGCCGACGAAAACGTCGAAGGCACGAGAGCCGCAATCCAGGGCTCGCACGAAGATCCCGCTGCAGTCGCCCGCGGCGAGACACTTTATCGCGCCAATTGTGGCACTTGCCATGGCATGACCGCCAAAGGCACCGCTCAGGGCGCTGACCTGATCCGCTCTGCCCTCCTGATCGATGACGACAACGGCAATCTCCTCGCCCCCGTCATCCGCGACGGCGAACCGGACAAGGGCATGCCCAAATCGACGCTGACCGACCCTCAGATTTCTGACGTCATCGCTTGGCTGCACGTGCAGTTTTACGCCGCCGATCACCGCACCACCTACGCCTTCCGCGACATTCTTACTGGCGATCCGCAAAAGGGCGAAGCCTACTTCAACGGTGCCGGGAAATGCAGCACTTGCCACTCGCCCACGGGCGACCTCGCCGGCATCGGCGCGAAATATGACCCGCATGCGCTGCAGCAGCGCTGGCTTGATCCACGCAGCGGATTCGGCCGGGGACGCGGTTTCGGGCGCGGCCCGGCTGCTGCCACTCCCGCAGATACGCGCGGCGAAACAACGGTTACCGTCACCTTGCCCGACGGAAAGTCCTTTTCCGGCGCTCTCGATCGCATCGACGATTTCTTCGTTTCCCTGCGTGATTCTGACGGCGTGCTGCACACCTTCCCCCGCCGCGGCCCCACCGACCCGAAAGTCGTCGTCAACGATCCTCTGAAAACTCATGTCGAGTTGCTGCGCACGTATACGGACGAAGAAGTCCACGACATCACCGCATACTTGGCGACCCTGAAATGAAAAATAAAATGAACGTTCGCCGTCTGCTCCCGCTGCTTGTGCTCGCACTCGTGGCCGCCGTCGCTTTTTCGCAGGACCTCGATCCCAAGGCCATCCTCAAGCCGCTCGGCGATTCCTGGCCCACGTATAACGGCGACTACTCCGCCCGCCGTTTCAGCTCGCTCACGCAGATCAATTCCGCAAACGTGAACCAGCTCTCGCTCGCGTGGGCGTCGCGTTTCAGTGCCAGCGAAGGCGGCTCCGTGATTAAAGCCACGCCACTGATGATTAATGGCGTTCTTTATTTCTCCTCGCCGAACAACGTCTGGGCTGTCGACGCGCTTACCGGACGCGAAATTTGGCATTACGTCTATCCGCCGAATACCGGCAGCACCATCGGCAATCGTGGCGTCGGTGTTTACGGCAACTGGCTTTACTTCGAAAGCCCCGATAGCAATCTCATCAGCCTCGACGCGCGCACCGGCAAGGAACGCTGGAAAATGCAGATCGTCGATCCCAAGCTCGATTACACATCCACTGCCGCGCCGATTGTTGTCGGCAATCACATCCTTGTGGGCATCGGCGGCGATCACATCGATAACCCCGGCTTTTTCGAATCGCGCGATCCCGAAACCGGCGAGCTGCAATGGAAGTGGAACACCACGCCACGCAAGGGCGAGCCCGGCTTTGACACTTGGCCCGATGAATATGCCGCCGAACGCGGCAATGGCACCACATGGATTCCCGGCTCTTACGATCCTCAGTTGAATCTCTATTACCTCGGCACCGGCAATCCAGATCCCGTCATGGCCGGTCAAAGCCGCATGGGCGACGACCTTTACACCTGCTCGATTGCCGCGCTCAACCCTGACACCGGCAAAATGGCGTGGTATTTCCAGGTTTCGCCCCACGATACGCACGATTGGGACGCAACCGAATCCCCCGTTCTGATCGACGGCACCATCGACGGCCGTCCGCGCAAGCTGCTCGCGCAAGCCAGCCGCAATGGCTATTACTTCCTGCTTGATCGCACCAACGGCAAAGACATCGTCACCACGCCGCTCATTGATTCGCTCAATTGGGCGAAAGGGATCAACTCGATCGGTCAGCCGATTCCAAATCCCGCGAAATATCCTGCACCGGACGGCACTCTCGTCTCGCCGCCAACCGGAGGCGCAACCAATTGGCCGCCCCCGAGTTTCGACCCGCAAACGGGGCTTTTCTACGTCGGCACGAGCACGTCCTGGAGCGAATTTTATGAGACGGACACGGACGATCACCCGGAGGGTTGGGCCGGTGTGGACTCAAGCCTCGGCGGCGATGGCGCCGCGCTCCTCGCGCTCGATTACAAAACCGGGAAGCCCGCTTGGCGCCACGAATGGCCCAGCGGAGGTGGCGCGGCCGCCATGCTTACCACGGCCGGCAAACTTCTCTTTACGAGCAACAGCGATTACGTAATCGCCTTCGACCCAGCGAATGGCAAAATCCTTTGGCACGCAGCCCTCATGGCGCCCGAAACCGCCGGCCCGATCACTTACATGCTCGACGGCAAGCAGTACCTCCTAGCCATCGCCGGCGACAGCATGTACGCCTTCACCCTCGACAAACCCCTGGAATAGAAGAACCCGATGACCAGAAAAATTGCCGCGAGCCCGTTCAAAGACGCGTCCACTCCGGGGAGCGAGCGCACTGGATTGCAAATAGCGCCGTGGACGGATCAGAAAGCGTGGTAAACGTGTTTCTTGCCCGAAACGTCTGCGCGTGTCCGGCGCGCGATCAATGCGCCAGCCGGTCCGCGATCATCCAGCAAAGCAAAATGGGAATGTGCGCCACGGTCGCATGCATCAGCCACTTCGCGCGCGCATTCGTCCGCCGCCGATTGGCCCACAGTGACACCTGCAGCAGCAGCATTCCCAGCGCAAGCGCCCCGAAAAAGTATCCGATACCCGTCATCCCAATCACGCTCGGTAACGCGCTCACCCAAACCAGGATGGCAGACGTCGTTACGATCTGCCGGAACGTCGAATCACCTTTTGGATCGACCACCGGCAGCATCTTGATGCCCGCCCGCGCGTAATCCTCGCGATACATCCACGCAATCGCCATGAAGTGCGGAAATTGCCAGAAGAAAAGAATCGCGAAGAGCACCCATCCGCCCGCCGACAACGAACCGTGCGCCGCAGCCCATCCGATTAGCGGAGGCAGCGCCCCCGGAATCGCGCCGACGGCTGTCGCAAGCGGCGTCCGCGTCTTCAACGGCGTATACGCGCCCAGATACAGCACCGTGGTCGAGAGCGCCACCAGCGCGGCAATCCAGTTCACGGCAAGCGCCAACCACAGCGCGCCCGCTGCGATCGTTCCAACGCCGAAAATCATCACATCGCGCGGTTGGAGTTGTCCCGTCGGCAACGGCCGTCCCGACGTCCGCCGCATCACCGCGTCCATATCGCGTTCCACGTATTGATTCAGCGCCGCAGTCCC
>Ga0335074_10000800_pt1 | contig 43073 bp, 43 predicted proteins | sample Lox_Sample_23_FD_206715 | JGI IMG/M metagenome (GOLD analysis project Ga0335074, IMG submission 206715) | Soil microbial communities from Loxahatchee National Wildlife Refuge, Florida, United States - Lox_Sample_2.3 | ecosystem: Environmental > Terrestrial > Soil > Wetlands | place: USA...
TCCCTTTTCTGTCGATTCTCCACCTACAGTAGGAGCCGGAACGTGCCGTGCCGATGACGGTGCGCTGGCCATCTCACGGGAGTTCGTGCCCATGCAGCCGGAACAGGGTCAGGGTACGCAGGTGCCTGACGCCGACGCCGACGCCGACGCCGACGCCAGCGCCCGACTGCCGGAACCTCCCGTCGAGGCCAATCCTCCCGTCGAGGCCAATCCTCCCGTCGAGGCCAAGCCGTCCGTTCAGGCCGGACCGTCGGAACGCAAGGTGTTCCGGCTGCCGGGCGCCGTCGTGGCCTGGTGGGCGTGGGTAGCCCTCGCGGTAGCCTGCCTGGTGGACCTGGCAGTGAGCGGCCGTGACCACGCCTCCGCCGAGATCGCGGCCGCCCTGGTCGTGATCACCGGGATCGCGTACGCCTGCGCGCTGCGGCCCGTCGTCATCGCCGACTCCGATGGCATCACCGTGCGCAATCCGCTGCGCGATCACACGATTCCCTGGGGTTCGGTGACCCGCGTGGACCTGGGTGAATCGGTCCGGGTGCATCTCGCGCGAGACCCCGGCGACCGGCGCGAGAAGGTCATTCACAGCTGGGCCCTTTACGCTCAGCGCCGCAGCAGGATCCGGGCGGACCTCACCGAGCAGCGCGCCCGCGCCCGGTCCGCCCGCGGCGGCTTCGCGTCCGACAGCCAGCTGCCCGCCGAGGCTCAGCGCATTGCCCGGCAGCCCACCGCTCAGATCATGGCCGGTCAGCTCGACGATATGGCGACGAAGGCTCGGGCGCGGGGAGCCGCACCAGGCCCTCACACAGCGGCCTGGGCCTGGCCGTCGGTTGTCGCTATCATCGCCCCGGTCATCGCCTTTGTCCTGCTCGTGACGCTGCTGCACTAGCTGTCGACGGCACCGGCACCCGGATGCGCTCCGCTCTCGCGCAGCCACGCCGTCGTCGCATGCTGGCGCTGGGCTTCGGCGGCATCGAGTGGCGTGCTGCCGTCCCAGGGCGCTGCCCAGTTAAGCTCGGCACCCTGCGCAACCAGGTAGCGGGCGACCTCAAGCCGCCCCGTCCGGCACGCGTTCCAGAACGCCATCGAGAGTTCGTCGCGATCGGGCGGCGGGCTGACTTCGACCAGCGAGATCACCGTCTCCATCAGGCCCAGGACCGCGGCGTGCGACAGTGCCGTCTTAGCGCCGCGCTCCCAGAGCCGTCGTACAGCCGCCCACTGTGCGTACCCGAGAGCCGACTGGATCGGCGGCCCGCCGTTGATCGAGGATCCCGGATGCTCGATGTCCGCTCCAGCGTCGAGGAGCGCGTCGATCAGCTCGACGTCGTCGTTGCTGGCCGCCCAGTGCAACGGGGTCTCATGGTGCCAGGAGTCTCGCGCATGAGCGTTCAGATCGGCCCCGGCCGCAGCGAGCGCGTTCACCACGGCGGCGGCACCCCTACGGTGACCGGGCGCGTCGGCGAAATGATGCAGCGGCGTGACCGAGTTGATCCAGCAGGAGGCAAGGCCGGGATCCTCTGCGAGCATCAGGCTCAGCTGCTGCGCATCGCCCAGTTTGATGACCCGCAGCAGCTCGATCGCCACCCGGTCGGTGTCGGGCAGCGTCCGCGGCGTCGCCGCGGGTGGATCGGGCTGGCTGGCCGAATCCGGCGGATCATCCGGCAGCCGTGAGCCGAACAAAAGGAGGTTGCCGTCTGGATCGATGTGCGCGAGCTCCCGCATCTTGTAGTCGGTGTCGCGCACCGGACGGCCCTGCCCCGCGCCAGCCGCGTTGAACTCCTCGTTGATCGCGTCCGCATCCTCAACGCCGATATACACCCACGTCGCCGTCCGGGCCGGATCGTGATCCTTCTTTACGGCAAAGTGCAGTTCGATGCCGTCACGCTCGGCGATGGCAAACTCGGCCTCGGCCGGCGAAGAGGACCCAGGAGCAGAGAACGCGAACCCGAGCCGCCGGTAATGCTCGATCGTCCGGGCCATATCCCTGGTCGGCATCCCCGGCGCCACGCTCAGGCACCGTCCGGCAGGCACCTCGAACGCCCTCTGCTTGTCAGCCACGTTCGCTCTTCTCCCTCATCTCTGCCAATGCGGCCACCCCAGCCATCCCAGCGCGGTAACAACACCTGGACGAGCACCGCCTTGAGCTGCTCTAACCCAGCGGATTGCTGCGGCGCTCAGTGCGTCCTCGTTCGATCAGCGCGACGTTCGGGCGTTAGCGTTCGTCTGGGTTGATCTCGCGTCTTTGGTACCAGCGTCCCAAGCGGCTTGCTGCCGCCTACCTGGTAGCCCCCAGCGTGTCAGTCGTCCGCAGCACCGCCGCTAGGCGGCCTGGCGTGGTGGTCCGTGGCTGCGCAGGACGCGGTTGTGGTCGGGGCTTGTGGCGGTGACGGTGCCGTCGGGCATGAGGACGATGTTCCATCCCCATCGGTGGATGGCGATGAGGTGGTGGAACGTACAGAACAGTGCCATGTTGGCCAGGCTGGTGGGACCGCCCTGAGACCGGGGGATGATGTGGTGCGGTTGGCAGGCCGCCAGGGGCTGGTCGCATCCTGGGAACCGGCAGTGGCGGTCGCGGGTGGTCACAGCCCGGCGCAGGTGCGCGGGGATGATCTCAACGGCGGCGCCGACGTCCAGTGGCAGGCTGACGGAGGCGGCGAGCCGGTCGCTGATCCCGTTGCGCAGCGCCGCGGCCAGCCCGCTGGGCCCGCACAGCAGGTCGGCGGCGCGTTTGATCAGGATCTGCCGCACTGCGCGCTCGGTGCGCTGCCGGCGGGCGGTTTCAGCGGCATCGTGCGGCCGGGCCTGGTCCTGCGGCCCTGACATGCTGTGGGATCTGGTGTGGTTGCTGAGCAGGAGGCTGGCGATCTGGTCGAGGACGTCGGGGTCGATGCGGCCGGTGACCATGGGGATGATGGTGGCGTCGCAGTCGGCGCCGGGCCCGGCCATGGTGCCGGCCCAGGCGGCCTCGGTGGCATCGGCGCCAGGCAGGTGGCGTAGCTGGTCCAGGGTCATGTGCAGCATGATGTGGGTGGGCTGCCCGGCGCGGTCGGGCAGGCACCCCGAGGCGATGAGCCGTCGGCAGGCTTCTTCGAGGGCGTCGTGGTCACGCTGGCCTTTGGTCCGGGTGTCCTCCGGGCCATGTTTCTTGCCCAGCGCGTCCAGCACGGCCTGCAGGGCGGCGGCGGCTTGGGGGGTGAGGTCGCCGCGCAGTACTCCGGCGCCGCCCAGGGTGCTGGACAGGCTCAGGTACCGGTCGGTGAACCCGCCGTCATCATCGGTGTCGGTGTCGGGGGTGGCGGTGCGCTGGCGGATCTCCTCGGCCAGTTTGGCCAGGTCGGCCAGTTCCACCCCGGCGGCAGCCGCGCCCAGCAGGATCGTGTCAGCGTCGGCGCGGATGTCGGGGGGCAGCGTGTCGGTCCATGAGCACAGTTCCCGCGCCCATGATTGTGAGATGGCCGCGGTGGCTAAGGCGCGGGCGATGGCGGGGTGGGCGGTCAGCCGCCGCATCCACCCGGTCGCGGCAGCTGATGCGCTGCGGGTGAGTTGGGTCTGCCACTGCAGCCACGACCGGGTCGTCGGATGCCCGTCATCGGCATGCCCGTCGCTGGCGTCGAACGCTTTGAGGACTTTGGAACGGGCGGCGGTGTGCCGGGATTGGGCCTGCTCCAGCCCGCGCAGCACATCAGCCTGCTCGCCGGTGGTCAGTGTGGTGGCATCAGCAGTGGCCAGCCAGCTCAGCCCCGCGTTGACCATCGCCACTGCCTGGGCGGCGGTGGCCGGTGGCGCGGGGGTCTGGCCGGGTGCGCACATGGTCGGGGTGGTCTCCCTGGGCTGAGCGGGATGCTTCATTTTCTAGTTCGATCCTAGGCAGGCCCACTGACATTTCTGCGCTCAGATGTTCGATGATCACAAATTTTTTCAAGATCTTTTTGGTGCGCGCTGCTGGACGCGGCGTTGCGGTCCCGAGGCCTTGCTCAGCTGGCATCCCGAAGTGCCCGGCCGCTCCCGGGTGCCATGGATCGGGTCGTCTATTTTCGGGGACGTTGTCGGCTAGCGGCTCGTCGTCGAACCGCGGAATGACATGCATATGGGGATGCAAGTCACCGCCTTGGTTCCAGCCGAGCAGATACCCGTCCGGGGCCAGCAGATCGTGCAGCGCCGTTCTTGCCCGGAGCAACAGGTCCCGGACGTCTGCCCACTCCGCCTCGGTCATCTCGAAGATCGAAGTCCGGTGGGTGATGGGCACGATTGCCCCGGAGCCGGGCAGGACGCCCTCCGCCAGTCCGGCCTGGGCCCGGATGCCCAGGCCCCGGGTCGAGACGAATACGCAGTGCGGCGTCTCGATAAAGATCTCGGCCACCCTCATCCAGCTTTGATCACTGAACACGCAGCTCTCGATCATGGAGTACCTCCACATGCCGGAGCGCCGTCGGCGGTCGGCCAGCGGAACGCAAGGCTGGCGCCGGCGGGCGAGCGGTCCTACCTTCGGCCGCCGAAGCGCCAGTTGTGGACCTCGATATCGGCGTAGCGGTCTGGGGACAGGATGGCGCGGGCCGTGTCTGGGTCGGGTGCCCGGACAAGGACGGCTGTACCGAGCCAGGCGGCACCGTCGTCGGAGAGCAGCGGCCCGTAGGCGATGAGGTCGTCCTGGTCTGGTGGGACGGCGAGGTCGGCGGCCGGGCCCGTGCCCAGGCCAAGCATCAGGTAGCGGTTGCCGCCGGTGCGGCCGCCGGGGAAGTCCCACATGGTGCGGCCTAGTGCGTTGCGCCACCGGCGCAGCATCACGTCCCGGTACACGCCGGCCTGGTAGTTGGGCTCGTCGAAGGCGAACGCGCGGGCGGCGGCGGAGTCGGGCAGATCGACGATGTGCACACTGCCCGTGGGCGTCTCGCCGTCGTCGGCAAGGGTCGGGCCGCGGGCAATGATCTCCGCCTAGTATCCGTCCATGTAGGACCAGTGCTGTTCCAGCATCTCGTCGCGCAACGTCACTGAGCCGGGCCGGTCGCGGTGGTAGCAGAGGAATTCCACCGCCATAGTCTTGACCATCAGGTCTGCGGCCCGCACCACGGTTGCACGTGCGGCTGTTCCTGGGACTGGTACGGCCGCTACAGGTGGCTGGAAAAGAGCTTCGATGGGTCCGGCCAGGCATATCTCAGGCTCATCGGCCTGCCGTTCAGCCGGGTAGCGTCTCCGCCTGGCGGCGTGACCTCGGCGCGCTCCACGCAGACGCCGCCCCGAGCCGCGTAGAAGGCGCGGGCGTCGCTGTTCTGCTCAAGCACCCACAAGTGCAGGCCGGACGAGGGTGACCAGCCCGCCACTTCGTGCCCGGTCAGGGCGAGCAGCCGGGTGCCGATCCCCTGTCTCTTCAGCCCATGCGCGACGTGAAGGTTATCGAGGAAGGCGCCCCAGACAGGATGGTCGCCGAGGAGCGTGTGCGCTAGGCCCACGACGGCGCCATCCATCTCGGCGAGGACCGTGCGTGCCTCCCGGGCCGGGCTGGCCAGGCGCTCAGCCCATAGCGGCAGCAGGTACCCGGCGACGTCATTGTCGAGGAAGGCATCGGAGAAAGCGCCACGGTAGTGCTGCTGCCAGCTATCGGCATGCAGGTCGGCGATCGCATGCGCGTCACCTGGACCAGCCATCCGGAACCGTACGCCGGTTGGGGTGGGCGCAGGAGCCGGTCCTCGTGGACAGTTAATAAGCTAGTTGCCATAATGACTATATGCCTGACGCCGACCTGCCGCTCGATGTCGAGCTGGTCAAGGCGCTGGCCAGTGAGAAGCGTCTGCTGATCCTTGAGTGGCTGCGTGACCCAGAGGCGCATTTCCCGGCCCAGCGGGATGGTGATCTGGTGCTTGACGGGGTGTGCTCGCTGTTCATCGCGGACAAGCTGCAGGTCAGCCAGCCGACATGCGGCGAGCATCTGAAGATCCTCAGCCGCGCCGGGCTGATCCGCGGCAAAAAGATCAAGCAATGGGTGTTCTATCAGCGCGACGAGGAGCGTATCGCCGCGGCGAAGGAGTTGCTGAGCGGTGGATGGTGACCACGACCAGGTGCCCGGTTCCGTGACCGCGGACCGGGATGTCTATGCCCGCCTGATTGCCGAACTGGACGCGGCCGGAGCACAGTACCGGCTGATCGAGCACGCGCCCGAAGGACGCACCGAGGTGGTCAGCGCGCTGCGTGGTCACGCTCTCGCCCACGCCGCCAAGTGCCTCATCCTTCTGGTCAAGATGGGCAAGAAGCAGACCCTTTACGTGCTGGCGGTGCTGCCCGGCGACGCCCGCCTGGACCTGGCGGCGGTCAAGGCGCTGCTGGGTGCCAGCTACGTCGCGTTCGCCGACACCAGCAAGGCCGAGGAACTCGCTGGCAGCCCCACGGGCACGGTGCTGCCGTTCAGTTACGACGAACGGCTGGAGCTGATCGCTGACCCGGCACTGCTGGACTGCTACGAGTTGTACTTCAACGCCGGGCGGCTCGACCGCTCGATCGCGCTGAACGGGAAGGACTACCTGCGCCTGGCCCAGCCTCGCATCGCCCGCATCGCCGCGGGCTGATCCGGCCGATCTCGGCGGGCGTGTGGGAGGGGCGGGGGCGCCTGGTGTGGCCGGTGTGACGGGCGTGGCGGCGGTGCGTCTGTGCCGGGGACCGAGTGTCAGTACGGCTCGGCATTATGGGGAGTATGACCGATCCAGGACCCGAGGTCGACGGGCGGCATCCGGCCGACGTCGTGACAAGCCATGTGGGCCACGTGCTGACTCTTGCGGCAACCTGGCCAGGGTGGGATGGCCAGCCGGTCGAGGTACCGGTTGAGGGCGAAGACGTCCCGCGCGTGTACACCCCGCACAAGGTGATCCGCCGGGTCGCGGATCACCTTGTCGACCATCTTGCCGAGCTCGAGGCCAGGGTGGCTGGCCGTCCCACAGAGCCAGACCGCTGGCACGGCTCCCTGGTCACAACCCCGTCTGACCTCGCCGCGTTCACCCAGACTGACCTGGACGAGGCGCGCAGCCGCCTGGGGCGGCTGGCGCTCGTCTGGGACGTGCGGCTGCGGTCGCTCAGCAACGAGCAGCTTGACCGGCAGAACGGCGACGCCTGGACACTGCGCCAGGTCGCGTTCCACGTGGCCGAGGCGTCGTCGTTCTATGCGGACTCCGTCGGGATGCTGCCATAGCCGAGCTGTGGCGGGGCCATAGCCGCCGGTTACTGGTAGCGCAAAGCCAGGCCGGGCTGGATCCGGGCGGCTCGGCGCAGCGGGCCCCGGATGACCAGCAGCGTGAGCACCACCACGCCGATGAGCGTGACCAGCGGGACCTGCGGGAGGAACTCCTGCGGCAGGGTGAGCTTGACGTAGTGCCGGACCAGCGCGATCAGGCCCTCGTAGATCAGCCAGCCGACTCCGATCCCGACCACCCACCCGGCGAAGGCCAGGGTCACCGCCTCGGCGCTGAACACCCGGCGGACGTTGCGGGCGCGGGCGCCCATGCAGCGCATGATCCCAACCTCCCGAGTGCGTTCAAGGACACCCATGCTGAGCGAGCTGGCCAGGCCGATCAGCATGATGACCACGATCAGCAGGCCCAAGACCTCGAGGATCGCCAGGAACGAGTTCTCGGCCGCAGTCGTCTGCTGCTGGACCACGTAGATCTTCTGGGTGCCCGCCGCGAACCCGGCCGCGTCCAGCCGGTTCTGGGCGGCGTTCGCGGCCTGGTCGATCGCGGCATGGGAGGAACTGGCCGTGCGGACCCAGATCGAGTCCGAGGCGCCAGGAGTGCCGTCGAGGCGTTCAAGCACCGGCAGCGGGAAGTAGACGATGTGGCCGTTGTCGATGTCGACGGTGTCGATCCCGATCACGTGTACCCGGGTGCGCCCCTGGGCCAGCGTGAACGTCAGCGTCTGGCCGACCTTCGCGTTGGCGAGGGTCGCGAGCGTCTGGCCGAGCACCACCGGCGGGACGGCAACGGCAGCGGCACTGGCGGTGGTCTGGGCCGCGGTGAACCAGTGGCCGGCGCTCAGGTGGTAGGTGTACAGCGGGTCGCTGCCCATGCCGTCGGCGGCGTAGTACTGGCTGCCGTACTGGACGGCGCTCGTCTCGACCGGCCGGACCGTGGTTACGCCCGGTGTCGCTGCGACCACGGCTAGGGCGTGGCTGGTGAACGGGTGGCTGCCGGCGCCGGCCGCCTCACCAACGCCGAAGCTGAAGTTCAGCCTGCCGATCGTCTGGTTGATGATCGCGTGAATCGACTGGCCCAGGCACACCAGCGAGATCGCGAGCCCGGCCGCCACGGCGACCTGGGCGATCGTGGCCGCGCTGCGCCGCTTCGACCGCAGCGCGTTGCGGACCCCCATGCGCAAGCTGCTCGGGAGCCGTGCCCCTGACATGAAGCCGCCCCGTGCGACCAGCCGGTCGAGCCAGCCCGAGCCGTAGCCAGATGCCGTCGCTCCGGCCAGGGTTTCGGCCACCGGTCGGCGCAGGGCGCGTCGCAGTGCGGGCATCGAAGCGGCGACTGCCAGCACCGGGCCGATCAGCAGGCTGACCACGACCACCGGGACCGAGACACCGAAGCCGAACGCCACGTCGATGTACTTCACAGCGAAGTCGTTAGCCAGCAGGTAGGCGATCAGAATGCCCAGGACGGTGCCCGGGACCGCGCCCGCCGCCCCGAGCATGGCCGCCGTGCGTACGGTGATGCCGGCGATTTGCCGGCGTCGGCCGCCGAGCGTCTTGAGGATCGCGATCTCGCTGGCCTGCTCGGCGATCAGCGTGTTCATGGTCGAGGAGATCAGGAACAGCGCCGAGATGAACGCGAGCAGCGTGATGATGTACAGGAAGTCCGATGTGGTGCTGAACGTCTCCTGCCCCGGGTACGACCCGGCGGCGCGTATGGCGGGCAGTGAGGTGAACGGGTCCTTCCCGGTCAGCCTGGTCAGGTACGAGCGGGCCTCGGCGATGACCTGGTTCTGCTCGGCCGTGGTGTCATTGGTGAGCCGGAAGCCGAGGTAGTTGTAACCGTGGACGCCGCGCAGCGACTCCACCGTAGCTGTGGTCGCGTAGAAGACCGGGGTGGTCGAGCCATTAGCTCCCGGTGTCGCCGCCAGGTTCAGTCCGGTCCCGCTGACCCGCACGCGCACCATCGCGCCGCTGGCCGCGCGCATCTCGATAGTGCTGCCAACCGGGGTTGAATAGTCGGTAGCCCGGGCGTTGCCCGCGTCGGCTAGCACCTCGCCCGGCCCTGGAAGCTTGCCGGACATCAGCGGGACCGTGTTCACCGAGGCTGACGCCAGGTCCCCGCCGGCGATCGCGACGTTCTCCGTGCCAGCGGCCGACTTCGCCGTCGTGGTGTAACCGAGGACCGGGCTGACCGAGGCGACGGCGGGCAGGTGGCCGAGCGTGCCCAGCTGAGCCGGAGTCAGGTCCAGGACGCTGGTCGAAATCCCGACGTCGTTCAGGTGGCTCGCGGCGACCTGGCGGTTCATCGCGGTGCCCAGCAGGCCCGGCACGGCGAGGAAGCCCAGCGTCGCGATCGCTATGCACAACGTGGATGCGGCTAGCAGCGTGCGTCCCTTGTGCCTGGTCAGGTCCCCCCACGCCTTATGGGTCAGCGTTGTCATCGCCGCTTGTCTCCAGTGATGAGACCATCGCGGACCGTGACAACACGGGGCGCCTGCTCGGCCAGCGCCATGTCGTGAGTCACGTACACCACGGTGGTGCCGGCCTCGTTAAGTGTCTGAAGAAGGGTGAACATCTCCTGGGTCATCTCCGTGTCCAGGTTTCCCGTGGGTTCGTCGCCAAGCAGGATCGGCGGCTGGCAGGCCATCGCCCGGGCGATCGCGACGCGCTGCTGCTCCCCGCCGGACAGTTCGGTCGGCAGCCGGTCGCCCTTGGTGCCGAGCCCGACCGTGGCCAGGTTGCGGCTGGCGATCGCCTTGCGCCCGTGCGATGAGCCTCGCCTGGCCAGGTCCAGGGGCAGAGTCGCGTTCTCAATAGCAGTAAGGGTTGGCATGAGCTGGAAGAACTGGAAGACGATGCCGATCGTGTGGCCGCGCCAGATCGCGAGCTTCTCCTCGGACAGCTGGTCAAGCCGGCTGCCGCTGACCGTCACCGTGCCTGCCGTCGGCCGGTCGATGCCGGCGATCAGGTTGATGATCGTCGACTTGCCGCTGCCAGACGGGCCGATGATCGCCACCATCTCGCCGGGCTCGATAGAAAGATTCACCCCTCCAAGGGCTTGGAACGCTACCCCGCGTGCACCCGGGGTGCGGTAGGTCTTCTCCACGCCCACCAGTTCGATGATGGGTGGGGCCGATGTCCCGTCGGCCGGAGTGGTCTGCGGGCTAGCCAGTGGGCCGCTCAACGCGTCCTCCCTGTTTCCAATAGGCATTCAGGACCGGCTGGCGGCCCGGCCTCGCCGGAGAGCCGCCCGTCGGCAAGGAACATCACCCGGTCCGCCCAGGCGGCATGCCGGATGTTGTGGGTGGCGATCACGACGGCGCAGCCGGTGTCGCACCGCTGGCGGAGCAGGCCCATCACGGCCTCCCCGGTGAGCGCGTCGAGCGCGCCGGTCGGCTCGTCGGCCAGCAGCAGCGACCGGCCGCCTGCGACCGCGCGGGCGATAGCGACCCGCTGCTGCTCGCCCCCCGAGAGCTGGGCCGGGAACCTGTCCCTTACGGCTGCCAGTCCCAGCGAGTCCAGCAAGCCGCGGGCGCCGGTCATCGCGGGCCTGCGCTTGACGCCGTCCAGTTCCAGCGCGAGCGCCACGTTCTCAGCGGCGGTCAGCGACGGGAGCAGGTTGGCCTCCTGGAACACGAAGCCGACCTGCCGCCGCCAGGTTTGCGCCAGCCCGGCCTCACCGAAGTCGGCCACGTCCCGGCCGGCCAGCAGCACCCGCCCCGTTGTCGGCCGCTCAAGACCGCCGGCTATGCGCAGCAAGGTGGACTTGCCCGAGCCGCTGGGGCCCATGAGAGCCACGAACTCGCCCGCCCGCACCCGCAGGGATACGTCGTCAAGCGCTGTCACGCGGACGCGTCCTGACCCGAAGACCCGTCCGACCCGGTCAATGTCGAGGACCATCATCAATTGCTCCGCTCCGCCACCCGTTCGGCCCCGATTTCCTGTTGCCCCGGCGCTGTGCTCGTCCCGGCTGTGCTCGTCCCGGTTGGGCCCGCCGCGCTCTGCTTGGCCAGCCGTGCTTCGCACAGGTCGAGCCATCGTGTTTCCGCCTCGGCCTGGAAAACCAGGCCGTCAAGGATCAGCAGCCAGGCCGTGTCGCCCTTGACCTCAGCCTCGGCTTTGAGCCTGGTCAGGTCTTGCAGCGCGCGCACGGTAGCGATCCGCTGCTGCGCCGCGACCGCGGACACGTCGGCCATGCCTGACCGCATCGCGAACACCAGCTTGATCGCCAGTTCCTGGCGCGGGATCATCTCGCGCTGCACTGGCGTCTCGAACCACCGGCGCAGCTCACCCCGTCCGGCACTGGTGATCTCGTACAGCTTCTGACCATCGGCCTCGGCCTCGGCGGTCACAAACCCGTCACGCTCCAGGCGTCCCAGGGTCGTGTAGACCTGGCCGACGTTCAGCGGCCAGACATCTCCGGTCGCTGACTCGAACTCGGTCTTGAGCCCGTAGCCGTGCATAGGCCCGCCCGACAGCAGCGCGAGCAGGCTGTGACGAACTGACACTGGCACCTCCATACCAAGTATTGCATACCGAGTATGCGTGTAACGAGTGTGACACAGTCCCGGTTCGGGGTCAAACCGAATGTGATTCGGCGCCGTTACCACCGATAAGAGGCGGCGTGGTCCAGAACCTGTTTTTGGCCAAGTATGTACATACGCCGCGAATGCCTCTAATCTGACCAAAACGGTCCAGAGGGTCTTGGGCAAGGGAAAGGTCGGTCGTTATGGCCGGAGGGTTCAGCGTCAACATCGATGATCTTTACCAGGCCGCCGACGGCGTGAACGGGACCATCGAGGCGTTCGACCAGCAGCAGGTCAGCCAGATCGGGTACGAGCCCTCGTGGGTGGGGCATCCAGGGCTGGCCGGGAGCATGTCAAACTTCCTCGGCGGCTGGCAGCGTGGCGTGCAGAACCTGGTCAGCGACTCCCAGTCGATCGCCAGAAGCCTCACGAACAGCGCTGATGCCTACATCCAGGCTGACCAGGCAGCCACCGAATATGCCGGTGGCATCTTCAAGGGCACCGGCGCCGATCCAGGGATGGTGCAGTAATGGCCGAGCTCGGGGAGACGGCCGACCCCGATGCCCTCATTCCCGGCAGCCCCAGCGACCTGTACGGAATGGTGGGTGCCCTGACTCAGTATGCGGACCTGCTTCAGGAAGCCGGCAAGGGTCTGTCGCAGATCAGCACCGGATCGGACTGGAGCGGCCCAGCGGCCACCGCCTTCTGGAAGGCCTATCAGCCTCAGCCGTCGCGGTGGCTGCAGGCGGGCGGAGCCTTCCGCGACGCCGCCACCTCGCTCGACGGGTACGCGTCCACGCTGAGCTCGGCGCAGCAGCAGGCACTTTCGGCCATCAAGCTCTGGGACAGCGGCAACCACGCGTACCAGGTCCAGGCACAGGATTTGCTGCGCACCGCCCGGGATGAGGTCGACTCAGCCGGAGACCTGGCCGCGCGCGCTGTGAGTTCTGCGGCCAGCCTCGCACCGCCCGCACCTGGGTTCTTTTCGCAGGTGGGTCACTTGTTCTCGGATGCGTGGGACGGGGTTTTCGGTCACGGCCCGGCCCCGGCTTTCCAGTTGCCCGATCCGCCCGACGACGTAACGACATATCCAGCCGATCAGGCAAAGCTCCTCGGGTACGGACAGGCCATCCCGGCGCAGAAAGTACCGTCCAAGATCGCCGCCGCTCTCAATGAGGTGACCACCGAGGGCTCGTACCCGGGCGCGCCGTTCGGAACCGTGTACAGCAACGGGACCAGCTACCTCGTGGGAGCTACTGGTGGCGGCTGGGTGCTGTACGACAGCGGCGGGAAGGAACTCGGGTCGTACAACGACGACCTGAGCGGGCCGCCACCGCCTCCGCCACCGGTGCAGGACCCGGATTTCCCGCAAATCTGAGCCGATGACGTAACTGCCAGCCGCGGGTGAACCATCAGGCGCAGGGGCGCTCGCGGAGCGCCTTCACGTAGTTAAGCGGCGCCCCGGCGACCTCGGCGGCGTCGGCCATGATGCCGAGATAGCGGGCACCAGGCAGGCCACCCTCGTAGGCGTTCAGCACGTACAGCCAGGCGACCACGTCACCGTCCATCGTCGACACGCGGACCGTGGCCTTGCGGTAGTAGTCGAGGGCCGCGCCGTCCCACTGGTCGAGGCTCTCCTCGTCGGCTGCCGAGATGTCGTAGAGCGCGACGAAAACCCGCTGGCCCGCCTCCTCGACGACTGTCCCGAGTGCGCCTTCCCAGCCGATGTCCTCGCCGCCGAACGTCAGCCGCCAGTCTTCCAGCCATCCGGTGCCCTGCTGAGGTGAGTGCGGGCAGCGCTCAGCCATCTGCGCCGGGTTCATGTTGCTGCCGTAGGCCGCGTACAACGCCACGATTGACTAGAGTACGAGGCCCGCCGCTCGCGTGGCACCGCCATGCGACACAATCGGACACCGTGAATGAGCCGCGCACGAGGGTCGTGATCATCGGCGGCGGCCCCGGCGGATACGAGGCGGCCCTCGTGGCCGCCCAACTCGGCGCCCGGGTCACGGTGGTGGACCGTGACGGGCTCGGTGGCGCCTGCGTGCTGACCGACTGCGTGCCGTCCAAGACGCTGATCGCTACGTCCGGCATGATGGCCGCGCTTGACGGCGCGGCAGGGCTGGGAATCGTTCCGGATTCGGATCGGCGTGCACCCGCGATCGGCGGAGCGGCGCTGGCCGTGGTGGACGCTCCCCGCCTGTACGCCCGGGTCCGCAACCTGGCCCAGGCTCAGTCGGCCGACGTGGCCCAGCGGCTGGCGGCCGAGGGGGTCGAGGTGATCCAGGGCAGCGGGCGGCTCGAGGCGCCGCGAACGGTCACCGTTGATGACACGACGATCAGCGCCGACGTAGTGCTGGTGGCGACCGGGGCGATGCCACGGGTGCTGCCAGGCGCTGTGCCCGACGGGGAGCGCCTGCTCACGTTCAGGCAGCTCTACGACCTTGACGAGCTGCCGCCTGAACTGATCGTCGTGGGCTCGGGGGTCACAGGGGCCGAGTTCGCCAGTGCCTACCAGGCGCTGGGATCGCAGGTCACGCTGGTCTCCTCGCGTGACCGGGTGCTGCCGCAGGAAGACGGCGACGCGGCGGCGGTTGTCGAGGACGTATTCCGGCGGCGCGGCATGACCCTCCTGTCCCGGTCAAGGGCGGCCGCGGCCAAGCGGGCCGGCGACGGGGTCGAGGTGCAGCTTGAGGACGGCCGGACCGTGCGCGGCTCGCACTGCCTGCTCGCCGTCGGGATGGTCCCAGGGACCAGCGGGCTCGGGCTTGAGCAGGCCGGTGTCACGCTGGGCGCTGGCGGGTTCGTCGGTGTCGACCGGGTATCGCGGACCTCGGCGCCCGGTGTCTACGCGGCCGGCGACTGCACTGGGGTGATGATGCTCGCGTCCGTGGCGGCGATGCAGGGGCGGATCGCGATGTGGCACGCGCTCGGCGAGGCGGTTCAGCCGCTGCGGCTCGGGCACGTCGCCGCGACGATCTTCACCGAGCCGGAGATCGCGACCGTCGGCGTGTCGCAGCGCGCTGTGAGCTCGGGTGAGACCGACGCGGTCGTGGTCAAGCTGCCGCTGGCCACAAACGCGCGGGCGAAGATGCAGGGTTTCAGCGACGGGTTCGTCAAGCTGTTCGCCAGCCGCACCGGCGGGATCGTGCTCGGCGGTGTGGTCGTCGCGCCGCGGGCCAGCGAGCTGATCCTCGCGGTCTCGCTGGCCGTCGAGCAGAGCCTCACCGTGGACCAGATCGCGCACACGTTCGCCGTGTACCCGAGCCTGTCCGGAAGCATCACCGAGGCCGCCCGCCGGCTCATGCAGCCGGGGGAGGACTGGAGTTACTAGAGCTAGTGCGCCGGGTGGCCCAGGTCGGGGTCGTCGGGCACGTCGAGGCCATGCTGGCGCAGCCGGGTTGCCCGCAGGTCGTCAGCGTAGGCAGCCACCGAGAACACGCTCCCGCACAGGATCAGCGCCACCATCGCCAGCCACATCCACACAGGCACAGGCAGGAACGCTGTCAGCACCAGGACCAGGACGACGCAGATCGGGATGATGACGACGAGGTGGCGGATCACCGTCCGCAGCCGCCACCCGGCGTCGGTCAGCTCGTGCCTTACCCAGTCCCGGTTCTGCGGCGGCAGCCGGAACCCCCATGCGAACGCCAGCCAGCGGAGGACACCGGGGTCGCCCGCCAGGCGTGCCATGATCTCAGTCTCGCAGCTGGCAGATGACCTCGCCAGCCGGGACCGTCTGGCCGACCTGCACCGCGAGCCCGGTCACCGTGCCGTCCTTGTGGGCGGTCAGCGGCTGTTCCATCTTCATCGCCTCGAGCACCACTATCGTGTCGCCCGCCGACACCTTCGAGCCATCGGCGGCGACGATCTTCACGATCGTGCCCTGCATCGGGCTGACCAGCGCGTCGCTGTCGGCGCCGCTGCCTGGCCCGCTAGCGCCGCCCGGGCGCTGGCGGGCAGTTCCGCCCGGCCGCCTTGTGCCGGCGGTGCGCTGCGCAGGCGCGGCCTGCTGCGGCGCGCCCAGCCCGGCGAGCCCACCGGGGAGCACGACCTCAAGGCGCTTGCCGCCGACCTCCACCGTGATCCGCTCGCGCTCCGGGGCGTCGGGACTGTGGGCCCGCTCACCCGAATAGGGCGGCAGGTTGCCTGCGAACTCGGTCTCGATCCACCGGGTGTGCACGGTGAACGGCTCCGACGTGAACGCCGGGTCGGACACGACCGCGCGGTGGAACGGCAGCACCGTTGGCATCCCGCCGACCTCGAACTCGGCCAGCGCCCGCCGGGAGCGCTCAAGGGCCTGCGCCCGGCTGTCCCCGGTCACTATCAGCTTGGCCAGCAGCGAATCGTACGCCCGCGGCACCGTCATCCCGGCCGCGTACCCGGCGTCCACCCGGACCCCGGGCCCCGACGGCTGCTGCCACGTCGTGATGGTCCCCGGCGCGGGCAGGAACTTCTTGCCCGGGTCTTCAGCGTTGATCCGGAACTCGATCGAGTGGCCCCGCGCCGGCGGGTCGTCGTAGCCGAGTTCCTCCCCGTCGGCGATCCGGAACATCTCGCGGACCAGGTCGATGCCTGCGACCTCCTCGGTCACGGGGTGCTCCACCTGCAGCCGCGTGTTCACCTCAAGGAACGACACGGTGCCGTCCTGGCCGACGAGGAACTCGCAGGTGCCTGCGCCGGCATAGCCGGCCGCGCGCAGGATGGCTTTGGACGAGTCGCGCAGCAGCTGCTCCTGCCCGGCGGTGAGGAACGGCGCCGGCGCTTCCTCGACCAGCTTCTGGTGCCGGCGCTGCAGTGAGCAGTCCCTGGTGGAGACAACTACCACGTTCCCGTGCCCGTCGGCGAGGCACTGTGTCTCGACGTGCCGGGGCCGGTCCAGGTAGCGCTCCACGTAACACTCGCCGCGGCCGAACGCGGCCACCGCCTCCCGCACGGCCGACTCGAACTGCGACGTGATCTCGTCGGCGGAGCGGGCCACCCTGAGGCCGCGCCCGCCCCCGCCGAACGCTGCCTTGATCGCGATCGGCAGCCCGTGCTCGGTGGCGAACGCCACCGCTTCCTCCGGCCCGGACACCGGGCCAGGCGTGCCCGGCGCCAGCGGCGCGCCGACCTCACGGGCGATCCGGCGGGCCGCGACCTTGTCGCCGAGCGCGTCGATCGCCTCGGGCGGCGGGCCGATCCAGGTCAGCCCGGCCGCGATGACCTCGCGGGCGAACTCGGCGTTCTCGGCCAGGAACCCATACCCGGGGTGCACAGCGTCGGCGCCGGACTCGGCGGCCACCTTGAGGATCTTGCCGATGTCGAGGTAGCTCTCGGCCGCCGTCTGCCCGCCAAGCGCGTAGGCCTCGTCGGCCATGGTCACGTGCAGCGCGTCGAGGTCCGGCTCGCCGTAGACGGCGACGCTCGACAGCCCCGCGTCGCGGCAGGCCCGCATGATCCGCACCGCGATCTCGCCACGGTTGGCAATCAGGACCTTGCGCACGAAACTGGCTCCTCTCCTAGGCTGCGCTGAGTCTAGTGCGAGCAGCAGCGATGTCATCAGGGCCGTCGCCTGCCCGGATCGATACGGAACCGGTTCGGGGGAGCCGGCCAACTACTGGGTGACGGCGGCGACCGCAGAGGCGCCGCGCTTCCCGTTCCCCTCCAAGGAGGCCGTGCAGCGATGAACCATAGTCGTATGCGACCATCGGTGCTCGGAATCGCCGTGGTCAGCACAATCGGCCAGCTGCCCTGACCGCAGGGTCAACGGCGGGTCAGCGCGGCAGCGCGCTGGCCCGCCAGCCGCCGGGCCCGCGGTGCAGCGGGGCGCGCAGCAGCCGGTACCGCGCCGACCATTCAGAACGTACGGCCGGCGCCGCCTCTGACGGCTCCGCTGGCTGTGGCAGCGCGGCGAGCACGGCCACGACCGCCGCGATCTGCTCGGCCGACGGGTTGCCTCGCGGGAACGACACCAGGGGCTGGCCTGGACCGGAAGCGGGCTCGCTCATCGTCATAATGTCCTCGACTTGCCGACGCCGATACCGAACTGCCGGTGAACCCGGGCCCAGAACGCGTCCCGCAGCCACTCCCTGGCCTCCTGGTAGGCGCGCAGCGACAGCCCAAGTTCCTTCTCGGCATCGACCAGCAGCTCCTTGTCGATGACCGGCGGCAGGACCGGGCCGGGCAGCAGGTCGCGGATGTTGTCCTCGCCGCGGGTGAGGATCCACTTCTGCGCGACGTGCTCGCCCGCCTCCTCGACCCTTTCCTTCTCCGGGCCGCGCCGTATCGCCGCGGCAATGGGCCCCGTGGTCGGCCCCGACGCCGGGAACTGCCCGGTCCTGACGGGCTGGCGCGGCCCGTGCCGATCGCCGAACAGCTGGGCCGGCGAAGGTGCGCTGTACCCGCCCGGACCGGGGCCTGGTTCTGCGGGCACTACGTGCCCGTGCCCTGTCGCAGGTGGCACTGCCTCCCCGGGCGCGGCCGGCCCGATCACTCCAGCGCCGTATCCGGTCAGACCGTGTGTTCCATGGCCAACCACCGCCTGATCGCCCCGGGCCGCCGAGGATTCGGGAGCAAGCTGCCGGGCGAAGAACGGCTCGATGAACGTGCGGTCGAGCACATCGACCGTGTCCGATTCCCAGACCAGCCGCTCAGCCTGGTTCGTGCCGTAGGGCGGCTCGACACCCCACAGGTGAACCCGCACGCCAAACGCCTGGGCTGCCTCGACCGCGGGCACCATGTCCTCGTCCCCGGCCACCAGGACCGCGTCGGTGATCGCGCGGTGCCGGGCCAGCGCCTCCATGTCCGCCCGGATCTGGGCGTCGACGCCCTTCTGCTGCCCGCGGGCGTTGAGGTTGCCAAGCCGCAGCTTGACCAGCGGCATCTGGGCGATCACCCGCTGGTCGATCGTGGGCACCCGGTCCCTGGCCGCGTCGTACCAGTAGACCCGCAGCAGTTCGCCGCGAACCAGCTCGTCCGCATACCGGGTGAGAGCCTGGATCAGCTTGTCCGCGTCGACGCGGTACTCGCGCCGTGAAGCCGCGCCGAACAGCAGCTCACCAGCCGACGCGTAGATATAGCCGACATCCACCATGATCGCGTAGCGGGCCAGCAGCGGCAGCGACGATCCGTTCTCTGTCATGGTGTTCTCGACTCTATCCGCTGACCAGCGGAAAGGTTCCCCGCTCGGGCACACGGACGACGCGCGGAAGGGTGAAACTACAGGCTATAGGGGGATGTTGCCGTGTTTACGTGGCGGGAGGGTCTGCCGCTTGGTCCGCAGCGTGCGCAGGGCGCGCACGACCTGAGACCGGGTTTCCGCGGGCCTGATGACCGCGTCCACATAACCGCGGTCAGCGGCCACGTACGGGTTCGCCAGCGTGTCCTCGTACTCGGTGACCCGCCGCTCCCGCAGCGCCGCTTGCTCGCCCTCGCCGGCAGCGGCCAGCTCGCGCCGGTACAGGATGTTCACGGCGCCCTGCGCGCCCATCACCGCGATCTGCGCGGTCGGCCAGGCCAGGTTGACGTCACCACCGAGGTGCTTGGACCCCATGACGTCGTAGGCGCCACCGTAGGCCTTGCGTGTGATCACCGTGACCTTCGGGACCGTCGCCTCCGAGTAGGCATAGATCAGCTTGGCGCCGTGCCGGATGATGCCGCCCCACTCCTGCCCGGTGCCGGGCAGGAACCCGGGCACGTCCACAAAGGTCAAAACCGGAATGCTGAACGCGTCACAGGTCCGCACGAACCGGGCAGCCTTCTCTGACGCGTCTATATCAAGGCAGCCAGCGAAGTGCATGGGCTGGTTGGCGACCACGCCGACGGGTGCCCCTTCGACCCGGCCGAAGCCGACCACGATATTGCGGGCGAATCCCGCATGGATCTCGAGGAACTCCCCGTCGTCCAGGACCCTGGTGATCACTTCGTGCATGTCGTACGGCTGGTTGGGCGAGTCCGGGATCAGCGTGTCGAGCTCGGCGTCGGTCTCATTGATCTCGGCCGCCCGGTCCGCGGCAGCTCCGTTCCCGTTCCCGCCGGGCGTGCCCTCCTGCGGCAGCGTAGGCGGGTCTTCCAGGTTGTTCGACGGCAGGTAGGAGAGCAGCTCGCGGGCGAACGCCAGGCAGTCGTTCTCATCGCTGGCCTGGTAGTGGGCCACACCGGACTTCACGTTGTGCGCGTGGGCGCCGCCGAGGTCCTCGAAGCTGACTTCCTCCCCGGTGACCGTCTTGATCACATCGGGCCCGGTGATGAACATGTGCGAGGTTCCCTCGACCATCAGCGTGAAGTCCGTCATCGCGGGGGAGTAGACAGCGCCACCGGCGCATGGCCCCATGATCAGTGAGATCTGCGGGACGACGCCCGAGGCCATCACGTTCCGGTAAAAGATCTCGGCGAACAGTCCGAGCGCGACCACGCCCTCCTGTATGCGCGCGCCACCGCCGTCGTTGATGCCGATCATCGGGCACCCGGTCTTCAGCGCGTGGTCCATGACCTTGACGATCTTCTCGCCGTACACCTCGCCGAGCGAGCCGCCGAACACGGTGAAGTCCTGGCTGAACACGCATACCGGGCGACCGTCGATCGTGCCGTACCCGGTGACGACGCCGTCCCCGTAGGGCCGGTTGGCCTGCATGTCGAAGTCATGGGCGCGATGCCGGGCGAGCTCGTCGAACTCGGTGAACGACCCCGGGTCGAGCAGGCCGTCGATCCGCTCCCTGGCGGTCATCTTGCCCCGGGCGTGCTGGCGCTCGATGGCCCGCTCCGAGCCGGCGTGGATAGCGTCGTGCCGGCGCCGCTCCAGGTCGGCTATCTTGCCCGCGGTCGTGTGCGGGGCCAGGGGCTCAGCTGGCTGGTCGGCAGGGCGGTCGGTCTCGGTAGACATGCGGACAGGTTAGGGCAGGCAGGTGTAGTGACCAGCAGCCTGGGCTGCTCAGAATGCCGGCACCGGGCCGACCGGGCCGGTCAGCGGGAGCACGACCAGGCATGGCGTGCGCACCGGCTGGGCCGGGTCGAGGGCGTTCAGCATGTCCGCCAGGGCGACCGGGTCGTAGGCGATCTCCAGGTGATCGGTCTGGTCCAGCGGGCACTGCCGCTGCAGCGTGATGTCGGTGACGTTGGCGGCGGCCGGCAGGAACGCGTTCGTGTACGGGGTCACCACCTCGTCGTCGACGCTCTCGATGACCGTGTACGAGACGCCAGGCACTGTCGGCTCGGCGTTGAGCGTGGCCAGGAACGCGGAACCCTGCTCCTGCTCAACGCAGGCCTCGCACAGCGCGCTCAGCCCGCCGTTGACCAGGCTGCTCAGGCCGAGCAGCTGGGCGAACGTCGTCAGTCCGTCCAGCGTGGTCCCGTAGTTCGACGGTGCCAGCGCGACGAACGTGCTGACCTTGGCCGCGCCGCCGAGGAAGCTGATGTAGTAGCGCGGCATCATGCCGCCCTGCGAATGCCCGACCAGGTCGACCTTGGCCGCCCCGGTCGCGGCCAGCACCTCGTTCACGAAGCTCGCGAGCTGCTGCGCCGACGCGGCGATCTCTCCGGTGCCCTGGATGTCGCTGGTGGGCGTGACGCCGCCGTAGTTGAAAGCGAACACGCAGTACCCGTTGTTAACCAGCAGCGGCGATGCCGCCTGCCAGTTGTCGTCCATGTTGGCGAACGTCCCGTTGACCAGGACTATGGGATACGGGTGGGCGGCGCTTGGCTGGCAGGAGAAGTTGTCGGCGCCAGGGGGCGGCACCGTCGGCGACGTGAAGCCGGACAGGTACCCGATGCTGGAGTCATAGGTGACCGGCAGCTGCGACTGGGCCAGCGCCGGGGTCGCCATGCCAGCCACCAGGCTCGCCGTGACGGCTGCGGCGGACAGACCGGCGATCAGAGTGCGGCGGAACGCGTGACGCATGGGTGCCTCCTCCCGCGCGACCGGGGGTCGCGTCGCCGGGCTGGCTGGGACCCCGCGGGCAGCAGCCGGGTCCCTCAGCCAGACGGCAGCCACATCGTCGGCCGGCAGCGGCGCCCCGGCCATGGCGTGACGTGCTGAAACAGCGCGGCGGATTTGTTGCGCCCGGGTGTGTCACCGGGCCGGGTGCCGTGCTAACGCGGGTGTGTCTGGACAGGCGGCCGTTACCTATTTAGCCTTGTAAATGTTTATTACTGGCCGGTAGCTCGCCACAGACTGAGGATCACCGCTGTGTCCGATCTGGCATCGGGGCCAGGCGCACCGCAGGCGGCGCGCCATGGCGCTGCCGTGAGCGCCGCGATCATGGCGGAAGCGGCCGCTGGCGTCTGGCCCGCGATTCCAGCCAAGATCGCCGATCAGCTGCGGCCGGTGCTGCCAGCCGTTGTGGAGGAAATGGTCGCCGACATTCTGGCGACGGTGCCCGAGTATTCGCGCCCGGCGCGCTCTGGTGACGAGTGCTATGAACACGCTGTCCGCCGGGGCGCGCAGGAGGCGGCCAGGCAGTTCGTTGACCGTATCGCCGACCCTGATGCGTCACGCGACCAGGCAGCGGCTGTGTTCCGCAGGCTCGGCGCGGCCGAGTCCGGTGAGGGCCGCAGCCTGGAGGCACTTCAGTCCGCGCTGCGGGCTGGGGCGCGCGTCGCGCTGCGGTGGATGACCCAGACGTCACAGTGGATGGACACCCCGCTGGAGACGCTGAGCCTGCTCACCGAGGCCATGCTCGTCTTCCTCGACGAGATCGCCGCGGAGTCGGCCGAGGGCTACGCCCAGGCTCAGGTGGCCGGTGATCTGCAGCGGAGGCAGTGCCGGCTGATTGGCCTGCTGCTGGCCGATCCACCCGCTTCGGCGGAGGCCGTCGCTGAGATGGCGCACCTGGCGCAGTGGCGGCTGCCCCGCCTGATATCGGTGATCGTGCTCGCCAGTCGCCCGCGCGGCCCCGGGATACCGGCAATGCCCGACGAGGTCCTGGCCGATCTCGACCGGGCGCCTGGCGTCCTGATCGTTCCGGATCCCTACGGGCCTGGCCGCCGGGCCATGCTCGACCACGGCCTGCGCGGATTCCGCGCTGCTGTCGGGCCGCCGGTCTGCCTGGCCGATGCGGTGAAGTCGCTGCACTGGGCGCGAGAGGCCGTCAGCCTGGCCGACCCGGGGGGTTGCGGCGAGCAGACGGTCGTCCACTGCGACGACCACCTGACCGAGATGGTGCTGCGGCGGGGCGGCGACCTGCTCGACCGCCTGGAGGCCAGGCGGCTCGCCCCGCTCAGCGAGATGCCACCGGGCAGGCAGGCCATGATGGCGGAGACCCTGCTGGCCTGGCTGGAGACCGGCAAGAGCGGCAGCGTTGCCTCGCGCCTGTTCATCCATCCGCAGACGGCCCGCTACCGCCTGCACAAGCTGCAGGAGCTCTTCGGGGAGCAACTCGACAACCCCGATGCCCGCTTCGAGCTTGCGCTGGTGCTGCGGGCCAGGCACGCGAGCCCGCAGCGGCCGCGCCGGTAACGGGGCTAGCTGGCGTGCTGGTGCGCCTCCCAGCAGGGGTACCTGGCATCGGCGCCCTCGCCAGCGATCAGGCTAGCCACGGCAACCCTGGTGGCTTCGTCGGCAGGGGTATAGGCAACCATCCGGGTGCCCGGCGCCGCCATGATCGCCAGCGAGTTCGACGTCATGGTCAGCTGGTCGTGCGCCGGGTGGCGGAAGATCTTGTGATACGTCGCCAGCGTAGCGACGTCATGCCGCTCCCACATCTGAGCGAACTCCGGGCTTGCCGTTTGCAGCCGCTGAATGAACCCGGTCCAGGCTGGCTCGCGCAGGTGGCGCCCGTAGGCAGCGCGGAGCTGGGCGACCAGCGTGGGGAGCTGGCTCTCACGGTTGATGTACGGGTGGCAGCAGGCGGGGTGGGTGAAGCTCAGCCACAGGGTGTTGCGGTCCTCCCGTGGCGCGCAAACCATTCCGGGGAACAGCGCGGCGTACGCGGCGTTCCAGGCCAGCAGGTCGAACCGCTCGTTTATCACGCTGGCCGGCAGCGTGACCAGCGCATCGAGGATCTGCTGGATCTCCGACACGACCAGGGCGTCCACGTCGGCGACGGCCGTCGCGTCCGGGACGTCGGCGAGCCGGTAAAGGTGCTCACGCTCCGGCGCGTCGAGCCGCAGCGTGCGGGCGATCGCGTCGAGCACCTGGGTGCTCGCGTTGATCGGGCGCCCCTGCTCAAGCCAGGTGTACCAGGTGAGGCCGACGCCGGAGAGCTGAGCGACCTCCTCGCGCCGCAGCCCGGCGGTGCGGCGCCGCGGTCCCGGGGGCAGCCCGGCACATTCCGGTGTGATCCGTTCCCTGCGGCTGCGCAGGAACGCGGCCAGCTCGGACCGCCGTATGTGCCCGCCAGCCCCCGTGGCCGTGATCGTGGCCGTGGTCATAGATCCATCCTGCACGCTGTGGCCTCTGGATGCCTGGTGCTGTCAGTACCAGGATAAGCAGGCTCCTGGTACCAGGATGAAGACCCTGTCAGCCTGGCTGGCATGACGCAGACAAGTTCTGGTAACACCGTGCATGTCGCGCCGCTTCCCGCGGCCGGGCTGGGGCGGTCACGCGCGCGCCCCGGCGTTCTCCTCGCTATCGTTCTGACCGGCCAGTTCATGGCGCTGGTCGATGCGTCGATCGTCAACGTCGCGATCGCGGCAATCCACACGAGCCTGCGGGCGTCAGGAGCCAGCCTGCAGCTCGTGATCGGCGGTTACACGATCGCCTATGCGGTCCTGCTAGTGACTGGGGCCAGGCTGGGTGACATTCTCGGCCACCGCCGGATGTTCCTGGCCGGGCTCATTGTCTTCACGCTGGCATCGCTCGGCTGCGGCCTCGCGCCGACGGTTGGCTCCCTGATCGCGCTGCGCTTCATTCAGGGCGCGGGGTCGGCCGCGATGATCCCGCAGGTGCTCAGCCTCATCCAGCGCACGTTCACCGGCGCCGCCAGGACCCGGGCGATGAGCAGGTACTCAGCGGTGCTGGCCGGAGGCGCGGTGGTCGGTCAGGTCGTGGGCGGCCTGCTGATCAGCGCGGACCTGCTCGGCAGCACCTGGCGCCCGGTCTTCCTGGTCAACGTGCCTGTAGGGATCGTGCTCGCGGTGGCTGGCGCACGGTACCTGCCTGCCAGCCGCGGCGAGCAGGCCCGTCTCGACCGGTCCCGGCTGGACCTGGTCGGCCTGGTGATGCTGGCCTGCGCGGTGTTCGCGCTCGTTCTGCCGCTGGTTCTCGGTCAGTCTGAGCACTGGCCGGCCTGGGGCTGGGCGCTGCTGGGCGCCAGCCCGGTGCTGCTCGTGGTCTTCGCGCTGGCTGAGCGGCGGCTGTCCGCCGCTGGCGGGGCGCCGATCGTGCCCGGCCGGGTCCTGCGGCTGCCGGGTTTTGCCCTGGCGATCGCCGGGGTGTTCCTGACGATGACGATGTTCGGCGGGTTCTTCTTCTCGTTCGCGCTGCAACTGCAAAGCGGCCTCGGTGACTCGCCGCTGCGGGCCGGCCTGACGTTCGCGCCAGCGGCCGCGACGTTCGGGCTCGTCAGCCTGACCTGGGGGCGCCTGCCGGCTCGCAGCCACGAGGGGCTGATCATCGCCGGGTTCGCTGCCTGCGCGGTCTCGCTGCTGGCGATGGCCGAGACGGTCCGCGGCGGCGGCACCGGCGGCACCAGCGTCTACGTCCTGAACGCGCTGTTCGGGGCGGGCATGGCGGCGGCGTACAGCCCGCTGCTGACCCGGACGCTGCTGCGCGTGCCCATCGCCGACGCCGCCGATGCCACTGGCGTGATCGTGACCGTGGTCCAGTTCGCGCTCGTGCTGGGAGTGGCCACGTTCGGGACGATCTACCTCAACCTGGCCGGGACCCTGCCCGCCGTCCCCGGCAACCCGGTGTTCCGGGTGCTTTCCGCCCACGCCGACGCCGTGACCTGCGTGGCGCTAGCGGCAGCCGCCCTCGGTGGCGCCGCCGTGGCGCTGGCCCGCCTGGCATCGTCCAGCCGGGTAGCCGTCCCGGCCGATGTCCCCCAGCCCGTGGCTTCAAGCCGGGGGGCACAGTAAGTGCGCGGGAGCACACCACCCACAATGGCCACGTGATGCGAAACGCCGAGCTGGACAGGGAGTCGCTGAGCGCTGAGTTGCTGCGCGAGGCGGTGATCCGGCCGGGCGGGCTCTGGCGGGACATCCGCGTGGTGGCCGAAACCGGGTCGACCAACGCCGATCTGCTCGCCCAGGCTGCCAGTGGCGCGCCGGAAGGCGTGGTGCTGGTGGCCGAGGCGCAGTCGGCTGGCCGCGGCCGGATGGGCCGGAACTGGGTCAGCCCGCCTCGCGCCGCGCTGACGTTCTCCATGCTGCTGCGCCCGGCGCAGGTCCCACCGGCCAGCCGGAGCTGGGTGCCGCTGCTCGCCGGAGTGGCGCTGGCGTCGTCGCTGCGCGCCGATGCCGGCGTTGACACGAGGCTGAAGTGGCCCAACGACCTGCTCGCTGGCGGCGGCAAGCTGGCCGGGATCCTGGCCGAGCAGGTGAGCCAGGCGATCGTGGTTGGCGCCGGGGTCAACGTGTCGGCCAGCAGCGACGAACTGCCGGGGCCAGCGGCGGCATCGCTGGCCCCGACATCTCTGGCACTGCTGGGCGCCGCTTGCCTGGACCGGCACCGGCTGCTCGCTGGCATGCTGGCCGAGTTCGAGCGCTGGTACCGGACCTGGGCTGGTCAGCTCGGCGACGCTGAGGCGTCCGGGCTGCGCCAGGAGTACCGAGCGCTGTGCGCGACGCTCGGCAGGCAGGTGCGGATCTCGATGCCAGGTGGCCGCGAGGTGACCGGCCTGGCGTCCGACGTGGACTCATCGGGCCGGCTCATGGTCGACTCCGCATCTGGCCTGGTAGCGGTAAGCGCCGGCGACGTCGTTCACGTCCGCTAAAAATACGTGCAACTATTCCCTTATGGCCGGTGATGAGTCCCTGGTCGAGGGCGAGCATTTGGTTCTGCGGCTGCACCCGCACTGGAAGACCGTTCTGCGGCCGTTGTTTCTGCTGCTCTTGATCGTCGTCATAGCCGCGGTGCTGCTTGTGATCCTGCCGACAGGCCACGACATGAACCTGGGCCGGCTCGCGATCGGCGTCGTGGCCTTGGTCGCTGCCCTCATCTGGACAGCGGTCCCGCTGCTGCGCTGGCGCACCACGACGTATGAGCTGACCACGCGCAGGCTGCGCCTGCGTCGCGGGATCCTGTCCCGGCAGGGCCGCGACTTCCCGCTGATCCGGATCAGCGACGTCTCGTTCTCGCACGGGCTGGTCGACCGGATGCTCGGCTGCGGCCGGCTGGTCGTGGAATCGGCTGGCGAGCACGGCCAGCTCGTGCTCACCGAGATCCCCGAGGTGGAGAAGGTGCAGGCCACCCTGTTCCAGCTGGTCGAGGACGAGCAGGCGCGGCTGGCCCGCGAGGAGCGCTGAGCTTCCAGCGGCGGGCCCGGGACTACCCTGCCGGTATGGAACCCCCCGCAGTCGACGGCGTCGCCGTCCGCAGGCCCGATGGTGCCGGGGTGACCGCGCAGATCGTGCTCGACCGGCCGGAAGCCATGAACGCGCTGAACACGGCGATGGCCGCCCGGCTGGCCCAGGTGTGCGCGGCTCTTTCGGCCGACCGGGGGGTCCGGGCTGTTGTGCTGTCGGGGACCGGGCGGGCGTTCTGTGTCGGCGCGGACCTGAAGGAGCGGAACGCGATGACCGACTCTGACCTGCTGGCGCAGCGTCCGGTGTTCCGCGCGGCGTTCGGCGGCGTGCTCGGCCTGCCGCAGCCGGTGATCGCCGGGGTGCACGGCTTCGCGCTGGGCGGCGGCTGCGAGCTGGCCTTGAGCTGCGACGTCATCGTCGCCGACGAGACGGCCGAGTTCGGGCTGCCTGAGGTCACCGTCGGCCTGGTCCCTGGCGGCGGCGGGACTCAGCTCGCGCTGCGCCGTCTCGGCCCTGGCCGCGCTGCTGAGCTGGTGCTCACCGGGCGGCGGGTGGACGCAGCCGAGGCCGGGCGGCTCGGGCTGGCTGACCGCGTGGTGCCGGCCGGAACGGCCGGCGAGCACGCGCTCGAGATGGCTGAGCGTATGGCGGGCAACTCGCCGGTTGGCGTTCTGAATGCAAAAAGGGCGTTGCGGCTCGGCGCTGGGCTGCCGCTCGCGGCCGGGCTTGAGGTCGAGGACTCCGCGTGGCGGGCCACAGCGTTCTCGGCGGACAGAAAAGAGGGCATCGCGGCGTTCACCCAGAAGCGCAAGCCACAGTGGCCCTAGCCCGAGCGCCAAAGGGGCGCGGTGCCGCGTTGTACTGAGGAGCGAAGGAGCTTGCGACTGAGTGACGAGGGAAACGCGGCGCCCCAAAGCGCCCCGGAGGCAAGCGAGGGCATAAAGAGATGAGCGATCTGCCCAAGACGATCTCCGTGCGCGAGGTCGGTCCGCGTGACGGATTGCAGAACGAGGATCCGGTTCCGACCGAGGCCAAGATCAGGCTGATCGACCGGCTGTCAGGGACCGGCGTGCGGCGGATCGAGGCGGTGTCGTTCGTCCGGCCGGGGGCGATCCCGCAGATGGCCGACGCCGACGAGGTGTGGCAGGGGATCGAGCGGGCGCCGTCGGTCCGGTACTCGGCGCTGGTACCGAACCTGCGCGGGGCCGGGCGGGCGCTGGAGCGCGGGCTGACCGAGATCGAGGCGGTGGTGTCGGCGTCCGACACGCACAACCGCAAGAACGTCAACCGGTCCACTGCCGAGTCGCTGGACGACATCGCCATGATCATCGACCAGGCGCATCAGCAGGGCGCGACCTGCCAGGTGATTGTGTCGACCGCGTGGGGCTGCCCGTACGAGGGTGACGTGCCGGTGGAGCGGGTGGTCAGCGTGGCGTCGCGGGCTGTGGCCGACGGTGCGGACAGCATCTCGTTCGGTGACACGACCGGCATGGCTACGCCCCGGCGGGTCCGCGAGCTGGTCGGCGCGTTCCGGTCGGCGCATCCGGGTGTGCCGCTGAACCTGCATTTCCACAACACCAGGGGGACCGGCCTGGCCAACGTGCTGGCAGCGCTCGAACTGGGGGTAGCGGACTTCGACGCCTCGGTGGGCGGGCTCGGCGGGTGCCCGTACGCGCCCGGCGCGACCGGCAACATCGCCACCGAGGAGCTCGTGTACATGGCCGAGGACATGGGAGTGGCCACCGGGATCGAGCTCGGCGCGATGATCGATGCCGCCGCGGACGCCGAGCGCATCATCGGCCGTCAGCTGCCCTCCCAGGTCCTGCGCGCCGGCCCGCGAACCCGCACAATCCCGGCATAACTGACCAGGCCCGGGCCATGAATGAGGCTTTGGTGCACACCCCACTACACCAAAACGGCATTCACGGGCGGCGCGGGGTGCGGCGCGGGGGAGCTGGGTCACGGGCGGCGCGGGGTGCGGGCGAGGGAGCTGGGTCACGGCCGGCGGCGGGCGGCGCGCTGGGCGTCGCGCCATCTGGCGAGGTCGGCCGGTGATGCGGCAGCGAACCAGCGCAGGTCGGTGATGGCCTTCCACACCAGGGCCGGGTTCGGGTGCTCAGCCAGCGCGTCGGCCAGCGCCGCGCCCAGGCCAGCGAAATCGTCCACCACGATTTTGGCCGGCCCCTCAGGAAGCGTCAGATTCAGCGACAGCCGGTAACCGTACTCAAAGTCGTGGTGCGGGATGACCCACGCCCGGCAGGAAGTGGCCAGGTCGTAGCATCTGCGGCGGCCGTACGTGCGATGGTCGAGGTAGACGCTTCCCCGCACCTCCAGGGTCCACCAGGGCCGGGTCAGGGCCAGGCAGCGCATGGCTGCCCATCCGCCGAGTTCAAGACAGGCCAGCGCTAGCAGCGCGTCGACTACCACGATCGCGGGGCTGTCTCCCAGCTCCAGGGACAGGCCGAGGGTGGCGTAGGCCCCGCCGAGGCCCACCGCGCTGAAGAACACGATGCCGGTGTAGGCCCAGGCCTGGTTGTGCCGCTTTCTGGAGTAACGCAGCGGGGCGGGGGCGTCTGTCACCGAGGTCCATCCCAGGCGCCGTGCACGGACAGGCTTTCCGATTCTCGCACGACCGCCGGACCTGGCCGGGGCCCCGGCGCGGCACGGCCGGCGGGGGAGGGGATCGGGGTACGCTCGCGGGCGTGGCGCAACCGCGAACTGGCCCGGGCGGGGCCGACCAGGTGCCGGTGATAGCGGTAGCGAGCGGGAAGGGCGGGGTCGGCAAGACCACAGTCGCTGTGAACCTGGCGCTGGCGCTGCACGCGCAAGGCCACGCGGTCGGTCTGGTCGATGCCGACCTGTACGGGCCGGACGTCCCGCGCATGCTGGGCCTGCGGCGCAAGCGGGACGCGTCCAGCATCATGCTGTCCGCTCCCCGGAGCCGGGCTGGCTCGCGGCTTGAGGTCGTCGAGCGCCACGGCATCCAGCTCGCGTCGGCGGCGTTCCTGCTGGGCGAGAACCAGGGGCTTGGTATCCAGGCCGACCTCGCGCAGCTCATGGTGCGCAGGCTGATCACCGACGCCGCCTGGGAGGACATCGGCTATCTCGTCGTGGACCTGCCGCCCGGTACTGCCGATATCCAGCAGTTCGTTCTCGGGCTGACGTCGCGGCCGGTGTTCCTGCTTGTCGTGGTGACGCCGCAGGTCATCGCGCACCAGGACGCGCGACGCCTGATCGCCTACCTGGGGCAGCACAACCCCGGCGTGCACCTCGGCGGTATCGAGAACATGAGCGGCCAGATCTGCCCGAGCTGCGGCCACCGGACCGAGCTGTTTCCCGCCGCGCCTGCGGAGGAGAGCATCTGGGGCCTGGTGCCCAAGCTGGTAAGCATCCCGTTCAGCGCCGCGGCGGCCGCTGACGCGGACCGGGGGCTGCCGGTGATGGTCTCGGGTGCCGTCCCCGAGCAGGCCGCCGCATACGAGGCGCTGGCCAAGGAGCTTTGCCAGTCGATCGGCGAGCGGGACGCCGCCCGGGCGTAACCCGCGCGTTCAGTCGGTACGCTCGCGTTCGTGAGCGAAGAAGTGCAGGCACCAGCGGGGGCCAGCGGCCACCCGGATCTGGCCGAGGTGAGGGCCACCATCTCCAAGGGCGGCGCCCCCCGGTATCACGAGGCCGCGGCGGCCGCCGGGAAGCTGTTCGCCCGGGAACGGATCGCGCTGCTCACCGACCAGGGCAGCTTCACCGAGGACGGCGCGTACGCCAACGCGCTGGCCGGGGACCTGCCCGCGGACGGCGTGATCACAGGCACGGCGACCGTGGACGGGCGGCCGGTCGCGCTGATGGCCAATGACTCGACGGTCAAAGCCGGCTCGTGGGGATCGCGGACCGTCGAGAAGATCATCCGGATCATCGAGAAGGCGTACTCCTGCGGCCTGCCCATGCTCTACCTGGTCGACTCGGCGGGCGCGCGCATCACCGACCAGGTCGAGATGTTCCCTGGCCGCCGCGGGGCCGGCAAGATCTTCCACACCCAGGTGCGTGCGTCCGGCTCGGTTCCGCAGCTGTGCGCGCTGTTCGGGCCTTCGGCTGCGGGCGGTGCCTACATCCCGGCGTTCTGTGACTTTGTCGCGATGGTGGAGGGGAACGCGTCGATGTACCTGGGCAGTGCCCGGATGGTGGAGATGGTCGTCGGCGAGCACACCACGCTGGAGGAGATGGGCGGTGCCCGCATGCACTGCACCATCTCGGGCTGCGGTCACTACCTGGCCGAGTCTGAGCACGATGCCCTGGCCGCTGTGCGCCAGTGCTTGTCGTACCTCCCGGAGAACTGGCAGGCTTCGCCGCCATCGGAGCCCGCCAGGGAACCAAAGCCGACCGACCTGCGCGGGCTGGTGCCAGCCAGCGACCGGCAGGCGTACGACATGCGCAGGTATGTGCGCGGTCTTGTCGACGAGGACTCGCTGTTCGAGATCCACGGGCTGTGGGCCAAGGAACTCGTCACCGGCTTTGCCCGCCTGGACGGCCAGGCGATTGGCGTCGTTGCCAACAACCCCATGATCAAGGGCGGAGTGCTGTTCACCGACTCGGCCGACAAGGGCGCGCGCTTCATCCAGATGTGCGACGCGTTCAATGTCCCGCTGCTGTTCCTGGCCGATGTGCCCGGCTTCATGGTGGGCACGGCGGTGGAGAAGCAGGGCATCATCCGGCACGGCGCCAAGATGATCAGCGCGGTTGCCGAGGCCACCGTGCCGAAGATCTGCGTCGTGGTCCGCAAGGCGTACGGGGCCGGCCTGTACGCGATGGCCGGGCCCGGGTTCGAGCCCGACGCCACGCTGGCGCTGCCGACGGCGAAGATCGCGGTCATGGGAGCCGAGGCCGCCGTCAACGCGGTCTACTACAACAAACTGGCAGCGATCACCGACCCGGCTGCGCGGGAGGAGGAAACCGCGCGGCTGCGCGCGGCCTACGACGCGGACATCGATGTGCTCAGGCTGGCCGGTGAGCTGGTCGTTGACGACATCGTGCAGCCCGAGGACCTGCGGTCGGAGCTCATTCGCAGGTTCCGCGCGGCGCGTGGCAAGGACCGGTCGCTGCCGCGGCGCAGGCATGGCGTCACACCTGTGTGACCCTCAGTTGTTAAATTGCCACTATCCGTTATCACTTCCTGGGCGTGGGTCGCAGGAAATACTCGCCATCCGCCATACGATCTGTGCATGACCAGCGTTTTGCTTGCCGAGGATGATCCGGCGATCTCGGAGCCCCTGGCACGCGCTCTTCGCCGGGAGGGCTACCAGGTCGGCGTGTCCGCCGACGGCCCTTCGACCATCGACGCCGCGCTCGCCGGCGGGGTGGACCTGATCCTGCTCGATATCGGGCTGCCCAAGCTCGACGGCCTTGAGGTGTGCCGGCAGATCCGGTCGGCGGGCCACGCGACCCCGGTGCTGATCCTCACCGCCCGTGCCGATGAAGTGGACACGGTGATCGGCCTGGACGCCGGGGCCGACGACTATGTGACGAAGCCGTTCCGGCTGGCCGAGCTTCTGGCCAGAGTCCGGGCACTGCTCCGGCGGGGCGCTTCAGAGAGCCGGGTGGTGCAGGGCGTCCGGATCGACGCCGATGCCCGCCGGGCCTGGGTCAGCGAACGGGAGATCGAGCTGACCTCAAAGGAGTTCGACCTGCTCGCGCTGCTGCTGGCTGAGGCGGGCAAAGTAGTCACCCGTGAGCAGATCATGCGTCAGGTCTGGGACAGCAAATGGTGGGGGTCCACGAAAACCCTCGACATGCATGTCTCATGGCTCCGCCGCAAACTGGGGGATGACGCGCACAACCCGCGCTTCATCACCACGGTCCGCGGCGTCGGGTTCAGGTTCGAGCGCGGTGACTGACAGCCAGGGCGGAGGCTGATCCGTGCAGCGCCGCCTGCTCGTCTCGACGCTGGCCGTCGCGGTGGTCGCGGTGCTGTTGCTCGGTCTGCCGCTGGCCTTCGTGCTGAGCCGGGTCCGCGAGGGCGAGGCCAGCGGTGAGCTCAAGCGTGACGCCACGACCCTGGCCACGGGTCTGCAGGAACGGGTCGACGCCGGGTTGCCGCCCGATGCCACCGTCGTGGGCAGGTCCCTGTCCGACCGGTATGTGATCATCACCCAGCGCGATGGCGGGAAAACGGTGGTCGGCTCCTCACCGCCGCAGCATCACACGATCACCGGGCGCGACTCGACCAGGGACTTCACCGTCACTGTTTCAGCCGATGACTCGTTCCTCACCAGCCAGGTGCTCAGCGGGCTCGGCATGATCGGTGGCCTGGCCCTGCTGGCGGTCGTCGTGGCCGTGGGCCTTGCCCTGCTGCAGGCGCAGCGGTTCACGCGGCCGCTGCAGGAACTGGCCAGCGCGGCCGACCGGCTCGGGTCCGGGGACGCCCGCCCGATGGGCCGCCGGTACGGGGTGGCTGAACTGGACCGGGTGGCCGAAGGCCTTGACGGCTCGGCGCAGCGGATCAACGAACTGCTGGCGGCCGAGCGCGACTTCGCCGTAGACGCATCGCACCAGCTGCGGACGCCGCTGACCGCGCTGTCGATGCGGCTGGAGGAGATGATCGAGGCAGCGAACTACCCGGACGTCGTGCGCGAGGAGGGCGCGGCCGCCCTGGCGCAGACCGAGCGTCTGGCCGAGGTCGTCGGCCAGCTGCTCGGCCGGGCCCGGCGGCCTGTGTCCGGGGTTCCCGCCCTGGCCAGCGTGGACGACATCGTCGCGCAGCAGGTCGTGGAGTGGGACCCGGCGTTCCGGCGGGTGAGCAGGAAACTCGAAGTGGCCGGTGAGAAGGGCCTGCACGCCTACGCCACGCCCGGCAGCGCGTCCCAGGTGATCGCGACGCTGCTGGACAACGCGCTCGTGCACGGCGCGGGCACGGTCACGGTCAGGACGTCGCAGACTCCGCGGTCCGTCGTGATCGAAGTCAGGGACGAAGGCAAAGGCGTGCCGCAAGAGCTCGTGCCGCGGATCTTCGAACGCAGCGTCACCGGTTCACCGAACGGCACCGGGCTCGGCCTCTCGCTGGCCCGGACCGTCGCCGCCGCCGACGGTGGCCAGGTGGTGCTGGTGCGGCCGCGGCCCGCGGTCTTCGCGCTGTTCCTCCCGCACGCCACCGGGACAGCGGACACCCCGGTGGTGACCGGCCCGGCCTAGCCGGCCAGGTAGCCTGCCTCTCGCAATGAAGGATCATCAGAACGTCAGGCAGGCCGCCACCGCGCAAGCACGCCGGCCGCGGGTGCCAGTCGTGGGCATGGTGGGCGCTGGCCAGCTAGCTCGCATGACCAGCCAGGCCGCCGTGAGCCTGGGCATAGGGTTCCGCGTGCTCGCGGCCGCGGCCGGCGAGAGCGCCGCGCAGGTCTGCGCGGGCACTCAGCTCGGCGACTACAAGTCCCTGGGCGACCTGACCGCGTTCGGCAGCGAATGCGACGTTGTGACGTTCGATCACGAGCACGTTCCGCGGGGGCACCTGGAAGCCCTGGAGCGAGCGGGCATGCGCGTGCGGCCCGGGCCAGATGCGCTCCGCTACGCGCAGAACAAGCGGGCGATGCGCGAGCGGCTGACCGCGCTGGGCGTCCCCTGCCCGCGCTCCGCGCCGGTCGCCAGCCTCGACGACGTGATCGCGTTCGCCGCGGTCTCCGGCTGGCCAGTAGTGCTGAAGGCGGTCAGCGGCGGGTACGACGGCCGCGGCGTCTGGGTGTGCGGCACACAAGAGGACGCCGCAGCCGTGCTGGCCCACGGGCTCGAGCTGCTCGCCGAGGAGCACGTCGCGTTCGAGCGCGAGCTCGCCGTGCTGGTCGCCCGCTCGCCGGGCGGCCAGGCGGCCGTGTACCCGGTCGTGCAGACCATCCAGAAGGACGGGATCTGCCGCGAGGTGCTGGCGCCAGCGCCGGGTCTTTCCGACGACAGCGCCATCGAGGCGCAGCGGCTGGGCCTGGACATCGCTATGGGCCTGCAGGTCACAGGCATGCTCGCCGTCGAGATGTTCCAGACGCCGGGCGGGCTGCTGGTGAACGAGCTGGCGATGCGGCCGCACAACAGCGGCCACTGGACGATCGAGGGCGCGCGCACCTCCCAGTTCGAGCAGCACCTGCGCGCGGTGCTCGACCTGCCGCTCGGGTCACCCACGCTCACCGCGCCGCACGCGGTGATGGTCAACGTGCTCGGCGGCGACAATCCTGACCTGGTCGGGGGGCTGGTCCACGTAATGGCACACGATCCCGCGGTCAAGGTCCACCTGTACGGCAAGGAGGTCAGGCGCGGGCGGAAGGTCGGTCACGTCACCGCGCTCGGCGACGACGTCGAGGAACTCCGCGACCGCGCCTGGCGCGCCGCCAGCTACCTGAGCAGCGGCCAGGACGAGCAGCAGTAGCAGACCGCAGCCGCAGAAGGAGAACGTATGGACAGCCAGCCGCCAGCCGGCCCCCTGGTGGGCGTCGTGATGGGCAGCGACTCCGACTGGCCGGTCATGGAGAAGGCGGTCACGGCGCTGCAGGAGTTCGGCGTGCCCTGGGAGGCCGACGTCGTGTCGGCGCACCGGATGCCACGCGAGATGCTCAGCTACGGGGCGCAGGCGGCTGACCGGGGCCTGAGGGTGATCATCGCGGGCGCAGGCGGGGCCGCTCACCTGCCCGGCATGCTGGCCGCAGTCACTCCGCTGCCGGTCATCGGGGTTCCTGTTCCGCTGGCCCACCTGGACGGGATGGACTCGCTTCTGTCGATCGTCCAGATGCCAGCGGGGGTCCCGGTGGCGACGGTGGCCGTGGGCGCGGCCCGCAACGCGGGCCTGCTGGCTGTCCGGATCCTGGCCGCGGCTAACGACGAACTGCGGGCCCAGATGCTGGCGTTCCAGGAGCAGCTTCGAGCGACGGCTCAAGCGAAGGGCCAGGCCCTGCGGGCCCGGCTTGGTGGCGAGCAAGGCTGACGGCCCAGACAACCAGCGCAGCGAAGGCCCAGAGCGGCAGGACGGCACCGAGGATGTCTCCGCCGATCCCGTTAGTCACCCACCAGTAAGGCGCGAGCACCGCCAGCGCGACCAGACCCCAGAGCATCGCCTGAACGGGGCGCGCTAGATAGGCAGCGCGCCGCGGGATCATCAGCGGCGGGATAAGCAGCAGCCAGACCCAGTGATGACTCCACGAGATCGGGCTGACCAGCAGGCCCGCCAGCGCCACCGGCAGGATGACGAACGACTGCTGGCCGGAGCTCGCCATGCGCCAGGCGACAAACGCGCTCACGGCCAGGGTCAGCAGCGCCAGCACAAGCCAGGCAGCGCCAGAGCCGTTGGCTGGGAACGGGGGCCGGTGCAGGATCGCGTTCCAGGACTGATTGCCGGCGTAGCCGAGGTTCCCGGCCCGGCCGGGCAGCAAGAGGTCGTGGAACCAGTAGTTGCGCGACAGCTTCGGCCAGAGCAGCCAGGACAGGCCAGCGCAGGCGACAAACGACACCCCCATGCGCAGCGCTGATTTCACGTCCCGGCTCACCAGCAGGACGATGCCGAAGACGAGCGGCGTCAGCTTGATCGCCGCGGCGATCCCGGTCAGCACCCCGCGATAAGGCGAGGGCACGAGCAGCAGATCGGCAACCACGACGAACATGAGGACAAGCTCGATCTGGCCGTAGTCGATCCCGCTCCGGACTGGCTCGAGGACGAGCACCGAGACGCACGACAAGGCCAGGGCGCCGCACCAGACAGGTGGCGACAGCTTGATGCCGCGGTCGCGCAGGACCAGCGCCACCGAGACGGCCCCGCCCCCGATGCTGGCTGTCCACAGCAGCCACTGGGTCACCGGGAAGGGCGTCCATTGCAGCGGTGACAGAGCCAGGAAGGCAAACGGGGGGTAGGTGAAGCGCAGGCGGTGACGTGTGAACACGGCGACGTAGGGGTTGCCCCCAGCCCACCAGTAGTGCACAGCGTCGCGGTATACCTGCAGGTCCAGTCCATCGCCGCGGGCCCAGACGAGCAAGTACGCGAACGCGGCCACGGCCGCGACCGTGGCTATGGCATACGCGGCGTACGGCGACGCCGAACGCGGCCCAGGCCAGCGTTTCATCAGCAATGTTTACCGCTCATCCATTGGCTTGAGCGGGCCTGCCGCAGGCTGCTGGCAGCGGGGCGGACCCGGGCGCGACGATCACTAGTGTCTGAGCCAGGAGTCTATAAGCGCGTGTAGAGAGTGAGCGTGAAGTCGCTGATCGGCCACTGCTTCCTGACGTGCCAGCCGCGGTCCTGCAGCAGGTCATAGCGCTGGAACGGGTCGATCTCTATAAGCCACACCCGGTGGACCGTGGCCAGCCTAGTGATGAGCTGCGCTGTGGGTACCTGACTGCCGGAGAGATCGTCTTCCTGCTCTGGGGTCCGGGCAAGAGCGATGTCTCGCAGGTGAGCGAAGCTGGCGGGATAGGCGGCGCTGATCTGCCGCCAGTACTCCGGGACGTAGATGACCGCGTCCCCTGGGCGCTCGTTGGCGGCAAGGGTCTGGGCGATCAGCCGGAAGTTGTCGAGGTGGCCGGCTGGTGCCCGGTAAGCCAGCTGCGCGGGCAGGCCCGCAAGCGCGATCACAGCGATTGCGGCGGCCGCGATGACCGTCCAGCGTCTTGCTGAGCCCGGTGTGGCTGCCGCGCGCTGCGCGACGTGAGTTACCAGCCTGTCCAGCCCGCTTCCGGCCAGCAACGCCAGCGCGGGCACGCAGAAAAGGATGTACCGCGAGTCAAAGGCGGGCGTGACCAGCCCGACTGCCAGAAGCACCAGGACCGGCAGGGCAAGCCACGGCAGTGCCAGCCGGGCGAGAGCCGTGCGCCCGCTGCCTGGCCGCCAGATTCCGGCGACGGCGAGCGGGATGATGACCGGCACCACCAGCCAGGATCCCGTCAGGCCGGATCCGCTGAGCCCGTCGAATACGCTGCCGACGGTGGTCCACGAGGTGAACTGGAGGAACCGTTCGGTGCCATGACGCTCGGACCAGGCCACGACCACTAGGGGAGTCAGCAGCACGGCGACCGCGCTCATCGCGATCAGCCAGCCGGCGAGATGTCCGCGACCGGCCCCGCGTTCCCCAGCGCTGGCTGAGACGGCCCGCGCCCGCTCGCTGCGGAGCAGCGTCACGGCGTGGGCTGGCACGAGCAGCAGGCTCATCAGATTCGCCCAGCCCATCACGGCCACGACCAGCGCGTAGCAGGCCAGCCACCGGCCCCGCCTGACCGTAGCCGCCTCAGTCCGGACCAGGAGATAACTGGCCAGCACGGCCAGCGCCATCACCAGCGCGTAGGACCGGGCCTCCTGCCCATACCTGCTGCTCACCGGCAAGAGAGCAAAGATCAGCCCGGCCAGCAGGCCGGCCCGGGCCGACACAAGCCGCCGGCCAAGGGTCGCGACGCCAAGCGCAGTGGCTGACACGGCGATCGCTGACGGAAGCCGGAGGCCCAGCTCACTCATACCGAGCAACCTGGCCACGTACCACATCAGCAGGTAGTAAAGGCCGTGAACCGCATCGGTCCGGCCGAGCATGTGCCACAGCTCCGGCAGTGGCCGCCGGATCGCCGACAAGGTCGAGGCCTCGTCTCTCCACAGCGACGGCCCGCTGATCGACCACAGTGCCAGGCCCAGCATCACCACAGGCGGCAGGGCAACTGGCGATATCCGGCCAAGCCGCGACATCACCCTAGGAATGCGTGTCCTTGGTAAAGAACTCGGTGACCCCTTCCGGAAGTGACAGCCGCAGCGTGCTGGCCGAGCACCGGTAAAGCGCAGAACTGGGTTGCGACGAAGACGTAATTGAGGTGGTTTTGACGGGCGACCCGTTGCGCAGGTACGTAAATTCGCCATGCGCTGACAAGTTCTGCATCAGCAGCTTCCCGTCCTTGGTGGTATAGCGGGCGGTAGCGCTGCCTGAGTAGGTGAGCGCATAGGTCACGCCGCCTATCTGCGCCTCCAGGGTCGGGAGGCTGCTGCCACTGCCATAGTCGTCGGTCTGGACGCCGCTGGCCTGAAACGTCGTACTCGGCCCGTGGCCGGTGTAGAGCACGGTCACGCTGCCGGACTGGATGTCCGCCGATGTCATCGTCCAGGTGCCGAACAAGCACGAGTTCAGCGAGCTGGCGTTCGGGTTCTGGCTCCCCCCATGCAGGGCCAGGGTGGCCACGCCGTAGCCGATCAGACCCGCGACGATCACGGCGGCTGCAATGAAGCCGCCCAGGGCCGCCCGGTCCAGACGGCGGCGGGGCGCTGGCAGCAGGGTGCTCGGCGACATGGGCCCGTCGGGCGCCAGCAGGGTCCGGGGGAGCGTCGCCGCGGTCCGCGGCGCGGGCACAGGCGCGACGTCGTGACGGGGCAGGTCGGCCGCGACAGCAGGTGGCAGCCAGGATCTGGTGAACTCTAAGGTGCCCGCTGGGACCAGCGCCCGGCACTCGTCGACGACCTGAGCGGGGGTGGGCCTCGCCCGCGGGTCCATGGCCAGGCAAGCCTGGATGAGCCGCGCCAGGCGGCCAGGGCAGCCGGTCAGGTCAGGACCGGAGTGCATCACCCGGTACCACACCGCCGACTCGTCGCCGTCCCCGAACGGCGCCCGGCCGGTCGCCGCGAAGGCGGCCAGAGCGCCGAGCGCGAACACATCGGTCGCCGGCGTCAGCTGACCACCCTGCCACTGCTCGGGCGCCATGAACTGCGGCGACCCGATGCGGAAGCCAGTGCGGGTCAGCGTCGGCGCGTGGACAGCCCGGGCGATCCCGAAATCGATCACCCGCGGGCCGTCGGCCGCCAGCAGCACGTTCGACGGCTTCAGGTCACGGTGCACCAGGCCGGCGGCGTGGATAGCCATCAGCGCCTCGGCTACCCCCGCCACCACCAGCAGCACGCTCGCCTCCGGCAGCGGCCCGTGACCGGAAACTGCCTCGGCCAGCGACGGCCCGGGGACGTACACCGTCACCAGCCACGGCGGCGACCCGTCCGGGTCACCGTCAAGCACCTGAGCGGTGAACAGCCCGCTCACCCGTTGCGCCGCCGCCATCTCCTGCCGGAACCTGGCCCGAAACTCGGGGTCATCGCCCAGTTCCGGCCGCAGCACCTTGATCGCCACCGGCCGCCCGCCCGGCGTGAAAGCCAGGTAGACGCGGCCCATCCCGCCGGCGCCGAGCCGGCCAGCCAGCCGGTAGCCACCCAGTTCGGCTGGATCCCCCTGCAGCAGTCCTGAAGGCATGAAAAGTTGGCCTTTCTTCGAAGCAGACGGAGCCTACCTCGCCGCGTACGGGCACAGGCTGCGGTCAGCGCGATTCCGGAATGTCAGTACAGATCAGGCCCCAGGGACGCCCGCTGGCCCGGGTGATCACGACCGTGGCCCGGCCGGGGCCGCGCAGTCCCAGGCGGCGGTGGATCTGCTGCACGTCACCGGCGAGGCCGCGGCGCCTGATGTCGACGGCCCCGATGCCGAGGTCCGCCAGCCTGCGCGCGAAATGCCGCTCGTGCCATGGCGCGGACTCCAGCACCCGCAGCGTACGCGCGAACGGCGTTCGCAGTTCCCGGTCGCAGGACAAGAACGCGATCTCCGGGTCGATCTGCCAGGCGTCAAGCTGCCGGGCCAGCTCCTGGACCAGCCCGGCCCGGGTCACCGCCGGGTTCGGGTCGAACAGGAAGGCGCCCGGCGGCGCGACCGGCACTGGGTCGGCTGGAGCTGACGTGAGCGTGTCGCCGGACGGGAGCACGGTGGCCCGGGTCCCGGCCGTCGCCAGCGCCGGGGACCAGAGCGTGGCCTCTTTAAGGTCCCGGCCGACCGCGACGAACTCTGCCTCCCAGCCGTCCGGGACCTCCTCGCGCGGCAGACCGGGGGCGGCCTTGATCCCCACGGCGGGCACCTGGCCAGCCAGGGCCAGGCACCAGGCCAGCGGCGGCTCACTGCGCCCGGCTGAGAGGCGCCGTCCGCCGGCCCGGCGGGCCGGGTCGACGAACACACCGTCCACCCCGGCCAGCGCGACCTCGCGCACATCCGCGCAGACCACCGCCAGCCCGTCGGCGGTGCCGTAGACGGCGGCGTTGTGCCGGGCGAAGGCCAGAGTCACGGGGTCATGGTCGACAGCGAGCAGCCGGCGGCCTGCGCCGAGGGTGATCAGGTTGCCGCCGATGCCGCAGCACAGGTCGGCTACGAGCCCGCCGGCCGGGAACCGGAGCGCAGCATGCGACGCCGTCGTCTCGGAGGACGCCTGCTCCAGGCCGTCGCGGGTGAACAGCATCTGGCTGGCCCGGCTGAACTTGGCCCGCCCGGCGGCGCGCAACGCGACCTGGGTGAGCGCCGCTGCGATCAGGCCGGGCGGGTAACCGCCGCGCAGCGCCTGGGCGAGTTCCAGTGCCCGGTCGGGGCCGGCGTCCTCGCCTGACAGCCGGTCGAGCAGCTCACGGCCCGGCGCAGTCAGCAGATCTATGGTCACCCGTGCTCCAGATCCAGGATGCGACGTGGCCGGCAGTGGTCAGCGTTCGGAAAATCAGGACTTAACATCATGCCCATGAGCGCTGACTTTCCTGCCTTCGCCCTCTCGCCTGAGCATGAAGCGCTGCGCGAGGCGGTGCGCGCGCTCGCCGACGAGAAGATCGCCCCGCATGCCGCCAAGGTCGACCAGTCCGCCGAGTTCCCGCAGGAGGCCCACGACGCGCTGGTCAAGGCTGACCTGCAGGCCGTGCACATCCCCGAGGAGTACGGGGGCGCTGGCGCCGACGCGATCGCGACCGCGATCGTGATCGAGGAGGTGGCGCGGGTGTGCGCGTCGTCCTCGCTGATCCCGGCGGTTAACAAGCTGGGCACGATGCCCCTGATGCTCGCGGCCTCGCCGGAAGTCAAGCAGCGCTACCTGCCGCCGGTCGCCAGCGGCGAGGCGATGTTCTCTTATGCGCTGTCCGAGCCCGAGGCCGGTTCCGATGCTGCCGGGATGAAGACCCGCGCGGTCAGGGATGGCGATCATTTCATTCTGAACGGGGCCAAGCGCTGGATCACCAACGCCGGTGTCTCTCGTTACTACACGGTTATGGCTGTGACTGACCCCGCTGCTGGCTCAGGCGGGATTTCGGCTTTCGTGGTGGAATCCGGCGACGAGGGGTTCTCATTCGGTGCCCCGGAACACAAGATGGGCATCAAGGGCTCCCCGACCAGGGAGCTTTATTTCGACAACTGCGCGATCCCGGCTGACCGGATGATCGGGGAGGAGGGCACCGGGTTCCGCACCGCGCTGGCTTCGCTGGACCACACCAGGGTCACGATCGCGGCCCAGGCGCTCGGCATCGCCCAGGGCGCGCTCGACTACGCCACCGGGTACGTGAAGGAGCGGCGCCAGTTCGGCCGGGCTGTGGCCGAGTTCCAGGGCGTGCAGTTCATGCTGGCGGACATGGCGATGAAGGTCGCCGCGGCGCGGGAGCTGACCTATGCGGCAGCGGCCCGGTCGGAGCGGGCGATGTCGGGGGAGCGGGTGCCCGACCTGACCTTCATGTCCTCGGCCTGCAAGTGTTTCGCGTCCGACGTGGCCATGGACGTGACCACCGACGCCGTCCAGCTTCTCGGCGGCTACGGCTACGTCCACGACTACCCGGTCGAGCGCATGATGCGCGACGCCAAGATCACCCAGATCTACGAAGGCACCAACCAGATCCAGCGCGTGGTCATGGCCCGCCAGCTCCTGAAGGGCTCAAGCTGAGGGACTGCCAAACCCATGGGCAGGCTTGCACCGGCCGAAGATGCGGCGGCATTTGGGGAGCGGCTTAGGGCATACCGCCAGGCAGCCCTGCTGTCTCAGGAGGATCTGGCCGAGCGGTCGGGCTTGAGTGTCCGGGCGATCGGCGGCATAGAACGTGGTCACACGCGCTGGCCGAATCCGGCTTCGGTTCTCCGTCTTGCCGCAGCACTGGGGCTGACCGACGCGGAGCGGGCGCAGTTCATCGCCGCTGCTGACCGCCGTCTGGCCGCTGGGTCGGACAGGCGATCTGGAGATGTGGCTCCTGA
>Ga0335074_10000801_pt1 | contig 43061 bp, 37 predicted proteins | sample Lox_Sample_23_FD_206715 | JGI IMG/M metagenome (GOLD analysis project Ga0335074, IMG submission 206715) | Soil microbial communities from Loxahatchee National Wildlife Refuge, Florida, United States - Lox_Sample_2.3 | ecosystem: Environmental > Terrestrial > Soil > Wetlands | place: USA...
GCGAAGATCGACAGGATCGAGATGGTCAGTGCGATCGCATAGGGAGAGTTGACATTGACATTGCCTCTGCCGCCGATTTGGATGTTGTCATTGGTGACCGACCCGAACGTCAGCAGAAAGAAGAGCGCGAACGCGATGATGAACAGCGGCGAGCGCAGCTGGTAGCGGCTCTCGAAGGCGGCGATGTGCCGGAGCATGTCAGGCCACGGCGGCGGCGGCGGCGCTGTGGCGCCGGCCGGAGAGCGTCGCGAAGTACAGGTCCTCGAGCGTCGCCTCCGTCGGCTCGAAACCCTCGCCCGGGTTGCTGCCGGCGACGACGCGCACCTCGTGGCGTCCCCCTCGCAGGCGCGTGGAGATCACCTCGTGGCGCCGCCGGACTTCGGCGATTCGAGACTTGTCCACGACGCTACGCCAGATGCGCCCCCGGATCGCCGCCAGGAGCTGCGCGGGCGCACCCGCATGCACGATGCGGCCGCCGTCCATGATGGCCATGTTCGAGCACAGGTCGGTCACATCGTCCACGATGTGCGTGGAGAGGATGACGACGACGCTCTCGCCGATCTCGGCGAGCAGGTTGTTGAAACGCTGACGCTCCTCGGGATCGAGTCCCGCCGTGGGCTCATCGACGATGATCAGACGCGGCGTACCGATGAGTGCCTGCGCGATGCCGAACCGTTGTCGCATGCCGCCCGAGAATCCGGCGACCGCCTTCTTGCGCACCTCCCAGAGATTCACCTGCCGCAGCAGCGCCTCCGCCGTTTCCCGGCGCTCGCCACGCCCCGAGATGCCCTTGAGCACGGCCAGGTGCTCGAGCAGATCCTGCGCCGACACGCGCGGATAGACCCCGAAATCCTGGGGCAGGTACCCGAGCACGGCGCGCAGCCGCTCCGGCTCGCGCAGCACGTCGATGTCGTCGAAGCGGATGCTGCCTTGCGAGGGTGTCTGCAACGTCGCGATACAGCGCATGAGCGTGGACTTGCCGGCCCCGTTCGGGCCCAGCAAGCCGTACATTCCGGTCGGGATGGCGAGCGTCACGGCGTCGAGCGCTCGCGTGCCGTTTGCGTAGACGTGGGTAAGTCCCGAGACCGTGAGCATCGAGGAGACCCTCAGCGGTGCGACCTCGTCAGCCTAGTTGAAGCCGGCCATCGAGGCAAAGCAGGACGGCGCGCAGAGCGGCTTGTACAATCCTCACCCTCCGGCTCCCGGTCAGAAAACCAGATGAGCTCATCCGCACTATCCAGGGCGCGCCTTGCGCGCATGCAGGACATCCTCGCGGGCTACGTCGATTCCGGTGAGATTCCGGGCATCGCAACGCTCGTCAGCCGGCGCGACGACGTGCACGTCGACACGATCGGCCTCAAGACATCGGGCAGCTCCGATCCCATCCGGCGCGACACCATCTTCCGGATCGCATCGATGACCAAGCCGATCACGGCCGCTGCAACCATGATCCTGCTCGAGGAGTGCAAGCTCCGGCTCGATGAGCCGGTGGATCGTCTGCTGCCCGAGCTCGCGAACCGCACGGTGCTCAAGCGGCTCGACGGCCCCCTCGAGGAAACGGTTCCGGCGGCACGGCCGCTCACGACGCGCGACCTGCTCACGTTTCGCATGGGCTTCGGCATGATCATGGGACCGCCGAATGTCCACCCGATTCAGAGGGCCGCGACCGAGGCCCAGATTTTGGGACTCAAGCCCGCGTCACCGCACGCGCCTGATGAATGGATCAAGAGGTTCGGCTCGTTACCGTTGATGTATCAGCCGGGTGAGCGCTGGCTGTATCACACGGGCTCGGACGTGCTCGGCGTGCTCATCGCCCGCGCATCGGGTAAGCCCTTCGAGACCTTTCTCCGCGAGCGGATCTTCGAACCCCTCGGGATGAATGACACGGGCTTTAGCGTTCCGGCCGCGAAGCTCAACCGGCTGGCGTCCTGTTACCAGGTGAATCCGCAGACGCGAGCGCTCGAGCTGTACGATGCGGCGAGCGATAGCGCGTGGGCCGCTCCGCCGGCATTTCCGGCCGGAGGCGGGGGACTCGTCTCGACGCTCGACGATTACCACGCCTTCGGACGGATGCTGTTGAACCGCGGACGGCACGGCAACGAGCGCATTCTCTCGCGCGCCGCCGTCGAGGCGATGACGACAGACCAGCTCACTGCGCCGCAAAAGGCCGCCGCGAGCTTCATTCCAGGCTGGTTCGACTGTCGCGGCTGGGGATTCGGTGTTTCGGTCGTCACCCGACGCGACAGCATTGCGACGTCGCCCGGCCAGTTTGGCTGGGGCGGCGCGTTCGGGACGGCCTGGCTCTCCGATCCGCGAGAAGACCTGGTCGCGCTCCTCATGACACAGTGCCTGGATTTCCCGCCCAGGCCGGCCGGTGTGCGAGCGGACTTCGCCACGGCAGTGTATCAAGCGATCGACGATTGAGCGACGCGGACGTCCGATCAGCGTGGGATCCGTACCGCCGTCGCGAAATCCTTGCCCTGGCAGCGACAGCCGATTCCTCGGCAGGGCGCGCAGTACAGCCGCGCTGCGACGGTGGCGAGCCGCATGCGCGGCCCATAAATTTGAATGAAGAAGCGCGCGGGAATCTCGCGCGTGTGATCACAGCAGCGGCAGTGAACGCAAAGCGTCCACGCGCCGTCGTACTCTCCGAGGCAGCGGATCTTCTCGATCGGAACGGGCACCCCGATAGCCTGCTACCGGGCGCTCCCCGTCGTCTATTCAGTGCGCACCGGCGGGGCGCACTGTATGTCGGTCTTCGCTACGGTTGCGGCCGCGCGGCGTCGCTCGCGCGTCCGAGATGCTGTACGGACCCATTCGGAAGCATCACATCGCCCGCCTCGGCCCCCACGGGGCACGCGCCGATGTACCTCTGGTCCTGCGTCAACGTGGATTGCGTCACGCCCTTCAAGGCCGGCGTGTAGGTGACGTGCACCACGGTGTGCGTGCTATTGCCCAGGAAGAGCGTCGTTGACTTGCTCTCGATGGTGGTTCCGCCGACCTCGCAACGGGTCTCGACCGAGTACCTGTTCGCGGCGAGGTTCTCCTTGACCGTCGTGCAGCTCTTCGTGCTCTTGGAATTCTCCCGCGCTTGCTGGTCCGAGGCGTGACTGCGGCACAGCGTCGATGTGAAGTCCGTCGTCTTGTTGGAGGGATGCTCGACGTCGTGGCTGTGGATCGACCAGAGCCCTTCCTTGAGCGGTGGCGGCTCCTCCGCGAGTACCGGCCCGAGTGACGGCAAGATCAGGGTCATCGCACTGATCATGCCGTTCAAGATCGCTTGCGAACATTTCGGCATCATCGGTCTCCCGAGAGGCGCATTCATCCGGGCGGCGGCGTCCGCGATCCTACGCCCGTCCTGGCCGAATCGGTACCGACATGCCGGAAGGTGTACACTCGTTTTCACAGGGCAGGCTGATGCTGGGTCTAGTTACAATTGCCAGGCTCTGCGGGAGTCGGGCGGTCCATTTTGTGCCGAGCAAGGGAGAGGATCCCGGTGTTCCGCGCGATTCGCGCCGCGCCGCTCTCGTCGGTCTCATCGTCACGCTGCTGCTCGTAACGGGCGGCGTCGTGCTCGTGCACGTGCTCGGACGTGCCGCGAAGCTGCAGGACTGCGTCATGTCGGGCCGTACGAACTGCGCGCCGATCGAGGTGTCGCCTGGCTCAGGATCGCGATGATCGCCTGCACCGGCTTGAAACCCCGGATCCCATCACCCCCCTTCGCCGCCATGAGCGGGGTTCTGCCGAGATCGTCCATCACATCGATCCGCGCGCCGTGCTGCAGCAGGTATTGCACGACCGGCGTCCAGCCGCGGAAGATGGCCCCGTAGAGCGCCGTCTCCCCCTGGCGCTTGGTCATGCTGCTCGCTCGGGCGATCCGCCCCGAGTGGCTGCTGGTGTCGGTGACGCGGGCATTCACGTTGGCGCCTGCCTTGACGAGCAGTTCGAGCGTGCGCACGGCGTTCGCGGCGGCGTCCGGGCCGAAATCACCGCGAAAATCGGGCACGATGGTTCCGGGACCACCCCGCATACCCATGCCGGCGGCGGCGATGAGCGGCGTCACGCCGTTCACGTTCGGCAGATCGACGAGCGCACCATGCTGCAGCAACAGCTCGATGACCTCGTTGTCGTGCGACATGGCCGCCCGCAACAGCGGCGTGCAGCCGGTCCGCAGAAGATCATCGGTGAACCGCCCGCTGTTGCCGCCGCGGCCAGGGCGGTGCAGGTTGAGCTGCGCGTTCGGATCGACGCCCGCATCGAGGAGCATGCGGATGATGTCGACCGCGGTGGTCCGATCGTCCGCGGATTTGACGCGCCCTTGCGGCTGCGTCTGCGCGCCGTAGCCCGGGCCGGCGCGGCGGATGAACGTATGCATGTCGACCGCGACATACAGCGGCGTGCGCCCGTACCAGTCCCAGGTGCTGGGGTTCGCGCCGTGCTGGAGGAGGTACTTGGCAACGCCGAAGTGCAGGTTATCGAGCGCCGACATGAGGGGCGTGATGCCCTCGGGCGTCGGCTTGTTCACGTCCGCGCCGCCCCTCAGCAGTGATGCGACGCAGGCCTCGCAGCCCGCGCGTACGGCATAGAGCAGGGCGGTGAGACCTCCTTCGGGACGGTACTGGGCGCGCGGCTCCGAGGTGATCTGCGTCGCCCGGTCGAGCCAGTCGTTGTACACGGCGCGCAGATCGACCTCGGCGCCGTGCTTGACCAGATACTCGGTCATCGCGGGGTAGCCCTGGGCCGCCGCCCACATGAGCGCCGTCTGGCCGCGCCACGTCTCTCGAGCATTGACGTTCGCGCCGTGGCGGACGAGGAGCTGCGCGATCTCGAGCTGGCCGTCGCGGGCGGCGAGCATCAGCGGCGTTTGTCCGTCCGCGTTCGGCGCATCGGCCTTGGCGCCGGCCCCGAGCAGGATCTTGACGAGCTCGAGGTTGGCGGCCTTGACGGCCTCGGCGAGCGGCTCGGACCCGAACTTGTTCATCGCGTTGGGATCCGCGCCGTGCGCGAGCAGGGCTTTCACGAGGCCCACATCGAGCCGGTAGGTGGCCCAGTCGAGCGGCGTCGTCCCATCGCCCTGCGGCGTGTTGACGTTCATGCCGGACTCGACGAGCTTCAGTGCCGCGGCATCGTCGCCCGCCTGAATCACGTCGGCGAGTCCGGGACCCGCATACGCGGTGCCGGCAGCGCCCAGCACGCCGACTGCCGCGATCAGCCACCGATTGAGGATGGTCATGCGAGCCTCTCGCCTAGACGATGTTCGGGGCGAGCGCGTCCTCGAACCCCCACAGCCCCTTCAGCGCGTCGTACACGAATTTCTTGGGGTCGTTGAAGGTGCGGGGAAGTCCACTCAGCACGCCCTCATCGAGCATGTCCCGCGCGCTGTAGCCCTTGCGCAAGAGGTCGACCATGCGCGTGTAGACGGTCTGCAGCAGATCGTGCTCCGCCGCGAGCTCGTGCCGCGAGACGACCGGGCCGAAAGCAGGCACGATCTGCGTCTGCTCGTCCGCGAGCTTGTAGAGGAGCTCGAGCGCATCGAGGCGTCCGCCGAGCCAGCCGCCCGCGAACCAGTCGAACTGCGGATCGGCCGAGGGCGAGGCGACGTGACCGACCGCGAGCACGTTGGAGTCGCGGAAGTACACGTAGCAGTCTCCCTGGGTATGCGCCGCAAGGAGATGACCGTACTCGATATGCTCGCCCCCCGCGGCCAGGCGACCGGTCGAGTAGAAGACCTGGGTCGGCCAGGCCGCCTTCGGCATGGCCTTCACGTAGCGGTCCTCATCCGGATTGTAGTGATCCGTCGCGATCCAATCCCGCGTCTTCGCTTGCGCGATGATGGTGGCGCCGGCCCCGCCGAAGGCCGCGTTGTTTCCGGTCTGATCCGCATGGTAGTGCGTGTTGATGAGCGTGTGCACACGCCCGTCGCCCGGCAGCGCTCGCAGCGCACGCAGGAGCATGTCCCCATCGCCGGGACTGCCGCTGTCGACGAGCAGCCGTCCGTCGGCGGCGGTGAGCGCAACGACGTTGCCTTCGACGCCGCTCACGACGGCGATCTTCTCGGTGAGGCGCCGGCTGTGCGCTTCGGCCGCGGGCGCGGCCGCGCCCGCGAGCGGCGCGAGGGCAAGGCCCATCAATCCGGTCACCGTACCTTGCAGCAATGCTCTGCGATCCACCGCGCGTTCCCCGCTGATCCCGGGCTTCAGACCGGGATCACGCCGGTGCTGCCGCCGAACCTCTGCGCGTCGACGCCGACGACGTTCAGCATCGTGAGCAGCACGTTCGAGAGCGGCGTGTGCGGCGGCAGCTCGATTTGCTGGCCGCCCTTCACCCTGCCGCAGGCGCCGCCCACGAGTATGTTGGGCAGCGGGTAGCTGTCGTGCCGATCGCTGTTGCTCATGTTCGAGCCGTACAGGAAGATCGAGTGATCGAGCAGCGTGCCCTCACCATCCGGCGTCGCAGCGAGCTTCGCGAGAAAGTCCCCGAAGCGCTCCGCATGCCACGTCTGAATCTTGATCAGCTTCTGCAGTCTCCCGAGGTCGTTCGCGTGGTGGGAGAGCGGATGGAAGGCATCCGGCACCCCGATGAAGTTGTACGTGCGGTTGGTGCCTTCCGAGACCATGTAATAGGAGACGACCCGTGTCACGTCCGCCCGATAGGCGAGCGCGATCAGATCGAACATGAGCTCGACCTGCTTGTCGAACTGGTCCAACACACCGACCGGAGCTTCCGGCAGCGTCACGTTCTGCAGCCGATGGGCCTGCGCCTGCTCGATGCGGCGCTCGATCTCGCGGACCGTGTCGAGGTAGTTTCCGAGAACCGCCCGGTCGCCCGGCCCGAGCTCGCGCTGCAGATCCTTGGTGCGGTCCGAGATGAGGTCGAGCAGGCTCGAGGTCTGATGGGCGATCGCCGCGCGCTCCTGCACCGTGTCGCCCTCGCCGAAGAGCTGGGTGAAGACCTTGCGCGGGTTGTACTCCATCGGCAGGGGCGTGTTCGCGTCGCGGAACGAGAGCGTCGAGCTGTAGTAGCAGCCGCCGACGGCGCCGCCGCAGGCTGCGACCTGGATGGTCGTTTCCGATGCCACCTCGAGTGAGGGTAGCGCGGTCACCTGCCCGATATGCCTCGCGACCGCCTGGTCGCACGTCATCGCCATGTCGGGAACGACGGAGGCCGTGTTCGGCTTCACGCCGCTCAGCCAGGCGGCCGGAACCAGGACGTGCACGGAGTCGAGACTCGCGAGATCCTCGAGGTTCGTGAAGGCGGTGACGTATCGCTTGTATCGCTCGAGCGAGGCGAGAATCGGGCTCAGTTTGAAGTCGGCGCCCGAGCCGCTCGACGACCAGTGATCCATCTTCGCCCCATAGGGCGTGTTGTTCATGATGGCACCGTGCGGCCAGTAAAAGAATCCGGCGCGCATCTTGGGCGCCGCAGCCGTCTTGGCGAGCGCCGTCGCGGCCGGAATCATCGCATCGAGCAGCGGCAACGCGAGTGCGACCCCGGCGCCCTTCAAGACGGTGCGGCGAGAGAGATGCTTCTTGGTCAGGAACATCGACGTCGGCCTCCTCGTGAGCTCACGGGCTCGGCCCCTTCGGGCCCCCGAGCGCTGCGGTTTTGAGACCCGTCGGCACAGTCGGCTTCCCTTCGATCTGCATGCGAAAATCGTCGCTGTTCACGATGCCGAGCACGACCGCGGCGAAGCGATAGTCGTCCTGCTTCGCCGCTTGAACGATGGCGCGCACTTGCGGCATGTCGTAGTACGCGATCTTGCGGCCGAGCCCGTACATCATGAGCTTCTCGGTCAACGCCGTGACGAAGCGCTCCGGGCGGCTCATGAGCAGCGCACGCAGCTGGTTGACGCCGTTGATCCGCGTGCCGTTCGAGAGCGAGGACGCCGGATCGATCTGCTCGTTCGCGACGGCATCGAACGTGCGCCACGCACCCGTCGCATTGAAGTTCTCGAGCGCGAGGCCATAGGGGTCGATCACCCCGTGGCACTGGCGGCAGCTCGGGTTCGCGCGATGCGCCTCCAGGCGCGCGCGCACGGTCGTCGCCTTCTGTCCGGGCTTCACCGACAGATCCATGTTGACGTTCGGCGGCGGCTGCGCGGGCGGTGTGCCCATCAGCTTGTCGAGCACCCACGCGCCGCGCCGCACGGGCGAGGTGCGGTCCGCGTAGGAGGTCTCCATCAGAAACGCGGCCTTGCCGAGCAGACCCCAGCGCACCGGGTTCTCGAGGGTCACCCGCCGGAACTGGTCGCCGAAGACCGAATCGATCCCGTAGTGGCGGGCGAGCTGCTCGTTGAGGAACGTGTAGTTCCCATCGAGCAGATCGAGGACGCTGCGGTTGCCGAGGAACACGCTCCCGATGAACAGCTGCGCCTCCTTCGTGAAGTCATCGCGCAGCTGCACGCTGTAATCCGGAAACAGCTTCGGATCGGGAACGACGGAGTCGATCTTGTCGAGATCGAGCCAGTGGAAGGCGAATTCATCGACGAGCGTGTCGGCGCGCGGATCGGCGAGCATCCGCAGCGCCTGCGCGTCGAGCACCTTCGGGTCCGTGAGCTTGCCCGCGGTTGCCAGCCTCAAGAGCTCATCGTCGGGACCCTCGCTCCACAGGAAGAAGGAGAGGCGCGATGCGAGCTCGAGGTTCGAGAGCGTGTGCGGCCTCCCGGCCACCGCCTGTGGCGAGGGCACGATCGCCCGGTAGAGGAAATCCGGGCTCGCGAGCACCGCGGCGACCATCTGCTCGATGCCCTCGTTGAAGCCACCGTGCCGGCTCCCGTAGTCGTAGAAGGGCATGAGGCTGTCGAGATCGCTCTGCAGCACGGGCCGGCGGAAGGCGAGGCGCGCGAGGTGCTCGGTGATCTTCACCGCGCAGGGGCGCTCCTCGTCCTTCGAGCGCGGCTGACAGATGAAGATCTTCTGGCGACTCGGCGTCATCGACAGCTGCGTCGGGCCGAAGGGTCCTGATACCTGCACGCCGCCGAGCAGGCGCGCGGTGCGCATTCTCGCGAAGAACCCGTTGCCGTCGACGTAGTCGTCGTTCTCGGCCGCGGCGCGCTTCACGAACGTCACGACGACCTGGTGCTGGCCTGCCACGACGTGCACGGGGATGTTGGCGAAGCGCTGCATGATCTTCTTGGCGCCGGTCGCACCTTCACGATCGGCGGTCTCGAGGTCCCCGAGGCCCCCGAGGTCGCCGTGGAACACCTCGTTCCCATCGATGAGCAGCACCACCGTGTTGCGCGTCTCGGTGGCCCAGGTATAGAGGCCCACGTCGAGGTCCTGGATGGTGAAGCGATACTCGCCGTCCACCGGAAAGTTGTACACGAACGCCATGCCGCCGCGCGTGCCGAGCGGCATGCCCGGCTGATAGCGATCCTGGGAGGTCCGGGGAGCCGGGAAGAATGCGGTCGCGACGCGCGGCGAGGGCTCACCGACGGCGAGGTGCGCGACGACGCGCGCGGCCCTCACGTATTGATCGAGGAAGGTCGGCGAGACGCTGAGCGCGGCCGCGATGTTGTCGAAGCCGCCCACCTCGGTCTCGGGCGGCAGCAGGTCATCGACATTGATCGTGACGCCGAGCAGCGTCTTGACGGACTCGCCGTACTCGGCCCGGTTCAGGCGCTGGATGGACACATGGCCGGCGAGTGGCTCATCGCCGGCCGCATCCGCCGCATCGAGGTACCCCTCCAGCCACCCGACGAACTGGTCGACCTGCCTCTGGGGCGGCTGCGGATTGCCGGGCGGGGGCATCAAGCCGCCGCTCAGCTTGCGCACCGCGGCCTCCCAGACGTTCGCGTCGGCGGGGACCTGGGCGGGATTCATCGTGTCGAAGGCGACGCCTCCGGCCCAATCGTCCGTGTTGTGGCACTTGCTGCAGTACTGCTTGAGCATTCCCCAGGTCTGATGCCCCGTGCGAACGTACTGCGCCGGGATGGCTCCGTCGGCGGCCATGGCGTGCGCGCAAAGACCAAGCGCGAGGAGCGTCAAGGGCAATACGTTGCGTCGCATGGTGGTGGCGAAAACCTAAGCGAATCAGGCGAGTAAAGTGCATGCCGCGCCGGCGCGCATGGTTGTACACCAAGGATTTGTTGACCCGCAACCCAAAAGCCACGAAACGCTACGCGCGGGTGCCGGTCTGCATCGTGCGCGCGATCAGCGGGCGGGGGCGCTAGCTCGTCGGTCGAGCCTCGAGCACGCAAAATTCACACGGGGTGGGAACGATGCGGGAGAGCGCGAACCCCGCCGACTCGAGCAGCGTCCGGAATTCCCGCTCTGTGCGCTCGACGCCGCCCGTCGCGACCATCATGTTGATGTCGCCGCAGATGACGCTGGTGCTCTCGCGCGCGGGCTCGATGCGCTCCGGCACGATCCGCTCGACGATCAGAACGACCGCGCGAGCTTCAGCGGCTCTGATGTTCCGCAGAATCTCCAGGCAATCCGCGTCGTCCCAGTCGTGGATGATGTACTTGAGGAGATAGCAATCGGCGCCGCCCGGGACGGAGCGGAAGAAGTCGGTGGCGATGAAGCGCGCCCGCGCCGCGAGATTGCTCTCGCGCAGAAAGGCGGTGGCCTGCGGCTCCATATATGCGAGGTCCGCCGAGGCGCCGCGCAGCTGGGGATACTTCTGCAGGACGACCGACAGCAGGGCGCCATAGCCGCCGCCCAAGTCGATGATGTTCTCGAAGGCTGAGAAATCGTACGCATCGACGATGGCCCCGGCGACCTGGAGGGTTTGCTCCACCATCGAGCGATTGAGGACGGCCGCCGCTTCCGGCCGCTGCGCCATGGAGAAGAAGCCTTCGCGGCCACCGTGCGCCCATGCGGTGCCGGTTCTCACCGTCTCCTCGAGGTGGGCGAGCGCGGCCCACGTACGCGTCCCCCAGTGGCGCGCGAGCGCAACGAGCGAGCTCGGTGAATCCGTCCGCAGAAAGCGACCGGCTTCCGTGAGCTCGAAGCGGCCCGCGCCGAGGTCGGTGCACAGGCCGAGGCTTGCCATCGCTCGCAGCAAGCGAAACGTGGCGCACGGGTGCGTGCCTGCGGCGCGCGCAAGGTCGGCGCTGCGCGCCGCTCCCGCGCCGAATTGATCCGGAATACCGAGCGCCACGGCGGCGGAGATGACCTGCGCGCTCCAGCAGCCGGTGATGAGCGCTGCGGTCGCCGCGCGCGCCGCGCTCGAAGCTTCGGTCGGACTGCGGGGGATGCTCAAGCCTGATGAATCGCCTTCGTGACCAGGCAGGCGGCCAGGCCCTCGGGGCCGTCCTCCGAGCCGTGGCCGCTTTCTTTCACGCCGCCGAAGGGGGCGTCCGCTGCGGCGACGGCGACGGTGTTGATGCACACCATCCCGGACTCGATCGCATCTCCGATCAGCATGGCGCGCTTGCCGGATTCCGTGAAGGCGTACGCGGCGAGCCCATAAGGCAGCCGGTTGGCCTGCTCGACGGCGTCATCGAAGGTCGCGAACGGCGTGATGACGGCAACGGGCCCGAACGGCTCCTCGTTCATGATGCGCGCGCTGGTCGGCACGTCCGACAGTACCGTCGGTTGCCAGAAGAAGCCCTCCCTCCCGTGGCGCTCCCCACCGGCATGAAGTTTCGCTCCGCGTGCGAGCGCATCGCCCACGAATGCTTCCATCGCGGCCGGACGGCGGGGATTCGCCATGGGACCCATCTGGCTGGTCTCGAGCAGGCCGTCGCCGACATTCACCTTGCGCACGCGCTCGGTGAACGCCGTGACGAAGCGATCATAGATGCCTTGCTGTACGTAGAACCGCGTCGGCGAGACGCACACCTGCCCGGCGTTGCGGCACTTGGCGGCACCGAGCAGCTCGACCGTGCGGCCAAGATCCGCATCGTCGAACACGATCACGGGGGCGTGGCCGCCCAGCTCCATCGTCGTACGCTTGACCGTCGCCGCGGCGAGCGCGAGCAGATGCTTGCCGACCGGGATGGAGCCTGTGAAGGAGAGCTTACGAACGATGGGCGAGGCGAGCAGCTGACGTGAGACCTCATCCGGAACGCCGAACACGAGCTGCACCACACCGGGCGGCAGTCCCGCCTCCACGAGCGCGCGAACCACTTCGATCGCCGAGGCGGGCGCCTCTTCGGCCGGCTTGAGAATGACGGAACAGCCGGCGGCGACGGGGGCGCCGAGCTTGCGGCCCGGATTGCCGATCGGAAAGTTCCACGGCGCGAAAGCGGCCACGGGACCGACCGGCTCCTTCATCACCAGCGAGCGGGTTCCGGTCGGGCGCACGAGCACGCGGCCGTAGGTGCGCCGGCACTCCTCCGCGTAGAACTCGAACAGATTCGCCACCATCTGCACTTCGAGGCGGGCCTCGCCGAGGGTCTTGCCTTCCTCGAGCGTCGCCACGCGCGCGATGTGGTCCGCTCTCTGACGCAGGAGCTGCGCGGCCCCGCGCAGCACTCGCGTCCGCTCCTCGGTCGTCGAGCGCTTCCACTGCCGAAAGCCTCGATCGGCGGCCTGCAGCGCGCGGTCGAGATCGGCGGGGTCCGCGAGCGGCAGCTCGCCGAGCGTACCGCCGGTCGCTGGGTTGATCACGCGGTGCACCCGGCGCTTGCCGGCGCTGATCCACTCACCGTCGATATAGAGCTTGAGTTCCGGATAGGAGGTCATGATGGGTCCCCGTAAGTTTTTAAGTTTAGCAGCTTCTCATCGCGCCCTCCCTGCGCCGCCGCCCGCCCGAGAGATTTTTGGATTCCCGAGGCGACACAATGAGTTGAATGGCGCATGGTGCACTGCGCCCCGAAATGCCGGCTACGTCGCGATTGCACGCATCCCGCGGCCACCGTTGCCGGAGGCGTGACCTGGGTCACGGCATGCACCGTCGCGGCCCTGCAATTTCCATCCGATGGGCGGAACCACCGACCCTCGAGGCCCTCCGGCATCCGTAAAAACACCTTCAAAACGCCTCATGGCCAAAGTCACGGTCCACGAACGACGCAAGCTCATCCTGCCGCTCGAAACGGCAGTCGATGCGGTGCTCGAGCTCGATAGCGAGCAGGGCGGTTCGCTCGCATTCGGCACGCTCGTCGAGGCGCAGATCGAGTCCGAGCCCGAGCCCGGGCTCGCGATCGTGGTCCAGCGCCGCGGGTCGCTCACGACCGAGCGACGCAAGTTCACGCTGCCCATCATGGCCGCCGCATTCATCCGCTACTGCTGGAAATGCCGCATTCCGCTGCCGCGTCAGGGCGCGAAAAGCATCGAGATCGCAGAGGACGGATTTGTGTTCACGATCGACGGCACCGTCGAGGTCATCCGCAGGCACGGCGGCCTGCCCCAGCGAGCCTCCTCGGCGCCGCCGAAATCGGCTTCCGCAGAACCATCCGCTCCGGTCGAGGATGCGGCTGTGACGCCGGAATCCTCCTCGCCTGCGGAGCCGCAGGTCGCCTCGCTCCCCGAAGAGTCGAACGACTCCGCGCCGCTGCCGTCCGAGTCCGCGCCGACCGAGGCGCTGTCGCCTGCGCCCGAGACGCAAGCGACGGCAGCGGCATAACCGCGCGACTTCGCACTCGACTCCGCGCCGAATGCGGCGCATTGCGCCAATGTCATGCACTCGCGACGGCGGCGGATGCTATCTTCGCGCAACTCGACTGATCTCGGCACTTCAATTCATGGACAACGCGCGAAGAGCGGCGCCGCATCGCTCACCCGGTTCGGCCGCGGATCGCACTTGGCGATGAATCGCTTGGCGAGGAGCGCCGCTCCACCGTCCATCGTGGGTGCACTCTCGGCCGCCGCCCACTTGAGCGAGCGCATCGGCTTCGTTCCAGCAGCGCTCGTGGTCGCACTCGTCGCCGCGCTCAATTTCCTGGGTGGCCTCGGCAAGCCGCCGGCCCCCATCTGGGACGAGAGCTATTACCTGACGGCGGTCGAGCGGTACGAGCACCACATTGCGCAGTTCGCGAGCCATCCGCCGCTGGGGCTCGCGCTGATCGCCGCCGGAGATGCGGCGCTTCACCCCAATCGCGGCATCGATACGCGACGCATCGGCTGGGACAAGAAGATCGCGGGCGACCAGCTGCCACACGGCTACTCGTTCGCAGGCGTGCGGCTCGCCTCGGGCATATTCGGGGTGCTCGGTGCGGTGCTGTTCTTCGCGCTCATGTTCGTTCTCACGCGATCGACCCTCGCCGCGCTCGTCTTCAGCAATCTGTACCTTTTCGAGAACGCATTCATCGTGCACTTCCGCGCGGGCCAGCTCGACGGGTTTCAGATCGCGTTCGTGATTGCGGCGTTGCTGTGCTTCGCCCTGAGCGCGCAGCGCGGCGCGCGCAGCTCCCCGGGAGTGGAGCTGCTGTACGGACTCGCCTGCGGCCTCGCGATCATGGTGAAGGTCAACGCCGCAACCCTCGGGCTGCTCGGAGTGATGCTGGTCGCGCGGCGTCTCGGACTCGGCTGGCGCGCCGTCCCGCGCATAGGTCTGCTGCTGCGCGGATTGCGCGACGGCGCCGTGATGGCCGGTGGCTGCTTCGTCGCGATCGCCGCCGTGTTGACTTTTCACGTCGCATTCAATCGTGTCCCCCCCAATGGCGCGAGCCCGGCGGGTATGAAAGACCTGTCCTTCACCTCGGATACCTATGCCGAGTATCTGCATCGTCAGAGGCCGCTCTCTCCCACGGTGCTGCTGGCGGCCGCCGAGGACTACACGGAATTCATGGCGGATGACTACGAGGGCGTTCCCAAGACCGATCCGAACGGCTCGACACCGCTCGAGTGGCCGATCCACCGCGGCACGATCAACTATCGCTGGGACTCGACCGGCGATCACACCGCCTATGTGCAGCTGACCGGAAATCTCTTCGGCTGGATGCTCGCGCTCGCAGCGCTCGTCGCGGCGGCCGCGTGGCTCGTCGCGGCGCGCGTGTATCGCTGGCCGTCGCGCCATCCCGGACGCCGCGCGCTGATGCTCATGCTGCTCGTTCAGTACGTGGCCTTCATGGCCGTGCACCTGTACATCGCGCAGCAGCGGGTGATGTATCTCTATCATTACTTCATCGGGCTGCTGCTCGCATTCTGCCTCGTTCCGCTCGTGGCGGGCGAGGCCGCCGACCACTGGCCCGCGCTGCGGGAGCGTCAGGTGCCGCTCCTCGGCGCGATGCTCGCGCTGCTGTGGGCGTGCTTCATCTTCTACGCGCCGCTCACGTTTCACTGGCCCCTGACCCATGCGCAGTGCGAGTGGCGCAACGTGCTGGAGCACGTCGTCCGCTGCCAGTAAGCCCGTCGCATTGACGGATCAACGCGGCGCGCGGCGCCGCGCGCCGGTTCCCGGCGCCAAGCGCGACTATTGACTTCCCCGGAACGATTGGTCGACCATTCGGCTGCTCACCGAGCCCATGCCGAAGCCCATGGGGCGGCGAGCACGTCACCGTGTGGAGGGGCATGGTGGACTTCGACAGGCAGAGGTGGTTTGCCCAGCAGATCCTCGTGCACGAGGTGCGCTTGCGGGGCTACTTGCGACGTTTTCTCAAGGCGCCCGCCGACGTCGCGGACGGCGTTCAGGAAACCTACGCGCGGCTGCTCAGCCTGCCCGATCGTGAGCTGAGCGAGATTCGCTTCCCGCATGCCTTTCTCTTCACGGCGGCGCGCAACGTCGCGCTCGAATGGACGCGCAGAGCACGGATGATTTTCTGGGATCCAATGGCGGAAACGCACGCCTCGAGCGTCTTAGACGACAGTCCCAGCGCTTACGAGGAGTTGAGCGCGCGCGAGGAGCTCGACCTGCTCGCTCGGGCCATCGCATCTCTCCCCGAGCGATGCCGGCAAGTGCTCACGCTGCGCAAGCTCTACGGTCTGTCTCAGAAGGAGATTGCCGCAAGGCTCGGCATCTCGGAAAACACGGTGGAGAAGCATGCCGCGAACGGCGTGCGGCTTTGCGCAGCGTACATGTATGCCTCTCGGGCGCATACGGATACCCGAAATTCCCGCGCGATCGAGCGCTCCGCGGTCCTCCCGGCGAGCCGCGTGCAGGCTCGAGCTCGAGGCGAGCGTTTGGATCGCGCGGCTCGACGCGCGAGATTCCCGCGAGCTGCGAGCGCAATTCGACCGGTGGCGGGTCTCGAGCTCGAGCTGTGAGGCCGCTTACCGCCGCCTCGCGGCTGCGTGGGGCCGGCTCGATGCGCTGCGGGCGTTGCGGCCCGCAGACGCCCTGCATCTCGATGCCGATATCTCGAAGGTCTGCGGACGCGCGCGCCGCAGGTCAAGCGCGGGCTCTTGACCGCTCCCGCGGCCGACCTCAGAGCTGTAGTCGCACTCCCGCTTTCCACGTCCGACCGTACGTATCGAAGTACACCGGATTGGTCGGATAGCCGTTTCCGCCGGGTGCCACCGGCGGAAACCGGTTGAAGATGTTGTCCAGCACCCCGAACACCTGCAGAGACCGGCCGTTCTCGTTGAAGAAGGGCAGGGTGTAGGTGAGCGTCAGATTCCAGTACACCGCGCCCCCGACGCTATTGTTGTTGATGCTTGCGGGATAGGTGGTCGAGTAGCCCGCCTGACCGGGCCCGAGCAGCGGGAGTCCGGTGTTGGTATCGATCTCTCCGTACTTACCCGAGCCGATGACTCGCGCCTGCAACACTCCGGTGAAGGCCGCATTCGTGTAGGTCATGAACGCGTTGCCCTGCCATTTCGGCAGCGTATTGAAGTCCCCGAAGGCGCCGGTGGGGCCCGTGACGCCGGCGTAGTTGTACGTGGGCACCCCGAAGCCCGGAGAGATGATCTGGTCGTACTGATAGGTCGTCAGTACCCGGAAATCGAGACTGTCGGGCCGACCCGAGGCGAAGCGATCGAAGGGCAGCCTGTAGTCGAGCTCGAAGTCGTAGCCCCGCACGGTATAGCTGCCGAGGTTGAGGTTGTAGTTGTTCACGGAGGTGATGTCGCTGAACCCTCCGGTGCCGTTTGGAACGCCGCCGATGAACTGGCAGTAGTACCTGTAGCCGTTGTAGCAGAGATCGACGAGGGTTGAGCCGCCTCCGATCGATCCGCCGATCTCGGCAATGGCGTCGGTGACGATGATCTGGTACCAGTCGGTCGAGAGCTGGAAGCCCTCGAGTGCATCCGTCGGCGTGAGCACGAAGCCGAGGGTCGTCGTGTCGGCCTCCTCGGGACGCAGCCCGATGCTCGCACTGTAGCCGCCCGACACGACCTTCGCCGGATCTACCGCCACGCCATACTCGGGCGAGCCGGGCGGGTTCACCCACGGGTTGACCACCGAGCCGAACAGTCCGCCGCTGCTGGTCGTCTGCGCCCAGAGCTCATAGAAGCTCGGTGCGCGCGTGTCGCGCGAACGGTCGGCGCGCAAACGCAGCCAATCGACAGGGTCGTACAGCAAGCTGAACTTCCAGCTCGGAAAGTCGTAGCTCGTCGAGATGCCGGTCGGGGTGGTATTGCTATTCTTGTAGTCGCTCTCGCGCAGCGCGATGTCGAGCGAGAGATTCCGCGCACCCGGGAGATCCTTGAGGAACGGGACGTTGAACTCCGTGAACCCCTCGACGACATCGATCGTGCCGCTGTAGTCCCCGCCGTAGCTGAGCAGGTACTGGCTGTACCAGGGTTGATCAGCCATATCGTGCGTCACGTCGGCCATGTTGTGCCGGTACTCGGCGCCGATCGCGCCTTCGATCGGCCCGGCGCCCCAGCCGGAGAAGAGGTCTCCGTGTGTGGACCACGAAAAGACATTCTGAGTGAACGCCGAATCCTGGTGCAACGTGCGGAAGATGTAATTGAGCGCGGCCTGGCTCGCATTGCCGCTGCCGAACAGATTGATCGGCACGCAGCCCGCCGCGTACGGACTGTAGGCCGGGTTCGCCTTTCCAAAGAGCGTCGGGAGGGTCGCCGCGCAAACGATCTGCCCGGTCGCGGGATTCGTGACGGCATCCAGAGACCAGCCGAGAAAGTCGTACGTCGGGGGGGTTGTCGAGGGGTAGATGCCCGTGAGGGCGGGGCTGAGGGCGAGGTCTTCTACCGTGTCGCCCGCGAGCCGCTCGCGTGAGCCGTTCTCGCCATACTCGTAGTAGCCGTCCCATTTCCAGTTGGCCAACAGGCTTCCGGTCAGTCCGAGAACGATCCGTCCGACATAGTTGTCCGTGCTGTTGACGAGCTGGACGTCATTCGTCGTGTTGGCGGCGAACCAGGCGGGTCCTCCCATCTCGGCGGCGACCGCGGGGCTGAGATAGGCGTTGTACGGGTAGACCACATCTACCGGGAAGCCGCCCGGCCCGTCGGAGCCCTGTGTGTTGGTCGCACGGCGCTCGGCGAATGACACATCGAGGCTCGCAGTGAGCGTGTCCGTGAAGTCAAAGCTCGAATGGTTGTAGAGCGACCAGTGGATGACCGGCGGCCGGATGGTCACGTTGTCGTAATAGTTCGGGCCGTTGCCGCCCTGGCTGGCGGTGAAAGCACCCGCACCGGCGTAGTAGGTGCCTGGGTTGAAGGGGACGAGCGCCGTCCCCGCGGCGTTGAACTGGCCGAGGTAACCGGGCGGAAAGCCGATGAGAGGCGTGGTGAAGGCCTGCAAATCGCCCGTATAGGGATACAAGCTGGTGCCGTTCCCCCCGATGATATAATGCGGTAGCCCATTCGGAGGCACGGCCGGGGTGGTCGCGGTCGCCGCCGCGCCCGCGTAACCGGTGTTCGTAAACTCCGCCGGCGCGGCCTGGCACCACGGGCGCACCTCGCCGCAGGTGCCGATCCCCTGGGCGTCTTCGTACTCCGCGGCGAGCACATTGTGAAAACGGCCGTCGAGGAGAGCGCTCCCCCACATGGCAGCGACGTGCATATCGCCGCCGTCGCTATAGGTCGTTTCACCGCCGTCGACTTGGACCTTCAAGCCCTGGAACTTGTTGTTGAGGATGATGTTGACGACACCCGCCACGGCGTCCGAGCCGTAGGCCGCCGAGGCCCCGCCGGTCACGGTTTCCGTGCGATCGATCATGATCGACGGAATGACATTGAGATCCACCTGTCCGCCGGCAGCAGTCGGCACGAAGCGCTCCGAGTTGACGAGCGTGAGCGTGCGCGTGCCGAAGAACGGATCGAGGCCACGCAGGTTGGCGAACTGGGCGCCGATGTAGAAGTTGCCGAGACCGATGTTCGCGGAGCTCGTGAAGTTCGAGTTCGCGGGCATCTGATTCACGATGTCACCTGCGTCGATGAGCCCGAGCGACTCGATGGTCTTGCTATCGATGACAGTGACGGGAGTGGGCGTGCTGAAGGTCGACGTCGCGATGTGCGAGCCGGTCACCACGACCTCTTGGAGCGGGGTCGTCACTGGCTGGCCTGCGGGGGGGGCGGGCGGTTGATTCTGCGCGACCGACGGGCTGGCCTGAGTGGCGCCCGAGCTCTGCGCCGCGCTCGAGGTTTGCGCGGCAGTCAGGTTCTGGGCGGTCGTCGGGTTCTGGGCAGATGCCACCGGGCCCGTTTGTACGCTGGCACCCGCCGCGCCGGATGACACGGTATTGATGGCAGTGCTCTGCTGGACTCCAGCGGTCGGGTCAGCTGCCGCGCTCGCCATGAGGGGCGCAGCCACGCCGATAGCGGCAACCAAGAGACGCAGCGCGCCGGCACCCTTTGCAGGTCGAGCTTCCGCAGCGGTGGATCTGCCCATGGTGTTTCCTTCGAAATCGTTGCTGTTGTAGCGGAGCCGCGCTTCGGCGACGGCGCACTGATGGCCGCTCCCTGGAAAGCTATGACGAGCGAGAACGATATTTCCGGTACTCCGTGTGCAGTGATCGGTGGGCAGAGGGTGTAGGCGGCTACCAGGCGGTGCGCTTGACGAGTCAACTGTTGCGCGCGTGCCGCATGCACGCCCCGAGATGGCAGGGCCGCCCGCCCCGCGGTATGATTTAGAAATTATCGCTCGCGGCGACCACATGTCTCTCGGCGCGTTTGCGCGCATGGGCCATGGGCCGGTGATGGAGCACGAACCCCTGAGGAGCAAAGACGATGAGGATCCGCTCGAGGATGTTGGCGCCGGACGGCCATGCAGTCCGCACAGCGCGAGGTCGCGCGCATCCTCCGTCCAGGGATTGGACGGTCGCGGCGGCTTGCGCGACGGTGCTCATGCTGTTCTCGACGCCCGCCTACGTCCACCACTCGGGGGCGATGTTCGACCTCACGAAGGAAGTGAAGATCTCGGGCACCGTGACGGAGTTCCACTGGACGAACCCCCACTCCAGCTTCAAGGTGAGCGTCGTCAATCCGGACGGCACCCAGTCGGTGTGGGGCGTCGAGATGAACAGCCCCAACAATCTCGTCCGCGTGGGCTGGAGGCGGACGACGATCAAGCCGGGGGACAAGGTCACGGTGACGGTGAGGCCGCTGCGCGACGGCACACCGGGCGGGCAGTACGTCTCGATCGTGCTTCCCGACGGCAAGTCCCTCGGAGGCGAGCAGAAGCGCTGAGCCGACGCGGGAAGATGCAGTGAGGGGGTAACATGATTCGATCGGTGTGCGGCCGGGCGCTGTGCCGGGTGGTCGGCGTGGCGCTGATGCTCGCCGTCACGACGGCGAGCGCTCAGGAAACGTTGAACCGCGGACTCACGCCCGAGCGCGAGGACGAGCTTGCGCAGAAGCACGACGGGTACTACGGAGCGCTTGCGCCGGAGAATCTCGCGAAGCCTCGGCCCAAGGCACCCTTCAACCTGACGGGCACCTGGTTCATCAACCTGCGCCACTCGTTCGCGGACTTCATGTTCGGGCCGCCCTATCCGCAGTTCTATGCGGCCGGCCAGCAAGCGATGAAAGAGGCGGCCGCGGCGCGGGCGGCGCACAAGTCGTACCGGGACGCGAGCGGGCAGTGCTGGCCGATCGGCATGCCCATGATCCTGACACGCGTGTGGCCGATCGCCATCATCCAGATGCCGACCGCGGTCTACATGATCGACAGCTTCTTCGATAGCCTGCGCGTGATCTATCTCGACCGCGCGCACACGCCCTACGATGTCTCGATCGACACCTACAACGGCGAGTCGATCGGGCATTGGACGCAGGATGCGCTCATCGTCGATACGCGGTACTTCGCGACCGACCATCACTACATCGACATGGGCATTCCGGTCTCGGACAAGCTGCACATCCTCGAGCGCATCACGCTCGAGGATCACGGACACACGCTCGTCGATCAGTTCACCATGACCGATCCGGACATGTGGCAGGGCGAGTGGAAGAGCACCAAGCGCTGGATCCGCGAGGACCACAGCGACATTCCCGAGAACGAGTGCCTGCCGAATCTCAACGCGAATCTACCGAGCACCGAGCAGGGGCACTCTGCCGCGCAGCAGCAAGACCACACCAAGCCGGCGGGGAAGTAGCGCATGCGAGCGTCGGGCAGGGGCGGGTGGCGAGTGCTCTGGGCAGCCTGCGGCACGTTCTCGTGCGCGAGTCTCTCGCTCGGCTCCGCCCCGGCGACCGAGCCGCATCCGGACTTCTCGGGCGTCTGGACGACCTACCTCGCGCCGGGCGAGACGCCACGCCGGCGTGCGCGGCTCGAGCTGCCACTCACCGCGCTCGGCCAGCAGAGGCTCGCCGTGTATCGCGGCCTCGTGAGCGCAACGAGCGACAACCCCGGTGCACACTGTCTCGGCTCCGGCATGCCGGCCTCCATGGTGTTCTCCGGCGGCTACCCCATGGAGATCGTGCAGCGTCCCGATGTCGTGCTCGTCATTTACGAGGCGTGGGCGGAGATCCGCCATTTCTATCTCGGCGATCGCATCACGCCCGTGGGCGACCGGATTCCGGCCCGCAACGGCTACTCGACCGCCCACTGGGAGGGCGACACGCTCGTCGTCGAGACGACCTCGCTCAAGGAGCAGGAGGACCAGATGTACCCGCACAGCGATCAGGCGCGGATCGTGGAGCGCTACCATCTCGCGAAGGGTGTGCACGGCGCGAAGGTGCTCGTCGCCGACTGGACGCTGACCGATCCGGTCTTCTACACGCGTCCGGTCACGGCGGAGAAGAAGTGGGCGTACGATCCGCAGGGGATCCTGCTGCCCTATGAGTGCAACGAGGAAGCCTGGCTCGATCACCTCGAGGCGTTGCGGAAGGGCAAGGAGTAAGATCTTGCGAGCACCACTCACGGACACGCGCATGTCTCATCCGCGGAGCACCTTGCCGAGCAGGACGATCGCAGCAGCAGCGCTCGCCGCGGTCGCGTTCATGGTTTGCGGCATCTCGGTGGCGCTCGCGCACCATTCGGCGGCCATGTACGACTTCACCAAGAACGTCTGGGTCGCCGGCGTGGTGAGGGAAGTTCGCGTGATCAATCCGCACATGACGCTCACGCTCGCCGTGCCGAGCGGGCCGAGCCACACGCGGGACATCCAGTTCGAAGGACACAGCGTGAACAACTTCTATCGCGCGGGCTGGCGGCCGGGCCTGCTGAAGGTCGGCGATCAGATCAAGGTGCGCTACAACCCCCGCAAGGACGGACGCGACGGCGGGTTCGTGAACGGATTCGTGGCCGCCAACGGGAAAGAGGTGGCCTTCCACGTTCCGGGAGCCGAGGCTGCGCCGCCGGGTGGCACGACCCCTCGATAGCACCGAGGAGGCGCAGCTCCTCGAGACCATCGATCGCTGGCTCGAGCGTGACGTGCGGCCGATCGTCCGCGAGTACGATCATGCCGATCGCTACCCGGTGCAGCTCGTCGAGCAAATGAAGGAGCTCGGGCTCTTCGGGGCGACCATCGGGCAGGAGTATGGGGGTCTCGGCCTGCCGGTCGCGACCTATGCCGAGATCGTCATCCGGATCTCCTCGGTCTGGATGTCGATCACCGGGATCTTCAATTCCCATCTGATGCTCGCGCTCGCGATCGAGCGCTTCGGTACGGCGGATCAGAAGGCCCGCTGGCTGCCGAAACTCGCAACCGGTGAGATGCGCGGCGGCATCGCGCTCACGGAGCCCGGCGGCGGCACCGACTTGCAGGCCATCCGCACGCGGGCGCGGCGCGAGGGGGACACCTATGTCATCGATGGCACGAAGACCTGGATCACGAACGCCGTCGAGGGATCGTGCTTTGCATTGCTCGTGAAGACCGACCCCGCCGCCGCGCCCGCCCACAGAGGCATGAGCTTGTTCATCGCGCCGAAGATGGCGGGCATGCACACGGGCAAGCCCCTCGAGAAGCTCGGCTACCAATCGATCGACACGGCCGAGCTCGCCTTCGTGGACTACCGCATACCGGCAAATCATCTCATCGGAGAGGTGGCGGGTCAGGGCTTCTACCAGGCGACGGGCGGTCTCGAGCTCGGCCGGATCAACGTCGCCGCGCGCGGTGTCGGCATCGCCGAGGGCGCCTTGCAGCTCGCGACGCAGTATGCCCAGACGCGCACGACGTTCGGCAAGCCGATCTGCGAGCACCAGGCGATTCAGCTCAAACTCGCCGACATGGTCACCCGGGCGCGCGCGGCGCGACTCCTCACGCTCGATGCCGCCCGTGCGTTCGACCAGGGCGGCCGCTGCGACATGGAGGCGGGTATGGCGAAGTACTATGCTTCCGAGGCGGCGCTCGAGAACAGCATCGAGGCGATGCGCATTCACGGCGCCTATGGATACTCGAAGGAGTACGACATCGAGCGTCTCTATCGAGACGCACCGCTCACGTGCATCGGAGAGGGGACGAACGAGATGCAGCGCATCGTCATCTCGCGGCAGTGGATCAAACGGAATCCGCGCACATGAGGGCACCCGGGCGAGCGGCTCGCGCCGCAGCGGCGGAGCGCGTTCGCGGGTGAGCGCGCCCGATGACCTCAAGCCGCTCGCCGGCATCCGCGTGCTCACGCTCGAGCAGTTTGCTTCCGCACCCTACGGCTCGATGTTCCTTGCGGACCTCGGTGCGGAGGTGATCAAGGTGGAGAACGCCGCAACGGGCGGCGATGCGGCGCGTTACGCGGGCCCTTACCCCCTGGGGCCCGCCGACAGCGAGTACTTTCAGGGCTGGAATTTCAACAAGCGCAGCGTCGCGCTCGATCTGTCGTCCGAGGACGGCCGGCGGGCCTTCGAGCATCTCGTCGGGGGAGCGCAGGCCGTGATGAACAACCTGAGAGGCGACGTCCCGGGAAAGCTCGGGCTCGATTACGCGCACCTCTCTGCGATCAATCCCGCGATCGTGTGCCTGCACATCTCGGCCTACGGCCGGGACAACGAGCGCGCGAGCCGCCCCGGCTACGACTACCTCATGCAGGCGGAGGCGGGACTCATGAGCCTCACGGGTGAGCCGGACCGGGCGCCGGCCCGATTCGGAACTTCCACGATCGATTACATGAGCGGCCTGACGGGAGTGGTCGGACTGCTCGCATGCCTGATGCGCGCGGGGCAGACCGGACGGGGGTGCGATGTGGACGTGTCGCTCTTCGATGTGGCGCTCCATCAGCTCAACTATGTCGCGACCTGGTACCTCAACGAAGGTCACGTCTCGACGAGAGCGGAGCGCAGCGCGCACTTCTCCGTGGGACCGGTGCAGACCTATCCGACCGCGGACGGCTGGGTGTACGTCATGTGCATGACGGACAAGTTCTGGAATGCGCTCGTGCAGGGGCTCGAGCGCCACGACTTGCGGACCGAGCCGCAATTCGCGACGCCGGAGCTCCGCTGTCGCCATCGCCACGCGCTCAGCGTGCAGCTCGATGCGGAATTCGCCAAGCACTCGACGGAACATTGGTTGAAGACGTCGGGGAGCTGCTGCCCATCGCGCCGGTCCACGCCCTGCCGCAGGCTCTCGACAGCCCCTTTGCCTCGAGCGTGGGGATGATTGCAACGGTTGCGCATCCGCTCCGACCGGGGCTCAAGGTGCTCGGGAATCCCATCCGCTTGAACGGCCGGCGCCTGAGGCAGACCGTGTGCTCGCCCCTCGGTGGCGACGACGCGGACCTGCTCGGACCGCTCGCGCCGCAGCGCGGCGGCGCGCCATGACGGCGCCCGACGACGAAGCGCAGCGCCCTCGTGCCGAAGCGCTCGACGGCCGCTGCTACGAGGACTTCGTCGTCGGGGACATCTACGCGCATCGGCCGGGACGCACCATCAGCGAGGCGGACAACACCTGGTTCACGCTGCTCACGATGAACACGCATCCGCTGCACTTCGACGCCGCCTATGCGGCTGCGACGGAGTTCGGACGGATCGTCGTGAACAGCTGCCTCACGCTCTCGATGGTCGTCGGCATGAGCGTGCGGGACGTGAGCCAGCAGGCGATCGCGAACCTCGGCTGGAAGAGCATCGAGCTCCTCGCGCCCGTCTACCTCGGCGATACGATCTACGCGCAGACCGCGGTCATCGCCAAGCGGGAATCGGTCTCGCGACCGACGCAGGGGATCGTGACCGTGCGCACGCAGGGCCTGAAGTCCGACGGCACCGTGTTCATGGTCTTCGAGCGCAGCGTACTCGTGCCGAAGCGGAAAGTCGCACCCAAGCGCGCAGCCGCGACGGAGTGATGTGGCCTGCAGGGGCCGACGCGGAGCAAACTCATGAAGCTCATGAATGTCGTCGTGGTCGGGGCAGGTCCGACGGGACTGCTCACCGCTCTGGGGCTCGCTCGCGCCGGTATCGAGGTGACCGTGCTCGAAAGCGAGCCCGCCGTCGTCCGCTCGCCCCGCGCGCTCGTCTATCACTGGGCCGTGCTCGAGGGCCTCGATCGGCTCGGCGTCCTCGACGACATGATGCGCACGGGCTTCACGAATCCGGAGCTGTGCATCATCGTCCTCAAGAGCGGCGAGAAGATTCGACTCAACATCAATTCGCTCGCGGGCGAGGTCACGCATCCGTATCAGGTACACCTCGGCCAGGACAAGCTCGCGGACATCGCCTTGCAGCACCTGGCGCGTTTTCCCCGCGCGCGGGTACTGTGGCGCGCCCGCGTCACCGGATTGAGCGATGACGGCGAGGCCGTCACCGTGCGGGCCGAGACGGCCGGAGCGCGCCTCGAGCTGCGAGCGGGCTGGGTGGTCGGGGCCGACGGCGGCCACAGCACCGTGCGCCAGGCACTCGGCCTGCGCATGGACGGGATGACCTGGCCGGAGCGCTTCGTCGCGACGAACATTCGCTACGACTTCGCACGGCACGGCTACGCGCCGGCGAACGTCGTGATCGATGCGCCCTACGGGGCGATCGTCGCGCAGATCGATCACGCCGGTCTGTGGCGCTGCACGTACTGCGAGGATGCGAGCCTACCCGAGGACAGCATTCTCGAGCGGATGCCCGACTATTTCAACGCCGCCCTCCCGGGCAGCAAGCACTACGAGCTCATCGAGTACTCCCCGTACCGCATGCACCAGCGCTGCGCCGAGCGCATGCGCGTCGGGCGCGTGCTGCTCGCCGGGGATGCCGCGCACATCACCAACCCGACGGGGGGCCTCGGGCTCACCTGCGGGCTCTACGATGCGTACGTGCTGTACGAAGCGCTCGCCGCGGTCATGCGCGGCGCGCTTGGCGAGGAAGCCCTCGACCGCTACGCGGAGCAACGTCGGCGGGCATTCCTCGAGCATGCCTCCCCGGAGGCGAGCAACTTCAAGCACATGGTCTACCATGCGAAGGATCTCGCGGAGCTCGAAACGCAGCTCGCGGCCTTCCGAGCGGCCGCGAGCGATTTGACGTTGCAGCGCCGGATCTTCCTCACCGCCAAGAAGCTCGAGACGCCCTCGCTCGTGCCAGGGCGTGCCCCTACCATCCCACGTTAAAGGGAGCGCAGGAAGTCGATCAGGTCCTGCTGATCCTGCTCCGGCAGCGCGTTGAACTTTTGAATGATCTGGTTCGCCTCGCTCCCAGAGCTCGCGTGATCCTCGACCGCCTGAACGATGTTGCTCGTGCGTCCATCGTGCAGAAAGTAGATGCGCTCTCCGGCGCCCCAGAGGGGTGCCGTGCGGAACTCATCCGGCCCGGCGGAACCTTGCGTGATGCCATCGGCGAGGCCGCTGCCCATGTGGTGCACCAGCAAATCGGAGAACAGGTTCACCGCCTGGCTCGACAGCGCCACGCTCGGCGAGGTCGCAGAGCCGCTCGCGATCGCGGCGCCCGTCGTGAAGGAAGGCGTGTGACAGAGCGAGCAGCCGACGTTCTTGAACTGCACCGCGCCGTTCTGCGTCGCCGCTGTTGCGGGCGCCGGCGCGGGCGGGGCGAGCATGCGTATGAAGTCTGCGAACCCCTCGATGTCCGATAGCACCGCGGTATTGGGGGAGGCGGAGAAGTTGAGCGTGTCGTTGGGCGTCGGGTTCCCGCCCTGACAGTTCGGTGTCTCATCCCGCTCCTGCGGGAAGAGCTGATTGGAGATGCCCATCTCGACGTTGTACGCCTCGCCGGCGAACATCAGCAGCGACTTGTTCTGCGCCTTCCATCCAAAGCGCGTGATCGTCGCATCGTTGCCGCTGAGATTGGCGCTCCCGCCGACATTCGCGCTCCCCGAGCTTGCGCTGACATTCGGGTGCCCGCTCACGCCCAGGCTCGCCTTGACCGGCGCGTCCGCCGCCATGTTCGCGAGAATGGCCGAGTCGTTGATGTTCTCGATCAACCCCTCGCCGAGCAGCGGTGTCGGTATCCGAAAGACGATGTTGGGGTTGCCCCCCTGACCGGTCAGGCCGTTGCCCGCCGGCAGGAAGTCCGGCTGCGTGATGGCACAGCTGCCCGCGTCGCTCCGTCCGCTGATCACGAACAGATTATGCACGCTGCCGTCCGCGACGCCGTTCGACTGGACGAAGCGCGCCTCGCGAACCGGTCCGTTCGCGACGACGAACCAGGGTATGGTGTTGGTGGCGCCCTGGGCCGTCGCGACCGCAATCTGCGGATTGCTGGCAGGACTCGCCCCACCGACGAACGGGTATGCGTGGCACGAGGAGCACTGATCCGAGTTGAATCGCGGACCGAGACCGGTATTGGGGGAACTGCCCACCGAGACCGTTTCTATCGCCTCGAAGCGATTGAGACCGTCCTGAAAGAATGCCATTTCGTCGGCGGTGAGGCCCGGGAGCGCTATCGGAGGCCCACCGTCCGTCGTCGCGTGGCGTACGCCGGGATCGACCGGTTGTGCGAGCGTCCAGGATGGCGGGGCGCAGAGCGCCCCGATTGCAATGGTGACAAGCGTGCTCGAGGCACGCGCGGTCTGCCGGCTCATGATTGATTCCCCCGGTTGCAGCAAGTCGTGCGCACGTGTGCTCGAGCAACGGGCGTGCCAAATCGCCGCGCCGCGCGGCGGGGTCCACTCAACTGTTTGATATCGAAGAAGCTGTCGAGCGCTTGGGGCGCCTTCAAAAAGAGCAGCAGGAACGGTTTGAAAGGCCAGGATGTCGCTCACGTCAGACGCTCAATGCCGCGCTTCAGCGTAACGTGCTGAGCGAGCGGCATTTGCCTCTGTCGCCGCTCGTGAACAGTACGCGAGGGCAGACTTGGTGCTGCAAAGAAATTGGGTTGAACGCCCGCATTTTTATGTCTTGCCGTTCGCGAACGGCGCCCCATGAGGAGAGTCGGTGCCGCAACGCAACCCGCTGAATGGCCGGTGTTTGCATCTTTTGCAGTCCGTGAGCTCGAGGCCACGGCGAGCTCGCCCGTGCAAACCAATGCGCGCAGTCGGCGGCATTTGGTACTGTCGCACTCCGCGAACACCATGCCGGAGCGGTCGATCAGTCCCGCTCCAGCGCCTCGAGGCTCCTCGGCCAGTCGTCCTTCAGCAGTCGCGACAGCGCCCGATCGGCGAGCAGGCGCCCACCCGTCTGGCACCGAGCGCAGTAGTTGGTCTCGTTGGCGGCGTAGCGGATGCGCTGCACGGGGGCGCCGCAGACCGGGCAGGGCTCGCGGAAGCGGCCGTGCACCGCCATCCCCGCGCGAAAGGCGCTGACCTTCTCGGGAAACTCACCGGCTGCGAGCTGGCGCAATCGATCGGTCCACTGCTTGAGCTGCGTGCGGGCCGCGGCATGGAGACTCGCAACCGCGGCATCGTCGGTCCGGCCCGTCAGCAGAACCGGGGAGAGTCGGGCAGCGTGCAGAATCTCGTCGGAGTACGCATTGCCGATGCCGCTGAACAGCCGCGGATCGGTCAACGCGCGCTTCAGCGTGTGATTCTCGCTGCGCAGCCGCGCGGCGAATTGCGCGAGCGTCGAGGCGAGGACGTCGATACCTCCCGGGTCCTGCGATCGCAGCGCCTCCTCGCCCTCGACGACGTGGAGCGACGCCCGCCTCTGGGTGCCCGCCTCGGTGAGGGTCAATGTGCCGCTCGCGAAATCGAGGCGCGCGAGCACGGCGCGCTTGCCGCGCGGTGCGTCGCGGTCGAACCAGTGCAGGCGGCCGGCGACCATGAGGTGCAATACGAGCCAGAGGCTCCCCTCGAGCCCGATCGCGATGCGCTTGCCGATGCGGCGCACCTCGCTCACGCGCCTGCCGTACATCGACTCGATGGGCGGCGCCACCGTCCGCAGCACAAACGGGGAGGGGATCAACACGCGCTCGAGACGCTCTCCAACGATGCGTTGCTCGAGCGCCTCGACGTAGACGGTCAGGTCCGGCAGCTCGGGCATGCGCAGCCGCGCGACGGCATCGTACGGGCGGTGTTCAACTGCGCTCGATATCGGCGGCCGCCCGACCGCGAACCTCGATGCCGCCCGCGCGCTCGACACAGCGCATGATCGTGGTGAAGTCCTCGTCAGGGCCGATCTCGTTGAGCGTCTGCAGCCACAGCTGGCGCACCGCACCCGCCACCCAGAGCGTCAGACCGAGGGATTCGGCCTCCTCGAGGCACAACTTCAAGTCCTTGTACATGAGCCGGGTGGAGAATCCGGCGTCGAAGCGTCGCGGCAGAATGGACTTCGGAAACTTGTCCTGGCTCGCACTGTTGCGGCCGCTGCCCGCGTTGATCACCGCGATCATCGTGTCCGGATCGAGGCCCGCCTTGGCGCCGAGCAGCATCGCCTCGGAGGTGATCGCGAGGGCCGTGCCGGACAGCAGGTTGTTCACGAGCTTCATCATCTGTCCGAGGCCGGGCCGCGATCCGACGTGGAACGGCTTGCCGATCACGGCGAGGATGGCACGTACGCGCTCGAACTCGGTGCCGTCGCAAGCGACCATCACGGCGAGCGTACCGGCGCGCGCACCGGCGACTCCACCGCTCACCGGCGAATCGACGAACGCGATGCTCTGCGCGCGCAGACGCTCCGCGACCCTTGCCGCAACGCGCGGGCCGGACGTGGAGAGGTCGATCAGCCGTTTGATCCGCGTGCCCGCCGCGATGCCTCCGGGCCCGAGCGCAACCGACTCGACGATTCCGGGCGTGGGCAGGCTCGTGAGGACCGTCTCGGCGAGCGAGGCCACCTCGGCGGCTGAGTCGGCCTTGCGTGCGCCGCGGGCAAGGAGCGGCGCCGCGGCCTCGGCGCTCACATCATAGATCGCGAGTGTGTGCCCGGCATCGAGCAGGCGCCCGGCCATGGGTCCGCCCATGTTGCCGACCCCCACGAAGCCGATCAGTTCGCTCAATTCACGATCTCCCCGCAGAGCGTATTCGCGAAGCTCACTTGGGCGCGGATGCGCCATATTCGGCGATGGCCGCTTGCGCGGTCCGGAACGCCTCGACGCCCGCGGGCACGCCCGCGTAAATCGTCGCCTGCAGCAGCGCCTCCTGGATCTCCGTCTGCGTGCAACCGTTGCGCAGCGCACCCATCACGTGCAACTTCAGCTCGTGCTGTCGATTGAGCGCGGTGAGCATCACGATGTTGAGCAGGCTGCGTGTCTGGCGTGGCAGTCCCTCGCGTGTCCATACCGCCCCCCAGCAGTACTCGGTCACGAGCTGCTGCAGTGGACGCGCGAACTCGTCCGCCTGCTGCAAGGACTTCTGCACGTACTCGGCGCCGAGAACGGCTTTGCGCGCGGCGAGGCCGCGCTCGAAGAGACTCTCGCTCATGCTGTGCTCCGATGTGTTTGCACGGTCTCAATGCGCGCGTGACCACAGCCTCTGCGTCGCGAGTCGCGCGCCCTCGACGAGCGACTGCAGCTTCATCCAGCAGAAGGGCGGGAACACCGCACCGAAGCCGGCGAACGTGCCGAAGCCGCAATCGGTGCCCGCGACCACGCGCTCGCGGCCGACGACGCTCGCATAGCGCTCGATCCGCTGCGCTACGAGCTCGGGATGCTCGACATAGTTCGTGTTCGAGCCGATCACGCCCGGAATGAGGATCTTGTCGTCGGGCAGCTTGATCGTCTTCCACACCTCCCACTCGTGCTCGTGCCGCGGGTTCGCCCCCTCGATGAGCAGGGCCGCCGGTTTGGCCTTGAGCACGATCGGGAAGATCTTGCGGCAATCGAGATCGTGCACGTGGGAGCCCTCGTAATTGCCCCAGCACACGTGCAGGCGGACACGGTCGGCGGGGATGCCGGAGAGCGCATGATTGAGCGCCTCCACCTGCAGCTCGGCGTAGCGCAGGAACTGCTCGTCCGAGAGGGCCTTGAAGCGGCTGTGGCGGCCCATCGCGAGATCCGGGCAATCGAGCTGCAGGGTGAGCCCCGCAGCGGCGATCAGCCCGTACTCCTCGCGCATCGCCTCGGCGAGCGCGGCCAGGTACTCCTCGTGTGATTTGTAGTACTCGTTCGGCTGAAACACCGAGATGGTGCCGGGAGAGACCGCGTTCATGAAACCGCGCTCGAGCGGCACCGCAGCGAGCGCGGCTTTGAGATTGGCGATGTCGCGCTTCAGTCCGCTCAGATCGCGGACGCGCACCGGACCGCGGCACACGGGGCGCTTGTAGGTGGCCGAGTGGCCGGCCTTGACGAGGCGATCGCGGTACTCGGGAAACTCATCGAGATCTTGCGGCGTGGGTCGCGGCGAATCCCCCTCGAAGCCGCTCAGCCGGTGGCGGATGTACGTCGCGTAGCTGATCTTGCTCATCTCGCCGTCGCTCGCGGCGTCGATGCCGACCTGCGCCTGCTTGCGAACCACATCGTTCACGGCGCGGCGAACGATCTGCTCGAACTGCGCGGCGTCGAGGGGCTCGCCGCGGTCCTCCGCGAAGAGGTAGTCCACGACATCCTGCGGGCGCGGGAGGCTGCCGACGTGGGTCGTGAGAATTCGCTCTGGCTGTCCGGGCATCTGCGCTCCTTCCTCCGCTCGGCACGTTAGGCGCCACGCTCGGGGCTGTCAATTGCGCGGCAGATCCTGGAAAATTCTTTGATGCGCGAGGAGAGCGTGATCGTGGTGGGCGCGGGTCCCGTCGGGGTGCTCACCGCGCTCGGGCTCGCGCGCGCCGGTGTGGCCGTGACGGTGCTCGAGCGCGAGCCGACCATCGTCGACTCTCCCCGGGCAGTCGTTTATCACTGGTCCGTGCTCGATGGGCTCGAGCGCCTCGGCATCCTCGCCGATGTCAAGCGCATCGGTCTCGTCAAGCAGGATTACATGTACCTCGTCTTCCGCACCGGCGAGACGATCTGCTGGAGCCTCGAGCCGCTCGCCGACCACACGGCGCATCCCTACAACGTCCATCTCGGTCAGAACAAGCTCGCCGAGGTCGCCCTCGAGCATCTGCTGCGACTTCCCCACACGGGCATCGAGTGGAACACGTGCGTCACGCAGATCTCGCGGGACTCATCCGGCGTGACGGTGCATGCGAGCACGCCTGAAGGCCCGCGCGCATTCCGCGCGGGATGGGTGGTCGGGGCCGACGGCGCGCGCAGCGTCGTGCGCCAGGCGCTCGGGCTCGACTTCGCGGGCACCACGTGGCCCGAGCGCTTCGTCGCGACCAACATCCGCTACGACTTCGAGCAGCTCGGGCTCGCGCGGGCGACGCTCCAGGTCGATGCGCGCTACGGCGCGATCATCGTGAAGATCGATCACTCCGGCCTGTGGCGTTGCACGTACTGCGAGGACGCGAGCCTCCCGGAGCAGGGCGTGCTCGAGCGCATGCCGGCGTATTTCGCGGCGATCCTGCCGCCCGGAACGACCTACCATCTGGAGCGGTACTCGCCCTACCGCATGCACCAGCGCGCCGCGCCGCGCTTTCGGGTGGGACGCGTCGTGCTGGCGGGCGATGCCGCCCACGTGACCAATCCGACCGGCGGTTTGGGTCTCACCTCCGGCATGTTCGATTGCTTCGTGCTCTACGAGGCGCTCGCCGCCGTGATTCACGGCGATGCGGGCGAGAGCGTGCTCGACCGCTACTCGGACGAGCGGCGCCGCGTGTTCTGGGAGCTCGCCTCGCCGCAGGCGTGCGAGAACAAGCGGCTGATCTACCATTCGCACGACCCGGTGCGCCTGGAGCAGGACTTGCAGATGCTGCGGCGCTTTGCGAGCGACCGGGACTTCCTGATCGAGCGCTCCCTGTTCACGCGCCGGCTCGCGACGGCCTCGCTGCTCGCGGGGTGAAGGCGGCACCCGGGTACAGGGATGTACCCCCGCCGCCGAAGGGTGGCGAGCGGCGAGCAAAAGTCGCGCCTTTGCGAGCCGCAGCGAGCGTCGCGGCAGGATGCCCGAGCGCGCGCACTAGAGTTGGGGTGGGCGGCCCTCCAGGGCGTTCTGCAGCAGCCGGCGCAGCGCCTCCGCGCGGACAGGCGCGGGATTGTAGTAGGGGTTGGCGAGCGCCAGCCGCACGGCCGTCTCGATTCCGTCCGCAGGCATGCCGATGTCTTTGAGTGCGGCGGGCGCCCCGACCGACCGTGCGAGCGCGTAGAGGCCGAGCGCAGGGTCCTCGGCGGCGAGCGCGGCGGCGATCCTGCGCATGGCGTGCGGAGCCGCCGCGGCGTTGTAGGCGATGACGTGCGGCAGGACGATCGTATGTGTCGCGGCGTGCGGCAGGTCGAACGCGCCTCCAAGGACGTGGCACAGCTTGTGATGCAGGGCCATGCCGACGGCTCCGAGTACCGCGCCTGCGAGCCACGCACCGTAGAGCGCCTCGATCCGTGCATCGAGGTCGCGAACGTCGCGGACCACCCGCGGCAGGGCGCGAGCGAGCGCCCGGATGCCTTCCTCGGCCATCAGCGAGGTCACCGGGTTCGCGCCCTCGCTATAGAGTCCCTCGACGCAGTGTGCAAGGGCGTTGATCCCGCTCGTTCCCGAGGTCGCGGCCGGCAGCGCGAGCGTGAGCAGCGGGTCGTAGAGAACGGTGCGCGGCAGGACCCTCGGATCGCGACCGGTTCGTTTCACGGAGGCCTCGGTGATTCCCCAGATCGGGGTCATCTCCGATCCGGCGTAGGTGGTCGGCACCACGAGAATGGGCAGGCCCAGCTCGAGTGCGACGGCCTTGGCGAGACCGGTGGTGGACCCGCCGCCGAGCGCGACACAGAAGTCGGCCGCCACGCGCCGCGCCTCGGCGCACGCCGCGCGGGCGCTGTCGATCGGAACGTGCACGCGCGCCTGCGCGCAGACACCGGCCGCTCGAGCGCCGAGCAGACCGGCCGCACGCTCGGCGAGCGCGCGTTGCCCCGGCGTGGATAGCACGAGTGCACGCGCGCCGAGCCGCGCCGCCTCGCGCGGCAGCTCCTCGAGCGCACCGGGCCGAAAGATCACGCGCGCCGGCAACGGCTCGTATACGAAATTCGCCACACCGTGCTCCACGGCGATACTCTACTGGGACATGCTCGAGGTGCACACCTGGGAGCCGAACGCCAACTCCGGCAAGCCGCTGCTCATGCTGAAGGAGAAGGGCGTCGAGTTCGCGTACCGATATGTCGACATCGGCAAGCGTGAGCAGCATTCCCCTGCATACCTCGCGCTCAACCCCGACGGCACCGTGCCCACGGTGGTCCACGACGGGCTCGTGCTCACCGAATCCTCGCCGATGCTCGAGTATCTCGATGCCGCTTGCGACGGGCCGCCGCTCAGACCCCGCGACCCGTACCTGCTGTGGCGCATGCGTCGCTGGATCCGGTTCCTCGATCTCGAGTATTGCCCGTGCCTCGCGATGTTCGGCGGTGCGGGCGCGAGCCAGCGCATGCCGGCACAGGACCCCGCGGAGATCGATCGGCACGTGCAGGGCATCCCGATTCCGGAGCGTCGTCGGGTGTGGCGCCTCATCATGGCGAGGCAGATCCCGGCGGCGGCGCTCGCCGAATCTGCGCGGCGCATCCTCGCCGGCATTCCACGGTTCGAGGAAGCGCTCGCGGAGTACCCTTATCTTGCGGGACCGGAGTTCAGTCTCGCCGACGTCGTCGCGCTGATCACGGTCTTCGCCATGCCGCTCACGCATCCCGAGGCGGTGAACGACCTGCGGACACCGCGCTACATGGACTGGTTCCGCCGATGCCACGCGCGGGCCGGCACCCAGGCCGCCTTCGCGCTCGGGCGTGGCTGGGTCCGCGGCCGCGTCGCGGAGACCCGCCAGCAACTCGGAATCTGAGCATGCTCGAGCTGTATCACTGGGAGCCCACCCTGCACTCGGGCGAGCCGTTGATCAGCCTCGCCGAGAAGCAGCTGCCCTTCGAGAGCCGCTACGTCGATCTGTTGCAACTGCAACAGCACGAGCCCGATTTCCTGCGGCTCAATCCGACCGGCCAGGTGCCGGTGCTCGTGCACGACGGACGGACGATCACCGAGTCCGGACTCATTCTCGAGTATCTCGAGGACACGTTTCCCGAGCGGCCGCTGCGGCCGCAGTCGCTGGCGGAGCGCTACGAGGCGCGTTCCTGGATCAAGTACGTCGAGGAGCGCATGGCGGCCTATGTCTGCCTGCTCGGATGGCTGCAATTCACGCGTCCCACACTGCCGCGCACGACCCTCGAGAGGGCGCGACACACGAGCGGGCGGCTCCCGCCCGAGCGGCGTGAGCTGTGGCAAAAGGCGCTCGATGCGGCCTACACGCCGCAGGAGACCGCATTCGTGCGGGAAGCCCTGGCCTTCGCGGTGGCCAAGCTCGAGCGTGCGCTCCAGGGTAGCGCCTGGCTCGCGGGCGAGGCCTATTCGATCGCGGACATCGCGCTCGTGCCGACGGTCCGCGCGCTACGGGCGGTCGCATCCGAGATCGTCAACGCGCAGCGCAGCCCCCGCACGCTCGAGTGGCTCGCGCGGGCGGAGCAGCGGCCCGGCTTCCAGCTGGCGCTCGCGCACGCGCGCACGCCGGCTCCGGATAGAATCTTTGCGCCGGGGTCGGAACCGGCGCGCTGGGGTTGAGTTCGTCGTATCAGCGGGAGCTGCACATGAAGGAATTGTCGGACAAGGTGGCCTTCGTGACCGGAGGGGCGAGCGGAATCGGCCTCGGCATCGTCAAGGCGCTCGTCGGGGCGGGTGCCAAGGTCGCCATCGCCGATCTGCGGCCGGACCACCTCGATGCGGCGCTCGGTCAGTTCGCGAGCCGGGGACTGCGCGAGCGCGTGCACGGCGTCACGCTCGACGTTTCGGACCGTGCCGGCGTCGCGAACGCGGCCACCGAGACCGAACGGCGCTTCGGCAAGGTGCACGTACTCGTCAACAACGCCGGTGTGGGTGTCGAGGGACCCTTGCGGCGCGCGACGTACGACGACTGGGATTTCGGCTTGGGTGTCAATCTCGGAGGCGTCATCAACGGCATTCAAACATTCCTGCCGCGCATTCGCGCGCACGGCGAGGGTGGCCACATCGTCAATACCGCCTCCCTCGCCGGGCTCGTCTGGATGCCCTCGTTCATGACGGTCTACACGACCAGCAAGGCGGCGGTGATCGCCCTGTCGGAGTGCATCCGCGACGACCTCGCGCCCGATCGCATCGGCGTGTCGGTGCTGTGCCCGGGTCCGGTCAAGAGCAACATCCACGAAGCGGGCCGCAATCGTCCGGAGAAATTTCGGGGCACGAGCGGCTTTGCCGAAGCCGAGGCACAGCTCGCCCGACGCGTGATCTCGCCGCTGTGGATGGATCCCGAGGCCGTTGGGCAGAAAGTGCTGCGCGCCATCCAGAACGAGGAGTTCTACATCATCACGCACGGGGAGTGGCGCGAGGCTTTCATGCAGCGCGTCCAGGCGATCGCGGATGCCATGCCGAAGGAGGTGAATCCGGAACTGATTCGATCGCTGCGCGAGCGGCGCACCGATGCGGGTCCCGAGCCCGGCGCGGTCAACGACCGGTGACCGGGTTGCGGTAGTGGTACGCCGGGATGAAGGGCGAGGGGTACAACTCGTGCGCGAGGGTCGGCGGCCGATCGGGCGGTAGGTCCTTCTCCGGGCGCGTGTTGGGCAGCGCCGTCTTGCCCCAGCCGTCGGCGTACGGCGAGTACATCCGGAAGAACGAGTGGAGCTTTTGCAACTTCCACACGCCGTTCTCCTTGACGTATTCGTTCTCGTACGTGCCGAGCCCCCAGATGGCCGACCTCTGATAGTCCCCGACCTGGGCGAAGAATCGCCAGCGTCCGTGCGCGCTCGCACCGTCGGGCGCCACCGTCACGATCGGTTGCAGCTGCAGGTGCTCGAACAGCTTGCCCCGGGTGAGCCCCCGGGGCTCGAGCCAGCGCAAGTACGCGAGCGCGCGCTCCCGGCCGACGAACACGCCGCGACCGCCGATCTCGAGCGTTCCGTTCTCGGCGAACAGATCGGCGGTCTGGCTCCAGAGCGCCTTGTCGACGAAGTAGCCGTAGCTGCGTTGCAGGTTCTCGATGGCGCGCTCGTCCTCGAGCCGCGACAGGCGTCGGGTCACGCTCGTCAGCCGCATGTCCGCGACGTGCACCTCGCGCGCGATCGCCTGACCCGTGACCGGGTGCGGATCATGGAACGGGGGAATGTACACCCCCGGGAATGCCTCGTAGACCTCGCTCGGGGGCTGGTCTGGCGGGATCCGGTCGCTCGCTTTCGCGGCCGGTCTCGGGCCATGCATCCAACCGCCCTCGTACGGCGCGAAATACGTCGTGTACACGTGGTCGCGCTTGAACCTCCACACGCCACTTTCGTTGACGAACTCGTTCTCGTAGACGCCCCCGTGCCAGATTCCACCGCTCTGGAAGACGCCGAGCTGCCCGAAGGCACGGCTGCGCGCCCAGGCGCGCCGTCCGTCCGCCTGCACGTGGATCACCGGCTGCAGCTGCTGGTGATTGTGCAGGTGATTGGGCTCCACACCCGGCGGACCAAAGAGCTCGAGCGCCTTGCGGATGTGCGCGCGGCCGACGTAGACACCGCGCTGCGAGATCTCCATCGTCGCATCATCCGCAAACAGCGCAGCGAGCGCCTCCCACTGCTGCTTGTCCAGGTAGTAGCCGTACGCGGAGATCAGATTCTCGATCTGTTGCACATGGTGCAGCTGTCGCAGGCGTTGCTCGAGCGAGGCAATCGATTGGACGAGAGCGTGGGTCGCGGCATCGCCCCGGGGCGCTGCGCCGTCCTCCGGCGCGTTCGCCGGCTCGACGTGCGGCAGCACCTCGACCGGTGAGCCATAATGAAAGGCAGGCACGTGCACGCCCGGCCACGTCTCGTATCGCTCACTCGGGGGCTCGTCGGGCGCCAGCGTCCGCGATACGAAGACACCACCCGTCGCGTCGCGATTGCGGGGCCAACCGCCCTCGTACGGCACGATGAACGTCTGGTACCAGTGCAGCCGCGCAAACCTCCACACGCCGCGCTGCTTGACGTACTCGGTCTCGTAGGGCCCCTCGCCCCAGAAAGCATGCTTGCCGAGTTCGCCGGCGAGGATGAATGCCCGCCATCGGGCTTTCGCGGTGAGCCCGTCCGCCGCTACGCTCACGACGGGCTGCAACTGGAACCACTCGCGCATCGTGCCGGACGTGAGGCCCGAGCGACCGCCTCCGAGCGCATAGAAGTACTGACGGATGCGATCCTGGCCGCGATACACCCCATCGAGGGCGATCTCGATCGTGCCGTCGTCGCTGAACAGCTCGGCCGCCTCGTCCCACAGCGCCTTGTCGAGGTAGTAACCGAACGCACGCTGCAGGCGCTTCACCGCGGAGGCCGCCTCGAGGCGGGAGGTCTGCAGCTCGAGACTCGCGATCCGGGCGAGGGGCGCCGCCGCAGGAGCCGTCTGCATGTTCAGCGGCCGCCCGCCGGCATCACGCGCGGGCCGGCAAGGCGATGACCCAGGAATGCAGGGTCGGGCGGTTCGCGACGTCGGTGTGGATGCCGTGATGGACCACTCGCATGCGGTGATCCCAGGCGAGGCGCTCGAGGCAGAAGAGCGCCCCATATGCCGTGACTCCAGCGATGGCAGCCGCGCCTCGACTCCACAAGGGCCGCAGCTCGTGGTACCAGAGATCCGTCACGTCGCCGCGCACCCCGCGGGTCCGAACCCCTCGTTGCCGCGCGATGCCCGCGAAACGTCGAGCCTCCGCGAACCGCTCATCGAAGATCACGGCGTAGAGCAGCCCCTCGTGTGCCGCGAGCCTCGCGTGAAGCGACGCGGCGTCCGCCCGCTCGCAGATCTGCGAGGCATCGGCAGGCACCCGCCGGGCCGCGAGCACGCCCCCGAACGAGCCTGCCAGGCCGGCAAACGAGCCTGCCAGGCCCGTCTCGAGGAACTGCCGGCGGGTGAGGAGAGAACGCACGGGATGATGTCGCCTTTCTTCGCCAAGTATAAACCGGCCGGACGCCACTTTCCGGCGTGCACTTGTTGTTTTCGCCAGAAGGACTACCCTACGGCGGGACACGAGGATGTACGCTCGAGCCTCAGCCGGGAGGGGAATATGAGCGCCGTGATCACCGCGATGTTCGACGAGTACGGGGCGGCTGACCGGGTGCGGCTGGACCTTGTCCGGGACGGCTTCCCCACCGATCGCGTGGATCTCACCGCGGGTTGCGAACCGGGACGCGCCGCATTTGCACCGGCGGCCTCGTTGCACGAGATGTTCGCGCGGCATTTCCGCACGCTCTTCTGCGGAGATGACGAGCGCGTCTGCGCGGAGCGCCTGGCCGAGCGCATCGAGCACGGCGGTGCGGCCGTCACGGTCCACCCTCGCGGCCCCCTCGAGACGGCTCGCGCCTGCGAGATCCTCGAGCGCGCTCGCCCGCTCGAGGTGGCGCAGCACGACGTGGCCAACCAGCGCCTGGAGCATGCGGCGGCCGGGCACGAGCGTCCCTGGATCCGATCCTTCTGGATCGAGACCGACCATCCCGCCGATTGCATCTACTGCCGGCTCTTCGAGCGACACTCCCACTGAGCGCGATGGCGGACACGGTCTTCCAGAAGATCATCGACGGGGCCATTGCGGCTCACAAGATCTACGAGGACGAGAGGGTGCTCGCTTTCCTCGACATCGGACCGTTGAGCCGCGGCCACACGCTCGTCATTCCCAAGGAGCGCGCCGAGACGCTCGACCAGCTCTCGGAGGAATCCGCAGCGGCGCTCGGGCGCGTGCTGCCGCGGCTGTGCCGCGCGGTCATCGAGGCGACCGGTGTCAGGCACTACAACGTGCTCGAGAACAACGGCCGCAGCGCGCACCAGATGGTCGCGCACGTGCACTTCCACATCATCCCCAAGCCGAACGAGCGCGAGGGCTTGGGTGTCGGTTGGCCCGCCGGAAGCCTCGGAAACGACGCCGCGGAGCTCGCGGCGAACATCCGGGCCGCGTTGCGCTGATCGTGCTCGCGGCGCGGGGAGATGCGCGCGACCCGCCGTCAGGGGGGCTGCGGACCCTCGATCACGCGCACCATGTCATCCGGACGCATCCACTTGCGGAACGCCACCTGAACGTCGTGCGCCGTGAGCGCGATGTACCGGCGCGCCGCGCGGCTCGGCTCGTCGAGCGGGAGGTCGAGATCCTGCCGCTCCAGAAACCCGCTCGCGATCTCATCGATGCTCGCTTGCCCGAGTGGGATCTCGTGCAGCAGCAGCGACTTCACGCGCAGGAGCTCGTCGGCGGTCGCCGGGCCGGTCTGCATGGAGCGCACCTCGCGCACGGCAATAGCGGCCGCCTTGGCGACGTTTTGCGGATCGCTCGCGAACTGAATGGAGTAGACCGAGCGCGTGCGGCCGGCTTGCAGCTCGGAGCCGACGCCGTACACGAGCCCGGTGTTCTTGCGCATCTGGATGCTGAGCCGAGTCGAGTAAAACCCGCCTCCGAGCACCGCATTTCCGAGGTCGAGCGCGTAGTAATCCGGATTCGAGCGCGTGAGACCCAGCGTTTGCGCGAGCACGACGATGTCCTGCACGCGGCTCGCGTCAGGCACGTGGACGATGCTCGGCCGATTGGGCGGAACCGCAGGCAAGTCCGTCTGGGGCTTCGGCCCCATCGCCGTCCAACCGCCGAAGTATCTCGCCACGGTCGCCTGCGCCTGCTCGACGGGCACGTTGCCGATCACGACGATGGTCGCGAGATCCGGACGGTACGCCGTTCGATAGTAGGCGCGGACATCATCGAGCGTGAGGGTGCGCACGCTGAGAGGCGTCGGATCGCGCAAGCTCGGATCGCCCGCCGGAAAGAGGGCGGCGCGCAGCGAGCGCTGCGTGAGAAAGCCGGGACTCTTGTCGCGAGCCGCCACCACGCGCACGAGCTGGCTTTGCACGATCTTCATGGCCGCCGCGGGGAGCGCCGGATGCAGCTCGTTGTCGGCCAGGAGCTGCGTGGCGCGGTCGAAGTTCTCGGAGAGCGCCTGCACGACGAAGTCGGTGCCCGCCCGCTCACGCGCGCCGATATCGTCGAGCGCGCGCTGGAAGGCGAGGCGATCCAGGCTCTCGCTGCCGTAGGAGAACAGCTCATCGAGCAGCAGCGAGACGCCCTCCTGTCCGCGCGGCGTCTCCGTTTCCGCACGGGTGCGGATATGACCGAACACGCTCACCGTGTCGCTCACGTCCTCCGGCTGCACGATGAGCGTCATGCCGTTCGGCAGGTGTGTGACGACGGGGCGCGCGGTCGCCGGTGGCACCTGCAGGCGGTTGACGGCGACGAGCGCCCAGCCCGGGAGCTTGGTCGGCTTCGCCTCACCGAGCGAGATGTTTTCCTGCCCGCCGAACCCGCCGCTCGCAAGCACCGGGGGCCCGGACCCCTGCGGTAACATCACGGCGCAGACCGCGCGGTCGAGCTGCAGATACTGGCGCGCGACTCGGTCCACGTCGGCGACGGTGACGCGGTCGATTCGCGTCAGATCCTCCTCGGGAGAGCTCAGGCCGTAGAGCGCCACGGCGTCCGACCAGACCGAGGCGAGGCCTGCAATCGAGTTCTTGAGAAACTCCGTCTCGCGCCGCTCCTGCAGCTTCGCGGCGGCGACCAGGTCCGCAGGCACGCCGTGCTGCACCACCTCGCTCAGAATGGATCTCACCTCGGCCTCGAGCGCCTTGGGATCGCCGCCGGACGGGAAGGCGGCCGTCGCATAGGCGAGACTCGCGTGCGGGAGGGGATCGAGCTCGAAGTCCGTGTCGAGCGCTTTGCCTCGAGGAACCAGGCCGTACAGCGCAAATCGATGGCTGCTCAGCACGTCGGCGAGCACCTCGAGCGCCGGAAAGTCCGCACTGTCGAGTCCCGGCACGCGCATCGCGAGCATCATCGTTCCGGTCGGTCGATCCGTGCGGACCGTGAACGACTCCGCGCGCAGGGGCTGCGGCTCGACCTTGGGTCTCGGCGGCAGGTGTTTGCTTGGAATCGAGCCAAAGAGCTGCCGCACCTTCGCGAGCGTCGCTTGCGGCTGCACGTCGCCGACGATGATCAAGATGGCATTGTTGGGTGCATACCAGGTGTCGTAGAAGCGCTTGAGCATTTGCGCCGTGGTCTTGTCGAACGACGGCCGCGTGCCGAGCGCATCGTGTGCATAGGGCGTGCCGCGAAAGTCGGTCGCGCGCAGTCGCTCGTACAGCACGTACGCCGGGTTCGACAGGTCCTGCGCGACTTCCTGCTCGATGGCGCCGCGCTCCTCGGCCCACTCCTTCGCCGAGTCGTCGACACCTCTCATCCGGAGTGCCTCGATGTGCAGCGCCACGTCGAGATCCTCGGCGGGCACGGTGTAGAGATACTGCGTCAAGCTCTCGCGCGTGTCCGCGTTGAAATTCCCGCCCATGACGCTGCCGATGTCGGCGAGCTGATCGGCGGTGAGGCCCGGGCTGCCGCGGAACATCATGTGCTCCTGCGCGTGCGCCATGCCGGGAAATCCCGCCGGCGCCTCGTCCGAGCCGACGAGGTAGTTGACCGCGGTGGCGGCGACCGGAGCGAGCGCATTACGCACGATGATGACGCGCAGTCCGTTGGCGAGCGTCGCGCGCA
>Ga0335074_10000803_pt1 | contig 43025 bp, 40 predicted proteins | sample Lox_Sample_23_FD_206715 | JGI IMG/M metagenome (GOLD analysis project Ga0335074, IMG submission 206715) | Soil microbial communities from Loxahatchee National Wildlife Refuge, Florida, United States - Lox_Sample_2.3 | ecosystem: Environmental > Terrestrial > Soil > Wetlands | place: USA...
CAGGACATCACGGCGACAAAGGGCAAGTTCGGCCAGCTCAAGCTCTCGGCGAAGAAGCTGGCGGCTCTCGTGCCTATCTCGAACGACCTGTTGCGGCGTTCGGGCGGCGAGTCTGCCGATGCTGCGGTGCGTGATGACCTGATGATCTCGCTGGCGAACACGGAGGATGTCTCCTTCATTCGCTCGCAGGGGTCGCAGTACAGCCCGAAGGGTCTGCGGTACTGGGCTCTTCCGGCGAACGTCATCACCGCGACGAACGTCACCGGTCTCACTGGAGGCGCTCTCGTCCAGGCGGTGCAGGCGGACATCGGCAAGCTCAAGCTGGCGCTCCGTAAGGCCAACGTTCGCTTCCTGCGGCCCGGCATCATCATGTCGGTTTCGACGGAGTACTTCCTCGAGAACCTGCTCAACGGACTCGGTTATCCGGTGTTCCGCGAGGAGATGGCTCAAGGCAAGTTCATGGGCTATCCGTACCGCGTGACCACGCAGATCCCGGAGACTCTGACGGTGAACGGTGTGGCGAATTCGACGGAGCTCTACTTCGCCGACTTCGCGGACGTGACCATCGGTGATGCTCCGCAGATCGGTATCGAGTTCTCCACCGAGGCCTCGTATGTCGATCCCGGCACCGGCCAGCTCGTCTCGGCCTTCTCGCAGGATCAGACGGTCATGCGGGTGCTCATCGAGCATGACCTCGGCATGCGTCACCAAGAGAGCATCGCGGTCCTGAACGGAGTCGCCTACTACAACCAAGCCTCGGCCTAAGCGGGCCGGAAGCTGAAGCGGGGCGCGGCGTAAACGCGCCCGCCTCGCTCAAACGCATTTGAATTCTCTGAGGTGAGGACACCAGCATGTCGAACTTCGCAATGACTCACAATATCGACGCGTTCATCGGAGCCGCTGCGGCATCGGATGACGTGTCCCTCACCGCCGGGGGTGCCGGCGATAACACAGAGGTGAACGGCCTGGCGATCGATCGCGCGGCGCTCAGCTATCCCCTGTCGGCTTCGTTTATCGCGCACTACAAGGCAGTTCTTGGCGCGGGCAACACGATCTCGCTGAGCGCGGTTGTGCAGACGGCGGACGACTCTGGCTTCACGGAGAACGTGAACACGCTTGCGACCTTCGCGAAGGCGGTTGTGGACACTGGCGCTGCCGGAGGCTCGACGCAGCGCGGTGTGGTGCGGTTCCCGGTGGACTTCGCCGGCGCGCAGGAGTTCGTTCGCATCCAGTTCACCCCGGACCTGTCGGCGGCGAACACGGATACGGCCGATGTTTCTGTGGTGGCGGTGTTGGGCGGACAGGACTACCTGCCGGCCTAAAGAATGCCATTCGACCCGCTCCAATCGAACTGTTCATACTGCGGCGCGGCCGCTGGCGTGGAGTGCGATTGGGGCGGCGTCGAGAATCATCCGCGCTTTCATGCGGATCGCCTCGAGGTTGAGCAGTTCTCTGAGGCGATCACGCAGGGCGCGGCGGACACGCAAGAGTGGAAAACCGCAGTCGATGGTGCGGCTGCAGATTTGGTGGATTAGCAGATGGCAAAGGGTGTGAACAAGGTCATTGTTCTCGGCAACATTGGGCGCGACCCCGAGATCCGGACACTGCCGAGCGGCGCTTTGGTGGCGAACCTGTCGCTGGCGACCTCGGAGTTCGTCAAGGATAAGGCGGGGAACCGGCAGGAGCGCACGGAGTGGCATCGCTGCGTCGCCTTTGGGCGTACCGCCGAGATCGTCCGCGACTACGCAGCCAAGGGCTCGCAGGTATTCATCGAGGGTCGGCTGCAAACGCGCTCCTGGGAGAAGGATGGCGAGAAGCGGTACGCGACGGAGATTGTCGTCATGCACCTGCAGCTCCTCAACTTCAAGCGGGACGGAGCGCAGCACTCGCATCGCGAGGATGATGTCGAGCACCAGCGCGGCCGGTCATATGAGCACGCCGGCATCACCGACGAAGACATCCCCTTCTAAAACACGGCACTGAAGCGAGGCGTTATGGTCACGAAGTTCTCCCGCCAGGAGATCGCGGACGTGTGTCGCAAGTTGGGCGGCACGGTTGGGCCGCTCCCGTCACACATCGAAGGATGGCAGCTCTTGTGGGCCATCACTGGCAATGAGTCGAGCTTTGGTGCGGACTGCACGCCGCGACATGAGCCGGCATACGACGTGGGCGGCGAGTACTCGCGAGATCCGAGCCAGGCGCATCTGCTGGCGCTGTATGGGCCAGCGGCCGCGTGTAGCTATGGGCCGATGCAGGTGATGCTAGTCAACGCTCCACCATGCACGACGCCGGAAAGCTTTGACGATTTGGAGACCGCGATGCGCGCTGGTATTTATGCGCTGAACCGGATGCTGCAGCGATTCCAGCCGCAGAGCGTCGCGCAGGTCGGCTTCTGCTGGAACGGCGGTCACATCGCCAACCTGAATCCAGAGGTGCAGGCGTATGGTCTGCGCCTCACGAAGAAGTACCTATCGACAGCGATGCCTCCGGCCACACAAGCGGAGGTTGCGTGATTAGCGCGAATTGGCCGAATCCCGGTACATCCGTGGTGTGGCTATCGGGCAGAACGATACGGCGGTGTTCTTTGCGGACTGGAATTGCATCGCCTTCGCCGGTAATAGCGCGTTCTGCATCTTCGATGCACCGGGCAAGGATGCGGAGTTTGATCATCTCTCGGTTAGCAATACGGAGCTGACTGCGCTGCTGTCGGCGGTCGCTTTCAATCCCATGCCGAAGCCGAAGGATCAAGTCGCGGTGGATGGCGTGAATTACGCAGTGCAATCGTCGAGCCCAGTGCAGGACGGCGCGATGGTTGAACTGAAGATGAGGAAGCTGTGAGCAAGTCGGTTCGTGAACTCGCACTGCTGGCCATAGTGGCGGCGCTCGGCGCCGATGGCACTCCTGCGACCGGCGGGGTGTTTCGCTCGAGGCTGGAGCAGGTTGGACCGGACGATTTGCCCTGCTATGACGTGACGCCTGGCGATCAGAAGACGGACGAGAATGGCGAACTGGCCGATCGCTTCTCGGTGCATAACGAGTTGACCGTAACGGTGCGTGGCATCGTCGACGCCGCGGTGCAGGAGGGCGGGCAGGCGAGCCTCGATGACTCCGCGCTCGACCCGTTCTACGTGTTTGCGGTTCAGGCGCTGACGGGTGACGGCGCCAATCTCGGCGGAATTGTCGAGAGTGTCGAGGAACGTGGCAACGTGGCAGTGTTCCAGCCTGCGGGCCGCGATGTCCTCGGGATCGAGATGACTTTTGTACTTCAATTTGCAACCAAGCGCGGCGACGCGACAACGAGGGGGTAAGGCATGCCGGCACCTGCTGTAACAAAAATTCGTGGCTACGAGGGGCAGCTTTACTACACCATCCCTCCGGCCACGGAGACGATCTGGGCGAACATCACCGACATCGAGCTCGACTCGAAGGCGGACGATCTCGACGCCAGCGACCATTCGACCGTGGGCTGGAAGGACAAGTTGTCCGGCCTGAAGGACTTCACCGGCACGTTCAAGGCGATGCTGATGCAGAGCGGTCCGGATGCGACCAACCTGTTCGCGGCATATTCGGCTGGGACTACGATCACGATCGCGTTCCGTCCGCAGGATGTGACTGGCGGGTTGCAGTTCAGCGGCAACTGCGTCATCACCGGATTCAAGCTCGGTGCGCCGAACAGCGGTGTGCAGACGGTCGACCTGACAGTTTCCGGACGCGGCGCTCTGACGCAGGGCACGGTGACCGAAGCCGGCAGCTAAGGTTCTGCGGCGGTCCGAGGATAGCTAAGGCCCGAAGCGGAAACGGCTGCCTTGGACGCCGCGGGAAGAGATGCAAGGGGAGGGTGGCACCTTTGGGGTTGAGGTGCCACCCATTTTTTCGGAGATGACGAGATGAATCCGGTGATCGGGCGCGTGCCGTACAAGATTGGCGGAGAGGTCCGCGAGTTTGCTTGCGATATGCGATGCGTCGCGGTGCTGTGGGATGAGGTGGGCGACGATTGGGCGACCTGGCTCACGGAGCGATTCGCGGGCACACTGATGCCGATGGAGGATGGCACCGAGCGGCGCGTGGCGGCACAGATTCCCGAAGCGGATCTCGGTATTGCGCTGTACGCGCTGCTGGCGAGCGATCGCGCGAAGCGGCCGAGGATTGAGACGCCGGAGGATATTCTTCGCAAGCTCTTCAAGGATCAAAAGGTGGACGCGCAGGTTGCGGCCATGGACGCGATAGCGCCGAGCTTCGGCATCCGCGGCAAAGGCCTCGAGCCGGAGCGGAAGCGCAAGCGCAAAAAGAAGGCGCAGCCGTGGGACTGGCGACTAATTCTGGAGACGGCGCTGGGCCTGATGGGGCTCGCGCCGGACGTGTTCTGGGGGATGACGCTGGCCGAATGGCGCGCGATGCATGATGGCTACGCGGCGCGGCAGAAGCGCGACATGCGTAACGCGGCATGGGCGCTGAGCTATCAGCTCACGGCTGCGGGGTGCGACCCGGATAAGGTGACGCCGGCGAAATTGCTGGGCGAGACAACCAAGGCGGACCGCGAGCACAAGCGCAAGGTGCGTGAGGCAATCGAGAAGGCGAAGAGCGCGCCGGGTCCAAATCTGGAGATGCTCAAGCTCGCCCACGCGGCGACGGGCGGCAAGGTGGGCGCGGACCTGATCGCGCAGGCGGAGGGGTAATGGCTCGTTCTAGCAGCGTCGTGGTGAGCATCAACGCAGAAGATAATACCGGTCGAGCATTTGCCTCCATGAACGAGCAGATTGCGGCGCTGAAGTCGCAAGTGGCCAGCCTGCGTTCGCAGCTCAGTGGCACCGGTGAGGGATTTGGCGAGTTGGGCGAGCGCATCAAGCGGTCCATTGAATACATGGGCATCTATTTCGGCGCTCACGAGATTGTCGATGGACTAAAGGATCTCGTCACAACCTCACTGGAGTTTGGCGAGCAGATAGAGCGCGCGAGCAAGTCGACCGGCCTGGCGATCGGGACGTTATCGACGTTGCACTACGCGGCTGCGGTTACAGGCGGCGATTTCGATACGATGACGAAGGCCGTCTCGCGGATGGATCGCACCATCGCGCAGGCGACTCAGGGAAATGTCCAGGCCTCCGCGTATATAAAAAGCCTCGGACTCGACGCGAAGCAGCTCGCCAGCGACGTCAACGGGCCAGAGGTCGCGTTCCGGCGCCTAGCGCAGCTTCTTGGTCAAACGAGTAGTCCAGTACGTCGGACGGAGCTTGCCTCGGGTGTCCTCGGTCAGCGGGCCGGCGCCGATCAGATTGCGACTCTCGTAGAGGTCGGAAACCATTGGGACGAGTTTACGGAGAAGGCGAAAGCGGCCGGCGTCTATCTTGACAATGCGCAAGCTGAGACCTTGGAGGCCACGAACCAGAGGCTCGAAGATTTGAAGCAGCGGATACTGGGTGCGAGTCTCGCTTTCACAGAGGGGTTGATTCCCGGCCTCAATCAGATGATGAGCGTGATATCCGGCAGTACGGACGCCAGGCAGAATCTCGCCGACTGGGGATCGAGGGTCGCGAAAGGAATGGCATTCGCCGCCGAAGCGATATACAGCACGGCGAGCGCGGCTGAGTTTCTATTTGCGGCCGCGGAGGCTGGTCCGCTCACCGCGATCGGCCGCCGCGACATCCAAGCCGCGAAGGACCTACAAAAGAAGGCGCAGGAGTTCCACGACATCGCTTTCGGTGGCCCGGCGGCACCGAAGCCGTCGCCTACGATTGACCCTGGCACTGGAAGCGGGCATGGGTATGGTGGCACAGGGGATCTTACGGGCGCCGCTGCCAAGATGCGGGCGGCAGAGAATAAGCTGGCGGCGGCGCGTCGCCAGTTGGCTGACGCAAACGACAAGCTCGAGGCGTCCCGACAGAAGGCCGCGAGCGACGAGCGTCTGGCAGCCCTGGATGATGAGCATAAGCGCGAGTTGATTAGCGATACCGATTTCTATAAGCAGAAAGCTGATGCGCAGCAGAAATCCATCGAGGCGGAAAAGGCTTCCAACGCGAAGCAGCAGAACGACATTCAGGCGCAGATAAGCCATCTGCAATCGCATAAACTCAGCGGCGCGGAAGCGGTGAGCCGGGATGCCGAGGTTGCCGAGTTGCAGGCAAAGATTGTCGCGCTCCAAGCCCAAGCGGTGGAACTCGGCGCGAAGGAGGTTATCAACGCTACGCAGCTAAAGACTGAGTTGGCGGAGGTGGCCAAGCAGAAGCAGCAAGCCACTGATGCGCTCAACGCGGATGCGGAGAGGGCCTACGGAACCGGCGCGTCGGCTCGCATCAAACAAATGCACGACGCCTATTATGGCGAGGGCGGAGAGCGTCAGAAGATTGCATTAGAGCGTCCGGGCGACCTGCCTACGGCGGACTCCTTAGAGCAGCACAATGAGGATCAGATATCAGCAAGCTCCGCAGACGAGATGTATCAGCAGGCGTCGGCGGTGTATGGGGCGAATCGGACAACCGTCGACGATGCGGAGGCGCGCGGGCAAATCTCGGCGGTCGATGCGCAGCAGCGGAAGATCGCACTCGACCGCGAGGAGGCCGAAGCTCTTCAGCCCGTACTGGAGGCGTATGAAAAGTTGGCGGCCGATGGGGACAATAATGCGGCAGCCAAGGTAGCAGAGCTTCAGGAGAGGATCTCTGAACTCAAGAGTCCGATCAGCGAGGTTGCTTCCGAAATCCGCACACAGCTCAACGACGCGCTGGAGCAGCTCTTCGAGAATCTCGGCAAGGGCAAGGATGCGTGGAAGGACTTCGCGAAGTCGCTGCAATCGATGGCGCTGAAGGACACCTACCAGCAGTTTCTTCAGCCACTGGTGCAGACTGCACTTGGGCATGCGGTGCCAAATCAGGGCGGACTGTTCGGCGCACGCGGCGCGGCCGCCACAGGCCAAAACCCATCATTGGGAAAGAGCCTACTGGGCGCCATTATGCCAGGCATGGCAGCGAAGCTACCAGCGGCCGCTGGCGCAAAGAGCGGCGGCGGGGTGACGGTACAGATCATCAACCAGACGAGTTCGCCGGCGCAGGGAACCGCATCGCAGCAATCACCACAGGATGGGAGCGCAATGACGGATATGCTGCGGCCGCAGGTGATCCAGATTCTTCTTGAAGACTTGGACCGCGGCGGCAGTTTTGCGCAGGCGCTCAGCGGGCTTGGAGGATTGGCGACGGGCTAGCGGAGCTTTTCTAGGTTTAGTCCCGATACGTGAAAGTGGAGAATTGTGTCCCGCTGAAAGAGCGGCGGTTGCATGAGGACAGTGTCAGCCGAGCGCGTACGCGCAATCAGAGTGCTCGTAGATAGAAGAAACATCGTGCGCGGGTCGCCGTTGTCTGTATTGACTCCAGATACTTGAATAGGCGCAGCAGTTCCAAATCTGACCGTCGTGGAGCAGTGATCCTCATAGCAGTAGAAGGCTGCCCCCGACGATCCGGGTGCTGTGATGTACGTATCGAGGCGTCCATTTGTCCTTCGGAAGCACCATTCATACCCCTCCTCCGAGGTGGTGCAGGCATATGCGACGCGGCGACTGTGTATTTCGTCGAAGTCGTCTGAGTAATGCCAGTTTTCCGGCGCGCCAGACTTTGCGTCCACGCTGTATGGCGTAGAGCCATGCGACTCCCGATCGCCGGGAATACTCATCCCTATCACCATTAGCACCACAAAAACCGCGAAGATACCGCCAATTATTTTTAGCATCGCCAGTGCCTACTTCCGCCTCTGATAGTGATTGTCTGTGGAGGGGTTGTCGTAATGGCCACCCCGGTGGCTGCTACCCACCCCGCCGTCATAATGTCCGCCGGTGTTGCATCCATCCATGACGCCCGACATTCCGATAAAAACGGCACCGACCACGATGGCAATAAGTATGAAGAAACTCGCCATGCCACTTTCCCGTTCCGGAGGAGGCTCTGGTTGAGATTGGCGGCGACCCATAGGGCCACAGTCTGCCGAATGTCACCGCGCGAGTCAAGCACTTAAGTCGGTTACTTGCCGTGCGAGAGTGGTGCGCGGCAGGATGCGCGCATGGTTAGGATTCGCGATCGAGTACGGCTTACTATTTGGCTGGTTTCTCATGCGCTATTTGGCGAGTGGCCGGAGTTCCGCCGCGAGGTTATCGAGACGGGAACGGAAGATGGCTGGAGGATATGCCAGCCGGGTAAGGTGTGGTTGGCATTTGGTACCCAGTGAAGCGGCGGCGCGGCTAGCCCCGTATCGATGCCCACGCGTCATTCCAGAACGTGTCGAAATTTTCCTCGACAATGGTGGCAGTCTCCACGTCTAGCCCGAGAACCGCTTTGACGTTTGCCCTGGTCGTCAGGATGTACCATGGCTCCGCGTCTCGCTTGCCGTCAACGCGCACGAAGATGCAGAGCGTTCCGCGCCGATCGTATTGCTTGAACGCCACATATTGAACACTGCCAAGCTTCTTCAACTTGCGGGCTCCGACCCGCTGGTTGAACTTCGCACGTGTTCCCGTGACCGGACCCTCGAACCGGCCGCGAGTGACTACGCCGATGCCAGTATTTGCGGGCAGGAGGTTGCGCGGGCGTAGCGGCCCTGGAATCGTCGCTGGCGCGATAGCTCGCAGGTATTTCGTCGGAACTGCGATTTCCTTGCCGCTGTATGGAATCTTCTCGCCGCCCTCTTCCTGCAGCGCGAGGTAGTTTGGTGCGGTCTCGTTTGACGTGTCCGCGACCACATAGGACGTAATGGGCCATCGTGTCTTCTCGGCGGCTCGAAACTTCGTATTGTCCTGAGTCCACCGATTGCGAAGATGGAAGACCTGAGCCTCGCGGAACTGCTCTGCGACGCTTGACGCTCGCGCCAGTCGCGTCAGCGTGACGGCGGTCGCGTATGGAATGTCTTTCGTCTGCGCCTCGGATAGCGCTGCGACCGCCTTCGATGCATCGACCGTTACATTGATGAATCCCACGCTCTCAGTTTGCGCTGATTCCTGATTCCGGCCAACCTTCGCGGTATGGATACAGCGAAGATGATCGTGGACGCGGCCTATCGGGCCTTTCTGTATGCCATCGCTGCCGGCGTCTCGCTCTGGGTGCTCTACGTGTGGCGAAACTGGCGCGGTCCCCGCCACTGACGGCATAACCGCTTCGTGCCCTATCCCATCTTCCCATCGCTGAGCCGCGCCCCGAGCTTCCAGAGCACACGGAAGATCGAGGATGGAACGCTGAAGGACCCGATGGAATCCGGGTATGTGGCGACGCGGCCGCGGTTTACAAGGCTGCGGCGCACGTTCGGCGTTTCGTACAAGTTCCTCTCGGCCGAAGATGTCCGCGCTCTCGATGTCTTTGAGTCGCAGACTGTGCAAGGCGGAGCTGGCGCGTTCTACCTGCCGAACCTACTGCCCAATGGGAGCTTCGAGCTCTTGGACCAGAGCACCGGGCAACTGCAGGGCTGGAGCGTGGACCCTGCGGGCATCGGCGCCGGCGCACTCTTTTCGTGCCTGCCGTCCACGCAAGCCCACGACGGCAGTACAGCCATCCAGTTCAACTCAGTAGCGGGCTCAATAGCGGCGCACGGTAGTTCGCTTGTCACGCGTCTCTTGTGCTCACAGCCGCTCAATGTGACGGCTGGCGACGTTTATCAGATTGAAGGCTGGCTTGATGGCGTTACGACGCTGGCGGCTGGCCTCACGGCGACTTTCTACTTCGGCGTAACGGTCGTTTATGAAGACGGGACCGTGAGTCTGAATGGGCGCGAGTATACAAACGCTCCGACGCCGAGCGGGTATCTCGCGATCAGCGATACGTTCACTGTGCAGCCTTCGGCCGGCGGGGCCACACAGGCGACGATTGAGGCATCGCTGAACGTTCAGATTACGAGTTCCAACGGTTCGAGCACGGATGTAGGAGCTGGGCAGGCAGTCTTCACGGTGGATTCCGTTGGGATGGCGCTTATCGGTTCTGCGCAGCCGAACGGACGCATGCCTGGCTTGAATCCGCTGCTGAACGCGGTGCGCTTCACGGAGGGATTGCAGATTTCGGATGCCGGAATCGCGAACGGGCAGAAGACGTACAACGTGAGCTTTGAAGTGACGGAGGTCTGATGCCAGCCGCTCTCTCCGCCGCCGCCGCGCTCGATAAATACAAGCTTGCCAGCACCACTCCCTGGCTGCTGTTGGTGGACTTCAATTGGCAGGGAGAGCACTTGCGCTTCGTGCGCAATACCGATGCTGTGACCTTCGACGCCGGCGACGGCGCAGGTCCGCAGACGTACCAGCCTCTCGCGTTTGAACTGACTGGCGCGGAGAACGGGACGACAGGATCTCTGGGGCAAGCAACGCTCAAGGTGTCGAACGTGTCGCGGCTCGTCGAGGGCGCGATCGTGCAGTATCAGGGTGGCGTGGGCGCGTCGGCGACGATCTATGTCCTCAACACCGACAACCCTTCCGGCGAGCCGGAGATCGCGCTGCAAACGACGATCCTCAAGACGACGACTTCGCCGGCGTGGGTGACGTTCACGCTCTCGGCCGCGAGTCCACTGCGGATGCTCTTTCCGAAGTTTCTTTATTACCAAGGCACCTGCAAATGGCAGTACAAGAGCTCGCAGTGCGGCTACAGCGGCGCGCTGGTTACGTGTGACCTGTCCTTCGATGGGGCAAATGGCTGCATTACGCATGGGAATCAGCAGCGCTATGGCGGGTATCCGGGTATCGGGACCAACGGCGCGACGATTGCGGGCCAGGTATGACGCCGGAGTTCTCCTGCGTCGATACGGACTTGTGGGCGTGGAAGGACTGGTGGATTGCATTTGCCTACGGATCGTTCTGGCTGCTCACGCCGTTGCCGCGTGAGTTCGGTCCATTCGCCTATTTCGATGATGCATATCGCAAAGTCATGGAGCTTATCTCTTGAGTCTTCCCGCAAAGTACGTTGCCGATTTGATCGGTAAGCCATTTGTCGACGGCGCGCGCGGGCCCGAGGCATACGACTGCTGGGGATTGCTGCAGTGCGTGTTGCGGAGGATGGGTCACGAGCCGACCGACTATCCCTCGAATCCGGCGCTGCTCCGCTTTGCGCTTCATGACGAGTGGCAGCCGCTCGATCCGCAGGAGGTGAAGCCCGGCGACGGAATCCTGCTGCGCTCTACTGACTCGCGGTGGGAGTGGCATGTTGGCCTGATTCTCGATAGCTGTCGCATGCTGCACGCGAGGGAGAGCGTGGGCGTGTGTGTGGAGCGCTTCGACTCGCCCGCTTACCGCCGGCGCATTGTCGGCTTCTACCGCTATCGAGGGCGCCCGGATTGATCCTTCTCCATCGCATCGACAATCCCTTTCAGCCGCAAATTTCGCGCAAGACGCGCGAGGTGGAGTGGCACGCGGGCATGACGCTCGCCGAGATTCTGCGGGCGGCGGAGGTTCGCACTGAGCGATATGCCGCCGTAGTCGATGGTTTTGTTGTCCCGGCCGAGATGCTCGAGGGCTTCACCGTTTCGGATGGTGCGCAGATCGTCGCGATGCCGAACGTGGGCGGCGGAAGCTTTGGGAAGATGTTCGCCGAGATTGCTGTGATGGTTGCGGCTGCGGCGATCACAGCCGGCATCGGCGGGATTGGTGTAGCCGCTGCGGACGGACTCTACTCGACGTTCGGCATCAACATCTCTTACGCCACAATGAACAGTGTCCTCGGGGCAGCAGTTGCCCTTGGCGGCAACATGCTCATCAACGCGTTCATGGGACCGCACGCCGCGGGCGGACCGGATTCGGCTGCGTTCGATCCGACGGGCCCGAAGACGGTGGCCAGTGGCGGCACGCCGATTCCGAAGGGATACGGGAGCTTTCTCAGCGGCGGCAACATCATCGCCAGCTACGTCGAGGCGGAGGGTGAAAGTAACTATCTGAACGTGCTGCTCTCGCTGGGGTGGGGACCGGCGATCAGCGTCTCGGATGTCTCCATCAACGGCAACTCGATTCAGAACTATAACGATGCCACCTACATGGTGCGGTACGGCACCAACAACCAGACGCCGATTCCGTACTTCAACAACATCGTCAACGGCTATCCGCAGAACGCGCGAGTCATCGCTGACGGGATTACCGATATCGACGGCACTGTGGGCGCGCCGGTCGTCATCAATGGAACCGGGACGCAGACACAGGGTTTGCAGGTCGTCATCCAGTTTCCGGATGGAGTCTTCTACTCCAATGACGACGGCTCGCTGCGGTCCCTCTCGATCGCCTACAAGATCGAGTATGCGATCGAAGGTTCGGGCAACTGGCAGACGCCGATCGTTCCAAATCCGACTGACACGACGGATGTCGTGCGCTTCAGCGATGACGGGCAGGTCGAGAGCTATCCGGGATGGGTGGTGGTGCCGAATACCGGGCAGTACTCGAGCGGCTGCGTCTATGCCTATGACAACAATATGTCGCCTACGGCGCACACACCTGGCGATCCGTGGACTGGGACGCAGACCGTCACCTACTACAACCCGGACGGCTCGAGCTATCAGGGCAGCATCACGCTCACCGGCGAGTGGCAGCCGTGCGACCCGAACCTGAATCAGCAAGTCGTCAATAGCTGGTACGGTGGGTGGATCATCTTCTCGGATGCGAATCAGGGAACGCTCTATCACCAGACGAACATCTACAATCTGCCGCCAGCCAAGTATGACGTGCGGGTCACGAAGTACGGCTCAGCGTTCTCCGGCGACGCGATTCAGCCGCGCGAGGCGGACAACAGCCGCACCGGCGATCAGGTATGGATTCACTCGATTGGCGAAGTGCAGTATCAGGACCTCGCCTATCCGAATGAGGTGCTGGTTGGCATCCGCGCACTGGCCACGGACCAGCTTTCCGGCGCGAACATTCAAATAACGGCGCAGTGCGAATACGGCATTGACACGGCGCTGCCGGCGGAGCTCGCCAGCTATGAGCTGAGCAACCCGGCGGTTGTGCTGTACGACATGCTCGTGAATTCGATGTATGGCGGCGGCATCGATCCGGACTGCATCGATGTCCCAGCGTTCGCGGAGTGGGCCGCCTACTGCGATGAGCCGGTTTCCGATGGCTTCGGTGGGACGATTCCGCGCGCCAGCTTCAATGGGGTCTTCGACCAGAACGGGACTAACCTCTGGAAGCAGGCGCAGAAGGTGGCGTCGCTCGGTTACGCCATGCTGGTGCAGCGTGGGCAGATATACACAATCATCATCGATCAGGCCGTGACGGTTCCGGCGCAGATCTTCACTTCGGCGAACGTGCTGAAGGACTCCATCAAGGACACATGGGTCTCGCTGGACGATCGAGCGAATCGGATTGAGGCGACGTTTGCGGACGCGGCGCGCACCTATCGCACGGACGAGCCTTGCGCGGTCATGCTGCCGGGCGACATTCAAGCGGGTGTAGAGCAGAAGCCGACCAGACTGCAGCTTCTCGGATGCACCAACCGTGCGCAGGCGTGGCACTGGTGCTACCGTAAGCTGCTGTCCACGGATACGCTGCTGTTGCAGCGCAGCATCGGCGTGGGCATTGAGTCTGTGGCTTGCCAGGTGGGCGACGTTATCGGAATTCAGGATGACGTTGCGCAGTGGGCGAATGGCGGGCGGATTCAGGCTGGCTCGACGACTACGGCGCTGAATATCGACGTTGACAGCCTCACCTTCGCGGCCGGTGCCGGCTGGACGGTCAGCATCGTGCATCCGCTGGTGACGCGCGGGACTGGGACCATCTCGAGCATTACGGGCAATCTGGTGCAGTTCGCGGCCAACATTCCGAGCGGCCGCATCGTCACGATCGAGAATGCTGCCGGCGCTGTCGGCGCGGTGCAGGCGACGGGAGCGAATACGGTCACCGTCGAGAGTATTGCTGGATTCGGCGTCGGGCAGACCGTCACCTTCTACGACCAGGACGTTATCGACACGCAGCCCGTCTCGGCCGTGAATGGGACCGTCATCACGCCAGCCGAGCCATTCCTGCAGACGCCCACGGAAGACTGTCCGTGGGTATATGGCCAGAGCGCAGGCGCGTTTCCGGCCAAGCTGTTTACGGTGACGAACATCAAGCGCAAGGGCGACTTCTCCGTCACGCTGGACACGCTGGAATACGATCCCAGCATCTATTCGGACGACACGCCGATCATCGAGGGAACGCTCGGAGTTCCCGATTCGGATGCTGCGGTGTCGAGCCTGACGGCAACCGAGCAGTACGTGATGGCGTCCGCGGCGAATGGCGGCGTCGCCTCGATCATTGCGCTCGGATGGCAGAACGGGCCGAACACTACGGCGGTGCAGTTGTGGGTGAGCAGAAACGAGGCGAATCAGCCGATTTCCTCACCTTCCCTTGTGCTTACGGTGACCAAGGGAACGACGGCGACGCTGACCTATCCAACCGGAACAATCCTGACGATTCGCGCGGTTGGGATCGATGGGCAGGGAATGGCCGCTCCGTTCGCGTCGGCGCCGACCGTGACGATCACTGTGCAGGGAAGCGGACAGGCGCCGGGCGACGTCACAAGCTTCACTGGGAACTATCAGGTTACGCAGACCAACTTCTCGTGGACGGCGCCAAGTGGAGCCTCAACCTATGAGATTCGGTATAACGACGATCCGACGAACACAAACTGGCAGGCAGCGACGCTGCTGTGGGCTGGCAGCGGGACGACATGGAGCGATTCGACCATCCGCTCCGGCGTCTACCTCATCAAAGCGCTCTCGGCCGCGCCGAACGATGTTGAGAGCATCAATGCGGCCAGTTTCTCGCTGCAGTCCAGCACCAGCTATCTGAACGCGCTCGGCCTGGCTCCAAACCAGTCGATCGCGGAGAGCGTGACGACGAACTCCTACAGCTCTACCAGTGGCTTGTGCACTGTCACGCTCTCGTTTCCGACGCAAACTCTTTCGCGGACAGATACCTCGACGGTAACGCTCGCGGCGCAGGAGCTCACGTGGACCAATCTCCAGCCGGCGACGACGTACTACATCTATCCGCGACTGCGGCTTTCGGACATGACGATGCACTCCGTGGCGGGCGATCCGCCGGCGATTCCGGATACGGCCATCAATCTGGCGAACGCGTTGCTGGCGGCCGCTGACGGCTATTACCAGGGCACGCCAATTACGGTCACAACGCCAAACACAAGCGACTCTGGCGGCACGGTAGGCGGCTCTGGCGGAGAGCAGGGTATTTGTCCCGATGGCAGAGAGCTCGTCATCGTGAAGGGCCGCGGCGAGGTGCCGGTGAGCACGGTGGTTGAGGGCGATCAGATCCTCGGCCGAACTGGCGACGCAGATGGGTGGAAGCGGGTCATCGGCGTGCGGCGTGCGATCGCGCAGTCGTGGTATCTCGTCAACGGGTATCGCATCTCTCCGCACCATCCGGTATGGATCGATGGGAAGTGGCAGCGTCCTTACGAGGTAGGCAGCTTCGATCCTGGCGCCGGCGAGCGCGTCAAGGTCACGACGGATGAGACGAGTTACGACGAGCAGAACTATTACCTCGTCGGGCGCGGCGAGCGGCTGCTGATCCATAACTACAGAATCGAGGGCTCCTAATGCATCTGGATCACAAGCGGCGGTGGGTGTTTGGGCCCGTCATCGACGGCATGCCGGTGGCGATGGATTACGCGTCGAGCGGCGAATGGCCGATGATCGTCGACGGGTACGCCCTTACATTCTGTGTGATGAACGCGCACCAGCTCCGCGCTGCCCGCAAGGATACGCGGCTTACGGTTCTGCCGAGCCTACACGCTGGAGTGGCCATTCCGGACAGCCTCGCCGATCATCATGCGCGGTACGGACTCAAGCGAGGGATGAGCCTGCACGACGCGCTCTGCGCGCTCGCGGTGCATCACCACGCCTTCGAGCCTGAAGATTAGCGCGAAATCGCGTCGCCGTCAGATAACGCGGCTATGAAGCGAAGCGTAGCCTTTCTCGTCTTCCTAATCTCTTTTTGTGGCGCGGCCGCGGCGCAGACGACAACCGTCACTGCGGCGTCGGGCGGCTTGGAAATCAACGGGAATCCGGTCAACGGCACCGTAACGATTTCTTCGCAGGGGCCGGTGGCGGTCTCCGGCGGCGGGTTGCGGCTCCCTTCGTCGTCGGGCGGATATGTTACGCAGTGCTCGGTGACCGGAGGAGCGATCGGGAGCGGGTGTACCGTTCCCAGCTCGACTCTCTCGAATGGCGGCAATGGCGTTCTGTACTCGGTGCTTGTCACCGACAGTTTCGCCGGCAAGGCGCAGCTCCTCACGAACGTCTCGATTTCCGGCGCCTCGTGGGCTCTCGATCAGTACGTGCCGCCGTCCACGGTTCCCACGGCTGCGGCGTTCACGTATACGACGGGCTCCGGCGCACCCAGCGGCGGATGCAGTTCGACCTCGCTCTATGCGGATACCAGCGGATCGACGCTCGCCTTTTATGGATGCAAGGGCGGCGCATGGGTATCGGTTGGCACGGCGAGTGGTAGCGTCACACTGTCGCAGATTACGGCGCTCGGCACACTGACCAATAGCATCTCCGGTACCGCGGCGACGGCGACGAACTTCGATCACACGCCGAATCAGTGCAGCACCGGCAGCGTGCCAACTGGCATCACCTCTCACGGAGATGCGAACAATTGCGCGCCGGTTAGCGGCGGAAGTACGCCGGACACCTCTCCGACGTGCAGCGGAACGCAGGCGCTTAGCTTCTCCACTTCCGGCGACATTGCGTATAACGTCACCCTTTCGGCTAACTGCACATTTAGCGTTTCCGATGCTGGTTCAGCCGGGACTCTGCGCAAGCTCACGCTCATCATCCATCCGGCTGGCTTCACCTCAACGCTCCCCGTGTCGAGTGGGTCTCTGGTTTGGTCGGGTGGCTCGCCTCCTGCAGTGAGCACGTCCGCGACGACCGTCATCGTCTTCGCATCCACTGGCGTTGCGCCGATCCTGGGAGGCTACTAAATGCGGACTCGTTTCTCGCGCGCGGCGCTTGCGCTTGCAGCTCTTTTTGCGCTCAGCCTCCCGGCGTTCGCTTCGCATAACGGCACCCTCGTGGGGTCGCCGACGTTCTCGACGGGCAAGTTCAGCAACGCCATCGGCGGCCTCGGCGACTCGAATTACGTTTCGCTGCCGAGCGGGACGTTCAGCTACGGGACCAGCGCCTTCACGATCGAGGCGTGGCTGAAGACGACGGTCAGCGGCTCGACGCAGGTCGCAGTATTCGCCGGCTCGACGTCCACCGAAGTTCCGGTGGATTGGATGGGGCTACTGTCGAACGGCCACTTCGGTGCTTCCGTTTCGGGCAATAGCGCGCTCTCGAGCGACGGCACGACCTACGACGGCGCGACGCTCGACTCGGGCATCACGATCAATGATGGCAACTGGCACCACTGCGCCGTTGTGTACGGGAGCGGGACGCTCAAGGTCTATGTTGACGGCGTCGCCGGGTCCACCACGCTCACCGGAACGCCCACGGCCCTCACGGCCACGTCGGGGTATATCGGCCGTTTTACGGCAACAGGCTTCTCGTGGGGCGGCTCGATCGATGAGGTGGCCGTATTCAACTATGCGAAGTACACGGCCAACTTCACGCCGCCATCTTCGCCCTATGTCGGCGACGAAACCAGCCTCCTCGATCTCTATCATCTGGACGGAAACGCGAACGATTCCACCGGAACCTTCAATCCTGGCAGCGCGAGCCTGCCGCAGAGCGACAACTTCGACTCGGACACGACGGGAGCCATCGCGCCCGGATGGTACGACGTCTCCGGCAACTGGCAGGTGGGCACGGTCGGGCCGGTCAGCGGCAACAGCTTCGGCGATACGGAGGACGTGGACGGCGATGCCGCGCTGTACAGCAACATGGCCACCGTTGCTGACATGCAGGTGTATGACGAACAGGTTCTCGCCGGCGACGGCCGATTCATTGGCGTGCTGCTGCGCGTGGACTCCGGCTATGGCAACGGATACCTCGTCACCTATCAGTTCACGAACTCCACGACGCTCAGCCTCACCATCTGGAAGCGCGTCTCCGGGGCCTACACGTCAATCAATTCGACGAACGTCACGCTCACCGAAACGATCGGAGCGACCTATGCGATCCGCGCGCAGGTTCAAGGATCGACCATCTCCGCGAAGGTGTGGCTGAAGACGAGCGGGGAGCCGGGAAGCTGGAACGCGACGCAGACAGATACCTCCATCACGGCCGCGGGCTACGCCGGTCTCTACAACAGCGGAACCTATGCGAAGTCGATCGACAATCTGACCATCTCGGCGCCGTCTGCCTACTCGACGATCGCTCCGAACAATGCGGCCTTCCTCTATTCACCGGGGAACTGGAGCGTGAACTCGTCGCAGGCGCTCAGCATCAACGCGGGCGCGTACTTCTCGATTCTTTTCACCGGCTCGACAGTCCAGCTCAACTTCAACGTGAGCAACCTGGGCAGCCCAGCTTCGGAGATTTACTACCGCATCGACGGCTATAGCGCGGGGACTCCGTTCACCGAGGCGAACGTTGCGGCGACGATCATTCCGACGATGCCGACCGCAACGTCGGCGCTCCCGTATCACCTGCTCGAAGTGGTCATCAAAAGCACGAGCGAGACCATGAATCGATGGAACTCGCCGAGCGCGACCGCTGTCATCTTTACCGGACTTTCGATCGCTTCCGGAGCCAGCGTGCTCGCGCCCAACCCTGCACCGGGCGGCACGGTGCTGTTCTTCGGCGACTCGATCACCGAGGGCGTGCGGACGGTCAATTACACCGCAACCAATGACACTGACCGCAATGACGCGATGATGAGTTGGGCCTACGCGCAGCGCCAGCTTCTCGGCGTCGAGGTTGGTGTTATTGGCTTCGGGGCAAGCGGCCTGACGGTGACGGGAAGCGGGAACGTGCCGGTGCTCTCGTCCAGCTACAACTACATCATGTCGGGCGTCGCGCGGACGCCGCCGAGCAACACGAAGATGATCGTCCTGAACGAAGGAACGAACGACAGCAGCGCGTCGGGATCGTCCGTAACCTCGGCGCTGACTACGGTGCTGAACGACTTGCTTTCGGCCTATCCAAATGTGCCGATCGTGGTAATGCGTCCGTTCAATGGGTCGCAGGCTTCAGCTCTACAGGCGGGCATCGCCGCATGCAGCAACCCATCCCTCGTTCATTGGATGGATACGACCGGCTTCTTCAACACGGCGTATGGCGCGGACAACCTGGACCTGCATCCCTCGGGACCGAACAACCTCGGCATCATCGCGCCGCTTGTGGCAGGGCAACTATCGCCGATCCTCTATCCCAAGGGACGGAGCTACAGCTTTTTCTAAGTGCCCGTTTTGGCCATAATTCTCAACCTTCCGGCATAAACGTCCTGTGAGCGATCAGGATGCGGGAACGGTGACGGTTGTCAAGCCAGGCGAGACGCAGGTGACTGCACTCGCGCTCGTAGTGATTGGATTGCTGGCTTGCGCCGCAGCCTCGCGGTTCGGATGGCATGACCTCAACACAATGGCCATCGGGGCGAACGCGGCTGGTCTGACGCTTCTTACACAGCGCAGAAGTTCGTAGCACCAAACCCACAGGAGGGGTTTCGATATGAGCGTTATCACGGACATTCAGACGGCCGGTAAGAAGGTCGGAGATTTTCTGGCCGAGGTTGTCACCTTCGCCGGCAAGGCGCGGGCGCTGTACAACTCGCTGAGCGGGCCGGTTCTGGCGGCTTCTCTCGCCGTCTTCAATGACGTTGTGAAGGCGGTTGGCGCAGCTCAGGGCGCTGCTTCCGACGCGGCCGAGGGCGATGTGCCCGGCGCGATCACGCTGAGCGAGACAACTGTCGGTCTGGTGAAGCAGGTTGTCTCGGACTTCAAGTCCGGCGAGAAGACGATCGTCGCCGACTTCGACGCGCTCGGCATCAAGCTCTAACGCAAACCAGCGTTAGATTTCCACGTCGCGAAAGACGGTGTACCGACTGTGAGCTGAGAGCGAACGGCGGAGTCTTAGCGAGTCCCCACTGAGGCGATCAGTGTGACTTGGGGAGCCGGTTCAAGACGAACCGGCCAACTTTCAAGGGCTCAGGGGTGGGGATGGCTCCGCACGAAACTGAAAAACTGGACGCCATTCTTCGGCAGCTCGGCGAGTTGCGCACCGAACTGCTGGGGAGCTCAGACATCGCCGTAGAAAAGCCGACAGGCCGTCTGCCGCGACTGGAGAGGGTCGTGGATGGCCACGAAAGCCGAATCCGCCGCATCGAGGGATTCGTGCTAATGATCGCCGGCGCGTTAGGTCTCATAAAAGCCGGTGCATGGGCATTCTCTCTATTTCACAAATAGGTGTTCATGGCGAAGCGAACGCAGCCGGAAACACATCTGCTCCTGCCCGACATGCACTTCCCCGATTACCACAGGGGACTGTGGCGGGCGCTGCTGAATTTTATGGAGCGCAGCCGCGTCGACGGCGTGACGTGGATGGGCGACCAGCTCAGCCTGGACGAGATCTCGCACCACAATCAAGACAAGCCCGGCCTCAAGGGCAAGGGTGCGCTGCGCGCGAACCTTGACGCCTTCGCGGTGCTGCTGGATGACGTGGATGCGAGGTTGCCGAAGGGGGCCGTGAAGCGCTGGCACTACGGCAACCATGAGCGTTTCGTGCAGGACCTCTACGATGCGTCGCCTGAGCTCGAGGGGATGGTCGACCTTGAGGAACATCTCGGCCTGGAGCGCCGTGGGTACGAGATCTTCAAGCTTGGCGAGATGAGCGAGCTCGGCAACCTCGGCGTCATCCACGGCGATCAGGTAGGAAGTGGAAAGTATGTCGCGAACAAGCTTGTGGAGGCGTACTGCCAATGCATCGTGATGGGCCACGTCCACACAGCCTCGAGCATCGCGAAGGTAGCGGCCGCGAACGCGCGGCGCAAGTGGATCGGCTGGACATTGCCGACGATGGGGACGGTGAAGCCGGCGTATGCGCGTAATCGGGTCAACCCACATCTCAACGGCTTCGGCATCGTGGAGCTGATGCGGGACGGGCAGTTCAATATGTACACGATCATCGCGGACTCTGGGACTGGCAGCTTCAGCTACGGCGGCCAGTTCTACTGCGGCAAGGCGAGGTGAGGGATGTCCGCGGCGGTTCTGTCGGACCGGCAGCTCCGGCGCTGGTATCGCGATTTCAACCGTCGATTCTTCGGCGGCTGTCTGCCATCGGATGCAGACGTTCTTTATGCGCCAGTTGATGGCGCACACGGTGACGCCCTTGTCGAGAGCAATGGTGAGTTCACGGTCCGCATCAATCCGGCTTGCGCGATTGACTGGCGGATTGTGAGGATGACCCTGCTGCATGAGATGGCTCACCTGAAGCTGTGGCCCTACCGTGCGCATGGGGAGAGGTTCGAGAAAGAGATGCAGCGGCTAGCGTGCGCCGGTGCGTTCAAGGGGCTTTGGTGAATGGCGGCAAAGGATACGCAGGTAGCAGGCTCGCACTATAAGGACATGACGGTGCAGCCGTGGGAGGCTCTCAAGGCTTGGATGACGCCCGAAGAATATGCCGGGTACCTGCGCGGCCGCGCCATCACGTACCTCGCGCGCGCACCGCGCAAAGGTCGGCTCACCGATATAAAAAAGGCGCACCATACACTCGCCGAGCTCATTGAGTTTTTGGAGGAGTCGCAGCCTCGTTCGTAGCTGCAGCCTCGTCCCGAGCAAGTTTCTCTAACAATGCCTGCCGGGCATAACTGGCGGCGATGATGCCGCGCGGCTGCGTGTAGTCCAATAGCCTCTTCTTCTCGGCCTTAGTGAGCCGAACCCCAATGCTTGTCTCCCGAAGCGCCTTCACGCGCTCACACTAACAGCCCATTTGTCCTCAGCCTACTTTGTGGTACTTTGTTCAACATTGTTCCACATAAGACGGGCCCCGCAGAACCCAAGAGGGTCGGATGACACAACAGGATGTGCTCCCAGATTTTGTACGCACAAAGACCATAGCGAAGAGAAGGAGAATATGGGATATTACTCGTCAACACACGCTGGACCATCGCGATTGTCCGGCATGCGAGGCGATAAACCAGAGAATTATGAATATCGATCGGGCTATCAGTACCATGTTGTTCCCAGTCGCGGCAGAGCGATGGACTGAATGGAAGCGACCCTACGTGCTTCCGCGCACCACAGAAGCTCACCTCACCTACATCCAGGCGCTGAACCGCTTTTTCTTCGGTTTGCCGCTCAATGAAATCAAGCCTGGGCATCTGCGCGAGTATCAGCGTATGCGGCAATCCAATGCCGACAAGCTTTGGAAGCGCGTCGCTGGGCCCAGCGCCATCAACCACGAACTCAATGTGCTTGCGCAGATCCTCGAATACGCGGGTCTGTGGCAGGCGATCAAACCCTACTATCACCCGATGCGCATGCCGCGCTGGACGCCGCGGCGCGTGATGACGGCGGAGGAAGAGCGGCGGCTGTTCGAGATAGCGAGCACGCGGCCGGAGTACGAGCTCGCCTATCTCGTCGCCAGCCTCACCAACAACACGACGGCGAGTGGATGCGAACTGCGGCTGCTGCAGATTGAGCACTTCAATCTGCTCGCCAGTCCGCCAGAGATTCTCATCCCTTCTGATCGAGTGAAGAATAACGATCGCGGCCGACGCATTCCGCTCAATGCGACGGCGGCGAAGCAGGCAGAACGCATCCTTCGCCGAGCGGCGCGTCTTGGCGCCGTCAACCGTGACCACTATGTCTTTCCGCTGCGCACGAACCGCGTGAAGCGTGAGGGCAGGGAGGTCATCTACCAGTACGATCCGACGCGCCCCGCGTCGCGCTCCTGGCTGCGCAAGCAGTTCGTGGCGCTGCGCGAGGAGGCTGGCGTTCCTTGGCTTCGCCCGCATGATCTCCGCCACCAGGCGATCACGCGGCTACTCGAAACCGGCGCACCGGATCAGACCGTCATGGCGGTTGCGGGACACGTCTCGCGGCGCATGATGAATCACTACTCACACATTCGTATGGACGCGAAGATGGTCGCTCTCAATGCCATCGAGCCGACATACTTTCAGCCCGCGCAGCCTTTGATGCGACGGGCAATCCCTGCATAAATGTGCGCTCCATTACACTTCAACGCGGCGGCATCTTCGGATGCCGCTTTTCTTGCTCGATATCCACAGAAGAATCAAGAATGACACTAAAGTTGCACGGTTGCCTGTTGACTTTGAATTCGTTTCCGCTAGAGTCAAACGAGCTTCACTCATTTCAACCGAGAGTTATCGGTTTCGTTTTGTGGGCCTGCGGATTTTGCCGGAAGATGGGCTAGAGCACCAGCCGAATTTTCTAGAGCATCATCCTTACAAGCAGGATGTCGGGGGTTCGAGTCCCTCTCTGCCCACCAACCTTCAAAGCTTCTCAGGTTGAATCGGATAAAGGTGCCTGACGGGGTGGCTTGTCCGGCCGAAGATTCTGTGTTCTGCTGATAGCGGCGATGGAATCCGCCTTGAACCGCGCTCCGAGACGGAGTGCTGATGACTCCTGACAGGGAGCTCTGTCGTGGAGTCACTCGCTTGAGTTCCCATGAACAACTGAGTGGACGCGAGGAGCAGATGCTCCTGAACGTCTGTGTGTGCACGGGACTGAAACGAGAGGAGATATGAAACGTGCAGAGATATCTTATGGTCGCACTGGGTGGAGCGCTGGGGTCGATAACCCGGTTCTGGGTTGGATCGGCCGTGGCGAGCCGCATGGGAACGCGATTCCCGTATGGGACGTTCATCATCAACATCACAGCCTGCCTTATCATCGGCTTCTCACTGGAGTACCTTGGCAGGCATGTGGAATTGACGCCGGCGTGGCGCTATCTGATTCCGGTTGGTTTTGTCGGAGCGTACAGCACCTTCTCGACGTTTGAATGGGAGATTCTTTCGAACCTTCAGCTCGGAGCGTTTCTGGTTGCAGGGTTGTACCTGTGCCTGAGCGTGATTCTGGGGCTGGTGGCCGCGTGGTGCGGACTGACGCTCGCAAAGATGATTCCTTAGCGGCGAGTCAGCAACGCGCCGCTTGCGCATTTCACATCTCACAAGGAGGTATATGTTGTCTGCCGGCAAAGCTCTGAAGGTTTCGATCTATCTCAGCGATGGCTCGACGCGCCATGGCGTGTCGGTGTATTCGGCGATTCTGGATTATCTGTTCTTCAACAAAGTGTCGGGCGCGACGGTGTTGAAGGGCGTTGCGGGCTTCGGCGCGGACCATCATCTTCATTCGAGCAGCTTCGTGGAGATCTCCGACCGCCTCCCGCTGAAGGTGGAGTTCATCGAGACGCCGGAGAAGGTGGAACAGCTTTTAGATAAATTGAAGGAGCTGGCGGGAACCGGACTTATCGAAATGCAGGAGACGATCGTGGTGAAGCCGGCGGAGACGTCGAAGCGCTGATCCGCGGATCCAGGGGATAGTGTTTTCGGATGAGATTAGGAAATCCCCGGGCAAGTGCCAATCGTCGCCCGATCTGGTAGACTCAGTCTGTTGCCACGATGACGGTTTCGGCTGGGTTCCTGATTCCAGCGGCGAGACTGGCGCGAGGCAGTGAAGCGGTAGACGCGAGCCGTCGATGGTTCTCTACAAGACTTCATCCCAGTTGTTGCGAAACAAGCTGGGGACGTAGCTCAGTTGGTTAGAGCGCTGCCCTGTCACGGCAGAGGTCGCGGGTTCGAGCCCCGTCGTCCCCGCCATAAACAACAGAATTCGTTGGTTTATGGCCGAGTTCTTTCCTTCTTGCCCTCCTCGAGGGTCCCGAAGGGTCCCAATCGCAAAACTTCTTTCGAACAGCTTCTTTTCGCTCACATTCTGCTTATAGATCGCAAGTATGATCCGCGGACTGGCGCGGCACATCATCTCTTGGGCTGGGTTGACGTCGACTCCTTGTCGGCGAAGCATCAACGATGACCTCGTCGACTCTTCCGCGGGGCGAGTGCCGGACGGGTCGTCCTCAGTAGACGTCCTTCTGATAACGATGCTGCTCTTTGATGGTGTGAATGTAGGTCTCGGCGTTGTCCTGGGACATACCGCCTTGCTGCTCGGCGATGCGGTGAAGGGTCTTATCGACATCTTTTGCCATGTGTGATCCATCGCCGCAGACGTAGACGAAGGCGCCGTCCTGCAGCCATGACCAAAGAGTCCGAGCTTGCTGCATCATCAGGTCCTGAACGTAGATCTTCTGCTCCTGATCGCGCGAGAAGGCGGTGTCGAGCTGCGTGAGGTGGCCGTCGGAGCGCATCGCTTCGAGCTCTTCGCGATAGAGGAAGTCCGTGGCGGCGCTGCGTTCGCCGAAGAAAAGCCAGTTGCGGCCAGTGGCTCCAGTGGCGCGGCGTTCATGGAGAAAGGCGCGGAACGGGGCAATGCCAGTGCCAGGACCGATCATGATGATGGGAGCGGTGGAATCGACGGGCAAGCGGAACTTCTTGTTGGGCTGGATATAGAGCGGAAGGCGGTCGCCGATGTCGACGCGATCGGCCAGAAGGGTGGAACAGACGCCGCCGCGATTGCGGTTGTGCTTGTGATAGCGGACGACAGAGACGGTCGTTGAGATGCGGCCGGGGTGTGCGACAGGACTTGAAGAGATGGAATAGAGGCGTGGAGTAAGGCGGAGTAGCATCTGGATCAATGATTCGGGTGACTGAATGGCGCCAGGGCATTGCTCGAGGAGATCGATGAGGTCACGCCCGTGAAGGTACTGGTCGAGTTCAACCTGTTTTTCTGGCGCGAGCAATGCGCGGAGGCGATTGCACTGTGCGAGGTCCGCGTAGTGCGCGACCATCTTGCGCGTGAGACGCGTCAGTGCGAGGTGATAGCGCAGCGCTTCAGTCAACGTGACGTTGCCTCCTTTGGGAATCTCGACAAGTTCTTCGCCAGTGAAGGGAAGAAGGTTGAGGACGGCTTCGACGAGGTGAGGCGAATTTTCCGGAACGATGCCGCAGGCATCGCCGGCTTCGTAATGGATGGATGATTCCGCGATGTCGAATTCCACGTGAATGGTCGTTTTGGAGGAGCTGGGGTGAGTGAGGGCGCGTTTTTCGGCGATGGGCGCTAGATACGGATTGTCACGAGTTGGTGTCGATCGAGACGCGGCTGTTTGCGCTGGGTTCGGCGCGGGGGCGCTATCGGTTGTGAGGGTGATGGCGGGCGCAACGTCAGGTGGTGACTGCGGGGTGAGTTCGCGAAGACGGAGGTCGAGCGTGCTTTTCCAGGCGGCGAACGGGGCGTCGACGTCAACATCGGACTCGGCGCGGTCGAGGAAGGATGTTCCTCCGAGGGACTGGAGCTTTGCGTCGAGATCGCGTCCGAACTGGCAGAAGTGTTCGTAGTGCGTGTCACCCAACGCGAAGAGAGAGTAGGAAAGGTTGCCGAGCAGAGGAAAGCGCTCAACGCAGAGCTGCTGAAAGAACGCTTGCGCTGTGTCCGGAGGGTCGCCTTCGCCGTAGGTGGAGACGATAAAGAGCGCGTGGGTCTCGGCAGCGAGCGTGGCGGGGACGTAGCCTTCGAGGGAATCGAGGGCGACCTCGTAGTTCTTCGAGCGAAGCTCCTTGGCGAGCTTGCGCGCGAGACCTTCGGCGGTGCCAGTCTGCGAGGCGTAGAGCACAGCAAGGCGCAGACGCTGTTGACTGGAAGCCTCGGCAGGAGCGTAGGAGTAAAGTCCGGCGAGGAAGCCGTTTAGCCAAGCGCGCTGCGCGGGATTGAACGGCGCGTCTTCGGGAATGTGCGGAACGAGTTGCGGCGGCGCACTCATGCCTGCTCCTTGGTGGCGGCCTGTTGTTTCAGTTGGTCGATGCCGTGACGGCGCGTGTACTGGAGGAAGGACTCCCGAGGGTAGCGGTGTTTTGTGTAGGCGTTGAAGAGGTTTTCCATGACCGGGACGAGATCGGGAAAGCGGATTGTGGAGATGAGTTCCCGACCGAGGCCCTGGCGGTTGTCACTGCCGCCGCCGACCAGTACCTGGTAGCCTTCTTCGCCGCCAACCTTTGTGCCGAGAAGGCCGATGTCTCCGATGTAGTGTTGCGCGCAGGAGTGTGGGCAGCCGGTGACGTGGAGGTTGAGCGGCTGGTCGATCTTGAAGAGGCTGTCGAGATGGTGAGAGAGTTGAAGCGCGTGGGCCTTTGTATCGGTCGCTGAGAAGCGGCAGCCCTTGTTGCCGGTGCAGGCGATGGTGGCCGCGGCGAAGGTGCCGGCGGAGTCGGAGAGACCAGCGGCGGCGAGCGCCTGTTGCACGGTTTCGATCTTGTCAGTGGGAATGTTCGGCAGGATGAGATTTTGCCAGACGGTCAGGCGGATCTCTCCGGAACCGAAGCGATCGGCGATATCGGCGACGGAGCGCATCTGGGCGACGGTGAGGCGGCCGACGGGGACGGCGACGCCGATGTAGTGAAGGCCGGGATGCTTTTGCGCGTGGATGCCGAGATGGCCGCGGGGATCGACGGGCATGTGGGGGTCGCACTCCGAGATGGGCAGACGCAGTAAAGGGAAGGCGAGACGCTTTTCGGTCTCTTCGAGAAACCTGTCCACGCCCCAGCGATCGATGAGGTATTTGAGGCGCGCCTTCTTGCGATCGGTGCGGTCGCCGTTGTCGTTGAAGACGCGAATCATGGCGGCGGCGACGGCGACGGTCTGGTCGGGCGTGAGCAGAAGGCCGCAGTCCGCGGCGAACTGGCGATGACCGGTGATGCCGCAGAGTTGCACGCGGAAGTAGATACCAGCAGGCACGCTGCGGCCTTCGGGGACGCGGGTGGCGATTAAGGCGATGTCGTTCGTGTCGGCAACGACGCTGATGGCGGCGCCGCTGTCAAAGGCGACGTTGAACTTGCGAGGGAGACCGTAGAGATCTCGCGAGTTGAGGATGTAGAAGTTCAGTGCCTGGGCGAGCGGAGCGACGTCGAAGAGCTCGTGAGGATCAAGTCCGCTGGTTGGAGTTGCGGTGATGTTGCGGATGTTGTCTGCGCCGGAGCCGCGCGAGCTCATGCCGAGGCTTTGGACTTTCATGAGAACGCGCAGGATGTCTTTGGGCTGGAATTGGCGGATCTGGATGTTGCTGCGCGTCGTGATGTGGGCTTCGCGTGCCCCCCAGTCTTCGGCCATCTCGGAGAGGCCGCGCATCTGGTGCGAGGTGAGAATACTGCCGGGCGTGCGCAGGCGCAGCATGAAGGAGTCCTGCGCGGGCGCCACATAGAAGAGGCCGTGGAACTTGAAGCGAAAGACGTCGCCGTCCTCAGGGAAGCGGTTTTCGCCGGCGTGTGCGAGCAGCTTCTCCCAGATTTCAAGGGGGTCTTCTTCGAACTTCCAGCGCTCTTCCTTGCACAGGTCTTCGACCGGAGTGCCGAAGTAGGTTTGGGCAGCGAGATTCGCGGCGCCGGAGGACGGGTCCGCAGTGAGCAATCCGTCGGGCGTGTGTCCGGTGAAGAAGGTGTTGCCGCGTTTGGCGGCCGCGAGGAGAAAGCCTTCGAGGTACTCCTTTTGTTCGAGCGTGAAGGTGTCCTGTAGCTCTTTTGGGACCAGACTGAGGGACGTTGCCATGCTTCCGATTCCTCCAGGCGAAGACGCCATCGCGATTCCGCTGTAGCTAAGAGGCGCTAACAGCAGAGGCCAACGCATCGTGCGCGGCAATGTGGCTCGTCCTGGAGCAATGATGGAGCGCTGATTGGAACGTTCGGCGTCGGGCGGGGACGACCGCGTGTGAAGAGTGGCACAGCAAGGTGCCGTGCAACGCGCAACCACTATGGTTCGTGGTGAGTTGCCTTGAGTGAAGGATAATGTGGCTGGCGTCTGAAAACAAGAGTTAACCGGGGTCCTGTTGTTCGTGCGGAGTTTAAAAAGCGCCAAGCTGCCGGCGGCCAAATCTTAATACCAGTTGAAATTGGCGCGGGCAGTATGTTATTGCTCAGGTGAACAACAGCTCCCAAAGACACCGCGCTGTGTCTGCTGTTTGATCCAGAGTGATCTCATCTGCTCTCCGCTGAGCAACCCAGACAACAAAAGTTCGAAACGGGTAACTAGCCCGAGTGCGAACGTGTCTGCGCTCCACAACTCAATCAGGATGAGGTGACGTCAGATGGATTACATCAGGCCTACAGAGGTTGCAAGGAGCTTTTTGGATGCGGCGGAGACGAAATCGCAGTTGCCCGTAGGCCAGCTGCTGATGCGCGGAGCTCTTTCCGGAGCTTTGCTCGGATTTGCAACGACCGTCGCGTTCACGGCTACATCGCAGGGATTGCCCCCCATCGTTGGCGCGATGCTCTTTCCGGTCGGCTTCGCGATGATCATTGTCCTGGGCCTTGAACTTGTGACTGGGAGCTTCGCCATGCTGCCGGCCGCGTTCCTCGCGCGCAAGGTCGGTCTGGCGAAGATGGTGACCAATCTGGCGTGGGTGTTTGTGGGGAATCTGCTGGGCAGCCTGCTGTATGCGTGGATGTATGCTGAGGTGCAGACTCAGTTCCATCGCGTGCCAGTGGCGGGAGCGGGAGCGCTAATCGTAGCGGCGGCGCAGGCCAAGACGCTGGGCTATCAGAAGCTCGGGATGACGGGGATGGAGCTCTCCGTGGTGAAGGCCATGCTGTGCAATTGGATGGTTTGCATGGGAGTGGTGATGGGACTTACGTCGCGGTCGACGCTGGGCAAGATTGCAGCCTGCTGGCTTCCGATCTTTACCTTCTTCTCGCTGGGTTTCGAGCACTCGGTTGTGAATATGTTTGTGATTCCGGCGGGAATGTGGATGGGTGCTCCTCTTTCGGCCCGTGCGTGGTGGCTGTGGAATCAGATACCTGTGACGCTAGGCAATTTCGTTGGTGGAGTGCTGTTCGTCGGGCTGCCGATGCTGTTGATGAGTAACGTAAAGAGCACGAAGAGTGCTGAGGTGGAGCTGGTTCATCCGGTGGGAGCGATGGCTCATCCCCGTTCCGATGCTGTTGAGGCCTGATCGTTTTTGGTGGGTGTTGAGATCGCCTGCTTCGTCCCCGTGCGCAGAGGATTTGCAGGTAAGCAACCCGGGTGTATCCAGACAATGCAGCCCAACCCTTTCTGGAGAAGAAAATGTTGAGACGATATCGAATTGCAGCTGCAGCGGTCACTCTACTGGTGAGCGCATCTGCATTTTGCCGTGCACAAGAGGCGGCCTCAGGAAATCTTCCGGTGAGTATTTCGGTTTACGACCGGACTCGCGTCGATGCGTGGCAATGGTTCGACGTGCCCGGCTATACGACGAACTATGGATATGTGGAGTCGTTGATCCGGTTGGGCGTGGCGCAGCGAATTCATCAGTGGGATTGGCAGATAGAGGTTGCGCAGCCTGCTGTGATCGGTCTTCCGACTCATGCCGTCTCGTCCGTGACAGCGCAAGGTCAGTTGGGACTGGGTGGAACGTACTTCGCCTCGAACACAAGGTCCAGTCCTGCGGCTGCGTTTCTTAAGCAGGGATATGTGCGGTATCGCGCGAGTGGAGCGGACAAGAGCGTGCAATTGGGGCGGTTCGAGTTTGTCGAGGGGCTGGAGACGAAGCCGGCAAATGCGACGATCGGATGGCTGCAGGCGAACCGTGTAGCGAACCGCCTGGTCGGTAACTTCGGCTTCTCGAATGCGCAGCGCAGCTTCGATGGACTGGATGGACACTTCGGTTCGGGTACGTGGGATGTGACCGCGATGGCGGCGCGCGCGGACCAGGGTGTCTTCAACATGAATGGCAATCCGGAGCTGAACGTCGACGTGCAGTACCTTGCGTTTACGAAGTCTGCGCTGGGGCAGCATGTGCTGGTGCGCGCCTTTGGGATTGGGTACCACGATGGACGTGAGGTGACGAAGACGGACAACCGAGCGCTGGCGGTGCGCGCCGCCGACCGTGGGAACATTCGAATTGGAACGTACGGCGGTGATGTGATTGCCGCGATCCCCGCGGGACATGGTCAGTTCGATTTCCTCTTCTGGGGTGCGCTGCAGAACGGAAGCTGGGGCGCACTGAGCCACAGCGCGAACGCAGCAGATGTCGAGGGCGGATATAAGCCGAGCACCGCGGCGGCTGGGCCATGGCTGCGTGCGGGATGGTTTCGCAGCAGCGGCGACAACAACGCAACCGACGATAAGCACAATACGTTCTTCCAGATACTGCCGACGCCACGCGTGTACGCACGCGATCCGTTCTATAACTTGATGAATAGTACGGACGAGTTTGTGCAGGTGATGGATCATCCGGTGAAGAAGGTGGCGTTGCGCAGCGACCTGCACTGGCTGCAACTGACCTCGGCGAACGACCTTTGGTACCAGGGCGGCGGTGCGTATGACAACAAGGTCTTTGGATACGTTGGCCGCCCTTCGAATGGTCACTCCTCTCTGGCGTCGGTGGCGGACGTCAGCGCTGACTATCAGGTGACCAGTTCGCTGGCACTGAACGTTTATTACGCGCACCCTTGGGGAAAGAGCGTTGTGGGAGCAATCTATCCGGCCGGACGGAACTCACAGTTTGGGTTTGTGGAGCTGGTGTACCGGCTCGATAAGGCACAGAGGAGGGCCGCACAGTAGAGGGAAATGTCTACGGGTGGTGAAAGATTCGTGGTCCTTGACAAACGGCGCGGGCTGGGACGCGCGAAGGTATCGTTTGCGCGCATGGGGTCTATTAGATTCCCTGGATTTTCAACAGTTGTGGGTGCGCGAGCTCTTTTTCCCTCGCATGTTGCGTGTTTTCGGTGAAAAATAAAGAATGGCCATTGGAAGCTTCCAAGGACTGCGGGTGCTCGCGCTGGAGAGCCGTCGCGCAACCGAGATCGCGAAGTTGATTCGCACCTACGGTGGCGAACCGACGGTTACGCCAGCCATGCGTGAGGTTCCACTCGAATCAAACTTAGAGGCGCTTGAGTTTGCGGGGCGTTTGCTGCACGGTGACTTCGATCTGGTGATCTTTCTCACCGGCGTGGGAATTCGCCGATTGATGGAGATCGCAGAGTCTCGTTACGATCGCGAGCAGATTCTGGAGGCGCTGCGCGGCGTGAAGGTGGCGACGCGCGGACCGAAGTCGAGCGCAGTGCTTCGCGAGATGGGCGTGCCCATTGCGGTGACGGCGCCCGAGCCCTGTACCTGGCGAGAGGTCATCGGATCACTTGATGGGGCGTTCGGTCCTTCGCTGGAGGGACTGCGCGCCGCGGTGCAGGAGTATGGACGGCCGAGCCTGGAGTTGCTCGAAGCGCTTACCGAGCACAATGTGCAGTGGGTGCGGGTGCCTGTTTATCACTGGGCGCTCCCAGAAGATTTGGAACCGCTACGAAATTCTGTTCATTCGATTGTGTCGGGAGATGTGGATGTCGTTGTTTTTCTGACGGCGATTCAGGCGACGCATCTTTTTCAGGTTGCAGAGGAGCTGGGTGCAGCGGAGGAATTGCGCCAGGGCCTGCGGAGAACGGTGGTGCTTTCGATCGGACCGAGCACTTCAGAGGAACTGAAGCGCCTTGGGGTTCGGCCGGACTTTGAGCCGTCGCATCCGAAGATGGGATTTCTGATGAATGAAGCAGCAGAACAGGCCGCGAAGCTGCTCGAGGCGAAGCGTGGGCCCGCGGTGAAGACCATTGTGACAACCAAGCTTCAAACGGTGGCGCCGAAGCTGTCGCGAACGCAGCTGGCTGCTCCCGTCCAAACAGTGACTGCCTTGTCTGTCAGCGATAAGCAGGAGCCGAAAGCCGGGGGCAAGAGGGAGCTGGAGCAGGCCGACGCGATCGAGTTGATGCACGACATTGGCCGCAGGATGGCGACATCCGACCCGCTGCACTCGGTGCTGGGCCAGATCGTCGGTTTCATTGAGACGCTGTTGCGTTGCGACTCCTGCTTTATCTATGTGCTGGAGGATAAGCGGCTGATGCTGCGTGCGTCGAAGAATCCGCATCCGGATGTGATCGATCACCTCGGCCTCAGCATCGGGCAGGGAATTACCGGATGGGTTGCGGAGCACCAGAAACCTGTTTCGATTGACGCAGGTGCATTGCGCGATCCTCGCTTTCAATTCTTCAAGGATCTACCCGAGGATTCGTTTGAGGCGTTTCTTTCGGTGCCGATCCTGGCGCGCGGACGATTGGTAGGCGTGATCAATGTGCAGCATCGGCAGCCGCACCATTACACGAGCTGGGAAGTGCAGACCATCTCCATGGTGGGCTTCCTGGTGGGTGCGGAGATCGAGATGGCGAGGCTGGAGAGCGAAAGAAACGAGCTTTCAGGGCAACTTGAGACACGGAAATTGGTGGAGCGCGCCAAGGGTTTGCTGCAGCGCGAGTTGAGCGTCGATGAGGATCAGGCGTATCGCATGATGCAGAAGGAGAGCCGACAGCGCCGGAAGAACATGCGCGAGATTGCGGAAGCCATCATCCTGAGCGAGGAGCTGCGCAAGGCCGACGGCAAATAGCCGTGAGCGCCGGGCTGCAGAGATCCGCGCTTGCAACGTGACTGCTGTTACGCTGCCTATGCGGGAGTGATTGAGGACTTCTCCACGCGTACGGCGCATTGCTTGTAGTTTGGCTCGCGAGAGATGGGGTCGAAGATGTCCTGCGTCACGTTGTTGATATTCCATGCGGCGAAGTGGAAGGGAACGAAGACCTGACCGGGTGCAATGATCTCCGTGATGCGGAGCTCAACACCGTGCACGCGGCCGCGTTTTGATACGACATCGACCAGGTCGTGTGATCTGAGGGCCAACTGCGTTGCATCCACCGGGTTCATCTCGAGCCACGCTCGCGGTGCCATCTGCTCAAGGATGGGAACGACGCCTGTTTTGGTGCGAGTGTGCCAATGTTCGACGGTTCGCCCGGTGTTGAGGATGAGCGGGAACTCCATCGAGGGCTGCTCGGGAAACGGCTCCCAATCGACGCAAAGGAGCTGAGCGCGGCCGTCGGACGTTGGAAAATGACCGTCTCTGTGAAGGCGGCGCGACGCGTTGGGAGGAGAGGTGGAGTTTGTGGGATAGGGCCATTGGATGCCGCCAACCTCTTCCAGTGCCTCATACGTGATGCCGGAGTAGTCGCAAAGTTTGCCGGCCGAAACGCGCTTCCACTCTTCGAATGCGTCGGCGGGCGTCGTCCATCCTGGAAAGAGTTCGTGGTAGCAGCCGAGTTCCCGGGCCAACTGGAGAAAGATTTCAAAGTCGCTGCGCGCTTCGCCCGGAGGGATTGCTGCAGCGTTCACCTTGCTGACACGCCGTTCGGAGTTGGTGTAGGTGCCTTCCTTTTCACCCCAGATGGCAGCGGGAAGAACGAGATCGGCGAGCTCTGTGGTGGGCGTGGGATGGAAGCCGTCCTGGACGACGAGGAAGTCGAGGCTCGATAGCGCGTGCTTCAGCACATCGGTGTTTGGGAAGGAGACGAGAGGATTCGTGGCGATGATCCAGAGCGCGCGAATCTTCTTTTGAAGCACGGCGGTGATGATGTCGGGATAGGCCATGCCGCGGCGCATTGGAATGCGCTCGGCGGGGATGCCCCAGATGCGAGCGAGTTCTTCGCGGTCCTCGGCGCTTTCAAACTTGCGATAGCCGGGCAGGCTGGCAGTGAAGCCCGTTTCGCGTGTTCCCATGGCGTTGCATTGGCCTGTGATGGAGAAGGGTGATCCGCCGACGCGTCCGACGTTTCCCGTCAGCAGTGCGAGGTTGTTGATGGCGTTGACGGTCTCGGTGCCCTTTGAGCTGTGATTGACGCCCATGGTCCAACCGATGAAGGCTGACTGCGCGTTGCCGTAGAGGTGCGCGACTTTGTGCAGGAGGTCAGTGGAGAGGCCGGTGATGCTGCTGACGCAGTCGGGGTCGTACTTTTCAAGCGAGGCACGCAGCCCGTCGAAGCCGTGTGTATGGCGCCGGATGTAGTCGTGATCGATGAGGCCCTCACGAATGAGGATGTGTGCGATGCCGTTGATCAGCGCGAGATCGGAGCGAGGTTTCACGGGCAGGTAGATGTCCGCCATCATTGCGGTCTTGGTCACGCGCGGGTCGGCGACGATCAGCGTTCTGTGGCGATTGCGGTCGAGATGCTGACAGAGGATCGGATGGTTCTCTGCGATGTTTGCACCGAGGAGGAGAACAACGTCAGCTTTGGTGAGGTCTTCGTAGGCGCCGGGCGGACCGTCGCTCCCGAAGGACCGCTTGTAGCCGGCGACAGCCGTGGACATGCAGAGGGTCGTGTTGCCATCAAAGTTGGGCGTGCGGAGGCCAAGCTGCACCAGCTTGCCTAAGGTGTAAAACTCTTCGGTGACGAGCTGGCCGGTGCTGATGACGCCGACGGCCTGCGGGCCGTACTGATCGGCAACGCGCCGAAATTCGCTTGCCATTGTCGCAATAGCGTCGTCCCAGGAGACGCGGACCTGCGCGCCTTCGCGACGCAGGAGCGGATAGCGGGCCCGATTCTCGGCCTCGATGACGTAGTGTTCCGCGAGCCCCTTAGGACAGAGCTTGCCGCGATTGACTGGATGGTCGGCGTCGCCGCGTGAGGTGACGACTTTGCCGTCGCGGACGCCTAGGAGCATGCCGCAGCCGACGGAGCAGTATCCGCAGGTGGTCTTCACCCATTTGTCCGCTAGCTTCCGGGCAGAGATGTGGCCGACCTCGGCGTCTTTAGCGAAGGCGTACTGCTGGCGTGCGATGTCAAGTCCGAGAAAGCGGCGAATGTTCATGCAGCACGCCTCTCCTTCAGATAGGGTGCAGCCATGCTCTTGGGGACGACACTTACGAAGAAGAGATAACGGCCGAGTAATTCGGCGACGATTGCGGCTGCGAGGCAGTCAGCGTGGAGCCAGAGCGAGCTGTTCAAACTAGTCAGCGCCCATGCAATGAGGAATGTGATGGACACGCGCACGGTAACTGGCATCGGGAAGCGATAACGAAGCAGCTCACCTGATGCGCGAAGTTCGAAGAGGGAAGAATGCAGCAGAGAGAATAGCTTGATAAGTTGTTGCGTCGATGAAAGCAGAGCGGCGGCCGTTGCGGCGTAAACCAGCGCGTGGCGGGGGGAAGGAATAAATAAAGACGCTGCAAGTGTGCCTGTGAGCAGGGCGCTGAGATAGAACTCGATGAGAGTATGCGCGCTGTTCCATGCGGGGCGAGCGGCAACCATGTAGAGTCGCGCGCTGGAATAGACGGCGGTGCAGCCAAAGATCGTTGCAGCAATGCCGGCGGCTATGCATTGGGCTGAGCCGATCCAAAGCAATACCGCATAGGCGATGGCGGCGATGGAAAAAAGAGAGAAGAAGAGAACTTCGCGACTCAGCCACGAGCGGCGCCACATAGACAGTGCGCGAAAGGCATAGATGGGCCTGCCTAGATGGAGCGTCGATGCAGCGATGGCGAGAAGAGCGATGAGGACCACGGCGGCTGCAGGGAGGCGCGCGATGGCCGCCTTGGATAGCGACTGCGAGATGCACATGGAGGCGAAGGCGCCGACCGACAGCTGCGTGAAGACGGTCATGAAGATGAGCGTCCAGTGCGGATGCTCAGGTTCGATGCGCAAGGTATCGACCCGGCCCATGTCGTGGGGAAGAGCGTGATCGAGCGTGATGCGCGTGGTGGAGATGCCGTCGTCCGCGCTGGGCAGGCCCGGAGCGTTGGCCTGTGAAGCATACTCGCTGCGCCACTCGGCGATGTTGATGATCTCAATGCGAATGGCTTCCTCGGGGCAGGCGGCGACACAGGCAGGTTCGCGGCCTTCGGAGAGTCGGCCGTGGCACATGTCGCACTTGCCCACGACTCCGCGCTCGGGGTTGTATTGCGGAACGCCGTAGGAGCAGTTCCACGTGCAGTATTGGCAACCGATGCAGCGCTCCGCACTGTGAAGGACGATGCCGGTCAGGGGATCTTTGGTGTAGGCGTTGACAGGACAGCCGGTCATGCAGGTGGGTTCGAGGCAGTGGTTGCAACCCATCGAAAGGTAGTGACGCATGGTATCGGGATAGGTGCCACCTTCGATCTCACCGACGCGACGCCATTGAATCTCTGCCGGATTTCCGTTCTGTTCGTTGCAGGCCACGACGCAGCATTTGCAACCGATGCATTGCGTCATGTCGAGGTGAAATCGATACTGTTCTCCCGGCATAGGAAGGCGGCCCGGGGTCAACGGGATGGCGGCTGGAGTGCCCGGGCCGCCCGTGTCGGCGGGCGTCAATAGAAATAGATCGCCGCCTTCTGTTGCCCGTGTTAATAAGGGCAGAGACATCATTCCCTCCACACCTGAAGAACAGGTAAGCAGTCAACGGGGACTGGAATGCATGTGATTCGAAAAGAGTCGATCCATCAGGAGCAAAGTTCTCCTGAGATACAGGCTCATCGTGGAGGGGTTCCAGGCGGCACAGACTCGGTGCCAATAACCGAAGTTGGCTTGATGATACGTGAGCATCGCGCAGTACACAAGAAATCTCGGCGAGTATTCATCGCGCTGGTGTGAGTCTCTTCTTGCTTCACGGCGGAGTCTGCGTTAGTCTCTGCTCATTACCTTCCCGCCGGCACCGTGATGTGCCCGTCGTCTCGCCCCGATCTGAGCGAGATTCAGCCGAAAAAGGTCGCGCCTCGAACGCGCGAACGTACTGTTGAGTGCACTCGCTGCGCATTGCGCCGCTCGAGCGATTTGGCGCGAGCGCCGCGAAAGATCTGCGTCTAGATCGTCAGAGCTTAAAACTTCCGCGCAGATGTGATGTTGCACGACTCGAAAATCGATCCCTAACTCTGATTGGAGAAAGAAGAGTTATGAAGACGCACAAGGTGGAGCAGCTCGTCATTGCAACCGTCGGATTTTTCTGGTGCTTTCTTATGTGGTTTTCGACGGCGGCGTTTAGCCCAAGCATCGCGGCGAACTATCACTTGGGATTGAAGGCGTTGGGGCTTCTGGCCAGTTCAGCGATCTGGATGGCGCCGGTTGGCAGGATTGCGGCCGGATGGGCGGCAGATCGTTTTGGAGCGCCGCGAACCTTCGCGTGCATTCTTGCAGTGTGCGGTGTGGTGTCGATCGCGTCGGCGTATACGTTCAGTTACAAGCTGCTTTTTATAGAACGCATCGTGGTGGCCATCGCCGGTGTGTCGTTCGTAGTGGGCATTCAGCATGTGGCGCAGTGGTTCGACGCTCATGAGATTGGCACGGCGGAAGGACTCTATGCGGGGACCGGAAATGCGGGCGCGGGCGTAGGTGCGCTGGTTCTGCCACGTATCTTCGGCACGAACTATCACGAGGCATTTCTATGGCTGGGCCTGATCGCGCTGGTAATTGCGGGCTGGTATCTCGTGCGCGGGAGTGCGGCGAAGAGCACAGAGCAGCGCGAGCTTGTGCGAGGACGCAGCGACATGCGCGGCACGCTCTACGTTTGGAGCAGGCATATTGCGATGGCGCTGATGCTTGCCTATGCGATGTCGTTTGGCTTGGAGATTGCCATGAACGCGTGGCTGCCTGGCTACTTTACGCGAGGCTTTCACGACGCGATTCTTGCGCTCGGCTTTAGCGGTGTGAAGGGCCTTCAGATCGCTGCCGGAACGTTTGCGGCAGTGCAATCATTCAATGCTTCGCTGTTCCGTCCGTTTTCCGGATTTATGTCGGACCTCTTTCAGCGAAAAAGATGGACACCATTGCCGTTTGTCGCGAAGAGCCTGGACTATGCGCCACGCTTGCACTGGCTGGGTACCGCGCTTCTTCTGATCACGATGGCGATGGGCGGCCTGACGGTGGCGGGCCTTTCCGGGTCGCTGCACTCGTCTGTAGCTGTTCTCGTCGCGCTGGGTATCTTCCTGTCGTTCGGGACGGGTGGGACGTTCGCGTTGGTGCCGCTGCTGTTTCCTGATCGGCCGGGGACGGCTGCGGGATTTATTGGCGGAGTTTCCACGGCAGCCGGTATTGTCTACCCGCTGATATTTGCGGCCGGATCGAACATTCACGTTGGCTACGCGCATGTTGCGCTCTACATGTTTGTGCCGTTCATTGTGTTCTATTTCTGGGCCGCCCGTTATGAGCGTCATCCACAGGCGCACGGGCTGTTCACGAATAACTTCACGGCTGAGCAAGCGTAACGTAGGCCGAAACCGGAAGCCAGTGGAAGAATGGGGAGGAAGAATGCACATTCCAAACGAATTGGGGACGCCCAGCCGGCACGAGCCTTGGTACAAATATGGCGTGATCGTGCTGTTTCTGGAGATGGCAACTGCGATCGCCGTAAGCGTGTATTCGCTTTACATGACCTTCCATGGACTGGGGGGATTTCCGGGAAGACATTGAACCGAGCGAAATTCGCTAGCGACTGCGCAGCGGTTTTGCAAAAACGCGTTGCTCCCCACACCGCCTGTCCTAGCAGCCCGCGAAATCGCGCCTGTACTGTAGAGGAGAGGTCGGACTCTATGCGCCGCTGTCTTTGGATGGGAGTTAGCTTGGTGTTTGTCATGCAAGGGATTTCCTTGCACGCCACCGAACCATGGCAGAGGATGCAGAATCCCGCTGTTGCGCAAGTTGCGACGGTTTGGAAGTCGCCTCCTCCGGAGTACGGTCCCGAGCCATACTACGGGCTCAACGGACCGGTGACGATTGAGCAGGTCGATCGCGATCTGGATACAATGAAGCGCCTTGGGTTCCAGGCCGTGACGGTACAAGCCGGCTATCACATGCCTTTTTTGTATCTGTCGCCGCAGTATTTCGCCTTCTTCCGCAAGTTCGTGGAGGAAGCAAAGAAACGTGACATGCGTGTGTGGATCGTCGACGATGCCGGTTATCCCAGCGGCTTCGCGGGTGGACGGTTCTCATCGGAAGCGCCCAACCTCCGAATGCAGGGACTTGAAGTGGCGCAGACAATTCCTGTCTCCGGTGGTACGGTCTTTCATCAAACGCTCGACGCGAATGTGGTGAGTGCTGCTGCGGTCAACTCAGAAGGCCATGCGATTCCACTTGCTCTTCATGGCAGCGAACTCGATTGGACCGCGCCTGCCGGGCAGTGGACGGTGCTGGTCGTCGATCATGAGTTTCGGACGTCGCCAACCCGATCCGATACCAATCCGCATCGTGTCAAAGACACGACGCAGTCGCTGGAAGATTACTTGAACCCCGCGGCCACAGAACAATATCTTGCGTGGACGCACGAGCAATACAAGCACTATGTCGGCGATGAGTTCGGCAAGACGATCATGGGCTTTCGCGGCGACGAGCCCGACTTTTCGATCAGTGGTCTGCCGTGGACGCCCGCATTTTTCGCGCGGTTTCTCGCCATAAAGGGCTACGATGTACAGCCGTACACAGCGCTGTTTGCGCAGACACCTTCGCGACGAAATCCGGGCGTGCCTATCCACCTGAACCCTGAGCAGGAACGCATCAAAGGTGATTATTACGACGTTTTCTCGCAGATGTTCGCGGAGGGATTCTTCAAGCCCCAGGGAGACTGGTGCGCAGCAAACAATCTTGAGTATCAGGTTCATCTCAATCACGAAGAGATGGAGATGGAGCTGACACACAGCGAAGGCTCGTTCTTCCGCGACATGCGTTATGTCGAAGTGCCGGGTATCGATGCAATCTGGCATCAGATCTGGACGGACACGATTGCGGACTATCCGCGTCTCGCGAGCTCGGTATCTCATGTGTACGGCAAGCCGCGCGCCTTTACCGAGAGCTTCGCCGCGTACAGGCCCGTACCCGATGTAGCGATGGCGCGTTACATCCTGAATGAGCAGTTCGTGCGCGGCGTGAACCTTGTCGAGATGATGTACTTTCCCGCAACTTCATCCGGACCGAAGCCGCCGCCCTCGTTTATGGGAGAGCCGGGCTTTTCCGGTCTGACCGCGTATGTGCGCCGGATGAGCTACCTGATGGCGATCGGGAGACCGGATGCGCAGGTAGCGCTGTATTTGCCGTCGAGCTCGATGTGGCTCGGCGATGACGCGGCCGATACGCAGTTCGTTTCGACCGAGCGGCTGCTGAGCGAGCATCAGATTGATTTCGACATCGTCAGCGACGACGCGCTGGCGCACGATCTCTTCGCGGGCCACGGCACCTTTTTGACGAGGAGCGGAAGTCGCTACCGCACCGTGATTCTGCCCGATCCCGAGCTGTTATCCCAGGCTGCCTTCGACCGTCTGCGGACGTTCGCGAGGAATGGAGGCCGCGTGGTTTTTCTCGGCGGCACTCCACAATGGATTGCCGCCCGAACGATCCGCGATGCGAGACCGACAACGCCCGCGGACTTTCGTTGGGCTACGGTGGTGGATGTGCAACTGCCGGCGATTCCGACGCCCGGCCAGTTTCCTCCCAGTGCGCCGCCGGAGCCGCAAGCCATCCCATCGGCGATTCTTCATGCCATCGGCACCGCTACTGAAGCGACCGTCCACGTGGACACGCCGGATTCTGCTCTTCGCGTGATGAAGCGTCGATGGAATGATGCTGATGTCTACCTGCTGTTCAACGAGGGTCCTAAGTCGCTTGATACAGAGATAACGTTGCCCGGCGCGCGGGGAAGGGCACAGCTCTGGGACCCGCAGACCGGGGATGTGAAGGCGTTGCCAACGAAGACGACGGATGGGATGCTCGCTCTTTCGCTGCAATTCGGACCGTACGCGACCCACGTGGTCGTGGTACAGAGATCGGCCCGCAACACACAATGACGGCGAAGTGAAAGCCACATAGCGTTGACTGCCGCTTCCTGGCGGGTGATATTGTGGGACGGCTTGTCTCGCGCAATGTCCCAAGCTGTGCAGGCTTGACCCAGCCACGAAATTCAGGCGCCCTGAAGAGGTGAATCCCTTGGTGAAAAGGATGTACGTCGTGTCCTGCGTCACGGCGGTGTCGCTTGTTCTATTCGCAACATCCAGCGTAGAAGCCCAGTCAACGGTTCTGGAGCGACAGAATGCGACGGTAGTGCTGCAAGGGTATGCGCCGGGAATCGTCCGCATCACGCTAAGCCTCGACAAAGGATTTGCATTGAGGGGACCCGGTGTCGGCATCTCGGCAATGGCCGATTCTTCATCGTGGACGCACGCCGCCACGGCCCAGGGAGACAGCTATAGCTCCAGCGAGATGACCGTGCGGGTCGCCCCTTCTGTGATCTACAAGCCGTCAGGGACTGGCGCTGACATTGCGAAGTACTTTCGTGGATCGACGCCCTACATTGGCATCAGCATTGAACGAGCAGACGGTCGGCCAGTGCTGCGGATGGAAGGCTGGGAGATGGCCGTGCCCAATCACAAAGACGGCGATGCCGATATTCTCAATGATCGGCGCAGCGGCGACGATCCGTTCTATCGAGTGGGTGCGACGTTTGCCGCGCCTGATGATGAGCAGTATTACGGACTCGGACAGAACCAGCAGGGCGTCCTGGACCTGCGAGGAAGGTCGCTCGAATGTGCCCATGACTACACGGCCGCGGCCGGACCGAGCGTGTGTGTTCCGTTCATCGTGACGAACAAAGGATATGCGCTTCTGTGGGACAACCCGTCGAAGACTCGAGTCGATTTTGCCTTCAACGAGCAGACCCGCTGGACATCGCAGGTAGGCCAGCGCGTTTCCTTCTTCGTCATCGTGGGCGATACGTACGATCAGCTCTATGAGGGCTACAGGCTGCTGACGGGCAGCGTTCCCATGTTGCCGAAGTCGGCCTACGGTTACATCCAGTCCAAGCAGCGATACGCCTCGCAAAAAGAAGTGCTGGATGTGGCGCGTGGCTACCGCGAGCGTCACCTTCCCGCCGATGTGATGGTCGTGGACTGGTTTTATTTCACCAAGATGGGCCAGATGGATATGGACCCGCGCTTCTGGCCGGACCCGAAGGCGATGAATGAGGAACTGCATCGCATGGGATTTCATTCGATGATCAGCGTGTGGCCGCGCTTCGTCCCAGCGGACCGTTATTACGAGACGCTGCTGAAGAATGGATGGTTCGAGCATCTCGCTGACGGAACGCCGACAAACGGTCTTCCTTATGATCGCGCGGGCTCCGATATAGACACCACCAATCCCGATGCAGCGAAATGGTTCTGGGATCGCATTGATGAAAACTTTGTTGCAAAGGGCTTTGACAGCTTCTGGGCGGATGAAACGGAGCCGGACCTTCCGCCGAACGGAAGCTATCTGCACATCGGTCCGGGAACGGAGTTCTTCAACG
>Ga0335074_10000804_pt1 | contig 42998 bp, 38 predicted proteins | sample Lox_Sample_23_FD_206715 | JGI IMG/M metagenome (GOLD analysis project Ga0335074, IMG submission 206715) | Soil microbial communities from Loxahatchee National Wildlife Refuge, Florida, United States - Lox_Sample_2.3 | ecosystem: Environmental > Terrestrial > Soil > Wetlands | place: USA...
TGGAAATCTTATAGTCAAACGTCTGCTTGTCGGCGTCGGAATAAACAAACTGAACGACTCCAACGCGAAGCAAAATAGTCAATAGGCCGCCGAGACCCAGTATCAATGAAAGAGTGACGTAGGCAGCTATCTCAAGGAAACGGTTCCAAGCTCCCATGTCTGGCTTATACACAACAAAGAGAACCGCCGCGCCGAAAAGAATCCTGACCGGCCACCGAAATCTGCGATAGATGTCTGAACGAATTTTCATGGCGACGCTGAAGCAGCCTAACGATCCAAAGCTGAGCCACGGCGCGGAAAACCGCAAGCGTGAATTTGTGTCTGACTGCCAACATCAGGTGTAGCCGCCGTTGGCTCCAGCGCGGTGTTAGGCTGCATGATGAATTATATGTTGCTGCCACTCGTGTGACAGATAAAACATGCCGAAAAAATCTGCCAGCGCATGAGCGATGACCAGCGGCCACAACTGCCGCCATCGCCAGTAAACCCATCCAAAGACAAGACCGAATGCAAAAAGGCCCATTGCTGTATTCAGGCCAATGAACAAGTGATAACATGCTCGGAATATAGCGCCTGCCAGTATCGCAGGCCACATTCCAAACCGCGAGAGCGCGCTGATAAGATAACCGGCCTCTAACACCTCCTCGAACACCGCGTTTATAACCGAGCAAAACAATATAAAGGGTGCAGTTCCATCAAAAATGACACGAAGCGGCTGAACATGGATGGCCTCCGTGCAAGTCCAAACACCCCATAATACTACTTCGGCTATAACAAATAAGAGCAAACCACCCGCCGTGCTCTTCCAAGAAATCTTGAAGCCAAAAGTAGCGAGAGACCAGCCGCGAATCCTGCCAATCCATAACACAATACTCAAGAGAATCAACTCAATGATAGGACCTTCAAACAACCTGTAGTTATTTATTACGAATGGTTTTGGTTCGATGGCACACCCGGCTGCAATCAACCCAAAGCCGACAACCATTACGAGACAAAACTCTGCTGGTGTTGAAAGGTTGCGAATGAAGGATTTCATGGTGCAAGAGCGGCCTAACGATCCAAAGCTGAGCCACGCCGACCGGCGAGCGGCTCCGCAATCTCGATAATCGTTGCATAACCCAAAGCATCCATAAACTCAAGGGGCAGTCGGCGTTGGCTCCAGCGCGGCGTTAGACCACAGTTTCGTGCCTATGCCTTCGCGACACAATAAGCGACCAAACGACAAACAACAAACTCGCAACCGCCACGATAGGCAACACTCCGTATAAAAATCCTGCCAAGATGTTGCTATGACCAAAAACAAGCAATGCCATCACAGCGGCTGGCGCAACAGTCCAACCGAAAAATGGGAAACAGGTCGGTGTGATGGTCGCCGCAATCAAAAAGCAAAAAGCGGCACGCCACCACTTGGACTGGCGAATCAATCGCCGAGCAAAAAGCCAGGCCATGCCGCAAAGTAATCCGCCGATGGCAAATACGGTCAGAAAGTCATAAGGAAAATCGTCGAATGTGCTCATGGTGTGCTGTGGCCTAACGATCCAAAGCTGAGCCACGCCGACGGGCGAGCGGCTCCGCCGGCTCGATCATCGTTGTATAACTCAAACCATCCATAAACTCAAGGGGCAGTCGGCGTTGGCTCCAGCGCGGTGTTAGACATCGCTTTTCTGGTCAATCTTCTTTCTCATCAAATAATTCTTGGTTGTTTTCCAAAGCATAATCAAAGATACAGGCAATGCGAATGCTCCCATAGCAATCATAACGACATCACCCGTAAACAGGAAAATGACACCCACCGTCGCCATTAGGCCAAAGATAATCCAAATACCAAGAACGACAATCAAGCTTCGTGGTCGCTCCGATGCTTGGCGATAAATAAATCCCTCGGCGAATATACGCTCATAAGGGCCTATCCCGGCATACGAACTAAGTGGAGCACCGCACCTGATACAAAAGTGAGTCGACGGCGAATTCGGAGCGCCGCAACTTGTGCATAACTGCTTCTCTTCTGGTTCTGTGTCCGACATGGTGCGATGCTTAACGATCCAAAGCTGAGCCACGCCGACAGGCAAGTGGCTCCGCAAGCTCGATAATCGTTGTATAACTCAAACCGTCCATAAACTCAAGGCGCAGTCGGCGTTGGCTCCAGCGCGGTGTTAGGCGGCTTGTTCAATTTCTAGGCTCATAAGAAGAATACGGTTTGGAAATCTTGATGATAGTATCAGTCGGTCGCTCATATTTAGAATCCGATGGAGCAAACTCAACATCAACCATGACGACTCCGCCGCAGTCGAACGACTCATGCTGCCGGAATGGCTTCGGCAATGATGGCTGCAATACCACGCCACCAAAGTTTTCGATAAACCCAGCTTTGTCAATCTCTGTGCGGGTCATTCCTGGCTTAATCTCACGACATTTATTTCGAGCCGTTCGATTCGGACTCGCGCAACCGACAAGTTGAAACGCACAAATAATTATGGATAGTAATTTCATATTTGTTTAGCCGCCTAACGATCCAAAGCTGAGCCACGCCGACGGGCGAGTGGCTCTGCTGGCTCGATAACCGTTGTATAATTCAAACCGTCCATAAACTCAAGGCGCAGTCGGCGTTGGCTCCAGCGCGGTGTTAGGCGGCATCGTGGGTATGCTCATAATGTGTCTCCAATTGTCGTCTCGGAATCCACGGCACTCTTGCAAGCACGATACTAATAATCAGTGAAACGCCAACGAACGAGAGCCACAAACACCGCAACTTGAGTATGCTCCAACCTTCCTTGATCTCATCCGGTTCGCTCATGGATCGACCGTGGACAACATGCTGAACAGTTACAACTGGAAAACCACCCTCACCTATCCAATAATCTCCATAGAATGGTTCTAAATAGCCGCCCATATTATCATCGGTGTTATCGTAAATATATTCGGTGACAGCATCCTGCCAAACAATTGTGCAAATAACCGTCATCACAAAAAGCGAGGTGACGAATTTCGTTATCTTCCACGCTCTGTCCAGTCGAAGCCTCTGCCAAACGAATACAAGAAAGATAAAATGCGAAATTACAGCAATCGGGATGATAAATAAGCCAAAAACACGAAAAAGCGATTCCCAACCAGCAAACGGCGCTATCAATGGGATGAGGTAAGCGAGAAAGATTCCAAAATTGGCCAGCTTGAACCGCAAGCTTTTCTTCACAAACACAATCAGACAGAGATTGGGCAAAGCAAGTAGAAAACCAAACAATGCTATATCACAAATAATTGCAAATGCGCTTTCAGTCATATGCGTCATGCCGCCTAACGATCCAAAGCTGAGCCACGCCGACAGGCGAGCGGCTCCGCTGGCTCGATAATCGTTGTATAACCCAAACCATCCATAAACTCAAGGGGCAGTCGGCGTTGGCTCCAGCGCGGTGTTAAACGGCATCATCAAAACGTGGGCCGCACATCCATGTAAACTCCTGCCGGGCCTGCTCCAGAAACCGCAACAGAAAGCTTCTGCGCTTGAAAAGCGTCGCTCGCGGAAATCACAAATGACATGCACTCCGCAGTTGTCGGCTTGAGAATGGACTGACCAATGGAACTGTCAATGCTGGTCGTAATGTGACAGCCCAGAACATTCGTAGCGGGAAACACTCCCGATGTCGCAGCCTTGGGGTCGCTGGCAAAATGGATAAGGTATCTACCTGCCGGTGCGCCAAAAATAATGTCGTGGTCGCCGTTGGTAAAATGCAGCGTCACATGAGTCCGAATTCGGTCTGTGCGAATAATTGAGTAAGTCCCGGCCACGCTCCAAAGCACAAGAGCAGCGCAAATGCACAAAACAACCGACCACGCAACTTTGGATGACTTTGATATAGCTGCCATACGCTATGCCGCCTAACGAATAAAGCTGAGCCACTGCTCTAAACTTGGAGTGACGATCAAATGGACCTGTTGCTCTCGCATAAATTGGTCGTGCGTTTTTGAAAGTGGCTCCAGCGAAGTGTTAGACCGCGCCTGAGCGGTAGCTTCCAATGCCTCCGAAGGAGTGCGGCTCTCTTCTATCAGTAACATAGTTTCGCCTTTTTACTTACCACTGCGAGGGGTCGCTGTGGCTCCATGCTCGCATGAGCCGACTGCGTCCGCTCGCAGTGCTGATGCTACTTACTTCTATCTAGCTTCGCAACTCTACTCTAGCCTAGAGTAATCTATACTCTTCAGGCGTCGGACTAACGATCCAAAGCTGAGCCACGCCGACGGGCGAGTGGCTCCGCTGGCTCGATAATCGTTGTATAACTCAAGCCGTCCATAAACTCAAGAGGCAGTCGGCGTTGGCTCCAGCGCGGTGTTAGGCGCACGGCTCACGACTGTCTCTCATCTGTTCTCAAATGCAAATAAAATGTGGCACCGCCTGAAACGAGAGCAACCAACCAAAACGGTATATCTCTGCCATGTCCAGCGATACTGAAACCGAAAAGGAATAAAGCTACCACAAGCACAATCGTAATCGCTACTCGCACGACAAGCCACCCGCGAGAACCTGAACGGATAATCTGCCGCATCAAAAGCACCGGGCCATAAACTAAAAAAGTGGCAAAAAGTGAAAGCAACAGCGTAAGGATACAAGACGACCACATCGCGTGCAAAGTATCCCAACTCCGCGCCAGAAAAAACACCGGCACCGCGAGCATCAGCCACACGATACAAAAATCCCAACTGAAACGGAATGGTCGGTCTATTGGCTCCATACGTCAGTGCGCCTAACGATCCAAAGCTGAGCCACGGCGCGAAAACCGATGACTCCGAAAATGCTGGAGGTGCAAAATGAACGGAATACTCGCCGTTGGCTCCAGCGCGGTGTTAGGCGGATGGCTCATATTTGGTGGACTCTTTTGCAATGGAATCATCAATCCTATTCCGCAATGAAAGCTGCTCCGCATCAATCTGCTCCATCTTCTGTGGCTCCAAATAAAGCATCTGGCCAATCGTGGCTCCTTGTGGCGCATCTCTACGAAATGAACTTATCGCCAGAACGTGATAACGAACCAAACTGTTCATGTAAGCTGTTGACGCCGGAACCAAATCCGAATCTCGAAAATGAATCTTCGCAAGCATCACCATCCGTCTGGCGCCGGGCGGAAGATGCGTATCTCGAATCTCGGCTACGGATTTTGCGAGCATCAATACTTGCGCCCATTCCACGCACTCGGCGACGCAATCGGAAATCCTCTCCAATCGCTCGCGTTGCGAGACGGCGTATTTATGCTGGCGCTCGACTTTGCTGGAAAACAATCCGAAGCATTGGGCGACGATTGTGCCAGCTAAAGTCAAGCAGCCTCCGAGTAATATGGCGAGCAAATTCTCCATGCACGAATCCGCCTAACGATCCAAAGCTGAGCCACGGCGCGAAAAACCGCAAGCGTGAATTTGTGTGTGACCGCCAACGGCAGGCGCAGCCGCCGTTGGCTCCAGCGCGGTGTTAGGCATATTTGTGTAACACCCACAAAACAATCCCGAAAATAATCCAGAAAATGGCTCCAAAACCGCTGTATATCTCACACTGCCTTGCCTTCTTCTTGTAGCCTCGGTCATCATAGTAGAATACAAGCCAGAAAGTAGGGAGAAAGCTGATGCAAATGAGAACCTTGATATACAACGGCAATCCCATCTCCGCCTTCGCGTTTTGTTGGGAAGGCTGAACTTCGGCCTGAATGTCCGCTAGCCGTGACATAAATAAAAGCGCAATGCAGCCTAACGATCCAAAGCTGAGCCACACCGACCGGCAAGTGGCTCCGCAATCTTGATAGCCGTTGTATAACTCAAACCATCCATAAACTCAAGTGGCAGTCGGCGTTGGCTCCAGCGCGGTGTTAGGCGGCGACTCCCGCTGTATGCGTCTGTGCCGAACATGCCCTCCAACTAAGCTGTAACATCCCAACAAAAAAACGAACGTAGCTACAGCAAGCCAAATGGTCAAAATTACAACTCGGGAACTTCCTGTCGAATGGCCAACTCCGGTAAAATAGCAATCAACCCCTAATGCTCCAAATATCATAGAAAGCCCCATCAGTGCTGCGCCCAAGTAAGTCCAGAAGCCACCGCGATAATACCGATACGTGGCCACGACCAAAAGCACACCCCAGCACACAATAACGCCAGAAAACATACTCGGAGCGTAAACAAAAAGTGCTTTGTTTGCTTCCATCGCGTCCCTCATCATCTGTGCCGGAAACAAACCCTCGTAACCAAGACAGCATAGACCCCAACCGATAAGGAAAGCTCCAATCAAGTAGGCAATCACACGCCGCAGTAATCTGAACGATGGTGTTCGCATAGCCGCCTAACGTTCCAAAGCTGAGCCACGGCGCGAAAAACCGCAAGCGTGAATTTGTGCCTGACTGCCAACGGCAGGCGTAGCCGCCGTTGGCTCCAGCGCGGTGTTAGGCTCTTCGTGAATCATTTGTCCGGCTTCGCAATCTTCGTAAGCTCATCAATAATCCAATAACAATCAAATGTTGCAAGACCGAATCTCTCCGCCGGATGACGAGTGCCAGCATAAACCGTAAAAACAATTCGCCAGTCATCCTGTGGCGGCTGGAATCCATTCATCCATCCCATCTTCGCGGTCACAGTGAAATGCAACTCATTTGGGTCAGCGCTAGATGTCCATGTGCCAGCGAAGGTCCGACCGCTCATGCCGACGGGGAAAGATTTGAATGTGCCATTGGTATTGAACTCGTAATAGGATGAACCGTCTGAAATCCTCAAAATGCCGTCCTGCTTCAGCGCAGCGGATGGGTCGAGTAACTGCGCCTTCGCGGAAATGAGGGCGCACGCAAACAACAAGGATGATAGTAAGATTTTCATACGCGCAAAGAGCCTAACGATCCAAAGCTGAGCCACGCCGACGGGCGAGCGGCTCCGCAAACCCGATAATCGTTGTATAACCCAAACCATCCATAAACTCAAGGGGCAGTCGGCGTTGGCTCCAGCGCGGTGTTAGGCCACTGCCGCAATCTCTGCCTGATGCTCTGTGACGAACCGCCGAATCTCTGGACGTAGCGTGGCCACGAAAATCATATCGGTGATATAAACCGCAGAGCCTGCGCCTGCGCCAACACCGGCTGCAATCGGACCCGTGCCACGGGTATGCCAGATATAATCGGCTGCCAAAATCGCCAAGATAGCAAGGAGGCAAACAAGCGGGAGGCGGATGAGCAAGAAGCGTCCGGTAAGCACAGGATGAATGCAATGCTGCCAGACAAACCGCCGCTGCTTTCGTGAAAGGCCGGATACTTCCGGCACCTGCGAGAATGTAAAATAAATTCGCATAGTCATGTGGCCTAACGATCCAAAGCTGAGCCACGCCGACGGGCGAGCGGCTCCGCTGGCTCGATAATCGTTGTATAACTCAAACCATCCATAAACTCAAGGGGCAGTCGGCGTTGGCTCCAGCGCGGTGTTAGGCGGCTCAATCGTCACATCATCTGTGCAACTGCATGAACAAATGCTGAAAATGAAAATACGAAACAGCACTAATCACCGCAAGAAATAGTAACACCACGGAAAAGAATGCCATGCTGACAGTAAAGAACCGACTCTCACCGAAGCGCCTTGTGAAACCTCCCTTCCGAAACCCGAACCGTGACCAAAATGACTCCTCGGCGTCCATAAAGCGCAACCACAAGTGCCGTCGCCGAACCAGAATGAAAAAGACAATGCCGTAGAAGATGGATGCCACTAATGAAATCCAAAACAACCGGCTAAATTCTTGAACAGACTCGTTCATAAGACACGGCGCATAGCCGCCTAACGATCCAAAGCTGAGCCACGCCGACTGGCGAGCGGCTCCGCTGGCTCGATAATCGTTGTATAATCCAAACCATCCATAAACTCAAGGGGCAGTCGGCGTTGGCTCCAGCGCGGTGTTAGGCCACTGGTCGTCGTGTCTGTGTAAATAAATCTCCAAGCGTAATGTCCTCTCTCCATAACGGCAGCAGGTCAACGCCGTAATGCTCGCGCGCCCTCAAAATAAAACTCTCCAACTCCATCGAATCTGCCATAAATTTCGAAGGATACAAAGCTCGATAAACCTCCATCACCCGGTCATCTGGCGCAAAACAAAGACGCCGGGATGGACTAAATGCAAATGCCTCAACAAACAAATCCAAAAACTCCCGAATCTCCGTCTTGGATGCTTGAGGAAATCGCCGCTTCCATATTCGGCCAGTGCAAGCTCTGCTCCAAAACTTCCGTAACCGCGCCCGCTCAACGACCGCGCCCAGAGCAAACACAAGCGCCGCAATCAAAATGTAAGGAACAAAATTACTCATGGCGTGCGAAGTGGCCTAACGATCCAAAGCTACCCATCTCCATAATCAATCAATGGCTTCCGCTGGACATCTTGGACATGATAAGCGCCACGATAATCACAATCGCCAGCACAATGCCGCCAATCAAAATAAGCTTGCGCGACCTCGCCAAAACTCGCTGGGCAAACTCCTCGGCTTTCGACTCCGGCGACGAATCATCGTCGCCGTCCGATGGACGCTTCATGTAATCTCTATCTCGAATGCCCATAAAAATCTGCGCGTGTCTCGCTGCCTAACGATCCAAAGCTGAGCCACGCCGACGGGCGAGTGGCTCCGCAGACTCGATAATCGTTGTATAACTCAAACCATCCATAAACTCAAGGCGCAGTCGGCGTTGGCTCCAGCGCGGTGTTAGGCGACTGCTTCGTAAAATCAATAAGCCGTCTGCGGTCACGCGCCCACGCGAACAACACTCCGCCGAGAATCACGCATGAACTGGCGAGCGTGTAAATAAAACGAAGCTCTGCCTGACTGCGCAGCTTCGTAAGATTGACGGTGTAAGCGTAAAGCTGGTCATAGCCATACTCTGGCGGATGCTGTGGTCCGAAAAAATGCGGCACAAACCACTCATCGTGCGCAACCAGTGCTTGGATACCAAATACAGCCAGCAAAAGAAAAACAACTCCAATGAGAATGAGGAAACCACCGATATAGGATAAAGGTTGTCTTTTCATAAATGCTCGAAGTCGCCTAACAGTGTATTCGATTGAAATTTTGCAGCCTATCTTGGTTGCGTTGTTTTGTCGAAAATATCATTGCAACCTGCATTTGTCCAGCTTATTTAGGCCGGGTGAATATCCCGCTTTTTCCCATACAAAGGCCGCAACCCCCCTTGGAATGTTTTATCTCCAATCCCAAGCTCCGGTTCATGGATCAATGCCGCCAAACCATGCGTTTTCGCCATCTGGCCTTGCGTTCGGAACAGGCTTATTTGGAGTGGATCAAGCGGTTCATTTTCTTCCATGACAAACGGCATCCCAAGCACGTGATAACCACACAAATTTACACCCACGTCATGCAGAAACCCGGTTTGGGCGTGAAAAGTCCGGTGGATGGATAAACCTCAAAAATTCCTTTCCCCGGAATTTGACGGAATTTTCCGCTCCTTTCCGCTTTCGGCAGGCGAATTTTCCCGAAAATAAAAAATAAATTAAAAAACATTTTCTACACGACCGGAAATTGCCGGAAATTCGTGCCGGAATTTCCCGAAAATTCGCGGAAAATTCGGCTTTTAATTTCCATTTATTTTTTCGGGGGAATTTATTTAATTTCAGGGAATTTCTGAAAAATTCATTTCCCGGCCATATCCGGCGAAAATAATGCCAAAAATGACTCGCCGGAGTGCTTAAAACCGGCTTGAATTTCCGGGAATTTATTTTCGGCGAATTTCCGAAAAATTCAGGCGAATTTATTTTGTGGTATAGTTTGAAATTATTCGCGTCCTTGTGTTGCGGGAGGGCACGGGTCACAACCGATGGCCTCGGCACTCATGGCAACCTATTCGGCAAGCAGCGGTGGCAGCCGATCAATCGGGGCAGTGAGTATTGCAAAATCGGGCTGGCGTTTTATCGCCGTCCTCAAATTGTTCCGACGTGATGGACTCCGGCGAGCAACTAAATTTCTTGTCCGCGTGGTCAAGGCACCGGACTACGATTGCATTCATACGGCGGCGGGGTTGCATTCGAGGCTCACAGCGAGCCTCCCTTCTGCATCCGCAGCAAGGCAGCTTCAATGGACGGCCAATGAAATAAAACCCGCCGCCCGCCCAGACGCACAAAGGGGATTTTGCCCGTCGTGCGCCAACTGAACAACGTTCGGCGTGAAACGGGGAGACGCTTCAACAGTTCTTTTTCATTGATGAAGTCCGGCTCGCGCGCGGATGAATGAGGGAAGGTTGATGCCGGAATTTCCGGCACGGCATTGTGAGTAAGCGATTTCATATTAGTCGTTGTTGTTGGCCGACTAATTCTTCTCGCTTCTGGTCGTGCGAAAAAAAATTTACCACACAAAGATTCTCGACGTCAATCCCATTTACACAAATAAACCAAGCGCGGTTAAGAGTTATTTGTCAGGGCGGATCGCAGGCTTTATTCTTGTATTTCACCGCAAACCATTTTTCGGCGTCGGCTTTCGTCGCCAGTCCTTTATAGTGCGTGTGAATCATCGCGGGCGAGTTGCCCGCCTGCTGCGCCGTCAAATTCTCATTGGCATACAGTGCAAAATGATAGGTGCAAAACGCATGCCGCAAGCCGTTAGGTTTGCGGCTGACTTTAGCATTTTCGCAAAGCGTGACAAAGGCTTGTTGGAAAGTGACTTCATGCGCAGGCCAGAGCTTGCCGGTTTTATTTGCCCGAAATGGTTTAAGCCAAGTTTCCAACGCGGGGCAAATTTCCACAAGGCGACGCTGACGGGTTTTGCTTTTGCCTGCCGTTATTTCAATGTGTCCGTTCGTGCGCCAAATGTCCGCCCAATCCAAGCTCAATAATTCCGCTGTGCGCAAACCTGCCAAGCCGCCGATGGCAATTATTGGACGCAAGGTGTCATCCGCATTTGCCAGCAACGCTGCCAATTCAGCGGGCAAATAACAGGCGACTTCGGCGTTATTGGCGTGTTCGGGGCGCAAGCCGTCAGCGTCAAATAAGCGATGTGTGACGGAAAGATAATCCTTGCGGACTGCCCAATTTAGAAATTGCCGGATGGTGGCGCGATAATGATTGCGGCTTTTGGCGGATATGGCTTTGCGGCGATTGCGTGATTTGGACTTAAAGTCGCCCAGAGCTTCAATGAAGGCGTCCAAATGTTTCTTGGTTAAATCGCAAACTGGCGTGCCGGGAAACGCGGCGGCAAATTTTCTCAATTGAAGCTGACGATTATAGGCATATTTTGCGGAAAGTTGCGCCCGCTGGCCTTCGGCAGCTTTGGTGCGCATTTCGTCACCTTGCGAAAATTCCTCAACGGCTTCGCCAATGTCTTTGGTGGTTACGATGGCAACGGTTTTGAGAAATCCATCCGCCGCCTCATTCAATGTCCGTTCACCTAATTTTTTTGATGCCTCAACAAATTCGGAAACGGCAGCGGGCAAGGAAACGCGCCGTCCGCTCGCCTGTCGGAATGCTTCGAGCATATCAAATGCGGTAATTGCATCGCGTGATTGATTGGCGGACAAAACCGCCGATTGTGAGCCATCGGCAAGATCACGAACAATGCGTTCCGCTTCGCTTTTGGCTTCGATGAACGTCTTGAAATTGCGAATGTGACGCCTTCCGGCAGCGTAATAGGCGACCCGGTAATATCGATATTTTTTGCTCTTGCCGTAGATTGTAGCTTCAAATCGGCGGTGCTTAATGATTTTCGGAAATCTCATTTTCGGGCTTTCGGATGCCGCTAGAAACTGTGCGGAATCTGTGCGGAGATTGCAAGAACCATCAATTTCGCTGAAAATAATGGTGCGCATAGCAGGACTTGAACCTGCACGCCTTGCGGCACTACCACCTCAAAGTAGCGTGTCTGCCAATTCCACCATATGCGCGCCGGGTGCATAATGAACCACCCGGCCCCGCCGCGCGCAAGATTTTTCAATCGAAAATCCGCTCCCAGCCGCGCCAGAGCGACGGTTGCGCGGAATTGAAACTCTGGCTGCCCGTCTTGCCGAAATCAAATTGCACCAGCACGCCGACGCTTTGCGCGCCGCGGCCGTGCGAGCGGATGGCGTCAATGCCGTAGCCGTAATCCACCATGATTTTCCAGCGGTCGGACGTCGAATGATACAAAATGCCGCCGCCCACGCCGGTGAGCGAATCGCCGGGCTGCGATTCGCCGGGCAGATAATTCACCAGCGCGCTGCCGGCGTTCACGTCCAGGTTCCAGCGCTTTTCAGGGTCAAGCGGCAGCAGATAATTCACGTTGAGCAGCACGAACTGCTGCGCGCTGATTTCCTGAAAATAATAGCCCGGCAGCGACAGCGGAAATTCCGCGATCAGCGGCAGAAATCCGCCGAGCCGGTAGGCGCTGAAACGGTCGGCGTCCACGCTCGTGCCGGCGGTCAGGCGCGCGTAAAAATTCTGATGGCTCTTGGGCAGCGTGTAGGACAACGCCGCCTCCGCCCAGAACAAATGCGACTGCCGGTTCAATTCCCGGTCGCCGTCGAAGCCGTAATAGCCCGAATTGTTCCGCAAATGGCCTTCATACCAGACGGACAATTCCATCGCCAGCGGCGGAAACAACGTCGGCTCGACGCCGCCCCAGCGCAGGCCGGTGCGCACGCTGAAATCGCCGTGGTCGTCGGGCAGCACGAAATCGGCCGCCGTGTCGTCGTTGCGGTTGAAAAAAGTGTAGTGCGCCGTGCCGCGCACAACGAGGTTCAGCGGAATCAAATCGCCGGGATTGAACAGATGATAAACGCTCAGGGAAACTTCCCCGCCGTCGCCCTCGAACGATTCGTCCGGCAGAAATTTGCCGTCGTGGATTTCGTTGTAATCGTCGCCGAAGCCGCCGCCGGCCAGGCCGATGCCCAAGTCCGTGTTTGGCCCCAGCGCGCCGACGAAGCCCAGTTCCGAATCCAGGTAGGTGGGCGCGAGCGCGAGGCGCAGCGTGAGGTTCGTCCGCAGGAAATCCGGCTGGTTGTGATAATAAAAGGCGTAGGCGGCCAGCGGCTGATGCCCTTCAAAGGACTGGTTGTAGCCGAACTGGATCAAATCCCGCCGGACGGGGTCAATTTGCGCGGAAGAAAAGAGCGGCGCGAACAGCGTGAGCCACAACAGCGCGCGTCCAAATTGTTTCATTGCTGTTCTCGTAATGTATAAAAGGCAAATCGGCAAGCGGATTTACAACTGCGCCGGGCAATGATGCGGAAAACGTTGCTTTCCGCTGTGCCGGGTGATAAACCGGCGTCATAAACGAAATGGATGCGGCGAAGCCTCGGATTTGCAAACCGGCCGTGTCATAATCTTAATCATCATCGTAATCTTAATCTTTTCCAGCCAACGATTACGATGAAGATTACGATTAGGACACCACCAAAAACCGTTCCGGCTCGACATCGCGGAAAATTTCCGGCTTACTGTCGGTGATGCCGCCTCTGAATTCTGAATTGCTGGCCAAAGCCAAATCGCTCGGTTTCTCCGACCGGCAAATCGCCCATTTGACCGGCTCCACCGAGGACAAAATCCGCGCGCTCCGCAAAAAATTGAATCTCGTCCCCAGCTACCGGCTCGTGGACACCTGCGCCGCCGAGTTCGAGGCTTACACGCCATATTACTATTCTACTTACGACCGCGGTGATGACGAAGTTAAAGGCAACACGGCCAAAAAAATCATGATTCTCGGCGGCGGACCGAACCGCATCGGGCAGGGCATCGAATTCGATTACTGCTGCGTCCACGCCGCGTTCGCGCTCAAGGAGGACGGATTTGAAACCATCATGGTCAATTCCAATCCCGAAACCGTCTCGACGGACTACGACACGAGCGACAAGCTGTTTTTCGAGCCGCTGACGCTGGAGGACGTGCTGCACATTTACGAGCGCGAGCAATGCCAGGGCGCGATTGCGCAATTCGGTGGGCAGACGCCGCTCAATCTCGCGCTCGGTTTGCAAAAGAACGGCGTCAACATCATCGGCACCTCGCCGCAAAGCATCGAAATCGCCGAGGACCGGAAATTATTCGCCGCGATGCTGGACAAGCTGAAAATTCCACAGCCGCCGAACGGACTGGCCACCAATGTGAACGAGGCGCTCGTCATCGCAAAGAAATTGACTTATCCGGTCTTGGTGCGTCCGAGTTTCGTGCTCGGCGGGCGCGCGATGCAGATTGTTTATTCGGACGCCGAGCTGTCGCACTACATGAAGTTTGCCGTGGAAGCCTCGCCCGAACGTCCGGTGCTGGTGGACAAATTTCTCGAAGACGCGACGGAGGTGGACGTGGATTGCATCGCGGACGTGGGACATAAAAACGGCGAAACCATTGTCATCGGCGGCATTTTGGAGCACATCGAATTTGCCGGCATCCATTCCGGCGACGCGGCGATGGTGCTGCCGCCGCATTCGCTTTCCAAAAAAGTCATCGAGACCATCCGCAATTACACGCATGCGATGGCGCGCGAATTGAAAGTCATCGGCTTGATGAACGTTCAATACGCGGTCAAAGGTGAAAAGGTTTTTGTCCTCGAAGTCAATCCGCGTGCGTCTCGCACTGTGCCGTTTGTTTCAAAAGCGATCGGCGTCCCGCTGGCCAAGCTCGCCGCAAAAGTCATGGCCGGCAAAACGCTGAAGGAATTAAAGTTCACCAGGGAAATCTGGCCGAAGTATTGGGCGGTGAAGGAATCCGTTTTCCCGTTCAACCGTTTTCACGGGCAGGACATTTTGCTCTCGCCAGAAATGCGCTCGACCGGCGAGGTCATGGGGCTGGACGCGGATTTGGGCGTCGCCTATGCGAAATCGCAAATGGCCGCGAACTCGCCGCTGCCGGTGAGCGGGAAGATTTTCATCAGCGTCAGCGACGCGCACAAAAAGGAAGCCACCGCCGTCGCCAGGTTATTTTCCGACCTGGGATTCGAGCTGGCGGCCACGAGCGGCACGGCGGCGGTCTTGGAAAAGGCCGGCTTGAAAGTCCAGCGGACGCAGAAATTGCTCGAAGGCCGGCCGAACGTGATTGATTTTCTCAAGAACAAGGAAATCCAGCTGGTCATCAACACGCCCAGCGGCGCCGCGCCGCGCGAGGACGAAATCAAAATCCGCACGACGGCGGTTTATACCGGCACGCCGATCATGACGACGTTGAGCGGCGCGAAGGCCGCCGCGCTCGGCATCGCCGCGCTCAAGAAATCCGGCTACGCCGTCAAGACGGTTCAGGAATTTCATTGATTTGCCGGCAAACCGCCGGTTTGGGCATGAAGCTGCACCAATTTTGTGCCAACATTTGGCAAAAATCGTTTAGTTCCACCTTCCCAACTTGCCGATAATTGACCGTAGCGCTTTGGTTCGCCGGAGTGTGATTCCGAAATCAAGCCGCTGTTTCATTGGATATGGTCAGCACTTTAACATCATGAACCCGTCGCCGGTTGACATTACCAAACGGCAGAAAACAGAACGGGAACTGGCCGAGGCGCTGGATTTTAACTGGAAAGTCATTTCCACGACGCCAACAGGCATCGTGGCGTTCAAAGCTTCCGGCCAATGCGTGCTGGCCAACGAGGCCGCCGCGAAAATCACCAACGCCACGCCGCCACAGCTTTTGCAGCAGAATTTCCGGCAGCTTGATTCGTGGCGCGCCTCCGGTTTGCTGGAAATGGCGGAAAAGACGCTCGCCACCCGGCAGCCGCAACAGGGGGAATTTCACCACATCAGCACTTTCGGCAAGGAAATCTGGATGGTCTGCCAGTTCAGCCATTTCATCCGGAACGACGAACTCCATCTGCTGCTGACCATGAATGACATCACGGAGCGCAAGCGGATGCAAAAGGCGCTGCAAATGTTCCGCTTCGCCTTCGACCACGCCGCCGTCGCGGTTTTTTGGATGAACCGGGACGCCACGTTTTATTACGTCAACGACGAGGCTTGCCGTTCGCTTGGTTATACGCGCGAGGAATTGATGCGGCTGCGCCTTTTCGACATTGACCCGAAATACGCCGAGACGCAGTGGAAAGAAAGCTGGGATCAATTCACGCGCCGGCAGATTGTCGCGCAAAATTTGGAGAGTTCTCATCGGCGCAAGGACGGCTCCGTTTTTCCCGTCGCGGTCGCGGCGAAACATTTCACGATCGAAGGCATTGACCTGCACATTGCCTTTGTGCGCGACCTCTCCGAACGCAAGCTGGCGGAAGAGGCGCTGGCCCGCGAACGCGCCCTTTTGCGCACGCTGATTGACAACCTGCCGGATTGCATCTATGCCAAGGACAGTAACGGCCGGAAAATCCTGGCCAATCCGGCCGACCTGAAAAATCTTCATTGTCAAACCGAGGCCGAGGCCATTGGCAAAACCGATTTCGAGTTTTTTCCAAAAGCCGAGGCCGAAAAGTTTTACGCCGATGACCAGAAGGTGATTCGCGGGGAGTCAATCATTAATCGGGAGGAATTCTTGCTGGACGAAAAGGGCGAGCAACGCTGGCTGCTGACCAGCAAACTTCCATTGCGCGATCCCGCGGGAAAAATTATCGGGCTGGTCGGCGTCGGCCGCGACATCACCGAACACAAGCGCGCCGAGGAAAAAATCTACGAACAGGCCGCGCTGCTGGACTATGCGCCGGACGCCATCTGGGTTTTGGACTTGAACCGGCGCATCAGTTATTGGAACAAGGGCGCCGAACGGATTTACGGCTGGACCGCCGCCGAAGCCATCGGGAAAAATCCCATTGACCTGCTCTTCCGCGGAACCGTGACGCCGCAACTCCAGGCCTGCATCCAGGCCGTCAGCGAGCGCGGCGAATGGACCGGCGAATTGGAAGCAATCACCAAGAACGGCAAAACCGTCGTCATTCAGGAGCGCAACACCAGCATCCGCGACGAACAGGGCCGCCGGAAATCCCAGCTCATCATCAACACCGACATCACCGAAAAGAAAAAATTGGAAGCCCAATTTCTTCGCTCGCAACGCATGGAAAGTCTCGGCGCGCTGGCCGGCGGCATCGCCCACGACCTCAACAACGTCCTGACCCCGATCCTTGGCTCGGTCCAGATTTTGAAGGAAAGAATCGCCGACCCGGACGAACACAAACTGCTGGACTCGCTCGAAGCCAACATCCTGCGCGGTGCGAAACTGGTCAAACAGGTGCTGACCTTCGGTCGCGGCGTTCGCGGCGAACGCATCCCCATCCAGCCAGCTCACGTTATCCGCGAAATTGGACAAATCATCCACGAAACTTTCCCCAAATCGGTGGAATTTGAATTCCAACCCGGCGCCAATCCCTGGGCCATCATCGGTGACCCGACCCAGCTTCATCAAGTCCTGTTGAACCTTTGCGTCAACGCCCGCGACGCGATGCCCAACGGCGGCAAATTGTCCATCCGCCTTCAAAATGTCCGGCTCGACGAAATTTATTCCCGGATGAATCTCGAAGCCAAACCCGGCCCGTTTGTTGTCATCGAAGTTACGGACACCGGCATTGGCATTCCGAAGGAAATCCAGGACCGCATCTTCGAGCCGTTCTTCACCACCAAGGAGCACGGCCACGGAACCGGCCTGGGCCTGTCCACCACGCTGGGCATCGTCAAAAGCCACGGCGGCTTCATCAATTGCTACAGCGAACCGGGCAAGGGCAGCATCTTCAAAGTTTATCTGCCCGCCAATACCGCGCCGGCGACCGCCGAAAATGCCCCGGCCGGGCAAATCCAGTTGCGGCGCGGTCGCGGCGAACTGGTGCTGGTGGTGGACGACGAGGAGCACATCCGCAACATCGCAAAAAAAATTCTGGAGCGCTTCGGCTACCGCGTTCTGCTCGCCGCCAATGGCGCCGAGGCGGTTCCGCTCTACACCGCGCGCCAAAATGAAATCGCCGCCGTCATCACCGACATGGCCATGCCCGTCATGGACGGGCCCGCCACCATCGCCGCGCTTAAATCCATCAATCCCCGCGTCACCATCATCGGCACCAGCGGCCTCGACCCGAACAACAACATGATGACAGCCATCGGCGCCGGGAACGAGCATTTCATTCCCAAACCCTACACCGCCGAAGCCATGCTCCGCACCCTTGACACGATACTGCACGGAACCGTCGTGCAATAATCTGGTCAAATTTCCTTCGCCGCGCGCAACACGCGAAACTTGTGCGTCCATTTGTCAATCCGGCACGCCGCCGCGTAATCGCAATATTCACATGGCGTCTGTTTGCCCTTGCGATATGGATTCACATCCGCGATGCCGGAAAAAATCGCACCGCCGAATTCGCGCAACTGCGTCTCCACGCCGTTGACCAGCTTCTCAAATTCCGCGCGCGGCAGGGCTTCGATCGAACCTTTGCGAAGCGAACCATCGGCGTTCAAACGGTAATTAAATTGGTCTGCCGCGCCGATGGAATCCAGCTTGTTCAGCGCGCCCGCGTCAAACCGGCCTGCGTGCCGATACGCCGCGCGGCGCGATTTGTCCGCATTGGCCAGAACTTCATCGCGCGAACCGCCATTTTCAAATTGCCCGCGCAAGTTGACGTAAAAAACGCCGGCCGGAATCAATTCCTTCACGCCAAAAATTTCCAGCGGCTTTTTCCAACGCCGCAGCACGTTCAAATACGCCAGCAGTTGCAACTGGATTCCGTGCTCGATCAAAATCGCGTCCAATTTTTTCTGGCTCGACTTGTAATCAATCACGATTGCCGCGGCTTCATCGGTGGCCGTCCGCGAGGAACGGCACAAATCCACGCGGTCAATCCGCCCGTTCAGCGCCAGCTTGCGGCCGCCGGCCAAATCAATTTCCCACGCGGTTTCCGGCGATTCCTTCGCGCCGAAATCCAGTTCCGCCGCGACCGGATCAAATTCATTTTGTTCGCGCAGCCACGCGACCGTCACGGCGACAAAATCCTGAAGCGATTCCGTCAGCGCGCGCGCCGCGAAGCGCGACTGCGCCGTTTCGCTCAAAAGTCCGCCGCGATAATTTTCCGTTAGTTCGCCGGCGATTTTTCCAATCCTCGCGCGCGCCTCCGCCGGTGTCAAATCGCGCCAGCGTTTGCCTTCGCCGGTGACTTGCTCGTGGAATTTTTTCAGAACGTCGTGCTGGAAACTGCCGCGCTCGCGCGCGTCCAGCTCGAAAATCTTTCGCTCCTCGGCTTTCAAACCACAGCGGACAAAAAACCGGAACGGGCATTGCGCAAATTCCTCCAGCCGGCTGACCGAAGTCCGCAAAACCGGCCCGTAAAGTTGTTCGGCCATTTGCGGCGACAAATTTTCTTCCGAGTCTGGTTCGCGCAATTCGTCCAAAGCTTTCTTCAATTCGGCTACGGCAGGAATTTCGAGCAAATCGCCCCAATTTTTAATTTCAGGGAGCAACGGAATCAATTCGTTTGCATTTTCAATTTCAGCCAAATCAATTTCACTCTGAAATTCTTCAACTTGAAGCGATGGAAAAATATTTTGCAATTGCGCGATGAACGGCGACGGGTTCAAAATATTTCCGTCCGTGTCGCTGCGCGAAAACGTCAGGGTCAGCTTTTCGCTGGCGCGCGTGCAGGCGAGATAGCCGTAAAAACGCTCGCGCGAAAGCTGTCCGCGCAAATCCGGGCCGAGCGGGATTTGCAATTCGTCGCGGTCAGCCTCGGTCAAAATCGCCGGCGCAACCGGCGTCGCGGGAAAAACGGATTCATTTACGCCAAGCACAAGCGCAAATTTCAAATCGGGATTCCGCGCGCGGTCAATCGCTCCGATCAAAACCTCGTCCAGAACCGGCGGAATGACGCCGACGCTCAAATTCGCCAGGCCGGATTCCAAAACCGGCAGCCAGTCGCGCAACGGCAAGGCTTCGTTCGCAAAACCGAGTTCGAGACTGTCGAGCAGCGAATTCATTTGCTCGAAAACGGCGGCGTGGGCTGAAGCGTTGAAGCGTTGAAGCGTTGAAGCGGAAGTTTCTTCGCTCCAATTTTCAAGCCGCTGTTCGACTTTCAAATCATCCCAAAGCTCGCGGAAAATTTCGGCCAGTTGTTTTCCGTTCGGCTGCATTTTCAAGCGGGACAGCCACCCGTGGAAATTTTCAAACGGCGGCAGGATTTCTTTGCGCTGATTTTCAAAACGCCCGTCCGGCAGCGGCGCGAGCCATTTTTTGCCGCGCCAGCCGAATTCGAGCGCGGCATTTTCCAGCGCGTCAATTTCGGTTTCCTCAACGTTGCAAAACCCGGCCTTGAGCGCGGCGAACAAATCGTCATGCCGCCAGTCGAAGGCAGCAAGGCGCAACGTGCCGCGCGTGAGTTCGGCAAGCGGGTGGTGCGCGACGCCTTCCCGACGGTCGAGGAAAAACGGAATGCCGTAGCGGCGAAATTCGCGCGCAAGCGGCTTGTGATAATTGTCCAGATTGCGGACGAGAATCGCACAGTCGCGGAAACGGTTTCCGGCGCGGACGAATCTCAAGATTTCGCGCGCGGCAAAAACAGCCTTGGCGTCCGGGTTCGCGCAGCGAACAATTTTGAGCTTTGAGCTTTGAGCTTTGAGCTTTTCGCTCGGCGGTTGCGTCCAGAACTTTTCCAAATGCGCCAGCTCGGAATCTTTGGCGAAGCGATTTTTCTTCGAATCGCGCGGAAGAATTTCAATTTCAATTTTGCAATCCGGCAGATTTTCAATCCGCTGGCGGCATTGCTGGAAGGTTTTGCCGACGGCGTTCCAAATCGAAAGCCAGGACGTTTCCGCTTTCGGCTCGCTCTCCAGGCAAAAGGCGAGTGTGGCGTTCTCGCAAAATGGAACGATGGCCGCGAGCAAATCCAGTTCCTGCGGCGTCATTTCGGCGAAACCATCTAAAAACAAGTGCGAAGCGAGAAGTGGGAAGTGAGAAGTAACGGCTGCGCCCGCACTTCGCACTTCGCACTTCACACTTTTCTTGAGCGCCTCGGTCGCAACATCCAAAAGGCGATTGGCGTCCTGCAATTCATTTTCCGCGAGCCAACCGGAATAATTTTCATGGAGCAGGGCGAGGTCGGCGAGCTTGTCGCGAAGTTCGGCGCGGAGATTTTTATTTTGCGCAAGCACGCGTAATTTCGCCGGCGCGATTTGGTGTTGCTGCAATTCACGGAGCAACTGGCTCAATTGCTGCGCGAAGCCGGGCCGCCGCGCGCTTCGGGAAAATAATTTCAATTCGCCTTCGTGCCGCAGCAGCAACGCGCGCAAAACCATGACACGGCCTTCGTCGCTCAAGAGCGGCGGCGGCGCGACGTTGAGTTTTTCAAAAATGAAACGCGCGAGCCGTTCGAAGGACAAAATGTGCAGGCGCGTGAAGCCGTTTAACCCGGCGTCAGCGAGCAACTGGCGTTCGAGTTGGAAGGTGGCCTGTTTCGGCGCGAGAAAAATGAGCGGCGCGCCTTCGGAATTTTCCTTCAGCGCGGCGCGGATTTCGGCAAGGCAGCGGAAGGTCTTGCCGCTGCCGGCGGGGCCGAGGAGAAATCGCGCTTGCACGATTTATTTTTCACGCAAAGGCGCAAAGGCGCAAAACAATTTCGCTTCGTGCTTTCGCGTCCGCGCACATATTTTCATTCCTCAAACAACGCCTGCGCGAATTGTTTCGCGTCGAACGGCTGCAAATCATCCGGCTGCTCGCCGAGGCCGATGAATTTTATCGGCAGGCCGAGTTCCTTCTGAATCGCCACGACCATGCCGCCCTTGCTCGTGCCGTCCAGCTTGGTCACCACGAGGCCGGTGAGCGGCACGGCTTTGTTGAATTCGCGCGCCTGGTTCAGCGCGTTCATGCCGGTCGTGGCGTCGAGCACAAGCAGGACTTCGTGCGGCGCGCCGGGCAACTGCTTGCCGATGACGCGATGCAGCTTTTGCAATTCCTGCATCAAATTGTGCTTGGTGTGCAGGCGGCCCGCCGTATCAATGAACAGATAATCCGCCTGGCGCGATTGCGCGGCGGTCACGGCGTCGTGCGCCACCGCCGCCGCGTCCGCACCGTAAGCGCCGGCGATGACTTCGATCTTGAGACATGCGCCCCACAATTTGATCTGCTCGATGGCGGCGGCGCGAAAAGTGTCGCAGGCGGCGAGCAGCGCGGATTTTTTCTGCGAGCGGACGAAATGCGCGAGTTTCGCGGAAGTCGTGGTTTTGCCCGTGCCGTTCACACCGACGATGGAAACGACGCAAACACCGTCGGGAATTTCGCGTAATTGGGAATTGCCGGCGAGAAAACTTCTTTCAATTTCACTCCGTGCAATCGCAAAAACGTCCAGGCCCGCGCCGCCCTGCGTCTCGTAATTTTTTTTGACGGCGGCAACGATTTGCGCGGTCATGGCCAGCCCCAAATCGGCGGCGATGAGCGCGGCTTCGAGTTCTTCGAGCGTCGCCGCGTCCAATTTCGGCGAGCGCGTGACGATGCGTTTGATTTCGTGCGCAAGCCGGGCGTGCGTCTTGGCGAGGCCGGCTTTGAATTTGTCGAAAACTCCCATAAAAATTAACCACGGATGGACACAGATGGAAAAAGAATCCGTGTTTATCGGTGTTCATCCGTGGTTGAAAATTTTTGCTCATCAACCTTGGCCTTCAGTTTTTCCACGTGCTCGTAAGGCAATTTGATGCCGCCGATGAGCGGCTTGCCCTTGCTGAAGCCGTGGCAGTCGCTGCCGCCGGTCACGAGCAGATGAAATTTGTCGGCGATTTCCAGGTAATGCGCGGACATTGCGGTGGAATGTTTCGTGTGAAAACATTCGATGCCGTCCAGCCCGGCTTCGACGAGCGCGGGAATGACTTCATCCGTGCGGTTCAATCCCGGATGCGCCATGACCGCGAGGCCGCCGGCTTGATGCACCAGCTCAATGGCCTCCAGCGCGGAAATTTTCGATTTCGGCACCCACGCCGGACGGCCTTTTTTCAAAAATCGCTCGAACGCTTCGTCCAGACTTTTCACGAGGCCGGCCTTGACCAGCGCGCGGGCGACGTGCGGGCGCCCCGGCGATTTGCAGTTGGCCAGCGCAAAAACAGATTCCACCGCGATCGGCACGCCCATTTCATTGATGCGCGCGACCATTTGGTGAATCCGATTCTGCCGGACGGTTTGGAACTTCGCGATTTCGGTCAGCAACTTTTCATTCTTCGTGTCCACGAAATAACCGAGCACGTGTAATTCCGTTTCCTCGTGCTCGGCGGTCAATTCCGTGCCGGAAATGAATTCCATGCCCGCCGCCACGCAGGCCGCCGCGGCGCGCGCGCAGCCTTCGACCGTGTCATGGTCGGTCAGCGCAATGCACGCCAATCCGAATTTCTGCGCGTGCGTCACCAGTTCCTCCGGCGAAAAGGTGCCGTCGGAAAAATTCGTGTGGAGATGTAAGTCTGCAAATTTCATTTGATGTCGCGCGCCGGCCGAAGAAGTTCGCCGCGGATTTTGTCCAGAATGCCGTTCACGAATTTTCCGCTATCCTGCGTGGAAAATTTTTTGGCGATGTCCACGGCCTCGTTGATGCTGACGACCGGCGGAATATCCTCGCGGTAAAGCATTTCGTAAATCGCCAGCCGCATGATGTTGCGGTCCACGGCGGCGATGCGATGGAATTCCCAATTCTTCGCGTGCGACTTAATTTTTTCGTCAATCGCGTCGCGCTTTTCCAAAACGCCGCGGATGAGCGGGTCGGCGAACAGCCGCGTTTCCGCTTCCTCGGCGGTCGGCGGCGGCAGTTCGATTTCCTGGCCCCAATGTGCCGCGCCCTTTTCGTCGGCGATGGCGGCAGCGCGCTGGCCGTCCCAAAATTCACCCAGCGCGCGGTCCAAATCCTCCGGCGGATTCAGATCGTGCTGAAACAAAAATTGCACGGCGCGTTCGCGCGCTTCACGGCGTTTGCCCATAAATCAGACTCCATTTTGCCGGAGAATGGGATTGCGGGAAATGAAAAATTGCGCGGCAAAATTTTCGGGCTAAACTTCGCGCATGAAAGTTGGAAAATTGCTGCACACGCGCTATCGGGTGGACGATCTGGAACGCACGGTGAAATTTTACCGTGAAGTCCTCGGCCTCGAGGAAGTCCGCCGGCACAAATCCCCGCGCGGCTCGGAACTGGTTTTTCTCAAATCCCCCGCGAGCGAGGAACAAATTGAAATCACCCATTTTCCCAGCAGCGGTCCGGTGCGGGTGCAGCCGGATTTGACGCATCTGGCGTTTGAAGTGGAAAGCCTCGATGAATTTGCGAAGCACATCGCCAGGTTCGGCCTAAAATTTTCCGATGGCCCGACGCCCACTTCCACCGGCTCCATGCTCGCCTTCATTGACGCGCCGGAAGGTTATGAAATCGAATTGATTGAAAGGCGCAAAAGCAGCCGTTGAAAAATTCGAAATTCTTAATTCAAAATTCCCATGAGCGTTTTAATCGTCGGTTCCACCGCGCTGGATTCCATCAAAACCCCGAACGCGGAAAATCCGCGGCTGCTCGGCGGCTCGGCCAGTCATGCGGCGGTCGCAGCGAGCTTTTTTTCGCCGGTGAAATTGATTGGCGTCGTCGGCGAGGATTTTCCGAAAAAATATCTCGACCTTTACCGCCGGCACAAAATTGATCTGGCCGGCTTGCAGATTTTGCCGGGAAAAACTTTTCACTGGAGCGGCGAATACGAAATCAACATGAACAACCGCCGCACGCTGCTGACCGAATTGGGCGTGTTTGAAAATTTCACGCCGCATTTGCCGGAGGCGCACAAAAAATCTGAATTCGTCCTGCTTGCCAACATCGCGCCCGCGCTTCAGCACCACGTTTTGGACCAGATGCAGCGGCCCAAATTCGTCGCCGCCGACACGATGGATTTATGGCTGAACATCGCGCTCGACGATTTGCTGAAATTGCTCCCGCGGATTGATTGCTTCGTGCTCAACGACGGCGAAGCGCACCAATTGACGAAGGAGGAAAATGTTTTCGTCGCGCTGAAAAAAATCCACCGGCTCGGCCCGAAATACGTCATCATCAAAAAAGGCTCGCACGGCTCGATTTTGTCCGGGCTGCACGGCTATTTCATCTGCCCGGCGTATCCGCTGTCCGCGGTCGTTGACCCGACCGGCGCGGGCGATTCCTTCGTCGGCGGCATGATGGGATTTCTGGCGGCGGCGCGCGGCTCAATCGAAAATAATTTCCGGCGCGCGATGATTTACGGCAGCGTCACCGCGTCGTTCTGCTGCGAAGGCTTTGGCTTGAACTGTACGACGATAATCAAACGCGCCGACATCGAAAAGCGCGTGAAGGAATTGGAAAAGCTGACGAAGTTTTAGACTGTTCATTTTCTAGGTTGCGCCGAACAATGGCGCGGCGTAACTTCAAACCGTGCCGATGACGCTGGATCAAATCGTCGAAGAAGCGAGCCATTTGCCGCGGGAGCAAATGGCTGAAATTGTGGATCGCCTCACACTGACGTTGCATAACGACGTTGAGCCGGAAATTGAAGCGGCTTGGAAACAGGAAACGCGCCGCCGTCTCGCGGAATTGGAAAACGGCAAAGTTGAGGCCATTCCCGGCGAGGTTGTCGGCAATCGCATACGCAAAATTGTGGGGCGGTGAAACCGCATGCCTTTCATCCCGAAGCGGCGGAGGAATACGCGGACGCCGCAAATTATTACACGCAAATTTATCCCGAACTCGGCGGACGCTTTTACGATGAAATGGAGCGGCTCATCCGTGAAATCTGCCGCGAACCGGAAAGGTTCCGTCACTTTGATCCGCCCGTGCAAAGACATTTCTCAAACGTTTTCCCGTATGCGGTGATTTATGTCGAACAGGCTGACCGCATCTGGATTCTGGCGTTGATGCACATGAAACGCCGTCCCGGCTATTGGAAAAACCGTGTTTGAATGGCACGTAAACGAACTGGAAAACTGACGAAGCTTCAACTGCCGATTTTTCATTTGAAAAATCCGTGTTCATCCATGTCCATCCGTGGTTAAAATCTTTTCGATGAAAGCCGTCGTCCTCGCCGCCGGCAAAGGCACGCGCATGAAGGAACTCACCAACGAGTTGCCCAAGCCGATGCTGCGCGTTCAAGGCAAACCGATTCTGGAACACATTGCTGCCGGAATTGTCGCGGCGGGAATCGAAGAAATTTTCATCGTCACCGGATTCCACGCCGACGCGATTGAAAATCATTTCGGCGACGGTAAAAAATTTGGCGCACGCATTTCCTTTGGCCGCCAGCTTGTTCAAGACGGGACCGGCAAAGCGCCGGAAATTGCAAAGCAATTCATCGGCGACTCGCCGTTTCTGTTGACTTATGGTGACATTCTCGTCGCGCCGGAAACGTATCCGCAAATGCTCCGGCGTTTTGGCGAAGGTGATTTTGCCGGCGTCATCACCGTCACGCGCGGCGAGGACGTGACGAAAGGCGGCTTGAATTTCTTCGATGAACAATTTCGCCTGAAACGGCTGGTGGAAAAACCGTCGCCGGAGCAGTTGGCGGAATTCCGGCGCGACGGCTGGCTCAAACCGGACGAACCAGTGTGGTATAACGCGGGCATTTATATTTTTCACCCGGCGATTCTTGAATTTACGGCGCGCCTGCAAAAATCTCCGCGCGGCGAATATGAATTGACCGACGCCATCAGCGCGATGACTGCCGCCGGGAAAAAACTGGCCGGTCTGGAAATCCAAGGCCGCTGGGTGGACGTGCGCGATCCAGAAGTTTTGGCGAGGTTGGAAAAAGAAACTTAGGAAACAAATTTCGGCTCAAAAACCTTGCCGAGCTTGTGCTTCCGCAGCAGTTCGCAAAATTTTGCGATGCCGCGCTTTTCGTCCGAGGCGAGGTGGTATTGGATGTTCCACTCGAAATAATCGCGCCGAAAATCCTCGTCGTATTCCTCGCGGCTGACGATGAGATATTCCAGCGTTTCCATCCCGAATTTTTTCGTCTCGCGCAATTCGCGGCGCAATTCCTCGTTTTCAATCCCGCGCCGCAGCGCCCAGACGGCATAAACGAACGGCAGATTCGTCATTTCCGTCCAGGCAAAACCGAGGTCCAGAATTTCGTGTTTGTGTTTGGCTCGTTGAAAATCAATCGCCGGATCGCCGATGAGCAGGACAAAATCCCTTTCCGAAGCGGCTTCGTAATTTTCCAGCGGCGCAAATTTCGGAAACAGATTTTTCTCGGCGAGCAGCACTTTCAGCAGATTCACACTCGTGAGCGAGGCGGTGTCGCAAAAAACTTCCTTCGCTTCCGCAAGCGGTTTTTTGTGCGCAAGAATCACGCTGTAAACTTCGCCGAGCGACGCGATGGCAATGCCGTCCAAAATGTCGTAGCGGTCGTTGAGCAGAACTTCGGTGATGCTGACGAGCGCGGCGTCGAGTTCGTCGCGCCGGAGCATTTGGGCGAGTTCGGCGGGCGTGGCGAAAACAATTTCGCTTTCGAGGCCGCGCGTGAGGGGCGCGGCGTTCAGGTATTTCACCGAACCAATACGGAATTTTTTCTGGTTCATCCGGCAAAAATCAATTTGGAAAATTTAGCCGATTCCATCAGCCACTTGGGAAAGGATAATTTGTTCGCACGGATTTGAACAGTCGCAAACAATCGTCGCGCGCGGCGGTTAAAATTTTTCGATGATTTTCCGATGAACGACGCGCGCGGTGGCGCGGCCGCCGAGGAATTTCGGCCAGATGACCAGTGCCAGCCACATCAGCCATTTGAGTTTGCGCGGGTAAAGCCGCCAGGCGTGCCAGAGGGCGGCGGGCACGGCGGTGGGCCGGGTTTCGACCAGCGGGCGGACATGGGCGAGTTCGAGTTTGGCACGCGCAAAATCCAGCGAGCGCCGGAAGAGCGGGCGCAATTCCGCGCGTTGCGTCGCGTGAAGATTTTTTTCAAGCACCTGGATGTCGCCAAGCTGCGTTTTAAGTTTCTGGTTTGACTTGTTGCTTTGCCAGCGGCGGTAGCGCACCGACGGTTCACGCGTGCCGCGCGCCCACAGACCGTGTTCTGCCAGCCGCAGCCACAAGTCCCAATCTTCGCAGCCGTTCAGAAGGTGAGTGTCGAACCGGCAGTTTTCGGAGAGCATTTCACGCCGCACAATAACGCTGGAGGTGCCGAAAATATTATTGGAGACGAGCCGGCGAATCACATCGCCCTCAGGCAGCGAATGGTTGGCGCGATAATAAACGGCCAAGTCGCTTTGACCGTCCCAGATGTAATAATTCGCGAACAGAAAATTGGCGCGCGGATCTTCCTTAAGCAATTGCAACTGGCGTTCAAGTTTTTGTGGCAGCCAAACGTCGTCGGCGTCCAGAAAGGCAATCCATCCGCCGCCGGCGCGTTGAATGGCCGCGTTGCGGGCGGTGGAAATGTCGCTGCCCGGTTGCGACACAAATGAAAAGCGCGGATCTTTTTTGCAGAATTGCCGCGCAATGGCAGCGGTATCATCCGTCGAGCCGCCGTCCACGATAATGGCTTCAAAATTTTGAAACGTCTGGCGGCGGACGGATTCGAGGGTTTCCGTGAGGACCGTGGCGACGTTGAGGGTGGGAATGACAATCGAAATGAGCGGGGTTTCGGCCACGAAATTATTGTTTGTACCCGGCCAGCGGCTGCGGATTTTGCGATGAACATACCGGCGCGTCAGATTTCCGCCAAGAAATTTCGGCCAGACCAGGCACAAATACCAGCGCAGCCATTTTAAGCGCGGGTCAAGGCGCCACGCGCGCCAGATAAACGGTGGAAGAGCGGCGGGATCGGATTCGACAGACCGGCGGAGACGCAGCATTTCACGATTGATTTGCACGACGGCCAGCGAACGGCGATACAACGGAAGCAAATCAGCGCGTTGTGTCGCACGGAGTCGTTTTTCGAAGGTCAGCGCGTTGTAATCAAGGGATTTCAATTGATTGGCGACGGTGGAACTGCCCGGCCAGCGACGATAGCGCACCAGCGGCTCGCGAATTCCACGCGCCCAAATGCCGTGTTCAGCGATACGCAGCCACAGGTCCCAATCCTGGGTCATCAACATCTCTGGATCGAACAAGTTGACCTCCAGCAAAGTCCGTCGCCGCACGGCGACGGTGGAAGTTAGATAGGTATAGTCAAAAACCAGCCGGCGGGTTGTGTCGCCATCGGGCAACGGTTGATTATCAGGATACATGAGGCTCAAATCACGCCGGCCGTCCCAAAAATAGAAATTCGTGAATAAAAAATTGGCGCGCGGGTCTTCGCGGCTCAACGCCATCTGACGTTCGAGCTTTTCCGGGAACCAGAGATCGTCACCGTCCAGCAGGGCAATCCATTCGCCGCGCGCCTTCAGAATTCCCTGATTGCGAGCGACGGAGACACCTGCATTGGACTGGGCAACGAGCTTGAAACGCGCATCTGTTTCGCAAAACTGCCGGACGATGGCTGCCGTGTCATCCGTCGAACCGTCATCCACAATAATCGTCTCAAAATCTTGGAACGTCTGCCGGCGGACGGATTCCAGAGTTTCCCGAATTACGCTTGCGACGTTGAATGCGGGAATCACGACGGACACCGGCGGTAATGCAGGCTTGGACACGACGGCGCAAACGTTTCCCAAACCGGCCGTTTCGTCAAGCACCGGCTTACGCGCTGATTGAGGATTTTGATTTGAAATTGCCGAAGGTCGCTTAATGTTGTGCGGAATTTAGGAAGCGTAAATCTGAATTATTTTTGCCAATGATCACTGTCAAACCCATGGCGGATTCCATGCTGCCGCCCAATTATGTGCGCATTGCGGCGAAGGCCAATTACGGCTGGCTGCGAAAGGAAAAATTATGGTTCGACGTGCCGGCGGCGAAAGTTCCGACGTACAAACCCTTCGCCAATTGCTCGGCGACGCGGATGCGGGCTGCGATCTCGACACGCCGCTAAAAGTCATCCGGCCGATTTCAACCTGCCGCGTCGTAATCACCGGCAGTTATCACGCGGCGGTTTTCGCACTGGCGCAGGGCATTCCCGTCGTCGGCTTCGTTCAATCCGCCTATTATCGCGACAAATTTTGCGGACTGGCGGACGAATTTGGCTGCGGCTGCATCTTGTTGCGCGGCGATGACCCGGAGTTTTCCAAAAAGCTTGGCACGGCGATTGATGAATTGTGGGCGCGGGCTGGCGAGTTGAAACCGAAATTGCTGGCTGCTGCGGAACGGCAAATCGCCGTCGCGCAAACCGCCTGCGCGCGGCTGCCCGGATTGCTCCGACGTTAAGCGCGCTTGCCGCGGAAAATTTGCCGCAGCAACTCGCAAGCAAATCCAGCGATGGTTACGGCGCGAATCAATCCGCCCATAGCCACCCGGCCGCTTTGAAACGGAAAACTTGCCAGCGCCGCCAATAAATTGAGGCCGCAATGCAGCGGCGCAATCAACAGCCGCCCGACGGAATAAAACATGCGGCCGTAACCGGTGCGGGCTTTCAGCCGCCGGATGGCAGTGGTGCGGCCGTAGTTAAATGCCGCGTGCAAGACCCATTTCAAATTCAAACGCCCGGCATGAACGAGATGCCGGATGGCCGCACCGGGCAGCCACCAGATTTCATAACCGGCGTTTCGCAAACGATCGTTCAAGTCCGTGCCTTCATGGTAGCCCGTCACGCCACCTTGATACCCCAATTGGGTGTCGAATCCGCCAGCCTGCAAGGCCGTCGCCCGATGCCAGGCGCAGTTGCACTCCCACAAATTGCCGTCCGACGGGAGACGGAATGCTTTCGGGCCGAGTTCAAATCTGTCTTTGGAGTGCATCCATGCCGGCGGCGGGATTTCATAGTGGGGATTCACCGCGCTGCCCACCACCGCGATTCGGGCGGCAGGCAAATTGGAAAAAAAATTTTCGTAAGCCGCCAGCCAACCCAATTCAACCTCCGTGTCATCGTCGAGAAAAATCACCCAGTCGCCCGTCGCCTGCCGCAAGGCCAGATTGCGCGCCCGGCTCAACCCGGCTTGCGGCTCGCGAAAAAATTTCACGCGCGCATCCGCGGCGGCAAACTCAACGGCGATTTTGACGGTGTCGTCCGCCGAACCGTTGTCCACGATTAAAATTTCGATGTTGCCGTCCGCCTGTGCCAGAACGCTGTTCATGGTTTTTTCCAGCAACGCGGCGCGGTTGCGGGTGCAGATGGCAATGGTGATGGTTGGCACGGCTTGGATTCAGCAAGTTTGTTTTGACGCGATTCGCCTTTGCAGACAACGGAAGACTTCTTCCGGCAAAATGTCTGTGAGGCAATGGTGCCCGCCATGGCACACGTGTGACGTGCCTCGGCAATTACATTTCCCGCCTTGAACAATCTGATGCAGCGGGCCGGCTGGCTTCCACTGCATGGCGGACGTCGGCCCGAACAACCCGATGGTCGGCACCCCGAGACCGGCGGCAAAATGCAGCGGGCCGGTGTCGCCGGAAATGAAAACCGCCGCGCGGGAGAGCACCGCCAAAAACAACGGCAGTTCCGCAATTTGCGGCAAAGCCACCGTCTCCGGCGCGAGTTTCTTCAATTCAGCCGTAAGCGCGGCTTCGCGTTCGCCGCGCGCGGTCGTGAAAACCAGGCGCGCTCCGGCGGCGCGCGCGCGACGATCGAGTTCCGCCCAGCGCGCGAGCGGCCATTCTTTCTTGGGCTGGCTGGTCGCGACATGGCAGACGACCGCGTCATTTTCGGGAAGAATTTTTTTTGCGGTTCCGGCGAGCGCCGGGTCGGCGCGGATTTCCGTTTCCAGCGAATCCGGCGGTGGAATTTTCCAGCCGGACAAAACATGCGCCAGCCGCAACGATTCGTGCTGCGTGGCCGGTGCGGAAGGCACGCGCTGGTTGTAACAAAACCGCCGGCCCAGAAATCCGCTGGGTTCGACCGGTCCCAATCTTTGGCGGGCGCCGATGCAAAAGCTTAGAATCGCGCCGCGGTCGTTGCCGGCAAAATCCACCGAGCGGTCAAATTTTTCGCGGCGCAACGCACGGATGAGCGGCCAGGTTGATCCAACGCTTGCCCGGTCGCGTTTTCGCGGCATCGCCCAGACGCGGGCGAGCCACGGCAAATTTAGAAACAGCGGCGCGATTTCCTCGGGCACGAGCAAATGGATTTCGCCCTCCAGAAAATGCCGGCGCAGGGCGTGCAACGCGGGCGTCATCAGCACGGCGTCGCCAAAGTATTTGAATTGCAAAGCGAGAATTTTCGGTGCTTTCACGACGCGAATTGCAATTCGTAAAGTTTTTGATAAATGCCGCCGCGCCTGACCAGTTCGTCGTGCCGGCCGGTTTCAACAATGCGGCCATGATCCAGCACGATGATCAAATCGGCGTGCAGAATGGTCGAAAGCCGGTGCGCGATGCACAAGGTCGTGCGGCCTTCCATCAATGCGTCCAGCGCCGTCTGCACGGCGCGTTCGGATTCGGTGTCGAGGGCGTTTGTGGCCTCGTCCAAAATCAAAATGGGCGCGTTGCGCAAAACCGCGCGGGCGATGGCGATGCGCTGGCGCTGGCCGCCGGAAAGCATCACGCCTTTTTCGCCGATGACAGTGTCGTAGCCCTTCGGTTTTTCCATGATGAATTCATGCGCGTAAGCGTGTTTGGCGGCGGTGATGATTTCTTCGTTCGTCGCGCCGGGACGGCCCAGCTCGATGTTCCGGCGGATGGTGTCGTTGAACAGAACGGTTTCCTGCGCGACGACGGCAATCTGACTCCGCAAATCGCGCGTGGCAAATTCACGGATGTCCGTGCCGCCAATGCGGACGGCGCCGCGTTGCGGGTCGTAGAAACGCAGCAGCAGATTGGAGAGCGTGGTTTTGCCGGAGCCGCTGGCGCCGACGAGCGCGACGAGCTGGCCGGATTTGATTTGCAGATTGATGTCGTGCAGCGCAATTTTTTCGCCGTAGGCAAAATTCACGCAGTCAAACTCAATGTCCGCGTTGTCGGCGCGGAGCAGGCGCGGCTGGACGGGTTCGACCACGGTGCTTTGCGTGGCGAGCAGGGCGAAGGCACGCTCGCTGGCGGAGCGCGCCTGGACGATTTGGTTTTGCAGCCGCGTGAGATTTTTCATCGGCTGATACATGACGAAAATGCTGCCAATCAATTGAATGAAGACTTCCGGATCGGGGCGCGTCGTGGAATGAATCAAATAGGCCAGCAACAGCGCCACGCCGCAACTTCCAAAAAATTCGATCAGCGGGCCGGGAATTTCCATCGCGCGGACGATACGCATATAATTGCTGACGGTTTTGCGGGCGGTGTCGCGGAATTGCCCGGCCACGATGTTTTCGAGGTTGTAAGCCTTGACGACACGGTGGCCGGTGAAGGCTTCGCTCATGATTTGCGTCAGGTCGGCGGATTGCGCCTGCAACTCACGGCTGGTGCGCCGGACTTTGCGGCTATAAACAATGATGGGAATCATGCACAACGGCAGCACGGTAATTGAAATGATCGTGAGCAGCGGCTGCTGCCAGAGCAAAAGGGCGATGACGCTGATCAACGTGACCGGATCGCGGACGACGACCGACGTTGCGCCGCTTAAAATATTTTGCAGCGAGCCGGTGTCATTCATGACGCGCGAAATGAGCTGGCCGGAAGAATTGTCGTTGTAGAAGCCCGCGGACAGGTTCAACAGGTGCGCAAACAACCGCGTTCGCAAATCGGCGATGGTCCGGCTCGAAACCCATTGCAAAAAATAAATGTTCAAGTAACCGCACACGCCGCGCAAAAACATGATGATCGGAATCGCCGCGATGAGCAGCACGATTGCCCACTGGTGCGTGTGCAGGTCGCTGGTAATCGCGGCCCGCGCGTCGGAATACCATTTCTGCGCGAACGCGGGCAGATAGCGCATCGCCAACGCGGGCGACGCGCTGCTTCCCGAGGGGAACACGGTGCCATAAACGAACATGATCGTCTGGATGAGCAGCGGCATGAACAAGCCGCTGATCACGCCCGTCAGCACACCGAGAAAAAGCCGCACGCGGTAGGGTCTGGCCAGACCCCAAACCTTGAACAGAAATGCCAGCATAAATTCGGCGCAATATGCCGTCGCCGCGCGGGCAAGGCGAGCACATTGTCGCCGCCGCCGTGAATTCATTTGGGTGGTTGCATTCCATTTTGCTATGTTTGGTCATGTTGCATGGACTCCGCAAATTTTTTTAAACAGACGCGAGATGCGAAAAAGGTCATGGTTTTGGATCTCGGCTTCTTGGGTGACACCGTTCACCTGTTGCCGGCGTTGTGGGTGGTGCGGCAGGCGCATCCCCACGCGGAATTGCACTGCGCCGTTTCCGAACACGTCACCTCGTTGCTGGATTGCGCGCCATGGGTGAACCGCGTTTGGGGTTACACGCGATATCCACGCCATGCGACGTTGCGCGAAAATATTCAATTCATCCACCGCCTGCGCCGCGAAAAATTTGACGCGATCATCAACCTCAACGGCTCGGACCGCTCCAGTTGGCTGACATTTTTGAGCGGCGCGCGCAATCGCCTGGGACGGATGCCGGAGGACGGCGGCCCGCCATTTTGGAAACACCTGTTCACCGCGCGGGTCAATCATCCGTTCAGGACCGAGCTTGTCTGCATCCAGCATTGCCGTTGCTTGGAAAAAGTGGGCTTTCCGCCTGCGCAGCCGGGATTTCACGTGGAAATCAATCCAACCATTTGCGCGCGGCGGAGATTTCCGAAGCCGATGCCGGCGGCTATTTCCACATCAGTCCGTTCACCAGCGTTGACCGCAAAGAGCTGCCGCCAGCACAGATCGCCAAATTGATGGCCGCGCTGGGCCGGCGGTTTCCTGAAAAAAAACTCGCGCTGTCCTGCGCGCCAACGAAACGCGAACTGGAAAAAATGGAAAAATTGCTCGCGCGGCTGCCGCAAAAACCCTGGCGCGTGTTCGCCGGAAAATTGAAATTGCTCCAGCTCGCGGCGGTCATTCAACACAGCGCGGCGCATTTTTGCGGCGACACCGGCACGCTGCACCTTGCCGTGATGACGCGGACGCCGACGGTCGCGTGGTTTTGGGCAAATCCGGGACTGGCTGAATGGGTTCCCGCAGACGGCCCGATTTGCGTTGTCACCGGCGCGAACGGGCCGGACTCGCCGCACCTTGGGGCCATTGAAACGGACGCATTGATTCACGCCGCGCAATCTGTTCTGGCGGGCAGCACGGCGGCCGCTTATCATTCCGCGCAGGATTTCGCTTCATGAACGAAGCCCCATTGCCCGTTTCCGTGTGCATGATTGCCGGCAACGAAGCCGCGCGCATCCGCCGCGCGTTCGACAGCGTCACCGGCTGGGTTTCCGAAATCATCGTCGTCATCAACGACGACGTGGCCGATGACACGGACAAAATCGCCGCCGGATTCGGCGCAAAAGTTTTTCGCGAACCGTGGAAGGGCCACATCGCCCAAAAAAATTCCGCCGCCGAAAAGGCGACACAGGAATGGCTTCTGGGTCTGGACGCCGACGAAGCCGTCTCGCCGGAATTGCGCGCCGAGATTCAACAATTGTTCTCCGCGCCCGAAAAACTGCCTCCGTTCGCCGCTTTCAGTTTTCCGCGCCGCACTTTTTTTTGCGGACGCTGGATCCGCCACGGCGACTGGTATCCCGACCGGCAAACGCGGCTCTGGCGCAAAGGCCGCGCGCACTGGGGCGGCGTGGACCCGCATGACAAGCTCATCGTCCAGGGCCGCGCCGGAAAATTGCGCCGCGACCTGCTGCATCATAACGCCGAGACCCTGGACCGCCAGATCGCCAAGATTTCCAGCTACAGCAACGATTTCGTGCGCGCCGCGCCCGCGCGCAAGTCGAGCTGGTTTGACATCATGACGCGCCCGGCCTGGAGATTTTTCCGCGGCTATTTTCTCCGGCTCGGTTTTCTCGACGGCTGGCAGGGCGGCTACATCGCGTGGATGACCGCGTTTTACACCGCCACGCGCCACGCCAAGCTTCGCATCGCGCAAATGGAAAAAACCGGGGGCCGTTGAACCCGCCGCGCCGCGCATGGACATTTCAATCATCATTCCCGTCCGCAACACTCGCGAACTGGCCGCCGGCGCCATCCGCTCCGTGCGCGAATCCCGCGGCCCGCTGGACCGGGAAATCATCGTCGTGGACAACGGCTCGACCGATGGCATGGCGTCTTTTTTGACCGGTGAATTTCCCGAAGTGAAAATCATCCGCTCCGAAACAAATCTCGGCTTCGCCCGCGCCTGCAATCTCGCGGCAAAGGAAGCCGCCGGCGAATTTTTGTTGCTGCTCAATTCCGACGCCCGCCCGCAGCCGGACGCGCTCGCCCGCGCCGTCGCGTGGCTGCGCGCCAACCCGGATTGCGCCGTCGCGGGCGGCCAATTGCTCGGTCCCGACGGCGCGCGGCAGAATTCCATCGCCAATTTCCCCACGCTCGCCACCGAGTTGATGAACAAATCCCTGCTCCGGCGGCTCCGGCCGAAAAAATTCCCCGGCAAGGAACAGATTTTTTCCGCGCCCGTTGAGGTTGAATCCATCGTCGGCGCGTTCCTGCTCGCGCGCAAAAAAAACTGGGACCTACTCGGCGGGCTGGACGAGCGGTTTTTTTTCTTTTTCGAGGAAACGGATTTCTGCCTGCGCGCCCGCCGCGCGCATTGGCGGGTCATGCACCTGCCCGGCGTGCTCGTTGAGCACGGCCAGGGACAGACGGCGAAGCAAATTTCCACCGGCGCACGGATTGAATACTGGCGTTCGCGCTACCGTTACTTCGCCAAAAATCACGGTCCCTTCACGCGGCTGGTTTTGTTCGCCGGCTTGATGGTGAAATTAGGTTTTGACTCGCTGGCCGCGGTCGTGCTGACCGCCTTGACGTTCGGCATGAATCCCCGCTGGCAGGAACGCCGGCGCGTTTGCGCGGCGCTGCTCGGCTGGCATCTGCGCGGTTGCCCGGCAAAGGACGGTCTGCCCCGCTGACCGGAGCACGAAACCTTCCGCCCGTCCGTTCCCCATCCATCGAATTGCCCCCGCGTCCTTTTTATGAATTGTGCGGAAAAATGCGCCCGGTATGCTGTCGGAACGTCCAAATGAGAGAGAGTCGTTTTTGTTCATCCAAGCCTGCGGAAAAAATTGCGAACCGGGTCACCGTTGTTTGCATGCGTTGGGGCAGGGCGTTTTCCCAAGATTACGTCAAGGTACTCTACCACGGAGTCAAAAAAAATCTGTCGCGCGATTTTGAGTTCGTCTGCCTTTCGGATGATCCGCAGCCGGTTTGCGACGGCGTTCGAATCGCTCCCATTCCGGACATCAATCTGCCCGGGAAACGATGGCGCGACGGCGGCTGGCCAAAGCTTACGGTTTTCAAGCCCGGACTTTTCCCCCCGGATTGTCCGGTGCTTTACCTCGACCTGGACCTGGTGATTCTCCGTTCATTGGATCCGTTTGTCGAATTGCTCGAACAGAAGCGCGGATTGCACATCCTTCGCGAATGGAATCCCGTGCTGTGGAAACCCGTTCCCGTGCGCTTCCGCCCCGATCGGGGCGGGCAATCCTCCGTGTTCACTTTTTTCCCGGAAGAGCAGACTTCCATCTACGAGGGATTTGTGCGGGACCAGGCGAAAGCTTTCCGGGTCGGATACAACGACCAGAGCTACATCACGCGAACTGCCAATCATGTTTCTTACCTGCCCAATGACTGGGCCGTCAGCTTCAAGAAACACTGCGTTTATTATTATCCGTTCAATCTGGTCTTCAAGAAAATCAAGAAGCCGCGCAAGGCCAAGGTCGTGGTTTTTCACGGCGATCCCAAGCCCGTTGATCTCATCCGGGATGATCAAACAAAATGGGGCACCGACCGCAAATTTGGCCACGGCCCGGTGGATTGGGTGAAGAGTTACTGGAATGCCGGGCTTAAAAGTGTTGGACAGGGGGATGCGCCGCAGGACTGCGCCGCCGGCGGCTGACGCGCGAGCCGGTTCAACGGGAGGATTTCCCCCGGCAAAAATGTTTTGTCCGCCAGCTCCCGGCCCTTTCCCGCAAATTCCCGGAGCCTTCCCCCGAATTCCCAGAGTGTTTCCCCGGTTTGCCGCTCGTCAATGTTGGGTTTATGAGCGGCAATGATGAATTTTGCCTGTTTATCATTTACTGGGGAATATCGGTCTATCAAAAATTTTTTTACGAACTCAAACAAGTCAGAATGTTCAAAATTATCAAGCGGTTCGTCTGTGCGTGAAAATTTTTTTCTAACGGAAATTGTGTATGTTGCTATTGAAATATTGGCCATACCACATCCCGAATTTATTTTGACAGTAACGGTTCAGGGTGGCTTGGCAAGAATAAATTCTGCATTTCATCTCGCCCCGATCTTTGACTTGTGCTTTATTTACGCCATGCCAAAACCAGCCCAAGATTTAAGATTGCATGGCGTCAAATTCGAGGACGCCTTGAAGCGCATCATTTCCGCACCGCCTCCGCCAGAAAAGAGGCTGAAAAAGGCATTGAAAAAGGGTGGAAAAAATCCTGCACGAAATTAGCCCCATTTCGACCTCATAAACATTGTGTTTATTCAACTTTCTGCATACGGGAAATACATAATCCCTCCGCCGTATGTCCCCAGAACTGGTGACTGGCTGGGGACGCGAAATTTGGTAGATTGATGCCGTCGTTGATGCAGAAATGCAGTGTTCCGTGTGTGTGTTGTGAGGCGTATGTCTGCGGCGCCGCGTTGATGACAGGGTTGAATTAGTGGTCAGTTCTCATTGGGAGCCGGAGTAGTGTCCGGCTCCTTTTTATTTTCACTTTCACCAGGCTGCGGGAAATTTTGTCACAGTGCGCCGTGACATTTTTGCGCGGACGAATTTTTTCCAGCCGGATTTCCCCTTGTTTTCAAGGCTTTTCGATTGGCACGTCGAAAGCTAAAAGTGTTTTGTAGTTAAAAAAACATTTAACGAAAGGATGATGGTTATGAAACTGATACGAAGCTCAAACTGGCCGACGGTGGGCCGGCTGGCGGATTTGCGCGATGAGATTGACCGGCTCTTTGAGCCGCCCTTTGCGCGCACGTCCGAAATTCTGACCGGCTGGACGCCGGCATTTGACGTTTATGAAGAGAAGGACAACTTCGTCGTCAAGGCCGAGTTGCCGGGCATGAAGAAGGAAGACATCAACGTTTCGCTCCAGGACGGCAGCCTGATCATTTCGGGCGAGCGCCAGGGCGAGACGCGCAGCGAAGACGCGGAGGTGTATCGCGCCGAGCGGTTCTTCGGCAAGTTCCAGCGCGCCGTGGCGTTGCCGACGGCGGTCGCCGCGGACAAGGTGAGGGCGCAATACAAGGATGGCGTGTTGACGGTGACGCTTCCGAAAACCGAGGAAGCCAAGCCGAAGCAGATTGATGTGAGCGTCAATTGAGCCGGCCCGGAAAAATCATGGACTCCCGCGACGAAGAGTTGCGGGAGTTTTTGTTTTGGAGCGGCTTGTTTGTTCTTGTCACCGGCGTGAGAAATTGGTGAATTTTATTTATTCCAATCCGTCTAAATGGCAACTGACATGAACAAAGACAGGCAAATTGTCGCGACCCTTAATCATCGGCGGTTCTCCTGAACAACCAACCGGTCAGGCGAGGATTTATGTTTAAGTCGTTCAAATTTGCCGGCATCGCGCTTCTGGTCATGTTGGCCCTGCACGCCTCGGCCCAAATCGGTGGAACGGGATGGAAGACCCAGACGGTGAGCTTCAATGTCCAGAAGCCTTACAACACCAATGAAGACCTCCGCTATTGGTTCACAAACAACATTTATCACTGCATGGTCTACAGTAACGATCAGCCATTCAGTGAAGGCAACACCACCCTGCCGCGCACGGAGATGCGTTTCAACCCGGATTTCACGAACGGGGATATCCAATATCAGGCCGTGATGATGGTGCCTGCCAACGAAAACAGTTATTGCATCATGCAGGATCACACCGGCGACGCCCAGTCGCCCACGTATGGTCCCGTCGCCATCATGTTCATCTGGCAAAGCCGGGATGGCGGATCAATCTGGAACGGCTACACTGGACACGAACTCGTCAAAAATATGGGCAACCAATGGTTTCAATTGAACGTGGATCATAACGTGGTCACCCACACCATCCGTGCTTGGATTAATGGACAATTGGTCGTGACGGAATCGGACAACGGCGCGACGGACTATTATTTCAAGACCGGCGTCTATGAGCAGAACATCAGCACCCCCACTTACGAAATGGACACCTACGTCACCAATGGCCCCAACAGCATTAAAGAGTGGGTCAGTTCGGGGACGAACCCGCCGGCGGCGCCGACGGGATTTACGGCCACGCCGACGGTTGCCAATATTGCGCTGGCGTGGAACTCTTCCGTTGGGGCTACCAACTACAATCTGGAACGCTCGACGACCAACGGCGGCAGCTACACCACCATCGCCACGCTGACCGGCACCAATTACACCGACAGCAGCGTGACCAGCGGCACGACTTATTATTATGTGGTGACCGCCGCCGATCAATTCGGCGTGAGTACGAATTCAACGCAGGTGAGCGCGGAGCTGGTGACCACGAGTTTTCAACTATCGGCCGCGCCCTCGTCGCAGACTGTGGCGGCGGGCAGCAGCACCAATTACACGGTGAGTGTGACGACCAACAGCGGTTTCAACGGAAGCGTGATTTTGGGCGTGGGCGGATTGCCCGTCGGCGCATCGGCAAACTTCAGCCTGCCGACGTTGACCACCACCGGCAATTCGACGTTGACGATCCAGACGACGACGAACACGCCCGGGGGCAGTTACGCGCTGACAATTGGCGGGACGAACAATGGCTCGGTATTGACCGCGAACGTCACGCTGACGGTGATTGGCTTGGTGGCCAATCCGGGCACATTGCTGTGGAGCGGTGCCAGCGGCGTGGACACGAACTGGTCCACGGCGCGCAACTGGACGAACGTGACGGGCGGCGGTTACGGTCCGCCGGGCATCAGCAATAATGTTGTCTTCACCAATACGGGAGCAGTGGCGATTCCAGGAACCGTCAATAACGCCGTGGATGCGAGCGTATCAGTCTTGTCGCTGCAATACAGCCAGACCAACAACTATCATACGACGCAGATCGCGTCCGGCCAGACGTTGACCATTGCCACGAATTTGACGGCGGGAACGGGAACCGACCTCGGCGCAAATGGAATTTTGAGTGCGGCCATCACCGGCAGTGGCGGCCTGTTGTCCATCACCAACACCAACTGCGTGGTGATTGTGCGGCAGGGGACAGGCACCGGCACCGGGCCGTGGTCACAGCGGGCCACGCTGGATTTGTCCGGGCTGGGCACGTTCAACGGGAATGTGAATAGGCTGCTCGTCGCGGGCGACAGCGGCAGTGCCGCCTTCGACAGCCGTGAAGTGGGTACGCTGTGGCTGGCGGCCACCAACAACCTTGCCGCCAGCGGAGCCGCCCCGGCGATTGATATCGCGGACAATTCGGCGAATGGGGCGGGGGCCAACGCCGACCCGACGAATTTGACGAGTTATTTGTATTTGGGTTTGAGCAATGGAATTTACGCCGACTCCATCGCCGTGGGCCGGAGCAAGAGCGCCGGGGTGCTGGCGTTCAATCCAGCATGGACGAACTCCAATCCGACGTTCTATCTGCGGGGCTTCAGCGCCAGCCGCGTGGGAATATTTTCGGTCGGGGACGATTCGGCGGTGGGCAACAGCAACCAGCGCAGCGCGGGCACGGTGGATTTGACCGGCGGGACGCTGGACGCGTTGATCAACCTAGCCTACATCGGCCAGAGCATGAACGGGACAAACACCGGCACGGCAGCCAGCGCAACGGGCACGCTGACGTTTGAAGACGGGACGCTGGACGTGAACACGTTGGAAATCGGCTATCAAACCTTGGCCGCCGGCACGGGGCCGGGAGCGGTGGGGACGGTGAACGTGAACGGCGACGGTTTGCTGCAGGTCAATCAGAGCCTCGAACTGGCGCATGGGACAAATAGTTCACCGCCGGTGCAGGGGACGTTGAACCTCAACGGCGGGACAGTGAAGGTGACGAACCTCAATGGCGGCGGCGGGATTTCAACGATCAATATAAACAGCGGATTTTTGGATATGCAATTTACGAATTCAGCGCCCGGACAAATTGCCAATGTTTCCATGCTTAACATCGGCGCCAGTGGCGTGGATAACCCGGCGTCGCTGGCCAATGCGGCGAGCATCACGGTGTCCAACCCCATTGTCATCGCGAACAACGGAACATTTGCCGGCAACACGATCATCACCTCGCCGGGCTTGATCGTGGACGGCACGATTTCTCCGGGCACGGATGGAATCGGCTGGATGATCAACAACGGGCCGGTCACTTTGGGCGCGGGTGGCAGCGATGAGTTGACGGTCCAGGACGCCTTGGCTGGCCCGACTGCCGGCTGGGGATTTTTCGAGGTCAATGGTGGCATCAATGTTCAGGCTACCGGCGCGAACCCGTTCACCATCCAATTGCAAAGCGAAGGACTGGCGGACAACTTCAATTACACCACCAATTATGACTGGGCGATTGCGGCGGCGAGTGGCGGCATTGCCAATTTCAATGCGAATGATTTCATGGTGGACAATTCGCAATTCAACAACGATTTGGCCGGCGGCTATTTCTATGTGCGGCAGAACGGCAGTTCGCTGGTGTTGAGCTTCACGAACAACCACCCGCCGGCGGCGGGTGTCACTTGGCTCTATCGGACGGGCAATGAAATGGCGATTCCGATTACGCTGCTGACCAATGAATGGAGCGACCCGGACGGCGATCCGGTGCAATTGTTGAGCGTGGACAGTTCCACCAACGGCGCGCTGCTGGGCAGCGACGCGAATTTCATTTATTACACGAACGCGAACGACGTGGCCGACGAGATTGATTACACGGTGGAAGACATTCGCACCAATCCGCCGGCAGTGTATCGGACTGGTGACACGCAGCAGACGGGCACGGGACAAATCATCGTTCTGCCGCCGCCGGGCATCGGCAAGGTCAAAGCCGGGGGAAATCAACTGGTTCTGAGCGGGGCGGGGGGCAAGCCCAATGGAACGTATTATGTGCTGGGTTCGACCAATCTGGCGCTGCCATTGGCCGACTGGACAGCTATCGCCACCAACGCCTTTGACGCCA